>VOFE01000151.1_pt1 | contig 82000 bp, 76 predicted proteins | sample 5384071 | NCBI WGS metagenome assembly VOFE01 (sample SAMN12384724, study PRJNA508395) | human gut metagenome | isolation source: healthy gut D | host: Homo sapiens
GTTTCGATAAACAACTTCTTGTTGTCATCAGCAGTTGCGGATTTAAAGTCCGCTCCCGTTAATTCGTTCATATTCAAATCTTAGTTTAAAAATTCGACTACAAAGATACGGCTTCGATTTCAATAAGTGGTGAATTGATACAAAAATAACGCAAAAACTTATGATTTGGCAAGCAAATTTGTAATTTATGTTAAGAGAATAAACATTTTTAGGCAGATTCTTGGCAAATTTAATTTTATTTTTCACATTTGTGCAATGAAAGAAACATTAGATTTTTTCATAGTTAAGGTTTAGGTTAAAAAAATTAAGGGGAGCTGTGAAGCTGCCCTTTTTTCATAACAAAATGTTAGCCTGAACCAGATAAAATACGTAACTTTGGCAGATAACTAATTATTTATGAGTGAAACACAATGGAAGATTTTTTGAAATTTCTCTTGATAGCAGGTGTCATTCTCGTGGGAATATTCAAAGAGGTGAATAAAGAATAGTAAATCGAAGAAAGCTAAAAATAACCGCCCCGTTTCCCCGATGCCATCCCCCGTTGAAGTAGCTCCGGATGCAGTTCCTATGCCCGAAGGCATGGGGTGGCCCCAAGTCGCTGGAAGAATTATTCCAGCCTAACCCCCTGAAACAGACGCCACCGCAACAGTCTCCCAAACAGACGGCGAAACCAGCAGCGCAGCAGAAAAGAAAAAAAGAAGAAATATCCGTTTCCGCATCCCTAGCAAACAGTGCCGCGCAAGATAAACGAAATTCCCAACAAGGTTCTCATTATAAACACCGAATCAACTGATAACGAACATGATTTCACGATTCACTCCGCAGAAGAAGCCCGCCGCGCTATTATCTGGGGAGAGATACTTCAACGGAAGTATTGAGAGAGCCCGTAAACTCATTGAGTTTCGAATCATTATTGACGAGCAGCCACGCATTGGTACAAGGCCGTACAAACAGAGAATTAATTATCAATAAAAATATCAACTGTATTTAACGCGAAATTATACTATTTATGTCACTCAATCGTATTTCGGCAGCGGAAGCTGCAAGCCTGATCAAACATGGCTACGAACTCGCAAAAATTGCAGAAGCAGAACATGCCAAGGGAAACCCATTTCAAGTAGGAATTTTCACAGGCGCATCGACAGGGGATTCTTGCGACGGTATCCTTTCACGCGCCAAAGCTATCCGCTACCGCGCTCCTTACACCACCAACTCCGACTTCCGTAAAGCTGTGAACAACGGTGAAATAGCCTACAACGACATACACCTCTCACAGATGGCTCAGGAAGTGCGCTACGGTTTCATGGGAAAAGTAGATGTAGCCATCTGGAAGCCTGCGAAGTAACTCCGGACGGTAAAGTATATCTGACAGCAGCCGGCGGTATCGCCCCAACTGTCGCACGCCTGGCCGATAAAGTAATTATGGAACTGAATGCCGCCCACAGTAAAAACGGTATGGGCCTGCACGATGTTTATGAACCGCTCGATCCTCCTTACCGCCGCGAAATCCCCATCTACAAGCCGAGTGACCGTATCGGACTACCTTACGTTCAGGTAGATCCGAAGAAAGATTGTAGGAGTAGTGGAGACCAACTGGCCGGACGAAGCGCGTTCTTTCGCTGCCGCTGACCCGCTGACCGACAAAATCGGCCAGAATGTGGCCGACTTCCTGGCCGCTGATATGAAACGAGGAATCATTCCTCCTAGCTTCCTGCCGCTGCAATCCGGTGTGGGGTAACATTGCCAATGCCGTATTGGGTGCTTTGGGACGAGACAAGACCATCCCCGCTTTTGAAATGTACACAGAAGTACTGCAAGATGCAGTAGTGGATCTGATTCGTCAAGGACGTGTGAAATTTGGAAGTACTTGTTCATTGACTGTCACAAACGAATGTCTGCAAGGAATTTATGATGACATCGACTTCTTCCGTGACAAACTGGTAATGCGTCCATCCGAAATCTCAAATAACCCGGAAGTTATACGCCGCCTCGGTGTTATCTCTATCAATACTGCTATCGAAGCAGACATTTATGGCAATGTAAACTCTACTCACATCAGCGGCACTAAGATGATGAACGGCATCGGTGGTTCTGGTGACTTTACCCGCAATGCCTATATTTCCATCTTTACTTGTCCGTCTGTGGCAAAAGAAGGAAAAATCAGTGCCATCGTTCCTATGGTTTCTCATGAAGATCACAGCGAACACGATGTCAATATTATCATTACCGAACAAGGTGTTGCCGACCTTCGAGGCAAGAGCCCGGTAGAACGCGCCCAGGCAATCATCGAAAACTGGGTAAAGGTAATCAATCTGAAAGGAGAACCTGTGCGCAATGTCAGTATCTATATTCCGGGAGCTGACAGAAGCACCTCTTCCGATATAAATGGAGGCTTTTCTATTGAAGCCAAACATAAAGAGACGCTCCATTTCTCACATATAGGTATGAAAGATGTGCTGTTACAATTGAATAAAGATTTTCCATCGGAACTTTTTGTGCGAATGGAGCCGGACACTTTTCAAATTCATAATATATTTATTCGAAAAAAGCAAGTTATTAAGGTGAAGCCCGAAGATATGCCTGAGCAAACGCTCATTAATGTTATAATCAACAATCCCGACTTCCCGGGAGGATTAAGCGGGCTCGATGAATTTATCAAGAAAAACATACAATACCCGGAAGAAGCTTTTCAGGCAGGAGAAGAGGGACAAGTCACCGTAGAATTTACTATCGACGTAAACGGATATGTCAGCGATGCAAAAGTTACCAAAAGCGTATCTGCCAGCTTAGATAAAGAAGCATTACGCATCATCGAATCGATGCCACGATGGAAACCGGGTATGCAACTGGGGCGTCCTGTAGCAGTCTGTATGTCTGTTCCTATAAACTTTGTCATTGAGCAAGACTACCAAGTCATTGATTGAGCAAAAGCCGGCAAACAGAAACATGGACCTATAGAGGCTCCCTTTTTTACCTCTTAAGCCATCCCCCTCCGGACCTAAATAATATCTACATCATCCTTCCAACAGGAAAACACTATTTGCACGGAACAGTTGCCAACAAGTGAAACGGATAGTTGCCTTCGGCAACCGTCATTCCGTTTGCAGCATAACATTCACTATCCGGGTCCGGCAGATTTCGTTGTTGCTGTAAGAACTCGATAGAGATAAAAGTCTGGTTCTGATTCCCGTTCTATTCGATCCGGCTTGACACGCTCTCCCGGAAGTTTTGTATCCTTAGATCTTGGGGCAGCTTGCGAAGCGACCAAAGATTGGGAAGGCACTTTTACCTCCCGATAAACGGTATCCACCCGCTCATGCACAATGATCACCGTATCTGTTACAGCAAGCCTGTCCGTATCGGTCTCCCGACTATCCGGGGTATTGGAAACACCATAACCAATGATACACCCCAGCAAACAGGCAGCTACCAACCACCAGGGAGAAATCTCCGAACGTTTTCCATATTTATGCTTCTCCCCGAGAACGCCCCTGCCGAATGGCTTCTGCTTCACTTCCATCTTTTCACCTTTCTGCCTTTCTTTAAGAGTCTGTGCAAAGACAGAATAAGGAACCGGAGGCTGGGCAGACTTTTCCTGCTCATACTGCTCTTTAGCAGAGCGAATCAACTGTTGCATCTCCTGCGATTCTTCCAATCTTTCTAAATCATCACTTTTCATATTCATCTATTTTTGGGGATTATAATCTGATAAAGAACGCTGCAATACTTTCAAAGTATAATATAAGCGAGATTTTACTGTACCTTCCGGACAACACAGGACTTGGGCAATCTCCTGTACCGGAAGTTCTTCCTCATAACGGAGCGTATATGCCGCCCGTTGTTCGTCTGTCAATCCTGCAAGCGCTTTCTTCAACTGCCGGTCGAAAACCTGCCGATCGTGCACAGCCTCAAACTCAGGTGAAGAGCAACTATCTTCTTCATTCGTATACGACTGTTGCAAACGGTACTCGTCTACTATGTCACGGTGGCGGTACTCATTTTTGCAAAGATTATATGCCATCGAAAAAGCCCATGTAGAAAACTGCTTTCCATGCTGATAACTACCTCTGGCTTCATAAATCCGGAGAAACAACTCTTGCAGGAAATCGTCTGCCAATGCTCCGTCCGCCGACAGCATCCGTATAAAGAAACCTTTGAAGCGGGGAGCATAGCGACAATAAAGCTCTTCGAATGCTTTCTCGTTGTCTCTGAATACAAAGCGTTCCATCAGCTGTTCATCTGTTTCGTCGCGTTTGAAAGAACTGAATAATGTCATGGTTCCACTGGATCAATTAGTTGCTGGTATTCCTCTTTAATACTGTTAACAGTAACCGTAGCAGTTCCCTGTTTTATCATATTCTTTATACGATCAGCAACTGCCTTCATTAACTTATTAAACTCAGCTCTCTCCACACTCACAATCTCGTCTTCTTCTCTTCTATCTAAAATTCCCTGTAACAAGTGCCGCAACTTTATTGCTTGATTCTTATCGCCACTTGCATCGTAAAAGCGCAAAAGCGGAGAAAGAGATACGATGTAATTTTTTGAATAATTAATGCCGGAAAAATAGACCGAGGAATTTTGAACCAAAGGTTGCCGCAAACAGTCCAACAAATATTTCTGCTCATAATTCTTCCGAATCACAGCTAAGTTATCATAAGGTTTTGTAGAATATCGAAATACTAGTCCTTCCGAGTAAAGGCTGTCTTTCAGTTCTTTCAAATACGAAGTTGAGGTAAACTGCGGATAATATACCGGACGGTTTTTCTTAACAGTCAGATACCATGCTCCCGGATTATTTCTTCCTTTCCACTTAGGAGAAGTTTCCGAATCCCATGAACATGATTTAGAATTTCCACCTGCCATTGTTTTCCAATCAGGAAGTTCTTCCGAATCCATTCCTATCTCTCTCCAAAATTCACTTTCTGAAGAAGGATGATTAAAATCGTCCGCATCTACAATCTGAACATTCTTAAAAAGTCCTGCCCCATATTGAAGCAGATAATGATAACATAAAGTAGCATAAGCACCAGAAACAAATATTGCATTTTCCTGCAATCCGACAAGTTCATTATAACAGTAAGACAAAAGATCATGAGAATATAAACCGCTAGAGTACCACTCTTTACATATTTCCTTTATTTTATCTGTCTGACCTGCACGCTGACAACGTATAATATCATTCACATAATCGAGTTCACTTGTACGCTTCAAAGAAAAAAGCTTTTGCAGAAGAACCTCTTCCTTCTTTTTATCCTTTGCTTGATCCAGCAAACGCTGGTAACAAAATCGGGTATCGGGCACACACTTCTGCATTTTTCTGAAAGCTTTGTGGCGTTCTTTATCCAGCTTCTGCTTCTGTAGTGAATCCGTTTCTTCCCAATATTCGGCATCACATGCAGACAAATAGTTTTCCCATGCCCGCACATCTTTCTTATCCTTCATCACTTCTGCTTTCCAACCTTCTTTTTGAGCTTGATACCAGTCTTTTCCTAACGGGAAAGGCATTCTTTCGAGCAAACGAACTTCTAATAGCTCTGTCTCAACAGACTGAGCAAACAAAGCCTGCCCAAAACTTACCAACAGGAATAATATATAAATGAATTGTTTCACAATCTTTTTAATGGGGATAGTTTAGAAATTAATACTTTTCAGATAACGCTCACGCACTTCATCACTATAATAATCTGCTTTCTTAACGATAGATTCCAGCAAAGAATAAAGCTTATCATAATGAGTCACATCACCAGACTCCTTATAAAACTGAAGAAGAGATTTGAAAGCCGGTACATAATAGATGCTAAGCATTTTTACTCCTTTAAGATCAAGACAAACATCTGTCAGTGTCTCCGGATAAAACGTTTCATATAAGTAATCCAATAAATAGGTATTCTCGAAATTACGACGCATGACAGCCAGATTATCATAAGGTTTGGAAGAATATCTCATTAATAGCCCTTCACCATATAAATGGTCTTTCAATAAATTCTTCACAGGCTTCGTTGGTTGAGACAGAGATATAAATGGGACGGTTGGTATATTTGGCAATATGCTCTATACGTTTTTTCATTTCATTGGCAAATGTCATTGTTGGAGTTTTACTTTTATAAAACTCCGGATCAGCATCTTTGAATTCCGGTATGCCCAGTTCCTCTGTCAGGCTCATTCATTGAGAACGGAGTAAGCATCAAAGCAGAGAAGATCACTTTCTTATCGTTAAACAATCCCTTTCCATATTGAAGCAGATAACTTGCAAACAACGTCCAATTAGCATCAGTAAATATTAACGCATCTTTTTCTGCAGAAATCAATTCATTATAGGTATAATTCAAAGACTGGAGAGGGTACGTACCTGATTGATACCATCGGATAGAAACATCCTTCAACCTATTCTTATTATGAAAGGACAGAGCCATATAAGTAGGATAATGCATAACAGCATCAGGCCACTTATCCATGATTTCATCGAAACTCATATCACTTTTACTAAAAGGCAAAATCATATTTTGTATCAAAGCATAAGTAGCAGTATTAGGTATGTATTTCTTCACTTTGACCATCATTTCATTGATTTCCTTTTCGATGCTATCGCCGGGAGTAAGCGATTTGAGTGTTTGGATCGTTCGTACATAGCGCATCCATGCTTTCTCATCTTTTGGATTTTCATCGGTGTGCTGTTTCCACTCGCGGGCCTGATTCTGAATCACAGAAATTTGAGACGCAATAGAGTCTGGCACCCAGACCGCTTTTTTTTTTTGAGAATAAATCTGTTCGCCGTAAAAACACAGCATAATAAGTAACAGATATTTGATAGCTTTCATTGTTTACTCTTTTATTTAATTCAACATTGCTTAATTAGAACCGTTCTGACAAAGCATACACGCCAATAAAGCAAACGTTCAAATAAAAGAGCATTATTTTAAGCAGGTATTCACTTTTTCTATCAACAGCCTTTTTCATTCACCGGAATTAACGCCCGATAATGACCTCGCAAACCTTATCCTGAAATGCTCTCGCTTTAGCCGCCGAAAGTACATTCTGATTCATAATAGCAAATGCCACTTCATGTCCGTTCTTCATCTTCAGATATCCGGCAAGCGCGTTGATAGCAGTAAATGAGCCGGTCTTTGCATGGACATTTCTGAATGCGGAAGTATTCTTCATTCTGTTTTTCAACGTTCCATCTATCCCGGCAACAGGAAGAGACTTATACAGTTTCTGAAACACTTCTGTTTGCGAATAAGCATATTTCAAGAAATCGACCAGCAGGGCAGGAGAGAGGTAATTATAATTAGACAGTCCGCAACCGTCCGCAATCTTATAGTCCTTCGGATCGTGTCCAAGTTTACGGATCAGCTTCATAATTTCGACAATACCATCTTCCGCCGTCACATGTTTCTTTCCGGTGGCTTGTGACGCAATACGGCAAAGCATCGCTTCCGCATTCAGATTATCACTCTCTTTCATCAATTGGTTCAGCACTTTCTGTACCGGAGTCTCCCAACGAGCCATTTGTTCAACTCCATCCGCCGGTAATTCAGTAAAACCATACGATTGGGGACTACGATTCCTTTCGCACGGAGACGTTCCAGAAAGGCATGCATAAAGAAACTTCCTGAATCATAGACGTTTACCAGATCCTTCCTAAACGTAGAAACATTCCCTGTTACGGTCAGATTATTCCCGTTAGTCAGCCAATCTCTCGATAACGAATACTTTCCGGCAGAAGGAGTACGTGTCTTGGTCCGATTCGTCATTGTATAATAAGAAGATGCCGGCTTGCAGGATATACTCGCCGTATCTCCTTGCTGGGAACCGGGAACTACCGTCACCTCTACAGCACCCTTACAGAACATCAATGGAGATAAATAAGGCTGATAAGCCTCCGGAGTATCATCCCATGCCCAGCCACTTCCCCAATAAAGGGAGTCTTTCATAGAAACATCACCATAGACCTGCCCGCTGATAACCGAAAAAGGGAAGGTGATTACTTCTTCTATCAATGAATCCATCATCAGACTATCAAATTCCGGATCGAATCCGCCGACAACGTACAGGTTGCCCTGCAACGTGTCATGTTCTATCACGCCATCATACCATACTTCCGTACAGAAAGGATTGTCCGCGTCGGAACGGGAGAGCGCCGTAACAGCAGTCAGCAACTTCATGGTAGAAGCCGGACGGGAAAGTTTCGTATCATGATAGGTATAGAGGGATTTCTTTGCCGTCAGATCGTAGACGGATATGCCGACTTCGGATGCTTCGGGGAGCATTTTCCGAACCAGAGAATCTATTTGGGAAAGATTTGCCTGTCCCCACAAGGGAAGAAGGCATACTGACAAAACAGCTAATAAAAGACTTTTCTTCATGCTAAACAATTTATGGCAATAAAGGTGGTCCTTTTCCATAACCACCCCTATATGCCCTGGCTTTTGCCGTCAGGAGCTATCAGCACATAATGAAGAATCCCCCCGTGCCTGATAACTTGCGGCAAAACCGATGCAACCATTATAACGCTTCCCTGAAAATCTCCCCTACCGTAGGATGAGGGAAAACGATCTTTTTCCATGCGGCAGCAGTCAGCCCAAGCTCGATAGCTGTTCCGGCAAGTGTGATAATCTCCGAAGCAGGATTACCCAGTACGTGTGCACCAATCACCCGTTCCTGTTCGTCCAGCAGTACCTTGCAAACCCCGTTCACTCCTTCATTCTCGGCTACAAAACGCCCGGAGTAAGCCATCGGAAGTTTCACTACCTGATAAGTAATGCCTTTTGATGAGGCCGATTCTTCCGTCTCACCGACTCCGGCAATCTCGGGATTTGTATAGACCACACCCGGTATGGCACGATAACTCATAGCGTCTTCTTTACCCAGAATAGTATGCACAGCCACTTCCGCTTCACGAACAGCTGTATGAGCCAGCAAAGAGAACCCTGTCAGATCACCGCAAACATAGACACCGGGCAATGAAGTCTGCATCTTCTCATTGACCCTGATAGCACCACGCCCGGTTTTATCCGGATTCAGATTTTCAAGTCCGAAACCTTTTGTCACGGGACGACGTCCGACGCTCATCAATAGTTTCTCTGCCGTAACACTACCATTTCCTTCCGAATTCTCATACGAAACCACCGCACCTTCTTCCGTCTGTGATAAAGCGACAACTTTAGTGCTGAGCAAAAACTTAACACCCCGCTTCGCATAATCGGCACGGAGCAGGCCGGACAGTTCTTTATCCATTCCCCCCAGAATCTCATCCATCATCTCTACCACCGTCACTTGCACACCCAGGCTATTAAAGAATGACGCAAATTCCATACCGATTACTCCACCACCGACAATAACCAGAGAAGCAGGCAGTTCCTTACTATCCAGCGCATCCCGATGTGTCCAGTAATTCACCGTTTCCACTCCGGGAACAGGAGGGATAAAAGTTTCGGAACCCGTACACAGTATCAGATTTTCCGTTTCATAGGTTTCTTCACCGCAGCGAACAGTGTTCTTATCTATGATCTGTGCCTCTCCCGTCACCATCGTTACATTATTGGAAGTCAGCTTCGCTTTGACACCCAATACCAACTTGCGCACTACTTTGCTTTTACGGGCAATGATTTTAGGCAAATCGAAGGAAACTTCGGAAACATTCACCGCATATTTCGAGGCATGACGTGCACTGTCGTAAGTCTTTGCCGAATACAACAATGTTTTCGTAGGAATACAGCCTTCGTTCAGACAGACGCCACCCAGACTATTCTTTTCGATAAGCAATACGCTCAAACCGGCTTTACCGACTTATTTTGCACAAGGAGGTATCGCCTCTGTCACCAATTGCCTGGTGGTAGACAATTTCGACAAGCATATTGAAGACACCATGATTGCGGGTGACTGGATAAGCGACCGGGAAGCCGTAGAAATGGTCGTACGAGGCGCACCGGATCAGATCAAGGAACTCATAAGTTGGGGAGTGAACTTCGACAAGAAGGAGGACGGAGAGTTCGATCTGCACAAAGAAGGCGGCCACTCCGAATTCCGCATCCTACATCACAAGGACAATACGGGTGCCGAGATACAGCTAAGCCTTATCGAAGCGTCAAGCAGACATCCCAACATCACGATATTCAACCATCACTTTGCAGTGGAGATCATTACGCAGCATCACCAGGGTATCATCGTCACCCGTCACACGCCCGGCATCAAGTGCTACGGCGCCTATGTGCTGAACGAAGCACGGCGAGGTAGACACCTTCCTTTCCAAGGTAACAGTTATGGCAACGGGCGGTTGCGAAGCCGTTTACCGCAACACAACCAACCCGCTGATGGCCACGGGAGACGGCATTGCAATGGTGTACCGTGCGAAGGGAGCAGTCAAAAACATGGAATTCATCCAATTCCATCCGACAGCCCTTTTCCACCCGGGAGACCGTCCCTCGTTCTCATCACCGAAGCCATGCGCGGATATGGCGGCGTCTTACGTACGCAAAGACGGCAAGGAGTTCATGCAAAAATACGACCCGCGTCTCTCTCTTGCCCCGCGTGACATCGTAGCACGTGCCATCGATAACGAGATGAAAAACCGGGGAGACGACCACGTGTATCTGGACGTGACCCACAAAGACCCCGAAGAAACCAAGAAGCACTTCCCTAACATATATAAGAAATGCCTCAGCCTGGGCATAGACATTACGAAGGAATACATACCGGTAGCTCCCGCAGCCCATTATCTCTGCGGTGGCATCAAGGTGGATTTGGACGGACAGAGCAGCATCCGCCGCCTGTACGCCATCGGCGAATGTTCGTGCACCGGACTGCATGGTGGCAACCGTCTGGCAAGCAACTCACTGATTGAAGCCGTGGTTTATGCCGACGCGGCAGCCAAACACGCGCTGAGCGTACTGGAACGTTATGACTTCAACGAAGACATTCCCGAATGGAACGACGAAGGTACCATTTCCACCGAAGAACGTGTCCTCATCACACAAAGCATGAAGGAAGTGAACCAGATTATGGAGGCATACGTAGGTATTGTCCGCAGCAATACCCGGTTGACACGTGCCTGGAACCGACTGGACATACTTTACGAGGAGACAGAAGCACTCTTCAACTCTTCAAGCGGAACTGCGCAACATGATAAACGTAGGATACCTGATAACAAAGCAAGCCTGTGCGAACTACACGATAGCAACATGATAAACGGAAAACGAACATGGTCATTTAAACAAAGCGCCCGGATGCTTTCTTCAGAGCATCCGGGCGTTTCCTGTTAAAGCAAGCAGGAGACATTATGGAACTTCGAAATAAGCCTGCGGATGCAAGCAAGCCGGACATACCTGAGGAGCTTCCTTACCGGTGTAGATGAAACCACAGTTGCGGCACTGCCATACTACTTCGCCTTCCTTGGCAAATACGCTGGCAGTCTCTATATTCTGGATAAAAGCGCGATAACGTTCTTCGTGTCCCTTTTCGGCAATGGCGATGTTACGGTACATAAGAGCGATTTCGGGGAAACCTTCTTCGTCTGCAATATCAGCAAACTTAGGATAATCCAATGACCATTCTTCGTGTTCGCCGGCAGCAGCTTCCTGAAGATTTTCCAGGGTAGTGCCGATAACACCTGCAGGATAAGAAGCGGTGATTTCCACCATACCGCCTTCCAGCCACTTGAACATACGTTTAGCGTGTTCCTTTTCCTGGTCAGCCGTTTCTGTGAAAATAGCGGCGATTTGTTCGTAACCTTCTTTCTTGGCTACACTTGCAAAATAAGTGTAACGCATTCTTGCTTGTGATTCACCAGCGAATGAAGTCAGCAGATTCTTCTCAGTCTGAGTTCCTTTAACACTTTTAGCCATAGTCTCTTTTTTTATTAGTTAATATAATTACGTATAAATGTCGTTCGTACTGTTTATAAACAACACAAAATTACGAATTTAGTTTGGAATAATCACACCTCTGCCCCATCGGATTTATTTATCGTCTTATAGAAAGAATCTATCTTCACCGATAACCCGAAGAGGTATTTCAGACATAATTAATAGCACATATCTGATAAGGAAAACAAAATACATCACAGTTGTGTTCACTAATATCCATTATTTTATCTACTTTTGCAGGCAATTTGCAATATATACATTACATTCTGTATAAAAAAACGTATAAAAAAGTAGATTATAATGAAAGCGTTCGGATTCAGACCAAAGCTATACACGGCTTTAAAAAATTACTCTAAAGAACTGTTCATGGCAGACCTGATGGCAGGTATCATTGTAGGTATCGTTGCCCTCCCGCTTGCCATTGCATTCGGTATCGCCTCCGGCGTATCACCGGAGAAAGGTATCATTACGGCTATCATAGCCGGTTTCATCATCTCCCTGATGGGTGGGAGCAAGGTACAGATTGGAGGACCGACCGGTGCGTTCATCGTCATTATCTATGGCATCATCCAGCAATACGGTGAATCGGGGCTTATTGTCGCCACACTGATGGCAGGCGTACTGCTCATCCTGCTGGGAGTGTTCAAGCTGGGAGCTGTCATTAAGTTTATCCCCTATCCCATCATCGTAGGTTTTACAAGCGGTATTGCCGTCACCATCTTCACTACGCAGATTGCCGACATTTTCGGGCTGACGTTCGGAGGAGAGAAAGTTCCGGGAGACTTTGTAGGAAAATGGATGATTTATTTCCGACATTTCGATACCGTAAACTGGTGGAACACGATTGTAAGTATTGTCAGCATCTTCATCATTGCCATTACACCGCGGTTCTCGAAGAAGATTCCGGGGTCACTTATTGCCATCATCGTGGTGACAGTGGCAGTCTGGCTGATGAAAGTATATGGAGGCATTGATTGTATCGATACCATCGGCGACCGTTTCAGCATCCGTGCCGAACTGCCGGATGCCGTGATGCCTGCCCTGGATTGGGAAGCGATAAAGAACTTGTTCCCCGTAGCCATTACAATCGCTGTACTGGGTGCCATCGAATCTTTGCTGTCTGCCACCGTGGCCGATGGTGTGATAGGCGACAAACACGATTCCAACACGGAACTGATAGCACAAGGTGTTGCCAACATGGCTACCCCGCTGTTTGGCGGTATCCCTGCCACCGGAGCCATCGCGCGTACCATGGCAAACATCAACAACGGAGGAAAAACTCCCGTAGCAGGCATGGTGCATGCAGTGGTATTGCTGCTTATCCTACTGTTCCTCATGCCGCTGGCACAGTATATCCCAATGGCTTGCCTGGCGGGTGTACTGGTCATAGTATCCTATAACATGAGTGGTTGGCGTACGTTCAAGGCATTATTGAAGAATCCTAAATCGGATGTCACGGTACTGCTGATTACTTTCTTCCTGACCGTCATCTTCGACCTGACTATTGCCATTGAAGTAGGTCTGGTGATTGCCTGCGTGCTGTTTATGCGCCGCGTCATGGAGACTACCGAAATATCCGTCATCAAAGATGAAATAGACCCGAATGCAGAATCGGACATTGCAAGCAATGACGAGCACCTGATAATCCCCGAGGATGTGGAAGTATATGAAATAAACGGTCCTTACTTCTTCGGCATCGCCACCAAATTCGAAGAAATCATGGCGCGGCTGGGCGACCGCCCCAAAGTGCGCATCATCCGCATGCGTAAAGTTCCGTTCATCGATTCTACCGGTTAAACAGGAACAACGGCATCACAAGGTCCCAGAAACGGAACCCTTCCCACACTTCATGGTCAAACTGATAAAGGATATCATTGAGAAATGGCAGATTCAACTGTCGCACCAATGCTGCAAACACCGGCTGAAAAAAGACAAGAAGAAATAAATCAAAACCGCGAAGAATATCCAGAGAAGCAAGTCTGGATGTGTTATTCTCTGATTTTTTACTCATAGTATTAATATATTATTCAATTAGTATCCCAGGAAACATGGACTGTAACGCATCTTAATACAAATGTATTCAAAACTTCTTTCTCCGGCAAGCCTATGGGGAAGGAAATTGAATCAGTGGAAGAAAAGCAAGATTTGAATAAATCGACCAAAATCTGTCAGAGAATGACTAAATAGTATTATTCCATATTCAAATTAGATTGTAATTTTGTCCCATACCTAAATAAAGTATTTATCAAATTCTAATTAATGAAACAATAGTATGAAAAAACATTTCCTGATTTTTACACTTTCTCTTTTATTCTTTTCACTTGCACAAGGCAAAGTGAGGCTTCCTGTCATGATGGGAGATCACATGGTACTCCAACAAAACAGTTCTGTCAAACTATGGGGATGGGCAGACGGTAAAAAGTGACTGTCACCACTTCCTGGAACAACCGGACTTACAAGGTAACACCAGACAAGGACGGGGCCTGGCTGGTCAAGGTCGACACTCCTGCCGGGAGTTACACGCCTTATTCCATCACGATCAGTGACGGCACTCGCACCACTCTATCAGATATATTAATAGGGGAAGTATGGATATGCTCCGGTCAGTCCAATATGGAAATGACTATGAAAGGAAATATGGGGCAACCTATCGACCATTCGTTAGAAACCCTTCTGAATGCAGGCAACTATCGCGACCGTATCCGTTTTATCACCGTTCCCAGAACAAAAGGAGTGAAAGAACGGGCAGACTTCGAAGGAGCAAAATGGGAAGTTTCTTCGCCCGAAACAACGATGGATTGTAGTGCCGCGGGTTACTTCTTCGCCAAACAATTGACTGAAACGCTCCATCTCCCTGTAGGACTGGTCATCAATAGCTGGGGAGGTTCACGGATTGAGGCATGGATGACGGAAGAAACGCTGGCTTCTGTGGAAGGTGCAAACATAGAAGCTGCCAAAAATCCCAAACTGGATACGAACAGCCGGCTACAATGCCTGTATAATATTATGTTATTGCCCGTGAAAAACTATACAGCACGTGGTTTCCTTTGGTATCAAGGAGAATCGAATATATTCAACTATCAGCTCTACGCCCCGATGATGACAGCAATGGTTCAGCTCTGGAGAAATGTATGGGAAGCACCGGATATGCCTTTTTATTATGTCCAGATTGCCCCGCACAAATACGGAAACAGCCGGAACATAAATTCCGCCTTATTGCAGGAAGCACAAATGAAAGCATTGAAGACTATTCCCAACTCCGGAATGATTCCTACAATAGATGTCGGCGACGAGTTCTGCATTCATCCTCCTCAGAAAAACGTAGTAGGACTTCGATTGGCTAATCTCGCACTGACCAAAACATACGGTCTCCATAAATTACCATCTACCGGACCGATGATGACAAAGGTAGAATATTCCGGCAATAAAGCCATTGTTACACTTGACAATGCTCCCTACGGACTTGCACCGGGCAACTGTGAATTGGAAGGTTTTGAGATTGCAGGAGCCGATAAGAAGTTTTATCCGGCAAAAGCACGAATTGCAGGCCGCACAAGAAACGTAGAGGTATGGAGTGACCAAGTTACCCAACCGGTAGCCGTTCGATATGCTTTCCGCAATTATGTTGACCATATCACCTTACGTAATACGTTGGGTATAGCTGCTTTCCCATTCCGGACGGATACATGGGATGATGTAAAATAAGAACTCTCCGGAACGCCTCCAATAACCTGTGACATTTTTGTCTTTATCTTAAGTATTATACAGGGAAAAACAAAAATGTCACAGAGCTACTAATCAATTATTTATCCCTCAAAAGTCCTCTTTTTTAAGAGAAGTTCACAAAAAACTATAGGACGTTTTTATCTTTCTCTATGAGAAAACTGCACTTTTCCTGTAACAAACAAGATATCAGCACATTAATTACTTATTCCTGGATAGTATCTATTTTTACTTAAGCAATCATTCAGACAGACTTGTGCAACTGATTGATTACACTTCTGCAACACGACAGTTACACAAGTGCATCACATGAATAGATGAAGAAGAAATGACTAAATAGATAAGGAGAAATCATTAATTCATACGGAAGAAACAAGTAAATCGTCCTCATGATTTCGCTCAATGAACCATAAAGTTTTGCCCGCTATTGCAGTAAAATTGAAATGAGAATCAATTAATTGAATGACACCGACTATCATTTCTCTTTATTATTACACCCAAATTATAAAACAATATTATTTGCTTTACAAATATTTATTACTACTTTTTGTCACATGCTTACTTTCGCTTGTAGAAAGAAAGCTTTTAAATTTTGTATTGAGAACGGTTATTTATTGCACTCACCATAGAATCCACTAATTTTATCCACGAGTGACAATGAGTGACGGGTCTCGCGCACAATTGTATATAAACTTTGTTATATACCCAATTGGGCGTGGGACTATCACTTATGTCGTGGAAGGGTCGTAGTGGATACCTATGGTGGCATAAGTAGATAGTTTCCACGTCCTCTTTTTTATAAATCACGCACCAACAGGAAACTGATGCGGCAACCTGACAAAACATGCAATCAGATTTCAAAAAGGACATTATTCGGTTAATGCAATCCACTAAACTCCTTCAGTCTCCACTCTCCGAATTATCGGAAGAAGAAAAAGGAATTGCTTATAACCTGTTGAACCGTTTGGTTGACGGAGCTGTCGATGAAAATTATACCATGCTGGACTATATGCAGATGGCACGTCTTTATTATAATCTTGGGAACTAAGTAACAATTTATTTGGAGAACAAGACAACCCGCATTATAAAAAAGCTATTCAATATTTAGCCAAAGGAGGTATTGACCTGAGTATGAATAAATGGCTGGAACTAATCAGTTTGCGTGCAATTGAATAAAGATTATTATCCAAGAGAATAGATGATGCTCACTCCCCCAAGAAGAGATGTTCAATACATTTATTAATAAAAGAGACCATTCAATAATCCTAACCAGATTAAATATGTGGAGGTAGCAGACTGAAGGACTGCTTGTGAAAGTACTCCTTCCCGTCTGTCTCTCAAAGAGGATGCCCACAGTTTCCCCACAGGCATCCTCTTTTTATTTTATATATCAATGCTTTACATGAAGCACATTTTAAAATGAATGCATCCTCAGTCGCTTATCAACCAATATTCCGTCTTTCAAAGTCAATTCAAACTTCACTTTACGTTTCGCTTTCAGCTTCAGGACAAACAATTCTTCCGAACCTTCGAGTGATTCCTGTTTTCCTATATTGACAAACGTAGGATAGAGAGATTTCACGCCATTGGTATGCAAGCGGTCGTAAGTCAGGTTTTCCATTGCTTTCATGTTCAACGGTTCCACACCTACAAATTCATAGTCATTCTGGTCGTAAGGCAGAGCAAAACTAAGGGCATTCACCGACTTCAGCTCATTGCCTTTCACACGGATTTCAACGATTTCGTCCTTTTGATACAGCTTCTTCGGAGTGCTGATGGACAGAGAGCCGGATACTTTCTCCGTAGCTTTCCTGTCGACACCACCGTCAAGTTGAGTGGCCACGACAGAAATGTCATAGGCATCTATCAAGTCATTCAGGTTGATGTCTCCCTTGCTGATGTATCCTTCGAAGTCCGAATCTCCGCGACGCAGGCCCGTGTAGTTGATGTAGGAAATCAGGTCGTTCCGGTCGATCTTGCCATCATTATTGATGTCGCCCGGCAGATAACTTTCCGTGCCCGGCACCTTTGAATACATACACTCACGACCGGAACCATAATTGCCTACACCTGCCGTAATGCTGAGTTTGATGTAACGTGCCGTAGGATGAGCGGTGAAACTAAAGACTTTCACGTCAGCATCGCCGCTTCCCAGTCGAATGCTCCGGCTTCCGTCCACAGTTCTTTGTTCATACTGTAAAGAAACGGTTCCTTTCAGCAGTATACCGTTTCCGGCATCCGTACGTGGCAGATAATGGAATTTATCCAGTTGGTTAACCGTTTTGAGGTCGATAATCAAATCGAACGGAACTGCACTTACATTATACTTCGTGTGCCAGTTATCTCCGGATTCTGCAAAGTCGAACAAGCGGTTCACACCGGCTCCTGCCTTGTGCAGCTGCAGTTGATTCACCTTCAATTCCGTGAATAGCAAATTCCAACGGATTCGTCTTTGTCTTCACCTGAATAGTTGCCCAGTCGGAAACGCCGTCTTTATTGACTGCACGGAGTTTGAAAGAATAGGGGGTATCCGCTTCCAGATCTTCAAACAGCAATTCCGTATCACGTATGGTAGTATAAAGCATTCCGTTAAACTCGATTTCGTAGAAATCAGCATTAGCCAGTTTGTCCCAAGTAGGTTTCAAGGTATATGCTTCTCTATTTTCTTCCGTTATACGGAAATTCTGCGGGGCAGTCAGCACCCCTGTCGATACACGATGGCGGTCAGCCGGTTCGAAGCGGAAACCTTCCATGTTCAGTACCACCTGATTGGCGGTCACATCGACAGACGCTAGATTTAGCATGCACCAGCGGATTCTTTGTGATGACTACTTTTTCAAATTCGCTGCCTTTGGTTGCGAACTTATTCAAGTCAGGAGTAGCTTCATACCAGTACACATTCTCGCCTTTACGATAATCTTCGGGGAACGGCTTCTGTCAGTTTTACCGTCTTGTTATTGACTCCGGGCAGAAAGTTTCTTCGGTTTCTCTGTGACGTTGATACGCAGTTCCGTCCTTTTTTCTTTCACAAAGCCGTCAAAGTTTCCGGCAGTCGGGTGAATGGTAATAGTAAGGCGGTTCTTCTTATCTACGTTGGACTCGATGATAGTGGAAACTGACTGTTCGCGTTTGTAGGCTTCGGTCACACCATCGTCATCGTATTCGGTAAAAGAATGTGCCGTACGGGTAAAGCTCATAGATACGGATTCCTTGATCTATCTCGCTGACATTATTATTGGGATGAGTCATGGGAATAATCGCTCCGCTTTTTACAAATACAGGCAACTTCCAAATAGGTGTTTCAAAATTGTTGAGATACAGTTGCCTTCGTATTTCTCACCGGTGAAATAATCAATCCATACACCTTCGGGCAAGTAAATGCCGTTACGGATATCATTGCCTTCCTTATCGGCTTTGGTTGCCTGATAGACAGGTGCTACGAGAAAATCCGTACCCGTACATATACTGGTAACAGGTAGCCGTACCATAAGTATACGGATTCGGATAGTCAAGGAACATGGCGCGAATCAGCGGCTTGCCGTCTACCGCTTCGCGGGCAAAGCTATAAGCGTACGGCATCAGGCGGATTTCATTTTCAGGTACCAGCGGTTGATGGAAGTTGCCGGTTCGCCTAAAGCGTGCGGATACTTTCTCATTCGATCCCCAGCCGTCCATGTTCAGCTCCATGGGCGTGCAGGTCTTCCACTGGAAGTCGCGGGTATTCATCACGAGGTTCTTGCCACCGAAAATACCGTCCATGTCGGATGTGATGTTCGGTTGTCCGGAAAGCCCGGAGCCGATATAAGTGGGGATATGGAAACGGATGTACTCCCATTGGCCGCCCGTCTGGTCGCCCGACCAGACGCCGGCATAACGCTGCGTGCCGGCCCAGCCATCCAGAGATGATGATAAATGGACGGGCATCACTGCCATAATAAGGCATAATATGTCCTACGTCCGCCACTCCATTCAATCCGAAGGAATAGCCGGCTCCTACCCATGCCACGTCAGTTTTCAGTACACGCACGCCTGCATCACGAACCTCTTTCACAATATCACGTTGCAGCAAAGCACTTACGCCTTCCTTCGGATGCAAGTCTGACTGTGTCCAAAGTCCGATTTCCACTCCGTTTTGGCGGGCATAATCTCCCAGACTTTTCAAGTTGGCAATATTACCGTCCAATGTTTCGGTCTGTCCGTAGCCGGCTCCGTAACCGTCATTCGGCAGCAACCAACCTAACGGCATATCCTGGTTCTTGTAGCGGTCGATCACGGCGCGTGCAGAGAACTGGTAGTTGTTCTTTTCTCCGTTCAGAGACTCTTTGATACCACCATTGTCTTTCTGACTTTCTTTGTAGCGCTTTCCATCTTCAAAGAGAATTCCTTTTTCATCTTCTTTCCAGTAGTCACGGTTGTAGGCGTTGAGATGTCCTTCGTAAAAACCGAATTTGGGGAGTAAAACGGGATTTCCCGTCAGTTGATAGAAGTCATTCAACAAGGAAACGGCTCCATCGTTAACCATATAAAAAATATCAAGGTAAGAAGAATTGTGAGATAGTTTCACTTTGTTTTTTTCTGTTGCTCCAAAGTCGTACCCGCCTTTTTTGAAAGTGTACCACATCATTCCGTAGCCATTGGTGGACCAGTAGAAAGGAGTAGGAGAGGCCACTCCGCCATCTGTCCAGCTATTCTGGTTTTCGATGGCAATGACTTTGCCTTTATGAGAGAAGCGTCCGTTTTGCACACCACCTCCATAGAAGTATTCTTCGGGATTCTCTTTCAATGTCACGGTCACTTCTTTAGGACCGAATGCTACCGGAGCGACTTCTTCGATGACGCATTTATTTGTCAACAGATTAAAGACTTTCATCAGTCCGGTCTGCTTATTCAATTCAATCCGTACTCTGGCGGTAGTCAGGGGTGATATCTCCTCCTTTCTCTTCCACCGTCAGTCCGGAAACTTTGCGCCGGGGCTGGTCGACAAGTATCTGTGCTTCCGGCTTTGCCTCGGGATCACGAATGACACCGCCGGAATTGTCCTGAAAGACACGGAAAATATTTTCTCCGTAAAGTCGATAGTCATCCGTTGCCGGTTTGAGAACAATACATCAACCGTCGTCGGATTTATTTTCTCCGCACGGAGAATGCCCGATGTCTGTTCCTGCCGGACGGCTGCCGAAGAAACGTCACTCTGATCCGAAGTTACGGATGCTTGTATAGATAAAAAGGAAAACAAAGATAAAAATAGTAAAACGGCAATATGCCTGAAATGTCGCAAATAGAAGGGGGTTTCTTTTTTCATGATTCTATTTATTAAGTATTAGACATTAAGATTGTTAATATCAGATTATAAAATATTACTCGTTCGGTGATAAATACACTTTATCTTCCAGTTACCCTAAAACGGGAGCTGTTTTATTATTATTTATTCACAAATCCCATCAGGATAAGTGGAGGGCAATAGCATGGCACTTTATTCGGGTAACAAGGTGACAGGCATTCAGGAAATACCTGCCAAGATAAAAGACTAAATTCGTGTGTTTCATAATATTAGTTGTTAGGCGTGTTAAAAATGATTCTCAGGTTAAATTGTCAATAGGATGCCGTTGCCGGAATTCCCGTTTCTTTTATCAGATCCACAATCCGGTCCAGGTTCTTCATGAGTGGCTTTCTGCAAATCATGATCGGGAGTCTCCCTGTCAATCGTATAGATCATTACCTGACTGGGAGCAATCTCTTTGACTGCTTCCAGCCAAGGAAGTACAAACTCATCGGATGTGTTATTCATATCTTTTCCCAGATAACTTCCTTTCAGAAACATGGTCTGAATAATACAGTTGCCCTTGAATTCTTTCATCTTTTCGATAATCTTCCTTACGGAATATTTTCCATTGGGACGATCGAGGAGATGAATATATTCTTCGTTTACCGTATCCAGTTTCAGGATATTGTTATCTATCTTGTTCAGTGCATCGAATACGGCAGGGCGGTCGATAAATGTGGAATTACTCAATACACTTACTTTTGCTTTCGGAAAATAATGATCCCGAAGTGCCAGTGTATCTTCTATGATTTCCGGAAAATGAGGGTGAGCAGTCGGTTCACCGTTTCCGGCAAATGTCAGAACATCGGGAGCAGGACCGTTCTGCTGCATATCTTTCAGCTTTTCTTCGAGAGCGGTACGTACTTCTTCACGAGCAGGCAGATGTTTTTTCGGACGATGGTCGGCATTGAAACCACATTCACAGTAAATGCAGTCGAAAGTGCATACTTTGCCGTCTGCCGGCAATAAATTTATTCCCAAAGATACTCCCAGACGGCGAGAATGAACAGGGCCGAAAATGGGGAGAAGGAAAAATAATAGTCATTTTATTTACGATTTGACGATTTAGTATTAACAATTAAATGTACACTATTCAGATATTCTCCTATGCAGGGCAAAGATACTTCAAAACTTAATACGAAGTTGCATTTGTACGTCTGCTTTTTTATTTCCCTGTATTAAATCGTTGCCGGAACCTATTTCATTCCGGTCGAGATAGATGGTTTCTCCGAATTTAGTTATAAACATCCAATGTTCATTCGGTTCATATCTCAGACGGACGGCACAACGGAATCCACGCCCCTGAAAGGAGGGAGTGTAAAATGTATAAAGCAATCCCTTTTCCGATACATATACACGCGAATCATAATCGTCTGTACAAAAGTAACTGCCCTGAACGTCAGCAAACAGCCTGGCCCAAGGCAGTTGGGAGGATATCATTTGTGTAACCTGATATCCTTTAGTAGCAGCTCTGTCCTGAGAATGAAAATGATTATAATCTAAAGTTGTACGACTGCTTAACACATCATTCAAAAGAATAGTTCAAACGGTAACGAAGTTGATGGTGAAAAATAGGAAGTGTTAGTGTTCCTTTACTGCCTGTCAAGTCACGTTCTTTCTGCTTATAACGATATTTTAAGTACATCGTCAGATGACTGTGCGGAGTAAACGTAGCCTGAAACAATCCGTCTACGCCATGGGAAGGCTGGCTGATCCGGTATTTCTTCCACGGGAAAGAAAACAGATCGAAGGAAGCAAAGAAGTGCCAGTGCCGAAAAGGAGAGGTTTCCAATCCCAGATAATACCCCTGTTCATTCTGAACCGTACTTCCTTCCCCAAAAGAATGGGCGAACATAGCCCAATAATTATATGAATAGTATCGTTGTACGATCATCAACTGAGTTCCTTCCACCGGTGAATACTGAAGACGGTTCAAAGAGGCCCAACCTTGTTTTCCTATGGCCGTCTCTCCTTGAAAAGAAAAACGATGCCAGCGATAAGCATAATCAATCCCCAGATTATAGAAGTTGTTTCCATGAAGATTGTATTTGGAATAGCCTGTTAATTCCGGTTCATAAGGTCGGTTGAAAACATAGTAAATTCCGGTGATACCCAGACGGATACGGTTTTGTTGATAACTCACGTTTCCACCGGTCAGCTGCATGGTGAATAGATTCTTCTTATCGGCTTCTTTTTGACTTCGGTGTAGTCCGGTTTTATAGATAGAAGTTATTTCGCCATCGGTCAGCACACCGTCCAGCGAACGGTGTGAGTAAAAGCCGGATACACTCCATTGTTTTGTAATGCTTACAGTTGCCGCCGCTCCCCGAAAATAATTAGTTTCGTCAGTAGAAGAATGTTTCTTGATTCCTCCGCTGCGGGTGTTGAAAGAAGAGGCATATACGGTCTTTCCCAGTAAGTAATCCGTGCTAATCACCAGCCCCTGTCCGAAACTTAACCGATAGTTACCAACAGACAATGTTTTTAACCGCCCACAATCTTTGAGTAAGAGATAAAAGAATAATAATCATACCCTTGACGATTGTGCAGAGCAAAGAAAGGTTCTCCGGCATCCTTCTCCGCAACGAGACCTGCATAGAATGCTGGTCGCGATAACGGAAAGCGTATTTAACAGAGTTATAAACAGAAGGTCCCAAATAGGTATGTTCATAACCTTTCCGCTTGTAAAACGGTATATCTATGCGAGTTAGAACTTCATTCTTCCCATACTTCATAGCGCTTTTCAACATAGTTTTCCACCGAAAAGACGACTCATTGTTAATAGCTTTGATACATACGAAAGGCAATAGATACTGAATAGTCTGCCTGTCCATATCCTCTATTAACTGAAGTTCATAAAGGGTCTCCATTTGCCCGTGCACATATATATAGGCCAGCAGATGTTCAATCTGAATATCACTGAGAAAAGGAAATTGTTCCAGTTGTTGACGGGTAGCCCGGTTTAAATCTACAGGTTCGTGAAGACGGACGGACAGTTCTTCCAATTCATTCTCCCAGTTGGGTTCATTAACAGCATTATCAACACTATTATTAACAGATAAATCTTCAAAAATATCTTCTATAATACTTTGAGAAGGGTTTTGAGCACTACAAGCAGGAATAATGAACAGGCTGTTTATAATACTTATCAACCGAAATAGTTGAGTAGTTTTCATTAATAAATTATTTGTTTGTACCTTACGTTTTTACAGACAAGGGCGCAAAGATACTTTAAATAGGTTAACGTCTAAAAGAAATATCTGAATAATAAAATTTTAATTCTATTTTTGTAATGTGAAAAGGAGGCTTAACATAGTAATAATGATGGCGTTTGCTATGGTCTGTTCATCGAAGATACAGGCACAGGACAAGCAAAGCATCAACGGATACCTGGTTCCTATGTGTATCTACAACGGAGATACCATTCCATGTATCCAGTTAAGAACTGTTTATATCTTCCGCCCACTTAAATTCAAGAATGAAAAAGAACGTCTGGAATACTATCGGCTGGTACGTAACGTAAAGAAGGTATATCCTATCTCCAAAGAAATTAACCAGGCTATCATCGAAACTTACGAATATCTTCAGACATTACCCAACGAGAAAGCCCGCCAAAAACATATGAAACAGGTGGAAAAAGGATTGAAAGAACAATATACCGCACGGATGAAGAAACTCTCGTTTGCACAGGGTAAACTCTTGATTAAATTGATAGACCGACAAAGTAATTCTACCAGTTATGAACTGGTAAAAGCATTTATGGGACCTTTCAAAGCGGGATTCTATCAGACTTTCGCTGCACTGTTCGGTGCCAGTCTGAAAAAGGAATATGATCCGTTGGGAGAAGATAAACTGACGGAAAGAGTCGTGCTGCTGGTAGAGAACGGACAAATCTGATTCACCTTGTTATAAGTTATAAGGTTATCAACGTCCTTATTAACCATCATATTTCTATTAAATCTAATTCCACTATCACCATAGGAAAATTACCCCGCTTTATCTGACTTTCAGGGTATTAACAGTTGACTTCTCAGGTGTTAATACACTGCATGACAAGTATTAACAGCTGAGAAGTCAGCTATTAATAGCTGTGATGCCATCTGATAACAAAGCTTGAAACAGGATGGTTAATAAACACTGAATCAATCAGACTCATCTAAGAGTAGGTTGCTACAATACTCTCTTATCGTCCCACACAATTATGAACAGAAAAAGAATATTGATTAATAGCAAGTTAACTACGATATCAACCACTTATTAACTAATTATTAACCGACTGATTTTATACTGTCAACGCAGCTTTTTGAACAAATCCCAGATGACAATACCCGTTGTTACAGACACGTTCAGAGAATGCTTGGTACCATATTGGGGAATCTCGATACAACCATCCGAATGATCAATCACTTCCTGTTGTACCCTTTCACTTCATTTCCCATTACGATAGCGTACCTCTTCGTCTTGTCCAGTTCGAGTTGATCCAACATAATGCTGCCTTCCGCCTGTTCTATCGAATAAACAATATATCCTTCTTTCCGGAGGTTATCAACAGCATCAACAGCGTTATTAACATACTTCCAGTCAACAGTGAACTCTGCGCCCAAAGCCGTCTTATGCATTTCGGGGTGGGGAGGAGTAGCCGTTATTCCACACAGATAGATACACTCGATACGGAAAGCATCCGAGGTACGAAACACGGAACCTATATTATGCAGGCTACGAATATCATCCAACACTACTACCAGAGGCAGTTTTTCTGCCTGTTTAAACTCTTCGGCACTGATACGGTTCAGCTCTGTTATTTTCAGTTTTCGCATACGTTCTTCCTTCTATTACATTTCGGTTGCAAAGGTAGTTCTTTTCTGTTAACAGAGGTGTTGATAACGGTTTAAAACCTGTCAAAACAATCGGGAAAGAATTTGAAAAATAATTCTTGCATTATTCAAAAGAAGGTATAAGGGACACTCCTTATGAACATTCCAAAAAAACTAAGCCTAAACTTTCTATGCATCCATCAACATATTTTTCAGCACTTATCTGCCTGTTTATATCCATAAAGTTTTTAACTTTGCACTTTATCAACAGGGAGTTAATAGTATTCTCCCATTTGATAAGGCTTGCATTGATAATGAAGATAATAAATAGTAAATCTTCTGCTTTACATCCGTTCATAACGGACTCATAAAACAGAAGTATGGACTAATAACTTATCCGGCAAGAAAAATCGTATTTATTTGCTAACATTATTAACAGGCTATCATCACTAACAAAGGATTTTTTTTTAAAAGGAAGAAATAAAAGAATATTATTATGAATAATCTCATAAAGGCTATTAAGGAGCTGAAGAAAGAAAAGAATGCAATCATTCTGGGGCACTACTACCAGAAGGGTGAAATACAGGATATCGCTGATTACGTTGGTGACAGTCTGGCGTTGGCCCAGCTGGCTGCCAAGACGGAGGCGGACATCATTGTGATGTGCGGCGTTCACTTTATGGGTGAGACGGCGAAGGTGCTTTGTCCGGATAAGAAAGTACTGGTGCCTGACATGGAAGCAGGGTGTTCGTTGGCGGACAGTTGTCCGGCGGACCAGTTTGCGCAGTTTGTCAAAGAGCACCCGGGGCATACCGTTATTTCATACGTCAACACAACAGCTGCCGTGAAAGCAGTGACAGATGTGGTGGTGACTTCCACCAATGCGAAGCAGATCGTGGAAAGCTTCCCCAAAGATGAGAAAATAATCTTTGGTCCGGATAGGAATTTGGGTAATTATATCAACTCTGTTACGAACAGGAATATGTTGCTTTGGGACGGAGCCTGTCACGTGCATGAACAGTTCTCTGTTGAAAAGATTGTGGAATTGAAAGCGCAGCATCCGGAAGCGTTGGTCTTGGCACATCCCGAATGTAAGAGTACGGTTTTGAAACTGGCGGATGTGGTAGGGTCTACGGCTGCATTGTTGAAGTATGCCGTGAACCATCCGGAAAACACGTATATTGTGGCTACCGAATCGGGTATCTTGCATGAGATGCAGAAGAAGTGTCCGCAGACAACGTTTATCCCTGCTCCTCCGAACGATAGTACGTGCGGATGTAATGAGTGTAGCTTCATGCGGTTGAATACGTTAGAGAAGCTCTATGAGTGTCTGAAGAATGAATCACCGGAGATTACCGTTGATCCTGAGATAGCGGAGAAGGCAGTGAAGCCGATTCAGCGGATGTTGGAGATTTCGGCAAAGTTGGGATTATGATAGGATATACAAACGGTACCTTCCAATACATCAAACGGTACCATCCAGTATGTCGGAAGGTACCGTTTAATGTATTGAAGTGTACCATTCCGTGCATCAGATGGTACCGTTCTTTGAGATGTAATTATCTCATTTAAATTTCATTCATAGCGATATTAGTTTTCTGCTTCCAGACGGATAACGAATCCACCGCCTTTTGCCATATCTATATTCAATATAGTTTTATTATCCACTGTTCTTTTCTCTACCATATATTCTTTAGGTTGCTCATAGGAATTTGGAGCGTCTTTAAAGATAGTTGCCTGATAGGAGAGATTGTCTTTCAGGAAGTTGAGGTTTATTTCCGTGGAACGGGCATCCCAGTTGGTCATTCCGCCCACATACCAGTCATTGCCTTTTTGTTTGGCTGTCACGATGTATTCGCTTAATTTTGCTTGCAATGGCAAGGTCTTATCCCATACGGCAGGAACTTTAGAAAGGAAGTCGAGCACATCCGGATATTTATTGTATTCGGTCGGTGAGTCGCACAAATAAGCCATCCATTGATCGTAAATAACAAACATGGATAATTCGTGCGAACGTGTTCCCATGCTCATAGGCGGAGTATTATCTATATCCATTGGTTTGAATTCACTTTGAGTGACACTTCTCATCGATCCCGGAGTGTAATCCGCCGGTCCTGCCAATAAACGGATGAACGGGAAACGGGTGTGATATTCGGGAGTTAACGTCTTTTCCCAGAAGTTACATTCCGCTCCTCTTACAGCTTCATAATTCAATATGTTGGGATATGTACGATGCAATCCGGTAGGGACCGGGCAACCGTGGAAAATAGCTACCATTTGCTTTTCGGCCAGACGTTCTGCAAATTCTTTTTCCCCATCGCATGGCTATCTGGTCATTCCGTTCGAAAAAGTCGATTTTGCTCCGGATACTCCGTAACTGTGCATTTTTGCGATCCAGTCGCTGGGATTTTCTTTGGCACAACTGGCCCATGTCCAGACGATAATCTTCACATTCTTTTCTTTGGCGTATGAGCATAGTTCTTTGATGTAATCTTCGGACCATCCGGCATCTAAAGTCATATATTCGATATGATTCTTTGAAGCCCAGTCTACGTAGTATTTATATAACTGGAACGATAGCTGCTTATTTCCACTGGGGAAGTCAACCCCTTCCAGAACTGCTTTATGCCACCATTCCCATGCACTTTTGCCCGGTTGAATCCAGGAAGTATCGGTCAGACGGCAAGGATCGGCCAGTTTATATACCAGTTCATTATTCAACAATGATTTATCTTCTTCCGAGACAATGATTACCCGCCAGGGAAAGCTACGGTTTCCGTCCGTTTTTGCAATGTAATTTTCTCTGGAGATAACCAGATGATTGGAGTACCAGTAATAAGGATTTGACGGATCGGAATCCATTGTTTCTTTCGGGTAGTTAGCCCACTTTCCCCGCATGGAATTGTAGCCGTTGGATTCCATGTACAGAGCCGGATAATCATAGGTATTCGATTCTGTAATGACTACTTTATAGGGAGAATCGGGATATTCGTATAATACCGGAGAAACAGCGAAATGTTCGTAAGGTATTTCCAACGGACCTTTGTACACTTTATAGAGCCTTTCGAAGTTCCTGTATCCCTGATGTATCTGGTGGGTGCGACCGGACTGGTCTGTTTCGCCGGAATAATTAGCATCGCATTCCGGATAATAGATAGTCGGAGTAGAAGCGAAATTGAAAATGGCATCTTCACTGATAATCGTTATTTCTCCGTCCAGACGGGTAACGAACTGATAGGCTACTCCTTCATCATAAGCACGTACCACGAGATCGTAGTTATCAGTAAAAGAAATGGTCAGTTCATTATAAGCATCCTGTAATACTTTATTTTTCCCGACAGGTACGTCGATGGTCTGATCGACTTTTCTTTTCTTAGCCGACTTTACACTTCCGTTACCGATTACTCTGCCGTCAGCCAGATGTAAGCCGATGGAAGAGGGGAGTATCAGTTGTGTATGATCGTACCATACTTCATATTGGGTACCGTTGTCTATTTTCAGTTTAATCTTCAGTTTTCCGTCAGGAGAAACAGTTTCGTATTTCTCAGCCTGTAGTGTGCAGGCTTAAAGAGAATAAACAAAGGAGTATTAAATAACTGATTTTTTTCTTATCCATATGATTCGGTTTTAGTCAATGACAGATAGTTTGTTTATTTATGAGTTTGTTGTAACTTGTCTTTCAGAACGGAAACGACTTGGGCAGCTAAAAGCTGAATATCCTGCATCGACCGGGTGTGTTCCGTCTCCGCCTGCATAATATTCGGGATGATCGATGACCACTTTCCATAAGTCATTCACCTCTATGCCGGCACGATTGATATGTTTCAGTGCAATTTGGTTACGGACTTTTAATCGTTCGGTGATGGGAGCAAATTCTTTCATACCTTCTCCAGTGCGGACAGGAGTGGTAGTTGCCCAGATCAGTTTTGCTTTAGGGGCATATTTACGGATGACTTTGATTAATTGAGGGAAACTTTTATCATATTCTTCTTCGGTATAATCGAATCCGTGCAAGCCATTATTGAAATGGATAACATCGAACTTGGTGTTTTTGAGTATCACTGCCAGTTCGTCGATTAAAGCCGGATCTCCTACACTTTTCGAATTGGAAAGCCGTCCTACATATGCCTTTTCTTTCAGTGCTTCTTCTACTTTTCCGTAATATCCGCGTGTGATGGAATTACCGATAAGCAATACATGGGGAAGGTCTGTTTTGTTGGCTCCGGGAATCCAGATGTCAGACCATTCGATATATTCGCGTGCAATCTTTTGTTGGGCAAATACGGGGATACACAAAAACAATAGGATGAATGTAATTACGTGTTTCATGATAATTAGAATAAATGAATAAATTTGATGTGTCAAAAGTAGTCAAGAATAAAGCTGGAAAGTATATATAAACAGAGCAAAAAATGAAACATTTGCAGCAAACGGTTTATTTCCGCGTTTTACAGTATCTATTTTTAATCTGACTGTGATGATAGAGAAATGCGGAGAATACCGTTCTTTATTTAGAATCAGTATCTCCGCATTTACAGTATTGAGGTGACTATTAATACTATCAGCCTGCCTTCTTATGGAACAATTATAGTTCCGCTGTCTTTTGCAAACAGATATTATCAGAAGATTTGCCGACCATGAAATGGTATGTTCCCGAAGGTGTATAGAATTGTTTCTTCTGGTCATCCCACAGACGTAATTCTTCTTTCGGAATTTCTATGGATATTTGTTCGGTAGCTCCTTTCTTGATGTGCACACGTTTAAATCCTTTGAGTTGTTTCAATGGAGTCTTGATTCCCTGATCGGGGAATTTCACATATACTTGAGCTACTTCGTCACCATTGTATTTACCACTGTTCTTTATAGAGAAGTTTAAAGTAACGTTTTGAGTATCTTGCTTGATATTCAAATTGCGGTAATCAAATTTAGTATAGCTGAGTCCATAGCCGAAGGCATACAAAGGCTTGCCTTCGAAATACATATAAGTACGGTTGTTCTTTACATTGTAATCATCAAAAGCAGGAAGATCTTCAATGCTGTTGTAGAAAGTCAACGGCAGGCGACCAGCCGGGTTATAGTCTCCAAACAGAACTTCAGCGATAGCCGTTCCACCTTGTTCTCCCGGATACCAGGCATCAATAATAGCCGGAATATGCTGATCCATCCATCCTATTGCCATAGAACTGCCGGCAACCAATACAACAATTGTATTCGGATTGGCTTTATAAGCTTCACGGATAAAGATTTGCTGGTCTTTGGGTAATTCAATGGAGTTTCTGTCCTGTCCTTCACGTTCGATGGATTGGTTGATACCCATTACTGCGATGACAACATCAGATTCACGGATAATTTTTGAGGCATCTCCATACATATTCAGCATGTCATACTGATCTGTGCTGGGTACACGCCAATGAAGTCTGGCGATCGCTTCACCTCCATTGTCGAAATATTCGGCTTTCAACTGATACTTCTTTCCTTTCTCCAGTGAGATAGAACCTTTTTCTGTACGTACACTGTGTACATTCCAGTCGTCTATGACCAATTGATCATCGATGTACAACCGGCAACCATCGTCGCTGGTGAAGCTGAACACGTATTCACCGGATATATTCGGAACTAATTCACCTGTCCAGCGAATAGAAAGCGGAGATTTAGGCAGGAACGGGTCCGGAGCCTGATTTTTCGGTTCGAAGTTGATTCCTTTGTCTACACGGGTTTTAGGAGTTCCCTGGAAAGTAGGATTGTCATAATATTCAGCCTTTAGTCCGTTAGGAAGATGGGTCGGAGAAATAAGCTGATAACCTTCTTCCGAAGATACCCATGGTGCATGTACTACTTTTATTTCATTGCCTACCCGGTTGCGGATACCATCCAGCACAGATACCGGAGCATTGACCGGAGTTCCGCTGTAATCACCAAATTCGCAGTTGGCGGCATTGATACCTACCACAGCTATTGACTTGATTTTCTGTGCATTCAGCGGGAGAGTATTTTGCTGGTTTTTGAGCAATACAATACTCTGACGGGCAGCTTCGAGAGCCAGGTCATGATGTTTCTTACAACCTACGATTTCAGGGGACAGGTGATTATACGGATTCTTTTCCGGATCATCAAACATGCCTAAACGCATACGTGCACGCAGTACACGGTAGGCTGCACTGTCTATTTCGGCAGCACTGACCATATATTGTTTGTAAGCGTTTAATAGTGGGTTGGCAAAAACATAGTCTCCACATTCTACATCCAGTCCGGCTTTGATAGCTATCATGGCTGCCGCTTCCGGAGTTTTCACATAACGATGGTCAGTCATTAACAGTCCGGGAGCACCGCAATCGGATACGATGTATCCGTTGAAACCCCAGTCCTGTTTCAATACTTTATTCAATAACCAGTTGTTGGCAGTACATGGCACCCCATTGATGGCATTGTAAGCTGTCATGATGGATTCCGCTTTTCCTTCGCGGATACATTTCTCAAATGCCGGGAAATAATATTCCCTTAAGTCCGTTTCGGTGATAGCTGCATCGCAATAAAAACGATTATGTTCTTCGTTGTTGGCGGCAAAATGCTTGGGAGTAGCTACAGCTTTCAGATAACGCGGATGGTCTCCTTGTAATCCTTTCACAAAAGCGGTACCCAATACTCCGGATAAATAGGGATCTTCTCCATACGTCTCCGGGGTACGTCCCCAACGCGGGTCACGAGCCATATTGACAGTCGGTGACCAGAATGTTAATAAGTCACTGAACTGGTCTTTTTGTTTCTTTCCCCGTTCCAGTTCATTCCAGCGGGCACGGGCTTCGTCCGAAATGACGCCGGCAATGATATGATGTAATTCGGGATTCCACATACTGGCCAGTCCGATTGCCTGCGGGAAAACTGTAAATTTTCCCGGGCGGATGATTCCGTGTAACGCTTCATTTCCCATGTAATATTTATCAATTCCCATACGCTCGATTCCCGGGGAAGTAGCACGAAGCAAAGAGACCTTTTCCTCTATTGTCAGTTTCGATAACAGATCCTGTACTCTTTCGTGTATGGGGGCATTCATATTTTTATATAAATCCTGAGCCTTTGATACTGCCGCCCCTAACTGCATGAAAATTAAAAGTAAAATTAGTTTCTTCATTCTATGTTATTTTAGTGTTATTTATTCGTTTATCAAGTCGAGTGTGACACTGCGTAAAGAACGTATATCGACAATCTCCCATTTTGATTCGCCTTTGAAACGGTATTTGTATTTGAAGTTGAAACGTTGGCGTTTCTTTCCGCCGTAAACATCCGACAATTCATAATTTCCATAATAATCGGGTTGTTCTTCATCGATGGAAGCCACTTCGATAAAGTCTGCGTTGTATGGTTTCATGGTCAGACTGTTGTCCTCGTTCACTGTAACTATGATACCGTTCTTTTTGATGACTTCTTCATTTTTCTCATATCCCTTGATACCGGCAAAGATACGGAATGAGTTTTTCGTAAGCGGGTGGAATGTCTGTGAAGCGGCTGCGTCACGTTGCGATTCCCCTTCTTTCTGTAGCTTTCCGGCAGCATTGTAGATAGTAGATTCGTCAGTACGTGCATAGAGGTTTTTCATCTGTACCTGATAAAGTACCTGAGACTTGTTCGGATTGACAGAATAAGCCGACACACTCTTGATACGCATTGGAATAAGGTAAATCGAGTCGGGTGACAGCCCTTCAGGTTTTACCTGAATCGGCATCACATTATATGTGTCAGGGCTGCTGGCTTTCAAAGTGACTCCCATCTGAGCGATGGAGTAATACTTTGAAGGAAGTTCTTTGGCATACTTTGACTGGTCAATGTCGTACTTTATTTTATTATAATTCTGCAATACTTCCGGAGCATATTCCAGTGTTACGTCCACATCCCGGTCGATTCGAAGGGAACCGCCGCAGTTGATGGAGATATATCCGGTACTTTCTGTTTCGTTGAGGTCGTGCATACCGGTATATACCAGATCGTTGTCACTGATGATACAAATTATCTTTTGTCCCATTTCCTGTTCAAAGTCGAAAGATTCGCAGGCTGTCAGGGCAAGCAATGCCAGAAAATAACCGGCTTTTTTTATCATTGTTTTCATTTGATTATCTGTTTTACTGATGATTCAAAATTAGTTGTTATATCCCGGATTCTGGTCTAGTAATTCTACTTTTCTCAATTCGGATTTGCTGATAGGCAAGAACAACAGTTTTCTGTGTACTACACGGTCACGGTAATTTTCTCGTCCACAACAGTACGTTGGTAGAAACCACCGAATTCGTTGGCTGCGATGTTGAGGCCCATGATAGGTTCTGAATCCACATCTTCATAAATACCCCAGCGACGTACATCGTAGAACCGGCGTCCTTCACCCAGGAACTCTACCATACGTTCACGCTTGATTTGCTCGAACATTTCCGTAGGACTTTCCAGTTGGGCCTGAGTAAGTCCCGGTAATCCGGCACGGTAGCGTACCTGATTAAACGCTTTGGCCATTTCGTCCACATCACGTGACAAACTGTATGATTCGCCGGTAGGCAGTGTGATGGCATGAGTGGTGGTCAACTGGTTCAATGCTTCGGCATACGACAGCAATATTTCAGCATAACGGATGATAGGGAATCCTTTTTCGTAACGTTCGCTGCTGTTGCCACGCCATGCGTCATAAGAAGAAATGTATTTCTTGATCACATAACCTGTAGGAGTGTAGTTGTCACTACCCACTGTACCTGCATATTTGCCGGCATTACCGTCCATGCAGTATTTCACGGTTTGCAGACGGTAAGAACCGTCGGTAGTCGATGTAGCAGGCCAATAACATCCGTTGAAACCTACGCAGGCGTAGAAACGCATTTCACGGTTGGCATACATCTGCCAGATATTGCCGTTGAGATGATAGTCCGAGAAATCACGAGGTCCGGAAGTAAAGTCGTTAGGGCCTTCTTTATATTCTCCGACTGCCATGGCTTCTTCGATTGTTTTTCCGTCTTCCATACGGTAAGCATCGATCATTTTCTGTGTCAGCCCCATACCGTTGTATCCACCCATATATTGCGGGAACGATTGTTGTGTATATCCTTTTACCTCTTCGGAGATACGTCCCCAGATAACTTCATTATTGTTCTTGAACGGTTCGTCTCCTGTGAACATGTGAGAATAGGACTTGAACGGGTCGATGCCTCCGGCTCCATTCGGGAAGTTTTCTGTAGGAACACCTGCCGGCAGTTGCGGAGTGTTCTGGTCTTTGCTCACTGTGAACAGTTCGTAGACATTCATATCAATCACCCGTTTGCAGGCAGCAGCAGCTAATGCCCATTTTTCTTCGCTATAGTTTTGATTGATGTAATATGCTTTATCGTAAGTACGTTTCCAGTTGCCGAAGTAGAGACGGGCAGTGGATGTTCCGTTGAAAAGCGGTGAAGCGGCATGCAGGCGGAGACGGGCTATCAGCGCGTAAGCGGCTCCCTTTGTGGGGCGTTCAAACTGTGCGATAGAGGCTTTTAACGGAAGGTATGCCGCTGCTGTTTCCAGTTCCGAGCAGATGTATTCTACTGTCTCGTCATAAGTGGCACGATAAGTGTTGTAAGCAGGGCCGTCCAGGTTACTTTCGAATATTTCGTCGCCTACAAGAATTGCAGGACCGCAAGTCATCAGAATATGATAATAGGCGTAACCGCGCAGGAAGTGAATATAGCCGGTATAATTACGGCGGTCGAGTGCTGTCATATCCTGACATTCGTCCATACGTGCCAGCATCAGGTTGGCTTTACGGATTACTTTGTACATGTCACTCCAGACGTTCATACCTCTCAGATTATCAGGATTCACATATCCCAGTGCAAAAGCTGATCCGCGGAAGATGTCGCTGCTCATTACAGTGAAGATATCATCGCCGGCAGTAATGCCCGGTGCATATTCGTGACCGAAGATTCTGCTTTCGTCGGGCAATTGTCCGGCTGCACCCCACAGGTACGCTTCAAAATAACGTTTCTGTGTGAATACGGAATCAAACTTCAGTGTATCGTCGAAATATTGGTCTACGTCCAGGTAATTGCAAGAGCCTAACAGGACGATAAATGCGAAGAGAAGCCCCTTCGATATAATCTGGCTTATTTTGGTTTTCATACGATTCATTATTTTTAGAAGTTAATATACATCTGAAAAGCATAGCGGGCCGGTATAGGATAGGCTCCTCCGTTGTAATATGCCTGTTCCGGATCGAAATGTTTGAATGGGCTCCATACGCAGATGTTGGAAGCTACAAACTGTAAGTCGAGTGACGAAACACCCAGTTGTTTCAGAATCTTGCCGGCACTCAGGTTGTAGTTGAGGTTGATTTCCTGCAAACGCAAGTAGCGGACATTGGCTTTCCAGAACGTAGAAGGCTGTGTACTGTTGTGGTCATTTCCGTAAGAAAGACGCGGGAACATAGCGTTCGGATTTTCGGTGGACGCATCGCCCGATATTTCGCGCGGTGTCCAGCGGTTTGCTTGATTGGCGGTGATAGCCAGTGTATTTCCTGTTTCTCCGGAAGAGAATGGGAGGAATCCGAATGCTTTGTAGCCATCCACACAGAAGTTGTCTACATTGCCTGTTCCTTTGAATAAGAATCCCAGTGTCAGTTTTTTCCAGCGTACTTCTCCACCGAATCCGTACATCAGACGCGGATAGTTCGCCTTGTAAGAAAGAGGCACCTGGTCGTCGGAGTTGATAACACCGTCACCATTCACATCTTTGTATTTGATATCACCCGGGAGTACTTTACGTCCGGCAATTCCGCTCTGGTCGGGACTGAACTTCACATCGTCTTCATCGCGGAACAATCCTAATGCGATGTAGCCGGCATAATATTCGTAAGGTTTGTCTGCTCTTTCCTGATAAGAATATTTTTGGAAAGCTTCTTCCCAGTTTTTCACCATATTGGCTGTGTACGTAAAGTTACCACGAAGGGTAAACGAGAAGTCTTTACCAATATCCTGTGTGAATGAAATGTTTCCGTCGGCTCCGTAGCTGACCATGCTACCCACGTTTCCGAAAGGTTGTTCTGCCAATCCGATATAGTCGGGTACCATCGTGCGTTGTTGGAAGATGTCGTTGCGGGTATCGCGGAAAAAGTCTACTGTAAAGTCTACCTGTTCGTTGAATAATTTTCCTTCAATACCCAAATCCAGTTTGATAGCTTTTTTCCCATTGGAGGTTATCGGCACCGACTGACTGCTCCGTTACACCACTGCTTCCGTTCCATCCTTTATTAGCATTTTCATTCATAATAGTTAGATAGGGAAAACGTTTGTTGGTAATACGGTCGTTACCTACCGAACCCCATGATCCTCTGATTTTCAAAAACTCAACCAAGGCAATGTTTCGCGTACGAAATCATAATTGGTCGGTACCCAACCAAGGGCAACGGAGGGGAAGAAGCCAAAACGACGTCCTTTCTGGAAATTCTCGGAACCGGTATAACCGAAGTTCAAATCAATCATATATGTATCACGGAATCCGTATGTTAAACGACCGGATAAGCCTTGGTAGCGTTTAGGTACATTATCTACATTTACATTACAATTATAACCGTGTATATCGCACCATGTGCTTTGATAGCTGCTCATATAATAGTAAACCAAACCGCCGACACGATGATCACCGAATGCACGGTCATAGTTTAGAGTAGATTCAAAATGCAAAGCTTATTCCATTGTGACTCTTCATCCTTATTATAGGTGGCAGTTTGGGCATCTACTACTTTGCGCATAATTAAAGTACCATCTACAGTACGTCCGCTGGCATAGTACATTTCCGGCAGTACTTTACGTATTTCTTTCAGATAACTTTCCGAGTCGTAAGCAATCTGTGCCCTTAACTTCAGTCCTTTGGTGATGAAAGGCAAATCCTGAGTAACAGCCAGTGTCACTTTGTTTGTGAATCTGCGCCATTTCGCTTTTCCGGTGTGGTTCAGCATGACGTAGGGAGAGTATTCGTTGTTTGCTCCCCATGCCGGCAGTTCTCCGGTAGAGTATTGCAGAGGAATCGTCAACGGAGTCAGTCTTTGCTGGGCGCTCCAGAGTGCGTCAGTCGAAACGTTTCCCGGTTCGGTCTTTTCAGACAGATAACCTTCCGTACCCAGATAGGCAGTAGTTGTCTTAGTCAGGTTGACATCGATATTACTACGATAGTTATAAGTACGATAAGCTACGTCAGTACTGTATTTAGAGTTTTTTTCCTGTTTGTAGGCAGCGTTTTCATTGGACATACCCAAAGGCTGAAGAAATAACGGGCCACACTACCGCCGCCACGGGCACTCATATAGTAGGTCTGTTGCAGGGAATTCTTGTTCAGAATCTGGTCGCGCCAGTTTACATTCGGGTAAAGATCGGGGTCCAGGCTGATACTTGATCAGGTCGAGCGCCATCGGCGAATAAAGTGCTTCTTCGCCGCGAGCCAGTTTTGCTTCGTTGGCAAGCGTTGCATAGTCATAGGCACCGAGGTATTCGGGCATATTCTGTAAGTGGGAAACGGTCAGGTTGGCACGTCCCGTAATTTTCAGTTTGTCCACTTCACCGCGTTTGGTAGTGACCAGTACGACACCGTTGGCACCACGTGTACCGTAAACGGCTGTGGCGGAAGCATCTTTCAATACCGAGAAGGCTCTCAATATCCGCCGGATCAATTTGACTTAAACTGCCTTCCAGTCCGTCAACCAGTACCAGTGCACCTTGGTTGGCACCGAAAGTTCCGATACCACGTACCCAGAATTCAGAGATGTTTTTCCCGGTTCACCACTGTTTTGCAGGGAGATAATACCCGGTACACGTCCGCCTAACATATTGGGAATAGAGGTAGCCGGTGTTTGCAGGTCTTTACGTCTACATTCGTTATGGCACCTACTACGCTGACTTTTCGTTGTGAGCCGAGTCCGACAACCACCGTTTCTTCCAGTGTATTGGTCGAAGGCTTCAGTTTGAATTGTGCGTTTTTCCGGTCCAGTCTGGAGTCAATTCTCACTTCTTGTTTTTCATAGCCAAGGAATGACAGAGTGATCACATCGCCCATTTGTGCTCCTTTGATGGTAAACTTACCGTCCATGTTGGTAACGGTACCTACACCGGGACGGTCTTTCAAAAGACGTTGGCACCCGGAATCGGGGCGTTGAATTCATCGAGTACCGTACCTGAAATGGTGATTGTACTTTCTTTTTGGGTTGGCTCTTGTGCTTTGATGCAGAGGCAGCAGAGCAGAAAAGCGGTTATAATATATAAATGTTTCATAGTGTTATTGTTTATAATGACCTACTGCGTTATTCAATAGAGAGTTTGCGGACACAACGGTTGTCCTTGTCGCCGATGTAGATAGTACCTTCGCTGTCGATGGCAAGTCCCCACGGTTCGGTGGAGAGTGCGATTTCCGGCGTTCCGTCTTTATATCCCGAACTGTTCGGGTTACCGATTACTGTGCTGACTACACCTTCGGGAGTCACTTTACGAATACAATGATTTCCGGAGTCAGCAATGTAAAGGTTTTCTTCTTCGTCCAATACTAATTGGCGGGGGCTGTTGAACTGTGCTTCTGTCTCCTGTCCGTCAGCGTGTCCTGCACGTCCTTTGTCTCCTGCATATATTCTGAAGTTTCCTTCACGGGTCGGGTCGGTGATATCTTCAAACACACCGATACAATGCTGGTTGGTAAATGCCATGTAGAGTTTTTTCGGATCTTTCCGGCTGAAAGTCATATAACAGTCAGAGGTAGCTAACAAATCATTATTGCCTACTTCTATTACCCAGGCATATCCTGTTTTTCCGTCAATCTTCAGGAAGAAGTTGGCATCTTTGGTACGGCAGTAGAAGTGATTGTCCAGTTCGCAATAAGCGAATGAGTGTTTGTAAGTAGTGTTCACTTTACTTGCATCTTCTCCATCGGCTGCCATGTAATCCCTTCTTCGGGGCGTCCAGAAGTCTATCGAGTTGACCGACCAGAATGTATTACCACCGTCAGTAGGAATCACTAATCCTAATCCGTTGTCTATGATACATGGCTGGTTCAGCGGATATTGGCCTGCGTTGTCGATAATGATAGAAGACTGGTTTTCTTTTTCATTGATCAGAATCAGTTTGTTGGCTCCCCACAGTTCGCGCGGACATACAAAGAGATTATCTTCGGCATCAATAGCCAGGAAACCGACTTCAGGGGAATTCCGTTTCGCCCAGTGTACCTACTTTGACGCCACTTGTGCCGGGACGTCCGCACAATGTGGTAACTACCGTCTGAATGTGATAATCGAATTTCTTATCGTATACAGCCGACTGTTCGCCTACTTTAACGGTGATTTCCACCTGATCGTGATCCGGATCACCGTCATCCGGCATACCGTCGCCCGGACGGCGCGGAGTAATGACATGTCTTATTTCCCAAGGAGCCGACTAATGCCGCTTTCTTATTATTAAAATAAACCTCAATGTTTTCCAAATCAGTTCCGAAGTTTTCCCCGTTCAGAATCACTTGCGTAGCGATGCCACCTGAGTCCGGATAAAAATTAGTGACTGTGATCGGTTCATTGGGATTGTGTACCTGAGCCGATGTTTTATCTTCACAGGAAGATGCGATGATGATTGTCAGGGCACATCCTCCTATGCACAATAAAAAAAGAATTTGGTGTATTAAATTTTTCTTCATAATATTGATATAACATTAATTATTCGTAAGTGAAACGTATGAATTTATAGTTGAAGTTACCTCCCTCGCCAATGACAAGTTTCACTGTGTGTTTTCCTTTCGTGAAGTGAAGTTTGGGTTGATTTTCGGGATAAGTATCATGTTGCCATTTGAAGGCGCTCCAGTCATTGTCATTTATCATATATACGGAATTGGTTGGCACGCCGTCCACTTCCAGCGAATAGTATCCGCCGTTACTGTTGTTGACAGAACGGAACAGGTCGAACGCATATGTACCTGCGTCTTGTACGTCGAGAGTAAACATCTGCCATTCGCCTTCGCCGGTGTATCCGATGTTCATACCGAATTCCAAATCCACACCGGGACTGTTGTCATCACCTTTTCCGACCGGTAGTTGTAGCCGGCTTCATTGTTAGCGCTGTTGTCATGATAACCTATGCCTTCACCTCCCAAGTCGAAATTGAAAACGGAAATCTCGCGGGTTTCAGAAGCGGAAAGGATGGAACGCAGATCCTCATAATTGTCCAGTATGGCAGGGGCCACATAGAATGTATCTGCGGCGTTACTTTCGGGAACTGCATAAGTTGCGTATGATAAGTCGGAACCGAAATCCAATAAATAAGAATTTGCTTCACCGGAAGTGATGTATTTGGTTACTTCTTTTCCTGCTTCGTCTTTGTAGTTCAGTACACAGCTTCCCGGTTTGTCTTTCCATTTCACCACCAGTCCGTTACCGAAGCGGGTAGCTACTTCTACCGTACGGTTGCTCAGCGTAGATTGGAATGATTCGCCGTACACATTGGCAGAGACATTGATCGGTTTTGATTGATTTCCATACCGGTCTATACAGGTCACTGTAAAGTCGTACTTTTTATTTTCTTCCAGGTCGTCATAATAGAATTTGAATACGCCGCTTTTGTAGTTTACATCTTCTTCGATAGAGCTGTCGTTGTTGTTGCATACGACGTTCATCTTCTGAACTTTTTCGTTGTCGATAGTCACTTCTATCAAAACACGTTTATTTCCTGCGCGTGCCAGTACTTCTTTGGATGTGGGCGAAAGCTTACGGTTACATCTACTGTTTGGGTCCATTCTCCTTGCGTAATGATGATTTGTGTGTTGCCGACTCCGGTAGCGGTTACCAGTCCTTTATTGTTTACTGTGGCGACAGATGGGTCTTCACTTGTCCATTCAAACGTACTTTCGGTGGGGCTTGCGGTCAGTTGCTCCGTATCTCCGAAGAACAGGTTCAATGAGTTCTGATTGACATAAACCATGTTCTCATAATTGTGATCGATTTCTCCGGTGTGACATGCCATCATGCAAAAGACTGCAAACAGCGATATACCCACTTTCGATAATTTACTTACATATTTACTCATAGTAAATTCCTCCTAATTTTTTAAGGTTAATCTATTCTTTTTTTAGTTATCTGGTGTTGCAAACGTACGATAAAGCTGGTTTAAATCTGAGTACGAATGCTGCAAACTTTAGTCAGAATGCGCCAAAATAGGGAATAATACCTGTTATTTTATGAGTCCTGCAGGTTTTAACTCGTACTATTTCCATATCGCGCTATTGTCTGCCGCAAAAGGCTCTTTTTAAAGAGTAGCCGACAGGCTATTGAAATTAGTTTATAGTATGCTCTTGCTTGTACCATCCCTTTGGCACAACTGTGTCAAAGGCTTGGCATAACCGTGCCAATAGGGTGGCATAACTGTGCCAAAGGCTTGGCACAAGCAAGGCTGTTACTTTGTTCCGTTTGGTCGCATACTAGGAACGGACAACTCCGGTACTAGAAACTAATTGATCAAGTACTCCCTTTACAGCGAAACAGTGAGTTTATCTCCCGCATTCATACTGATCTGTACCGAACCGTCCGCATTTATTTCCGGTGTGAATGTTTTCTTGTTCATTTTCCAGTTATATGCACTTGCATTTGAAATGCGGAAAGAGAACTCAGCCGGGACGGATGCTCTTAATTCGGTCTTTTCTATCTGAGCATTTTTCCAGCTTGCATCCAGTTCGATTCCACCGCGGGCGCAAAGTCCTTTGAAGCTTCCGTTTTTCCATTCTTCCGGCAGACAGGGAAGCAGTTCAATCCGGTTATCGTAGCCTTGCAGCAACATTTCTGCGATGCCTGCGGCTCCGGCTGTGTTTCCGTCGAAGGCGAAGATATCTTCACCTGCTCCGGCAATTCCGGCAGGAGAGACAGTGAACATGTTTTCGCGGGATAATGGTCCTAATAACTGCTTTACACTGTTGTATGCTTTTATCGGATCTTTCAGGCGGGCATAGAAGCAAATCATATTGGCACGACTCCATTCCGTATCTTCCCAGTCTTTGGCGGCCAGACGTCTTTCAATAGTGATGCGGGCTGCATTCGCCAGTTCGGGTGTTTTATTTAATGTAATCTGCGAATAAGGATAGAGCGATAACAAGTGTGTGGTGTGACGGTGGTTGGGATGTGCTTCTTCGTAGTCTTCGAACCATTCCTGTACTCCTCCGTTGGCACTGATGCGGAAAGGAGGGAGTTTGCTGATGGCGGTACGGAGGCTGTCGGCAAATGCAGCATCGACATTCAATATTTCCGTAGATTTCAGGCATGCGGAGAATATCTCATAAACCAGTACACGGTCGCAGGTCGGCATCATGGATGCGCAAAACTCTTGCCCCTGATAGCGGAAACTGTTCTCCGGTGAGATGCTGGGACCCGTCACGAGGTAATTGTTCCGGGGATCTGTCACCATATAATCCAGCAGAAATTCAGCGTTGCTCTTTAATAAAGGATAAGCGGTTTCTTTCAGGAAGTTTTTGTCTTGTGTATATTCGTACTGTGTCCACACGTGAGAAGTGATCCACGAAGAGGCGGTCGGGAACAGTCCCCAGAGAATACTGCCTGATACGGCTGCGTATCCCCACGGATTCGATGTAGTGTGGGCGGTCCATCCTTTGCAGCCATATAAGTCCTGAGCTATTTTTGAACCATGTACAGACAGGTCTTTGATATAGTCGAAAAGCGGGAGATGACACTCGGGCAGGTTACCTACATTGGCGATCCAGTAGTTCTGTTCCGTATTGATATCCAGATGATAATCGTTCGTCCAGCCCATGTGGCAAGCCAGATTATCATTGAAGAACCCTTGCAGTGCTACGGGTAGCGGAGAGTTGGGACGTGAAGACGAAATCAGCAGATAACGGGCATACTGGAAGAATAAAGCGTCCAGTCCCGGATCAGATTCTCCTGCTTTCACTCGTGCCCAGCGCTGGTCGTTTGGTAAATGGCTGAATTTTCCATTTTCTCCGAACGAGAGGGCTACCCGGGAGAAAAGTGGGGTATAGTCTTCTACATGTGTATTTCTCAGTGTCTTGAAACTCTTTTTTGGAGGCTGCTTCAATTGTTTCCTTGCATTTTTGCTGATAGTCGTATCCTGCAAATGTCGTATTCTTATAATTGGTACGTACGTCAGACAGTAAGAGTACTTCCGTAGCCTTGTCGATGAGAAGTTTCTTTCCGTCCGCTTTGATGGTCCCTCCTTTTATCTCTGCGGCGATGCGTCCTTCAAACAATACGCCTCCTCTGCCGTGTTTTTCAAATTCGGCATTGCCGGTATAAATCAGTTGATTGCCGGAAGCTACGACTTCCGCATTCCGGGTAGCTGCAGTTCCAGTTCCACTGTGATGGATTCCGGACGGCTGGCTTTTATATGCATCGCAATTACGTCATCCGGATTGGAGGCGATGCACTGGCGGGTATATTCTGTATCGCCTACTTTGTAGGTGACGGTATTGGTGGCGGTAGTTAAGTCCAGTTCGTGATGATAGTCCGATAATTCTCCTTCCGGGTAGGTGAAATTCAGTTTCAAGTCACCGATCGGAAGATGCGTTCCGGCGGAATGAGGACTTCCTGCCATCGTGTTTCCGGCAATGTGGTTGCCTTCGGCGAGGTTGTCTTCAAAAAACAGCTTCCGTATCTGGTCGAGTTTTTCTCTTCCCAACGGGCGTTGTTGATGTTCGTCGTACTCTCCCGACCACATAGTCGATTCGTTCAGGCCGATGGTTTCCGTTTCCACGCCACCATATACCATTGCTCCGAGACGACCGTTTCCTAAAGGAAGAGATTTCATCCATTTGTCGGCGGGTTTGTCATACCATAATTTCATCGTATCTTCGGTCGCCTCCGATGGCAGGCAACCACTAAACAGAAGTGCGGCCCCGATAATCAGGCCTAATGATCTCGTTATGTTTCTCATGTTATAAAATAGTTATTCAATGATGCTGCAAAGGTATCCGGGAAGGTTATTTAAAAAATGCACAAATGCGGCTATTACTGAAACAAATGCGTCAACTGCTTTCTGTGTACCATTTTTTGGCGTATATTTGCCCGCATAGCAAATATAATAGCTCTATAATATATGAAAAAACACCTGATGCGATTGTTCCTCCTGAACTATTTGTTGTTACTCTCTATCTGTGTCGTTCGTGCGCAGGAACGTTCCGATTTTTATTTCACTCATGTCAATGGAGAAAATGGATTGTCGGCAAGTAATGTAAAAGCAATCTTGCAGGATAGCTATGGATTTATGTGGTTTGGGACAAAAAACGGACTCAACCGCTATGACGGAACTTCCATTCTTCAATTTGATTGTGATGATTTGGAGGAGGGTACGGGTAATCATAATATTGGTGCTCTTTTTTGAGGATAAAGAAAGGAATTTATGGGTTGGTACAGACAGAGGAGTTTATATATATAATCCGGCGGTCGATGTATTTAAACGTTTCAAAATAGCTTCATCAGAAGGAATAACTCTTGATAACTGGGTAGCGGAAATCCTATCTGATTCACTAGATAATATTTGGGTGTTGATTCCTGATCAGGGACTTTTTCGTTATAAAGACGGAAAGGTTCATCATTATTCTTTGTTAGATAAAGACAATTTAAAAAATAATAATCCGGAATGTATTTGTATCAATGAGCAGGGTGAAGTATGGGTAGGCACTTCAGGAGTGGGTTTATTCAATTATAATTATCGGGATGATAAGTTTGAACAATATCTGGCAGACCGAATGGGACGTTCGTTAATTGGCAAAACAATTATAAGTATTTGTTTTCAGAAGGAGAATGCTATCTTGGGAATACATGAAGGAGATTTGCTGAAATATAATACTCGAACAGATGAATTGAGTGAAGTTTCGTTCCTTGGTGAGAAAAAAACATTTTTGCGAGATGTGATGTGTTTCGGAGATGAAATTTGGGTAGGCTCTCTTCATGGAATTTTCATTATTAATGAGAAAGAAAATAATGTTATTCATTTGAAAGAAGACTTGATGCGTTCATTTAGTTTATCGGATAATAGTATTTATTCTATTTATAAAGATCATGAAGGAGGAATTTGGATTGGAACAATGTTTGGAGGTGTCAACTATCTGCCTAATCGTATCTTGACTTTTGATAAATACGTACCGGGGAGCGATTCACATTCTTTGAATACCAAACGTATCCGTGGATTAGCAGAGGATAATAATGGGTGTATTTGGATAGGTACTGAAGATAATGGTGTTAATGTATTGGACCCTCGAACAGGTAAAGTACATCAGATACATGATAATGTTCCAGGTCGTCTCATTACACTATCAGTAAAACATTATGAAAATCATATATATGTTGGATTATTTAAACAAGGAATGAATGATATCAGTATACCTGGTGAACATCTTAAATATATCAGTGATAAGGAATTGAATATTGAAGAAGGAAGTGTATATAGTTTTTTAAAAAGATAGTAAAGGTCGTACCTGGATAGGACCTGGATGGGGATTATATGTGTCACAACCTAAGGAAAGGAAGTTTCGTCGTGTGGAAGAAGTAGGATATAACTGGGTTTTTGATATAATGGAGTCCAAAGATGGCATAATTTGGCTTGCTACTATGGGAAATGGTGTATGGAAATGTGATCCTAAAACCAATTTTTATAAGAATTATTCTTATAAAGAAGGAGTGGACAACTCTCTAAGTTCGAACTCCGTCAGGCTCCATCATGCAGGACAGCAAGGGGAATATATGGTTCTCTACCGACCGTGGCGGTATATGCAGGTATAATGAAGCACAGGATGACTTTACGACTTTCAGTATCGAAGACGGACTACCGGACGATGTCGCTTATAACATCTTGGAGGACGATGCCGGAAATCTGTGGTTTGGCACCAATAAAGGATTGGTCAAGTTTAATCCCGAGAGTAAGGATATACGTGTTTTTACCAACAAAGACGGGCTGTTGGGCAACCAGTTCAATTATCAGTCGGCGTTGAAAGTCTCAGGATGGACGATTCTATTTCGGCGGGGTGGACGGATTGATCGCTTTTGACCCTACGGTTCAGGAAGAAGAGAAGCCGCTCCCTCCTGTCTACATTTCCAAGTTTAGTATATATAATAAGGAGGTAACGGTTCATACTCCCGCCTCACCCTTAAAACAATGCATCGTACATACGGATGAAATTGTATTGCCTTACGACCAGTCAATATCAGTTTTGACGTGGCTTTGCTCAGTTACTCTACTGCCGAGTCCAACCAATACTATTATCGTATGGAACCACTTGACAGGGACTGGGTACGGGCAGCCAGCAACCAGAATATTTCGTATGCCAAACTTCCGCCGGGAAAATATACCTTCCGGGTGCAGGCTACTCACGGCAATAAGTCCGAGTCGTCCACACGCTCTCTGTCTATTATCATTCTTCCTCCGTGGTGGCAGTCTATCATTGCGTACGTTGTATATACCGTATGTATTATCCTCATTGTGGTAGGTGTCATCTTATGGTACAAACGCCGCAAGGAGAAACAACTGGAAGAGCGGCAAAAGCTGTTCGAGATTGAAAAGGAGAAAGAACTGTACGAATCCAAAGTAGACTTCTTCACAGAGATAGCGCATGAAGTACGCACTCCTTTGACCCTGATCAACGGTCCCCTTGAAGCCATTGGGGAAATGGAAATACAGGAACCCAAGATGAAGAAATATATCAGTGTGATGGTTCAGAACACCAAACGCCTGCTGGAACTTACCGGGCAACTGCTGGACTTCCAGAAGATTGGCGCCAACAAGCTGACCATGAAATTTGAGAGTGTGGACATTACCGAACTTCTTGCCGGAATCGTGGAACGCTTTGAAGTGACGTTCAGTTTGAACCGCAAAGAATTGCAGTTGAAATCGACAGAAGAGCAGGTATGGGCAGCTGTGGATAAAGAAGCGATAACCAAGATACTGAGCAACCTGCTCAATAATGCGTTGAAATATGCCAGCCGGAATGTACTTGTGGAACTGGAAAAGGGAGAGGGCAGCTTTACGATTCGTGTCACCAGTGACGGAAACAAGATTCCGGCAGAAGTCAGCCAGTATATATTCGAACCCTTCTATCAGGTGGACAGAAAAGAAAAGCCTCGCAACGGGGTGGGAATCGGATTGTCTCTGGCACGTTCGTTGGCGTCATTGCACAAAGGTACCATCTATCTGGATACCAATCAGGAGAATAATGTTTTTGTACTGACCATTCCTTTGAATATGGAAGGCATGAAACTGGAAAACCATAAAACCATACAGAAGGACATTGTCGAACTGGATGAACATACCCCCGTCACGACAGATATATATGGATATACCCTCCTGCTGGTGGAAGACAATGAAAGCATGCTGACCTTTATTCACGAACGCTTGCAGGAAAGCTTTACCGTAGAGACAGCGATGAACGGGGTAGAAGCGCTGGAAATATTGCGGAGCAGCCATATAGACTTGATCATCAGTGATATCATGATGCCTGTAATGGATGGCTACCAACTTTGCAAGGAAGTAAAATCGGACATGGAACTTTCTCATATCCCTATCATCTTCCTGACAGCTAAAAATGATATCGACAGCAAGATCAACGGTCTGAAATATGGTGCGGAAGCCTATGTGGAGAAACCTTTCTCTTTCAATTATCTGAAAGAACAAGTCCTGTCTTTGCTCGACAATAGGCGCAGGGGAGAGAAGCCTTTCGCAAAACGCCCGTTCTTCTCCGTCAACAATATGCAGATGAATAAGGCGGACGAAGAATTTATGAATAAGGTGATCAAAGTGATTGAAGATAATATAACCGATGACAACTTCGGTGTAGAACGTATGGCAGACATACTCTGTATGAGCCGTTCCAGTTTGTTAAGGAAAATCAAGACGCTGTTCAACTTGTCTCCGCTTGATTTTATCCGGTTGATCAAGCTAAAAAAGGCAGCCGAATTTATTCAGGAAGGGAAATACCGTATCGGAGATATCTGCTACATGGTCGGTATCAATTCACCGTCTTATTTCAGCAAGTTGTTCCTGAAACAATTCGGCATGACCCCCAAAGATTTTGAGAAACAATACCAATCCGGCAAGCAGATCGTTATCACGCAGGAGATAAAGAATGTCGATGCAGGAGCGGGAACAAAATAGATAAAATACCTCTCTTAGCCCGCATTGGAGCTTATTTGCCGTATTTTTATCATTTTTTGAATCGTTTGTACATAGTAAAGGAGTTGCCAATCCTTACCTTTGTGGCATACCTTAATAAGAGAAAAAAAGTTTCTTATTCGGGTATGCTTTTTTTTTTACACTAGAATATTATACCATATGAAAAACCAAAAGCTGCTACTACAAAAAATGTCCGGAGTATCCCTGATGCTTCTTCTGTTTCTTTTCTTTTCTAACTGTGCGGGTGGAGGCGGAACGTTCTCTACCGATGTATGGAATATAACTTATGACGATCAGGAAGGTGGTATATCACTCACCTATAAGTCAAAAATATTTGTAACGGAATGTATGCTTCCTATCAATGGGAAGGGAAGGAAATAAAGACGAGTGATTATGCCCGCCATAAAATCAGTACGGGCAAAGTATCCGATTCTTTCGGGAAGGGACATATATATAAGGTAGAATACACGGATAAGGAACTTCCTGAACTGACCCAGTATTTCTATCTTTATCCGGATAAAGAATATATACTGACCGACTTCACGGTAGAAGCGAAAGAGGAAATCAGTTCCGCCAAAATGGCTCCGGTCAATGTCGATTCCATTTCCGGATTCTTGCAGGCAGGTGACAACCGTGCCCTTTTTGTTCCGTTCGACAATGACAAATGGATCAGATATCAGTCTCATCCGCTTGGTTTCGATACGTTGGTTAGTTATGAAGTAACAGCCATATTCAATAATGAAAGCCGGAACGGCCTGGTAATCGGTTCCGTAGAACATGACAACTGGAAAACAGCTGTTTCGATAGGCAAGGGAATGAATGATAATATAGGTTCGCTGGTATGTTTTGGGGCATAGCAGATGAGCAGACCCGTGATGTGAAAGTTCACGGTGCATTAGTAGGTAAAAAGATTAAATCCCCTAAAGTTTTTTTGGGTTTCTTTGAAAATTGGTGCGATGGACTGGAAGCGTATGCGAAAGCCAACGCTGTAATTGCCCCTCCCAAAGCATGGGAGAAAGCTGTTCCATTTGGTTGGAACAGCTGGGGGGCATTACAATTCAACCTGACGTATGAGAAAGCGATGGAAGTCTCCGACTACTTCAAGGAGAATCTGCAAAATAATCATTTCGTAAACCCCGACCAGACTGTTTATATCGGTCTGGATTCCGGTTGGGACTGTATGAATGAAGAACAGCTGAAATCCTTTATCGAAAAGTGTAAGTCGAACGGGCAGATCGGTGGTATCTACTGGACTCCGTTCACCGACTGGGCACGCGACCCGGAACGGACGGTGGATGCCGCACCGGAATATAAGTACAAAGATATCTATCTCTATGCCAACGGAAAGCCGCAGGAGCTGGATGGCGCTTATGCGGTCGACCCTACGCATCCGGCAGTGGAGGCTATGATGAAGAAGACTTCCGGTTTGTTCCACCGTGCCGGATTCGAGTATGTGAAGATGGACTTCATGACACACGGTGCGATGGAAGCGGACAAATGGTATAATCCCGAAATCAAGACAGGTATACAAGGATATAATTATGGCATGAAGTTGCTCAACCAGTACTTTGGCGATATGTATATCAACCTGTCCATTTCTCCTGTCTTCCCTGCCCAGTATGCGCAATCACGCAGAATAGCCTGTGATGCCTGGAATCAGATCAAGGATACCGAATATACATTGAATGCTCTTTCATACGGCTGGTGGCAGAAGTATATCTACCAATATAATGATGCCGATCATATCGTGCTGAGAGATGCCACTGACGGGGAAAACCGTGCCCGTATTACTTCGGGTGTCATTACCGGCATTTACATTACAGGAGATGATTTCAGTGCAGGCGGGGGAAAAGACGGTAAAGAGAAGTCACAGAAATACCTGACGAATCCGGAGGTAAATGCGGTGGCGACAGGAGAAGTGTTCCGTCCTGTGGAAGGAAACGGGGAAAAGTCGGAACATATCTTTGTAAGAAAGACACCTGACGGTCGTTTCCATTGTGCGGTATTCAACTATTCGGATCAGGAACAGACTACTACGCTCTCATTGGAAAGAATAGGGCTGGATAAAGCACGCAGCTATCAGGTGAAAGAATTATGGAGCGGCAACGAGACTTCTGCCGAAGGACAGCTCGAAGTAACTGTACCCTCTAAAGATGTGCAATTATTTGAATTTAAATAACCGAAAAATGAAAAAATACCAATTAACACTCTTATCGTTATGTGTGGCGGCCTTTGCGCAGGCTAAGGTTACACTACCCTCATTTTTTACCGATAATATGGTCATTCAGCAAAACAGCCGGCTGACTTTACCGGGAAAAGCGAAGGCCGGTAAACAAGTGACTGTGAAGGTGGCTGGAATAATGAAAAATATACGACCCAAGCGGCAGCCGACGGTCATTTTACGATAGAAGTCCCGACTCCGTCTGCCGGAGGACCTTATCAGATAACTGTCTCGGATGGGGAGAAACTGGTGTTGAACAACGTCCTGTCGGGCGAAGTATGGATCTGTTCCGGACAGTCGAATATGGAAATGCCTGTTGCCGGATGGGGAAAAGTAATGAACTACGAGCAGGAAGTGGCAGATGCTGACTATCCCTCTATCCGCCTGTTGCAAGTAAAGAAGACCGTTGCTTTCTCTCCGCAGGATAACGTAGAAATGAATATGAACGGCTGGCAGGAATGTAGTTCCGCTACTGTACCGGAGTTTTCTTCCGTCGCTTATTTCTATGCCCGTAAATTGTGGAAAAAGAGCTGAATATACCTGTCGGTGTGATTGACTGTACGTGGGGTGGGACACCTGCCGAATCGTGGACAAGTCATCAGACATTGAAGCAGGTCATGGGATTCCAGAAAAGATGGCCGAAATGGAAAGCGCAGGTTTCCGGAGAGAGAAGCTTGTCGAACTTTATCACCGGGAAATGGACGAATGGCTTCAGCAGTTTGATGCTAAGGACCCCGGATTAAAAGACGGAACTCCACAATGGATATCAGCCCTTCAGACTGGGAATGAATGGAAACCGATGGAACTGCCCGCCTATTGGGAAACTCGCGGACTGAATGTTGACGGTACCGTCTGGTTCCAGAAAGAAGTGGAAATACCTGCTGACTGGAACGGTAAGGAGATTACCTTCCATCTGGCCATGATCGACGATGATGATATTACTTACTTTAACGGTAAGGAAATCGGAAGAACATCGGGATGTAATACGGTGCGTGCTTATCAGATTCCCGCAGCATTGGCAAAGGCAGGCAGAGGAGTGATCACCATACGTGCCATCGATTATGGCGGCGAAGGCGGTATACACGGAGAACCCCGGCAGATGTACATGGAAGCGAACGGCAAAAAGATTTCCCTGGCAGGCAACTGGAACTATCATATCGGTGTGTCGATGACTGGTGCACCTTCCAGACCTTTGTCTCCCGAAGGAACCGGATGGCCGACATCCTGCTACCCAACTGTACTTTACAATGCAATGATACACCCTTTTACAGTCTTTCCTATCAAAGGAGCTATCTGGTATCAGGGAGAGAATAACGTAGGATTTGATGAACAATACAGAGTACTGTTCCAGTCAATGATTACAGACTGGAGAAGAGCATGGAAGCAGGATTTTCCGTTCTACTTTGTGCAGTTGGCCAATTATCTGAAACCGGAAGAAGTGCAGCCGGACTCTAAATGGGCGGCTCTCCGTGATGCGCAGGCACATGCGCTGCATTTGCCCAATACAGGTATGGCATGCGCTATCGATCTTGGTGAAGATTATGATATCCACCCGAAGAACAAGCAGGAAGTAGGAAAGCGACTGGCGCAAGCGGCATTGGCGAAGACCTATAACAAAGGTACATACGAAGTGCCCGCATTCCTTGGATACCGCATTTCGGGACGTACGCTGATTCTTAGTTTCGATCAGGAAATTGTAGCTAGGGAAGGTGAGCCGAAAGGCTTTATACTGGCAGGTCCGGACGGAAAATTTGTTCCGGCACAGGCTACCATTCGCGGAAAAGAAGTCATTCTGCAGTCCGACCGGATAGAAATACCGACGGCAGCCTGCTACGCGTGGGCAGATAATCCGGTCTGCAACCTATATGGCAAGAGCGGGCTTCCCGTCCCTCCGTTCCGTACCAGAGAATAAATATAAACCATAATAATGTACACAATGAAATTAAAAGCATTCTTACTTTTTTTCTTTTGAGTTCTTTTTTCTCTTTTGCAGGCTTCTGACAAGCCGCTGATCAAAATAGAAACTGAACGGACCAGCCTTATCTATCAGGTAGCTGATAACGGACGTCTGTATCAGAAATACTTAGGCAAAAAGCTTCACCACGACTCTGATATCCAGTATCTGCCACAAGGAACCGAGGCATATCTGACTCATGGTATGGAAGATTACTTTGAACCGGCTATTCACATACGCCATAACGACTACAACTCTTCACTGCTGTTGAAATACGTAGATCATTCGAGCAATAACACCGGCAACGGAATCAACGAGACGGTGATTACCCTTAAAGATGATAAATATCCTGTTACCGTAAAAGCTGCATTATGTAGCTTATGACAAAGAGAATATTATCCGTACATTCACTGAAATCAGCCACGAAGAGAAGAAGCCTGTCATACTTAGTAAGTATGCTTCTTCGATGCTTCACCTGAACAGTAGCAAGTATTTCCTGACCGAGTTTTCCGGTGACTGGGCACACGAGGCCAATGTGACTGAAAGAGAGCTTGCCTTCGGTAAGAAAGTAATCGATACCAAGTTGGGTGCACGCGCCAATATGTTTGTTTCCCCTTTCTTCCAACTGGCTCTTGATAATCCTTCGCAGGAAAATGCCGGAGAAGTATTGGTAGGAACCATCGGATGGACTGGCAACTTCCGTTTTACTTTCGAAGTAGACAACAAGAACGAACTGCGTATAATCAGCGGAATCAATCCGTATGACTCGGAATACAGTCTGCCCGCAAAGGAAGTGTTCCGCACTCCGGACTTTTATTTCACGTACAGCACGCAGGGAAAAGGAGAGGCAAGCCGTAGCTTCCATGACTGGGCGCGCAATCACCAGGTGAAGAAAGGGAACGAAACACGTATGACTTTACTTAATAACTGGGAATCTACCTATTTCGATTTTGATGAAAACAAACTGATCGGTCTGATGGATGAGGCTACCAAGCTGGGTGTAGATATGTTCTTGCTTGACGATGGTTGGTTTGCCAATAAGTATCCGCGTAGTGGTGACCATCAGGGATTGGGAGACTGGGAAGAGACTGCCGGCAAACTTCCGAACGGAGTAGGACGTCTCGTGGAAGAGGCGCATAAGAAAGGTATCAAGTTCGGTTTGTGGATCGAACCGGAAATGGTAAACCCTAAAAGCGAGCTGTATGAGAAACATAAGGACTGGGTGATTCATTTGCCGAATCGTGACGAGTATTACTTCCGCAACCAGATGGTGCTCGACCTCAGTAACCCGAAGGTACAGGATCATGTATTTGGCGTGGTCGATAACCTGATGACTAAATATCCCGGCATCGCCTATTTCAAGTGGGACTGCAACAGTCCGATTACCAATATCTATTCGGTGTATCTGAAAGATAAGCAGTCTCATCTGTATGTCGATTATGTGCGTGGACTCTACAAGGTATTGGATAGGATCAAGGCTAAATATCCCGATCTTCCGATGATGCTGTGTGCCGGTGGCGGCGGACGCTCCGATTATGAAGCATTGAAGTATTTCACAGAGTTCTGGCCGAGCGACAATACCGATCCTATCGAGCGCCTGTTTATCCAATGGGGGTATTCGCAGGTATTCCCGAGTAAGACGCTGTGTGCCCACGTCACTACCTGGAATCGTGGAACCAGTATCAAGTTCCGTACCGATGTGGCCATGATGTGCAAGTTAGGTTTCGACATCAAACTGGAGGATATGAACCAGAATGAACATCTGTACTGCGATCAGGCTGTGAAGAACTACAATCGCCTGAAACCGGTCATTTTGGAAGGCGATATGTATCGTCTCGTTTCTCCTTACGGAAGCAATCATACCTCTTCCATGTTTGTAGGAAAAGACAAGAAAACGGCTGCTGTATTTGCGTTCGACATCCATCCGCGCTATGCCGAAAAGACATTGCCTGTCCGCCTGCAAGGATTGGATATCAACAAAATGTATCGTGTGAAAGAAATCAATATGATGCCGGGCAGCAATTCTTCACTCAAAGGCAACGATCAGGTTTTCTCCGGAGAATATCTGATGAATGTCGGACTGGATCTTTTCACGACACAGCAACTGAACAGCCGTCTCATTGAAATAACAGCAGAATAAAAGCATATAGGAAACATAGCTTATAAAAACACCACGAACCATGAAGAAATTACTTTTAAGTGTATGTGCATTTTCATTGACTCTCGCTACATTGCAGGCAGGGGAAATCACTAAATATGTAAATCCATTTATTGGAACTGGGACCATCGATGGGGGACTCTCGGGTAATAATTATCCGGGGGCAACCTCACCGTTTGGTATGATACAACTTTCTCCGGACACCAGTGAAGCGCCCAACTGGGGCGATGCTTCCGGGTATGACTATAACCGGAGTACCATTTTTGGCTTTAGCCATACCCGTCTGAGTGGTACGGGAGCTTCGGACCTGATCGACATTACATTGATGCCGACCAGCAGCGGACGCACTTCTTCCGCATTCACGCACGACGAAGAGAAAGCCAGCCCCGGTTATTATCAGGTAATGCTGAAGGATGAGAATATCAATGTAGAACTGACCACTACTCAGAGAAACGGTATTCACCGCTATCAATACCCCGCCGGTAAAGATGCGGAAATTATACTGGATATGGATCATTCGGCAGATAAAGGTAGTTGGGGACGCCGGATTATCAATGCTCAGATCCGTATTCTGAATGATCATGCAGTGGAAGGTTACCGTATCATTACCGGATGGGCGAAACTGCGTAAAATCTATTTCTATATGGAGTTTTCAAGCCCTATCCTTACTTCTACCTTGAGAGATGGCGGGCGTGTCCATGAAAACACAGCAGTGGTCAACGGCACTAATCTTCATGGCTGCTTCCGTTTCGGCAAGCTGAATGGAAAGCCGCTGACGTGTAAGGTAGCCCTTTCGTCCGTCTCTATGGAGAATGCCCGTCAGAACATGGAACAGGAAAGCTCCGCACTGGGATTTCGACCGCTATGTAGCTGCTGCGGACGCTGATTGGGAAAAACAACTAGGAAAGATCGAAGTGAAAGGTACGGAAGTCCAGAAAGAGATATTCTATACGGCTCTTTACCACACGATGATACAGCCTAATATCATGTCCGACGTGAACGGCGAATACATGGCTGCCGACTATACGACCCGCAAAGTGGCGAGCAATGAAACTCATTACACCACATTCTCCCTGTGGGATACTTTCCGTGCCTCCCATCCTCTCTATACCCTGCTGGAACCCGAACGGGTGACTGACTTCGTGAAGAGCATGATACGCCAGTATGAATACTACGGCTACCTGCCTATCTGGCAATTATGGGGACAGGACAATTACTGTATGATCGGTAACCACTCCATCCCTGTGATCACTGATGCCATCCTGAAAGGTATTCCTGGAATTGATATGGAAAAAGCCTATGAAGCGGTGTATAACAGTTCGGTAACCTCACATCCCAACTCTCCTTTTGAAGTGTGGGAGAAGTATGGCTTTATGCCTGAAAATATTCAGACTCAATCGGTTTCCATCACTTTGGAACAGGCTTTCGATGACTGGTGTGTCGCACAACTGGCTGAGAAACTGAATAAGGATGCTGATTATGAGCGATTCCATAAACGCTCCGAATATTACCGGAACCTTTTCCATCCGAAAACGAAGTTCTTCCAGTCCAAGAATGACAAGGGAGAATGGATCGAACCTTTCGATCCTTATCAGTACGGTGGAAATGGCGGCCATCCGTTCACCGAAGGAAATGCATGGCAGTATTTCTGGTATGTCCCGCACAATATTCAGGCTTTGATGGAACTGACAGGAGGAACGAAAGCCTTTGAACAAAAGCTGGATACGTTCTTTACTTCCACTTATAAGAGCGAACAGATGAATCATAACGCTTCGGGATTTGTGGGACAATATGCACATGGCAATGAGCCCAGCCATCACGTAGCTTATCTCTATAATTTTGCAGGTCAGCCGTGGAAGACGCAGAAGTATGTCAGCCATATTCTGAATACGTTGTATAACAATACATCCTCGGGATATGCCGGAAATGATGACTGCGGTCAGATGTCTGCATGGTACGTATTCAGTGCGATGGGATTCTATCCGGTCAATCCTGCCGACGGCCGGTATATCATCGGTTCCCCGCTTTTGGATGAGTGTACTTTGAAACTGGCCGGTAATAAGGAATTCCGTATCCGGACCATCCGCAAGTCTCCCGAGGATATCTACATTCAGTCGGTGACTTTGAATGGAAAGAAACATAAAGATTTCTTCATCACTCACCAGGATATAATGAACGGTGGTACGATGGTCTTTAAGATGGGAAAGAAACCGTCCGGCTGGGGAAAGTAACCAAAGAATAAAAAGAAATCGTTTTTGTATTCAAATAAATTCAGATAAACATGCGAATCATTAAATTGACAGTTTTAGCCTTGTGTCTGGGCGTTTCGGTAGTTTGGGCCGATGACCGACCGATTTATAAAGATAAGAATGCTCCGATCGAAGATCGTGTTGAAGATTTATTGCGCCGGATGACCTTGCGCGAGAAGGTAGGGCAGTTGCAGCAGCGTTGTACTTGGGATATCAATAATATTGGAGGTACATATAATGGGGAAAGCTTCGGCACTGCTCACGAGATGAATATATCGGCTCAGCAAGCCGCCGATTTATACCAGAAGATACATGAATATATGGCAAACGAGACCCGTCTGGGTATTCCTATCCTGACTTCGGCAGAAGGTATTCATGGTATTTTGCAGAACGGATGTACTATATTCCCACAAGCTATCGCACAGGGGAGCACATGGAATCCCGACTTGATCTGCCAGATGACGGAAGCCGAAGCGGCAGAAGCACGTGTGATGGGGATTCGTCAGGTCTTGTCTCCGGTGTTGGACATTGCGCGCGAGTTGCGCTGGGGACGTGTGGAAGAGACTTTCGGAGAAGATCCTTACCTTATATCTGAAATGGGGATCGGTTTCGTTCGCGGTTTCCAGAAGAATGGAGTAGGATGTATGCCCAAGCATTTCGTTGCACACGGTACGCCTACAGGCGGACTGAACAGTGCTTTCGTAGCCGGTGGTGAGCGTGAATTGCGTAATTTGTATATGTATCCTTTCGCTCGTGTCATCAAAGAAGCCGATCCGGTTGCGGTCATGAGTTGCTATAGCGCTTATGATGGAATCCCTGTGACGGGTTCTTCCTACTTTATGACCGATATCCTGCGTGGAGAACTGGGCTTTAAAGGTTTTGCATATTCTGACTGGGGTTCTGTCGACCGTCTGAAAACATTCCATATGGCAGCTCCCAGCACCGAAGCTGCTGCTAAAATGGCTCTGACGGCTGGTATTGATATAGACGTTTGGGACGCGGCGTATGAAACCTTGCAAGGTCAGGTGGAGAAAGGTCAGCTGGATGTGATGTATATCGACCGTGCCGTTCGTCGTATTTTGACGGCTAAGTTTAAACTGGGCCTGTTTGACGATCCTTATGGTGATCCGAAGAGTGTCAGCAAGGTCGTTCGTAACAAGCAACATGTGGAACTGGCCAAGAAGGTAGCGGATGAAAGTGCCGTATTGTTAGAAAACAAGAATAATATATTGCCGTTGGACTTGTCCAAATACAAATCGATCGCTGTGGTAGGACCGAACGGAGATCATGGAGTTGCCGGAGATTATGCATGGGTGAATCCGGAAGATCGCGAATGTGTATCTTTGTATGAAGGTATCAAAAATGTATTCGGCAAGAAAGTAACGGTCAACCATGTGGACGGCTGTGACTGGTGGAGCCAGAATGAAGAGGGTATTGCCGATGCGGTGAAGATGGTGGAAAAGAGTGATCTGGCAATTGTGGCAGTGGGTACGCGCAGTTATTGGCTGGGGCGTAATGCAAAGGATCATAAAGTAACTTCGGGTGAAGGGTTTGATTTATCTTCATTGGAGCTTCCGGGCAAGCAGCTGGAACTGATGAAAGCTGTGAAGGCAACAGGTAAACCTATGATTGTAGTTCTGATTACCGGTAAACCGTTGGTTCTTTCGTGGGCAAAGGAAAATGCAGATGCTATATTGGTGCAATTCTACGCGGGTGAGCAACAAGGTAACTCAATGGCTGAGATTCTGCTGGGAAAAGTAAATCCTTCGGGACGTTTAAATATATCCTTTCCCAGAAGTACAGGTAATACTCCTTGTTATTATAACTATTATCCCACTGACCGTGAGCAATGGTTTGACCAGGGTGGTTCGCCGGATGATCCTAAGGGACACTATATCTTTGAGAAACCGTATGCCTTGTACAACTTCGGATATGGTCTGAGCTATACCGATTTCAAATATAACACCTGTACATTGAGTGATTCCATCTTCTCTGATAAAGGAAAACTGATGGTGAATGTAGAAGTGGAAAATACCGGAAAACGGGAAGGTCAGGAAGTCGTTCAGCTATATGTACGCGACATGGTCAGTTCTATTTCTACTCCTATCCAGCAATTGAAGGCATTCAAGAAAATCAACCTTAAACCGGGAGAAAAAACAATGGTTTCACTGGAACTGCCTATTTCCGAACTGGCTTTTTACAATGCATATATGAGAAAAGTGGTAGAACCGGGAGAGTTTGAGATACAGGTCGGCAGTTCGTCGGACAGGATTCATTTCAAGAATACTATTGTAGTTAAATAGTTGCTGTTTATGGAGTTAAAATACAAACATATCTTCGTGCTCATTGCCCTCTCTCTGGGGACATGGGGACAACCGAAGGTTACGTACCGGCAAATTGTGACTTCGCCTATTGACAGCTGGGTAGAGGTAACAGACCGGACAAAGGCAATGAATGGCGAAACTCAGGAGGAGGCAAGCGTATCAAATGGCAAAGGGCAGACAATCGAAGGATTCGGGGCATGTTTTAATGAACTGGGCTGGGTGTCACTTGGATTGTTGCCTTCCGCTGACCGCGAGTCAATAATGAAAGAGCTTTTTCTTCCGAATTATGGAGCCAATTTCACTATTTGCCGGATGCCGATAGGAGCAAACGATTTCTCCCGTGACTGGTATTCGTACAATGAGAATGACGGTGACTTTAAGATGAAGAATTTCTCGATACAAAACGATACAGAGACTCTGATACCGTTTATAAAGAGCGCACAACTTCAGAATGCTGATATAAAGGTTTGGGCATCACCCTGGTGCCCTCCTTCCTGGATGAAGCATAACAAACATTATGCAAGTGCCGTGTGTGATCCTTCGTTGAAGAATACGAAGTTTGACAATGGACTTCCGGCTGACCGTGCGGGAAGGGAAGGAATGGATATGTTTATTCTGAAGCCCGAATATCTGAAAGCATACGCGCTGTATTTCTCGAAGTTTATTAAGGCTTACAGAAAGGCAGGGATTGACATCTTTGGTGTAATGCCTCAGAATGAGTTCAACTCGGCACAGATTTTTCCCAGTTGCTGCTGGACGGCACAAGGATTAGCTTCCTTTGTCGGTGATTATCTGGGACCTGAGATGAAGAAGCTTAATGTGGATGTCATGTTCGGTACCATGGAGCGTGCAAACTATCTGTTGGTAGACACCATATTGCAGGATTCTAACGCGAAGAAGTACGTCAAGGCAGTCGGTTTTCAGTGGGCAGGAAAGGATGCGGTGAAGGAAGTGAGAAGGCATTATCCAAAGATGAAACTGATGCAGACTGAGCAGGAATGTGGTGACGGACACAACGACTGGAACGGCATGCTCCATTCATGGGATTTGCTTAAACACTATATGGACAATGGTATTTCGATATACAATTATTGGAATGTTTCCCTTGAAGAAGGAGGAATCAGTCGTTGGGGATGGAGGCAAAACTCATTGGTGGTGGTGAACCCTGAATCAAGAACGTTCAGATTTACTTATGAGTATTATCTGATGAAACATATCAGTCATTTTGTGTTGCCGGGTGCTGTCTATCGTCCGGTGGAAGGTTCTGCCAAAGAGATACTGGCATTCGAAAATCCTGATGGAAGTACCGTGTTGTTGTATATGGAGAAGGAAGGCAAGGATAAGACGGTGACGGTAAAGCTGAAAGGCACGTCATTCCGGTTCTTTACGAAAGCCAATTGTCTGAATACGATAAAGGTGGATTAACAGGTAAAAAAGGTATTCGTCCGCACGGGACGAACCGAATTATAAAAAAATAGGTACGGATTACACGGATGAACACGGTTTTTAGATACTCAATCTCTTAAAACCGTGTTCATCCGTGTAATCCGTGCCTAAATAATATTTATTTTGCCTCTTCGGAAGTCTGTAACATCTGGAACAATGCTTATCCAACTTCGGAGCCATAATGATTTCCGTACGGCGGTTCTTGCTTCTTCCTTCTGCTGTTTCATTGTCGTCAATAGGCATATATTCGCCGCGGCCGCTAGGCTGAATCTGTAAAGGATTTACATTGTAATTCTTGATGAGGATACGAACTACGGAAGTGGCACGGATCACACTCAAATCCCAGTTATCTTTGAACTGTACAGTATTGATCGGCTTATTGTCGGTGTGGCCTTCAATAAATACATCAATGTCGGTTTGCTTATTCAGTACTTCCGCCAACTTGCCGAGCGCTTCTTCACCGCGTTTGTCCAAACGGGCGCTTCCTGACTGGAACAGCAGTTTATCCGACATCGCTACATACACTTTGCCGTCTTTCTCGCGAACGGTCAGGCTCTTCAGTGCTAAAGCCCAGTAAGGCGTCTTTCACACTGTTCAGCAGTTGCTTCACTTTCTCGTTCTGGGCATTAATCATGTCCTGTAGCTCGTTGATGGTGCGTTCTCTTTCGCTCAGTTCGTTTTTCTTCTGACTCAACAAGGCATTCAGTTTTTCCTGTTCAGTCATGTTAGTGCTGAGCATGCTCTGATACTGGCGGATACTGTTTCCCATCTGTGTCGTATCACGCAGGAGCTTCTTGATCTGTGCCGACATCTGGTCGCCTGTATTACGGCAATCGGTCAGCAGGCTCTGCAAGCTATCGATACTTGCCATACGTGCGGCTTCTGTCATCATGAACTTCTTTTTCGTTACACACGAAGTACACAATAATAAGGTAAGGAGAGTAAATAATGCAATTTTCTTCATGACGCTTTATTTTTTTTGCAAAGAAATAATATTCTTGCGAAGATTACAAAAAATCTTTTATTAAACTCTGTATCATATGGTAAAGAAATACTTTGGATGCTGTTACTTGTTGAAAGTTACTTCATGCCAAGTTATGCAGCCTCCCGGATAATGCAGGGAAATCAGCGTTGCAGAAACTCACAAAGTTTCTGTACAGCCAGTGCACGGTGACTGATCTTATTCTTTATTTCGTTTCCCAGCTCGGCAAAAGTCTGTTGGTAGCCTTCGGGTTTGAATATCGGATCATAACCAAATCCGGAATCACCACGTTTTTCTTTGATTATTTCGCCTTTTATCACTCCTTCAAAGAGATACTCCTTTCCATCTAAAATCAGCGAAATGGCAGTACGGAATTGTGCTTTCCGGTTCTCTTTTCCTTCCAGTTCGTGAAGCAGCTTGCGCATATTCGCCTGAGCATCGTGTCCCTCGCCTTCGGCATAACGGGCAGAGTATACCCCGGGTGCCCCGTTCAGTGCTTCCACTTCCAGTCCGGTATCATCGGCAAAACAATCCAGATGATAGTTTTTGTAGATATAGGAAGATTTTAATAACGCATTTCCTTCCAGTGTTTCAGCAGTTTCGGGAATGTCCGTGTGACAGTCGATATCATTCAGGCTGAGCAGTTCTATCTGATTCCCGAGGATAGCGGCTACTTCTTCGAGTTTATGAGCATTGTTAGTAGCAAATACAAGCTTGCGTTTCATTGTCTTATTCTTGTTTTAGCGGAATTATCCGGATTCATTCACCTGTTTATTTCACTTTCAACTGATCGAATCCTTCGCCATATACACCAATGACAGAACTCTGTGAGATGAAAGCGTTCGGGTCGATACGTTTTACCAGTCGGAAGATATCCAGCGACTGACGCCTTTTGGCCAGTACGACCAGTACTTTTACGTCGTTTTGCTATACCATCCGGTGCCGTTGAGTACCGTTACTCCGCGGTCTGTATCTTTGATGATACGGTCGGCTATTTCGTCATACTTCTTGGAGAAGATAAAGAACTGGACGGATTGGCGGGCACTGTTGATAATCCAGTCGAGCACGACACCGATGATGAACAGGGTGACGAAACCGAAGATTACCCGGCGCCAGTCATGGAATACAAAGTAACAGGAGCTGATGATGAATACATCACAAATCATGATCATTCTTCCCAGCGATACGTCTTTGTATTTATTGACAATAGCGGCGATAATATCCGTTCCTCCGGTACTTCCGTTATAATTGAAAGTAATGCCCAGGCCTACACCGCACATAGCCGCACCGATGATACAGGCCATAAAGTCCTGTCCGCTGCCAAGCAGCAGAGGTTTCCCGTCAGCAGACATATCAGGTGTCTGTATGTAGTTATTTACCAGCACTTGGAATATCCACAGCAAGAAGGTCAGCATGAAAATAGCGTAAGTAGTCTTTATGCTGAATCGCGGACCTAATATCTTGATAGCGAATGTCATCAGAACTGCATTGATAATAAAGTATGACCACTGGATAGGAAATCCTGTTGCGTAATAAATGATAGCCCCGATACCGGTAGTACCTCCTGTCGTTATCTGGTAGGGTAGCAAGAACGCCGCCCATCCCAAAGCATAACTTATCAATCCGAGAGTAATGTAGATATAATCTTTCACCTCTCTCATTATTTCCGCCTTTGCTGGTTTGCGCATTTTGGTTTATTATTGGTTAAATCTGTATAGTGCGAACTTGTATTAAGATTCTCTTATACTATTTTCAGGCACGGATTACACGGATTAACGCGGCCTTTTCAATAACTCAAAACCGTGAAATCCGCGTAATCCGTGCCTAAAATCTATTATACTACTACGTTTACAATCTTTTCGGCACGACGATGATCTTCTTCGGTGTTTTGCCTTCGATCCATTTCTGCGAACGTTCGTCGGCGGGTTCACTACGTTGAACATGGATTTGGACATCTTCTCGACCGCCCATCCGCAGATATATTTACCATCTTCCAATACGAACTCTGCGTCGTTGTATTCCGGACGCCAGTTCTTGAAAGCCTCTATATCCAACAGATCGTTAGATACGATATTTACGTCTACGTGGATAGGGGTGACCTCGTATTGGTCTTTCAAGTTCAAGGAAACGAATTTATTGGTTCCGTTGATGCGGTACACGAAGTTCGACCGTCCTTGGATCATACCTTGGTTGATCAATTTCTTGAACGGCTCTTCCTCGCAAACGATACCCAAGTCGAATAAGAACTTATTCCAGAAACGGCTGTAAATCAAGTGGCCAGTAGCGTGTTCCGTACCACCGATATATAAATCCACGTTTCTCCAATATTCATCCACGTCTTTAGCTACCAAGGCTTTATCATTACGCGGATCCATATAGCGCAAATAATAAGCGGAAGAACCGGCGAAGCCCGGCATCGTACAAAGCTCTAGCGGGAAGATCGTCTGGTTATCGATCTTCGATACCTCGGTGACTTTTTGGTTTACCGTGTCCCAAGCCCATTTAACGGCGTGTCCTAATGGAGGCTCGCCCGTCTCGGTAGGCAAGAATTTATCTACTTCCGGCAGCAACAAGGGCAGACATTCTTCCGGCAACATCTGAGGCATGCCATCGGCGTCGTAATATACCGGGAACGGTTCGCCCCAATAACGCTGGCGGCTGAAAATAGCGTCGCGCAAGCGGTAGTTTATCTTCACACGTCCCAGATCGTGATCTTTTACGTATTTCTTGGTAGCGGCTATCGCTTCCTTGATCGTCAGTCCGTTCAAGGAAAGATCGCAATAAGGAGTAACGCCGGCTCTCGGAGAATTGCATACGATACCTTCCTTGGCATCGAAACTTTCCTCGCTTACGTCGCAACCTTCCACCAACGGACGGATTTCCAGTCCGAAATGCTTTGCGAAAGCGTAGTCGCGGCTATCGTGCGCGGGAACCGCCATGATCGCTCCTGTACCGTAGCCGGCCAATACATAGTCGCTGATCCAGATGGGAACCGCCTCGCCCGTAAACGGGTTAATAGCGTAGGAACCACTGAATACACCGGTTACCTGGCGGTCGGCGATGCGCTCGCGCTCGGTACGTTTCTTGGTGCGATCTAGGTAAGCGTCTACTTCCGCTTTTTGGTCTGCCGTAGTTAATTGTTGAACCAATTCGCTTTCCGGAGCTAATACCATGAAGGTAACACCAAACATCGTATCGGCACGGGTCGTAAAGATCGTGAATTCCCTGTCGCTGTCTTTTACCTTGAAGCGAACCTCGGCACCTTCGCTGCGTCCGATCCAGTTCTTTTGGGTCTCTTTCAAGAGAATCCGTCCAGTCGATCGTATCCAACCCGTCCAACAGGCGTTGCGCGTAAGCGGATACACGAAGCACCATTGGCGCATGATCTTTTGTTCCACCGGATAGCCTCCACGCTCGGAAACACCGTTCACGACCTCATCGTTCGCTAATACGGTACCCAAGGCGGCGCACCAGTTTACCATGGTCTCGCCACGATAAGCGATCCGGTAGTTGAGTAATATCTCTTGTTTTTCTTTATCGCTCTTGGCTTTCCATTCATCGGCGGTGAAACTAAGTTCCTCTCCGCAAGCTACGTTCAGACCTTCCGTACCACTGGTCTCGAAAGCCTGTATCAACTCGCTGATCGGGCGGGCTTGTTTCTCGTCGTTGCAGTAGTAGCTGTTGAACATCCGGATGAAGGCCCATTGCGTCCATTTGTAATATTCGGGATCGCAGGTACGGATTTCACGGCTCCAGTCGAAAGAGAAGCCTATTTTATCGAGTTGCTCGCGGTAGCGGTCGATATTGTTGACGGTAGTGATGGCGGGATGCTGTCCGGTTTGGATAGCATACTGTTCTGCCGGCAGACCGTAAGCGTCATATCCCATCGGGTTGAGTACATTGAAGCCCTGCAGTCGTTTGTAACGGGCGTAAATGTCCGAAGCGATGTATCCCAGCGGATGCCCTACGTGCAGTCCGGCTCCGACGGGTAAGGGAACATATTCAATACATAGAATTTCTGCTTCGATTCGTCTTCCGTAACCTGGTAGGTTTTCTTTTCCACCCACCTTTCCTGCCACTTCTTTTCAATTTCTCTGAAATTGTACTCCATAGTGATAAAGTTTTTATTTATAGTGATTTATACTGTTATTTCTAATTCGAGGCACAAATTTACGTGTTTATTTTCAGATAACCACGTAGTGAGTGAAAAAAAAACCTTTTTTATGATAAGGTATTCGTGACAAATGGAGAAATGTCACGGAAAACATCGTCTTGCTATTGACTTTTTTGTTTTTATTTCGTATATTTGGAGGAATATAAAAAGGAAAAGTAATGATAGAATATATAAAAAATATAACATAAGCTCAATAGGTGGATGTGCAAAATTGCATAGCCAGGATAACGAATGGGCAAGAAACTGTGAAGGTTCTTGCCCATTTCTGTTATAATAATTTTATTGAGGCTGCTGGAAACTCCTAAAAAATAGAAACTGTTTATAATCGTTTTACTTTGCTGAAAATGAAATTCTATCATTTTTAGGGTTTGAACTGACAAACCTTTTAAATAAACGTTAAATTAGACCGTATATTCCCCTAAAAACGATCTTTCCCAGCCTATACCTTCATTTTTCTCCTCGAATTAATTGCAAATTAATTACTAAATTAACTAGCGGGACTTACATTTGTACCAGTTATCATAAAATTCTAAGAAATGAAAAGGCTACTGGTACTATTAACATTGGTTCTCGCATTCTTCTCTGCCAAGGCACAGGAAAACAAAAACTACTGGAATAACAAGCTCAAAATTGTGTCATTCCGGTTACCTCCTCCTCCGGTAGGATATACACCCAAAATCGTAGATTTGAATGGTGGTGGAAAGCCGGACGCTATCTATTCGATTACCCGTGACAGTATTCCGATATTATGGCTGGACGATGACGGAGACATGAGATGGGATGATCTGGAAGGAGATACAAAAAATGACTGTCTTTTGATAGACAGAAACCGTGATGGCATTTACGGTGGACATGGTGATCTTATTATCGACTGGATAGATACCGATAATGACGGAAAAGCCGATATGCAGATTGTCGCCGAGTATCCTCCCCGGAAAGCGGACGAAGTATGGCCAAACGGACACTATATGATCGTGCTGGATACTGACAAGGATAATATCTTCAACTATATTGATTGGAACACCATGCAGATTGCTGGGACAAGACAGGTATCTGCGATTTCTATATGGATTATAGCGGGCAGTCAGCTTTTCTTAAGATTCATGCCGCTACTTACAATATGCAGGATGTAAGGCTGAACTGGGAAAATCCATTTCTTTTCTACGATGAAGACGGTGACGGACTGAGTGAAATGGCAATCAGACTGGTAGATTCTCCAAAGAAAGTAGATGCCAGTGCACCCGCCAACAGCTTCGTTAACAAGCAGCTGACCGGAAACATCGACTGGGTTTCTATTGCCGTCGATATGGATAATGATAATCGTCCGGGTGATGAATTTGACTTTGACTTCACGCTTTCTTTCAGAGGAAAAGGGTTTGATTACAGAGATCAGGTTCATAAGTTCCGGAATCCCCGATTGGCTGGGACGGATTCTTTCTTTGTAGATCCCCGTTTCAGGAGGATGACTGAGTTGATTTATCCGGACCATGACAGTGCATGGGACCTTATATTCAACAGAGGAAAATGGGATCAGGTTTATTTTGGATATGATGAAGATGATGATTGCCATCGTTGGGAACGTGTAGAGTTATACGACCCGCGCGACCCTTTCAAGGTGGGATGGAACAAAGGTGGAATTGATCATAACAAACAATCGGATGCAGCGGGTGACCGTGGGGAATGGGACCTGGATAATTCAGGAAACGGCCAACTTTATATGGGTAAGTTTGACGGCAGACTTCATCTGTATGGTGCGGAATGGGGATGCTGGCGAATCGATCAGAACACAGACTACTATCAGGGATGGGACAGGATGTGGTTCGGGTTGGACAAGAATCCTTCCCGTTTTGCAACGGTGAAGTACACTGACAAAGATGGCAACGGCTTCTTTGATTATCTGGAGTATGACCTCGATGGTGACCAGACTTTTGAAACAATTGTGGATTTAAAGGAAATGGGAGTAGACGACCGTTGCGAACTCATTGATGTTTCATCTTTTAAGTATAAAGACTTCATAAATTTGATGGATAAGATGGCAGACGGTATGTGGAACAATGCTATGCAGGCATGCAAGGTAGCCGAGCATTTTCGGGTAAATACAGGTTGGTATGCCAAGTTGAAACAGGCATTATCCATCCGTGAGAAGTATGATAAAGGATACTGGTTGCAATTGTACTTGTACAAGGATCTGGAATATCTTTTACCCGCAACCAAGATGTCCGTTCATTGGAGAAACTAAATAAAGCCTACTATACATGCGATTGGTCAATCCTGTTATAACTAGCTAAAGAAATAGAGATTATGACGACTAAAAAATATATTCTGATTGCTTGCGGACTTCTATGCCTGCTTTCTGTTGCCTACGGGCAGAAGCGCGAAACTTATTTCTTCTCGGCAGAGGACATGGCTAATATCCGGTCATCTGCGCAAACCCCTTGGGGAAAGACCATTGTAGATACACTAAAATCGCATATCGACGAACGGTTGAAATATCCGCTGGCTGTCCCTAAAGAAGAAGCCGGGCATCTGCACGACTATTTCTGTCCGGTACATAATGTGTTCTTTGAGTTCGACTGGAATAGTCCTGACAAGCAGTATTGTTCCTTCTGCAAGAAAACGTGGAGTTCCGACCGTATCAACTGGGCATGGATAACGATTGCCCAAGACAGGAACAAGCAGTTTCTTACTGATTGCATGTATGTGTATTTGGCTACCGGAGATAAAAAGTATGCCCGCTATATGAAAGACATGTTGCTGGATTACGCTGATAAATACCCGCATTATGAAATTCATGATAAAGGGCGTAACACTCCCGAACCTGCCAATTATAGTGCAAAGATATATGCGCAAAGTCTGGATGAGGCGGGATGGTTCAGTGATGTATGCCGTGTCTACTCTGTTGTTAAGCCTTTGCTCAAAAAGGGAGAGGTGGAAAAAATAGAGAAAGGATTGCTGAAAGAAGGTGCCGGTCTGCTTTTGAAAAGAGGTGGTGGAGGCAACTGGCAGGTCTGGAATAATAGCGGACTGGCCGCTATAGGAGTTGCCCTCAATAATGACAGTATCGTGAAAGTCGCTGTTGAACACACGAAAGTGGGTTACCGGCAGATGATGAAAACACACGTCAACAGAGACGGCTGGTGGAACGAGGGTTCTGCCAATTATCATTTCTTTCCGTTGAGGGCGATGCTGCTGACGGCTGGTGCAGTCCGTTCGATGGGATATGATTTGTGGGACAAACAACTGGAGATGATGTTCGTGGCTCCTATAAAGAGCATTTATAGTGACTTGACTTTTCCTTCCCACAACGACGGATGGTATGGAGTTTCACTGCCGACACAGATCAGACTGTATGAAGTGGCCTATGCCCGCTATAAGAATCCCCTATTGCTGAATACTCTACAGGATTGCTATCGGCTGGAAGACAGACTTTCGCCGGAAGCGCTTCTGACCAATACTACTATCCATCCCGACAAGGAACTGAAGGAATCGGAAAGCTACCTGTTTGGTCAGACGGGCTATGGGGTATTGCGGAGCGGTAAGAAGTCGGTAGTACTGAAGTACGGTCCGTCCGGTGGTGGTCATGGGCATCCGGATAAACTTTCTATCTCCATCCATAACGGTGAAAAGGAGATATTGCCCGACTTGGGCACCTGCGCCTACGGAATCCCCGATTACCTGAACTGGTATAAACGGACGCTTTCTCACAACACGGTAACTGTCGATTGTAAAGACCAGCGTCCTGCGACGGGGCAGATGGTGTATTTCGATGATCATTCCATAGAAGCCTTTTGTGACAAGGCTTATCCGGGAGTCGAAATGAAGAGAAAACTTCTGTTGAAAGGAGACATTCTTTGCGACGAGTTCGATTGCATCTCAGACACGATTCATCAGTATGACTATGTGCTGTTACTGACAGAGCAGCCACAGATAGAAGGAGAGTTTACAGGTGCAAAGCTTGATGAGGCGGTTGCTTATAAACAGATCCGAAATGTGAAAAGGAGTGTGATGAATCATCCGTTTACAGTCAGTACGCCAACCGGAAAGATTACTTTTCGGGTAGATGGTGTGCCGTCCTTTGAATTGTTTGTGGGCGAAGTTTCCGGCATACCGCCTACCAATCCGGATATTGTAACAAAAACCGGGACTGAACGACGTCCTGTAGAAACCTGTTACCCGTTGATGATCCGTGTGAAAGACAAAAAAATATGACTGTAAGGGCACAATGGGATATTTTCTGATGTCGAATATTTATCTTTATAATTAAATATATATGAAATATCTGATAAGCTTTTTGTTTTTAGTCCTTTCTTTTTCAATGAAGAGTGAGGCAAAAGTGACATTATCTTCCATACTTGGAGATAATATGGTATTACAGCAGCAAACAGAAGTCGAACTATGGGGAAAGGCCCGTCCCAATGCTGTTGTGACGGTGAAAACTTCGTGGAACAACCGGGTATATAAATCGTCGTCGGATGGAAAAGGAAACTGGTCTTTGAAGGTATCTACCCCTGTTGCGGGAGGACCTTATAAGATTACTTTCAATGACGGCGAATTGCTCACATTGCAGAATATACTGATTGGTGAAGTCTGGTTCTGTTCGGGCCAGTCGAACATGGAGATGCCTATGGGCGGCTTCGACCGGCAACCGGTCAGAGGGACGAACGATCTCATCGCCAAAGCCAAGCCATCCACGCCTATCCGAATGTATACTACAGATTCAAAGGATGGGAGATGGGTACGTCAGTTTAGTAAAACGCCTCAGGAAGACTGCCAGGGCGAATGGCTCGAAAATACCCCGGTGAATGTTTCCCATATCAGCGCCGTGTCTTATTACTTTGCGCGTTACATACAGGAAGTGCTGGAAGTTCCGGTCGGCATCGTCGTTTCTACGTGGGGAGGATCAAAAGTGGAGGCATGGATGAGCAGGGAATCCATAAAGTCTTTTGACAGTATCGACCTTTCCATACTCGACAACGATGCTGAAGTGAAGAATCCCACCGCTACTCCGTGTGTGCTTTATAATGCGAAGATAGCTCCCTTGACTCATTTTGCTGTGAAAGGATTCTTGTGGTACCAGGGAGAAAGTAACCGTGACAATGCCGGTCTTTATCAGAGCCTTATGCCTGCCTTTGTTACTGACCTGCGTGCGAAATGGGGCAGGGGAGAACTTCCTTTCTACTTTGTGCAGATAGCTCCTTTCAACTATGAAGGGGCCGACGGTACTTCGGCTGCCCGCCTGCGTGAAGTGCAGTTGCAGAATATGAAGGATATACCGAATAGTGGCATGGTTACGACAATGGATGTCGGCCATCCGGTTTTCATTCATCCCGTAGACAAGGAGACGGTAGGGAACCGACTGGCCTATTGGGCATTGGCGCAGACCTACGGCATGAAAGGATTTGGATATGCTCCCCCTGTTTATAAATCAATGGAGATACAGGAGAATAAAATCTATATCAATTTCGATCATGCCCAACGCGGACTGAGCCCAATGTGGACATCGCTCAAAGGATTTGAGATAGCAGGTGAAGATAAAGTGTTCCACCCGGCTTTTGCCGAAATAGAAACCAAGACTGCCCGGCTGGCTGTTTCGAGTGACAAAGTTCCTCATCCTGTGGCCGTGCGGTATGCGTATAAGAATTATGTAGAAGCAAGCATTTTCAGCATTCATGGTATCCCTGCGGCGCCTTTCCGGACTGATAACTGGTAATTCCGTATGAAATATATCCGTGAAAGTCAGTGCGTATATCCATGATTCCCTGTATCTTTGTGTCCTCATTAAAACCATCATTATGGAACTAAAGCATGGATACTATCATCTGATTGCCATACTAACAGTAGCTATCTGGGGACTGACATTCATTTCGACTAAAGTATTGATAAATCACGGGTTGACACCTCAGGAAATATTCTTTTTACCGCTTTCTGATTGCATATATAGGCATTTGGGTCATCTCTCCCAAACGTTTGTTCACCGGTAACTGGAAAGATGAATTGTGGCTGGTAGCCGGAGGTATATTCGGCGGCTCGCTTTATTTCTTTACAGAGAATACCGCTTTAGGGATTACGCAGGCTTCGAATGTATCGTTTATCATTTGCACGGCTCCCTTGCTGACCACTATCTTGTCGCTGCTTTTTTATAAGAGCGAAAAGGCATCGAAAGGACTGATATACGGTTCTTTACTGGCATTGATGGGGGTAGGGCTGATTGTTTTTAACGGTAGTTTCGTACTCAAAATATCTCCGATAGGCGATTTGCTGACTTTGCTTGCCGCATTGTCCTGGGCATTCTATAGTTTGATTATTAAAAAAATGGCCGGACGCTATCCTACTGTATTTATCACCCGTAAGATTTTCTTTTATGGAGTGCTGACTATTTTGCCTGCTTTTCTCCTGCATCCGTTGCAGCCCGATGCTGCCGTACTTTTGCAACCGGGCGTATTATTCAATTTGCTATTCCTCGCCGTGCTGGCTTCCCTGATTTGCTATGTACTGTGGAATGTAGTGTTGAAACAGTTGGGAACAGTTCGGGCATCCAATTATATCTATCTCAATCCTTTGGTTACAATGATTGCATCGTCCCTTATTCTGGATGAGAAGATTACTCTGGTAGCTTTGGGCGGTGCTGCTTGTATTGTCTGCGGAGTATATTGGGCGGAAAAGAAATAAAGTTCAGGGAGAACTCTTTATTTTAGGCTATATATTATTTATAAATGAATAAGACCGTCTCTGATAAGAAAGAGGGGCGGTCTTATTTTAGCTGTTTACATCTTATTTATCGAATAGGTAGTTGTTTACCTTTAGGAATTATCCGTCGCTGCTTTTATTTCTTTCGGATTTTAATTTGGTCAATCATAACTCCTTCGTCTAAAGCAGTGATTTTCAGACTCTGTTTCTTTGATGAACTTATTTTATGCGAAGTCGTTCGTTTTGCCTGATTGCTGAGAACATTCAGTTTCCATTCTTCACTTCGTCCTTCGGTGTGAAAGTCGACAATTTGTTCCGGTTCGTTACCGATAGAAATAGCATATCTGATTTGTTTACCTTCAACCGGATGGTTAGGAGTTAAAGCAACCTCTATCAGGATTGAATCAGTATCATTAGCTTTAAAGTTATATATGACATCGCTTCCTTTAGGTAGACTGATGGCTCCACGTTGATAACCCAGACCATGGGTAACGGGGCTTTCTCCGTTAAACTGGGAATAATCTTTTCCATTGAATAGGTAAAGAGGATGATCATCTTCCGGTAGCGGGGTGGTGGATCGGGTATGTGGAACTTTCTTGAACACCGGTAGGCTTTGTGGATAGCTCATCATTTTTTTCCATTTGCCGTTATTAAGGGAGTTATATCTCTCCATTAAGGAGGCCATGTTGTTGTATGCCGTATCGCTCAGTCGCCAGTCTGCTAATTCGTGGCGTGCCAGCCTGTCCGTAAAGATGCTTTTTGTTCATTTCGTGGGCTGCACGAACAGGAAACTCGATCAACTGAAACCATACAAATTGTTTATCCGGAGCAACCTTTTGAGACATTGAGGTAACTTTAGCTGCAATTGTTTCGTATTCTTTAATGCGTTGTTTAATGTATTTTTTTCGCTCCATGGAAGATCGGAGATGATTTTGTATTTAGGGTCTTTTTTTCTTCTATACGTGTGTTGCCCATAAATTCCGGTTTACGTATGTAGGCAAGGCGGTAATATTCATTCATTACCGGAAGCAGTTCTTTGGCATTTTTTTTCCGAACTCTCTGCTGAGCCAGGAGTATAAGTGCTTGTCCAGCCCGTTTATATTGTTTTCAATAGCATTGATATCCCATGCCATATCCAGGAACAATTCCGTAAGGTATTCACTGGGCTTGATATCGCCTACATTCAGTATCCACATATCTTGGGCTCCTTTGTCGTAGGCTAATTTCATTTGTGTATAAAGTTGGGCGGGATGGTTAGTTGCCAGCCAAAGGTAACTGTGCGGGCGTCCCCAGTATGAAATGTGATAATAAATACCATTTCCGCCTTTGCGTGCACGCTCTTTGCTGTCAGGGAAATGGCGGATGTACCCATAGTTATCGTCGCACCATAGCAAAGAAACATCTTCTGGCACTTCCAGTCCCATTTTGTAAACGTCCAGTACTTCTTTATAAGGGATGAATACTTGCGATACTTGCTCTACATTCGGATTTACATACTTTGCTATCATTTCCCGCTGATCTTTGAGTACATTAGTCAGGGCTGCTTTCTGTTCTTGTAAGGTGTTTGCACCCTGCATCTTACCATCATGTACTCCACGGATGCCCAAAGTGTAAATATTATCGGAACCGGCGAGCTCTTTGACGCGTTCTTCCCAAAATTTGAGCACATTTTCGCGGTTGTTCACGTAGTCGTACTTTCCGGTTCCGGCTGTTTTCCATTCAGCATTGGTATTTCGCATCATTGGTTCGCAATGGGCAGTACCAATAAATATTCCATATTTGTCTGCATTCTCCTTGTTGCCCGGTGTCAGGTAGAAAGCGACGGAGCAGGTATGCATGGCAGGCCAGAATGTGTTGGCTCGCAGACGTAACAATAGTTCGAATATCCTTGCATGTGTTTTAGGGCCGATTTGTCCTTTCGTATCAGACGGTTCGTGGGTTAGGTAGCTCCATGGGGTTAGTCCCCAGTCTTCGTCGTTGATAAAGATGCCACGACGGGCAACCGAGGGATATTGGAGTGTTTTGAATCCTTCTTTCAGTTTGAATGATTGCTTTTTCTCTACAGGAGAATCTGCCCACCATTCCCAAGGAGATACACCGATCATTCGTGACAGTTCCAGAATGCCATAAGCAGTTCCGCGCTTGTCACTACCCAGTATGATCAGGTGGTTGTCTTTGACACTAACCAGAAAAGCTTCCTCATGCTGCTTTAGTTCCTGAATATCCTTGATAGCGATGAATTGTTCCGCTTTCTTATTCAGTCCGATTGTGCCTATGTATATATTTCCCTGTTGGTTACTTGTTTTCAACTCTCTGTCGAAAACATTGACATAGTCTTTCTGAAACATCTCAAGGGCGGTGTGGACCACTTGTTCTTCACTATCGTTGATGACCACTGTTACATCTTTATCATTCCGAAAGACAAAACCAGCTGAAGCATAAAGTGGAAAAATAACTCCGATTAAAATGCTGATGATTAATTTTCTCATGGATATTTTATGGGAATAAATGGTTAATTCATTTTGTTTTTAGAGCGATTGTTGCTGGTTGTACTCCTCCTGCACTCACTGTCAATTTCATTTCTCCGGGCTCGTAGCCGGAGCGGACAATTACCATTGCTCTTCCTTTGAAAAGCATCGGTTGAAGTGAGCCGAAACTTGCCATATCTGTTGGAGAAGCATTTCCGGAGCCGATGATCTTGCCGGTTCCTTTATGACTAATCTGTATTTTACGGTCATTGTGAGAGATGATATTTCCTTTTTTATCAACAAGTTCTATTAGTACATAGGAGAGGTCCTGCCCATGAGAACTTTCATCTTTGTCTTATCGGCTGTTAATCTGAGGGCGACAGGTTCTCCGGTAGTTTCAGTATGACGGAATCCCCTTTTCCATTCTCGTTTACTTCCACTGCTGTTAGTTTCCCTGCCTGATAGGGCACTCTAAAGGAAGCTTTATATAGTTCGTTTGTTTCTTTCTCACCTACAAGAGAATCATTCAGGTATAATCTCACTTTAGAAGCACGCGTATATACATTAACTTTCATCATTTTATTTTCCATTCCGGGAAAGGTCCATGATAAGGATTCTTCAGGCCATCCCCAGAAACTTACTTTACGGATCTTACCTTCTGGGACAGGTGTTTCGACTGCCATGCTTATCTTTCTGTTGTGCCATAAAATATCACGATAGTAGGATTGAGCTTTTTTTACGCCTAAAAGGTCAATATCTCCACACCAGCCATTAAACCAGGGCCAACCCATGAACTGGTGTACGTTTTCTTCCGGATCTACTTCGATAGAATTGCCCAGTCCCGATTCGCCGAGGTAATCAATTGCTGTCCATATAAAATCTCCTATGACGGGAAGCTTTTCTACTTTATCCCAGTTTTGAGATGCTTCGTTGGCCACACTTTCACTGCTGTACATGATGCGTTCGGGATATTTGGCATGGTCTTCCTCATAAAAACGCCACATATAATTGTAACCGGCTACGTCAAGATGCCTGAAAGCCTTTTCAAGAGAAAGCATATTCTTCCTGTCTTTATCCCAGTACTTATTTACTCCGGCGGTGACAGGACGGGTATTATCATGCTTAAGTATTTCTTTTTTCAAATCTTCTGCAATCTTGAGTCCATTGTCCGAAATACGTTCCCTGATTTCATTTCCGATGCTCCACATGATTACCGAAGGATGATTACGGTCTCTTAGCACTAAAGACCGGATGTCACGTGCGCTCCACTCGTTAAAATAAAGATGATAATCTTCCGGATTCTTTTTTATTTTCCATTGGTCGAATGCTTCGTCAATAACCAACATGCCTAATCGGTCGCAAGCCGACATAAAACTTTCGGACATTGGGTTGTGGGAGGTACGTACTGCATTGAATCCATTCTGTTTCAGCAATTGTATTTTTCTTTCTTCTGCTCTGTCGAAGGCGGCTGATCCTAAAAGACCGTTGTCATGGTGAACACAGCCACCTTTTAATTTCATAGGTACTCCGTTGAGTTCAAATCCTTTTCCGGTAGAGAAATGTATGGTACGAATACCGAATGGGATGGATAGTTCGTCTTTCTTTTTTTTATTTTTCCAAAGACTGATGTTAGCTATATACAGGCTCCGGTGTATCGGTAGACCATAACCGGGGTTTCTTCACTGTGATGGTAAAAGGAATTTCATGTTTATTTCCTGATGTCATTTTTACAGTGCTATTGGTGGTAGACACAACTTTTCCCCTGGGGAAGTAAGGTTGATATTTACGGTATATTCTCCTTCTTCTGTATCTCCGTTAACAATGGTTGTGTTCAGTATGACGACGGCTTGTTCCTTATCAATGCTGTTGGTGCTTATGAAAGTACCCCAATCCTCAATATAGGACGGTGAAGTACGGATCATCCATACATGACGATAAATACCCGATCCTGTATACCAGCGGGAGTTTTTGCCTTCATTTATAACTTTAACGGCTATTATGTTTTCTCTCCTGCTGGCTTACAGTAAGGTGTTATGTCTACTCTGAAAGAGGTGTATCCGTAGACATTATAATACGCCTTCTGCCCATTGATCCATATTTCCGATTGGTTATAAATTCCTTCGAAGTATAACTCGTGTCTTTTCCCGGCATCTTCCGGTGAGATAATGAAAGTTTTACGATACCACCCTTTGCCACCCACGGTTTGTCCGGTAGCAAAACCACCTACACTCTCACGGCTGAATGGTCCTACTACTTTATCAGGCTCCTGATTCTCGAGTGGTTCGATGCTCCAGTCATGGGGAAGATCCACTTTTCTCCAGGCAGAATCGTTGTAAACAGGTGATTCTGCATTCCTAACGTCTCCCCGGTAAAAATACCAGTTCCTGTCGAAAAGAGACTTTCTTTCAGATGCTTTCATGTTTAGGGATGGAAGCGTACTCAATAAAAGTAAGTACAAGAAATATTTAAAAAGTCTTGTCTCATAATGGCTGATATTACTCATAGATAGTTTATAGATTGATTATTTTAGAGTTAACCTTTTTAATTTGTTGCAAAAGTAGCGATATGTATAATAAATGTTTTTCCTATATTTGCATATAGTTATTTCAAATTTGCAATTAACAGAGCTGGTTATGAGAAAGATAATGAACGAGCAGCTTCCTATATCGAAGTCATCCCCTTTGAAGGCTCGTTTTTATGACTACCCTTACTTCACTTATCCGTGGCATTTCCATACGGAGTATGAAGTTATCTATGTAAAAGAAGGTACGGGGATGCGGTTTGTCGGAAATAATGCGGAGAAATATGCGGATGGTGATATCATTCTGCTAGGCTCTGATCTGCCCCATTATATGAAAAGTGATGATGTATATCAAAAAGAAGGCAGTACACTCCGGACAACAGGTACTATCATCCAGTTTGAAAAAGACTTCATGCACCATGCCTTTAATTACTATCCCCATTTCATTAAGATCAAAAATCTGCTTGAAGAGGCACAACGGGGGATTTACTTTCCCGCAGGCTGTTCTTCAAGACTGGTTGAGCTGCTCGAATCCATTCCGTTGGAGACAGGGGTTGACCAGATCACTTCTTTCCTGCAACTTTTGAAAGAGATGGCAAACGTTACTTCCCGGTCTGTAATATCGACTTCTGACTTCGAGAATGATATTATATATGATGGATCGAGAATCGATAAAATCATAGCTTACCTGAATAAAAACTATACGCGACAGATCGACCTGAATGAAATATCCTCTCTGGCTGCCATGAATCCTGCTGCATTCTGCCGCTTCTTTAAGAGTAAAACGGGCAAATCGTTTAAGAATTATATATTGGAGATGCGGATAGGATATGCATGTAAACTGCTGCTTATGGGCGATATGAATATCTCGCAGATTAGTGTGGAGTGCGGATTTGATACTATTTCCCATTTTAACAAGTCATTTAAGAAGCATACCGGATTCAGTCCGTCTTACTATAAAAAAGATGATGCTGGCTGAATAAGAAAAAGAGGCGAACGAGACGTATGGACATAAAAAAAAGGGTCAACGCCTTGACCCAACCTTTGTTAACCTTAAATCTAATACTATGAAAAACACATTGCAAAGATACGGACTCTTGGGAAATTAGCAAATAATCCAAGTAAACGAAGAAGAAATCGTGCTTACCCCCATGATGAAACAGTTCTTGGACCTGAAAGCCAAGCATCCTGATGCCGTAATGTTGTTTCGTTGCGGTGACTTCTATGAAACTTATTCTACAGACGCCATTGTTGCATCCGAGATTTTAGGAATCACACTGACAAAACGCGCTAATGGAAAAGGAAAGACTGTTGAAATGGCGGGATTTCCTCATCATGCATTGGATACTTATCTTCCGAAATTGGTTCGTGCCGGTAAGCGCGTGGCTATCTGCGACCAGCTGGAAGATCCGAAAATCACAAAGAAATTAGTGAAGCGCGGTATTACCGAATTGGTTACTCCGGGTGTCTCTATCAATGATAATGTACTCAACCATAAGGAAAACAACTTCCTTGCTGCCATTCACTTTGGTAAGGCTTCTGTGGAATTGCATTTCTGGATATATCTACCGGCGAGTTCCTGACAGCCGAAGGTCCCTTGATTATGTAGATAAACTGCTGAATAATTTCACCGAAAGAAGTATTGGTCGAAAGGGGTAGCCGTAAACGTTTTGAAGAGGCTTTCGGTCCTCGGTTCTTTATTTTTGAACTGGATGACTGGGTGTTTACTCGGAAGCTGCCAACGACCGTCTTCTGAAACATTTCGAAACGAAGAACCTGAAAGGCTTCGGGGTCCAGCATCTGAAGAATGGTATTATCGCTTCCGGCGCTATCCTGCAATATCTGGACGAGACACAGCATACACAGATCGGGCATATCACTTCGCTGGCCCGTATCGAAGAAGATAAGTATGTACGCCTCGATAAGTTTACTGTGCGTAGCTTGGAGCTGGTCAGCACGATGAACGAGGAGGGGACAGCTTGCTGGATGTGCTGGACAAGACGTTTCAGCCCGATGGGATCGCGTATGTTGCGCCGTTGGATATTGTTCCCTTTGAAGGATGTGAAACCGATCCATGAGCGTCAGGACGTAGTGGAATATTTCTTCCGCCATCCCGAAGTGAAGGAGCTGCTGGAAGAGAAACTGGAACAGATCGGCGATTTGGAACGTATTATCTCCAAGGTGGCTGTCGGCCGTGTATCTCCCTCGCGAAGTGGTACAGCTAAAGGTCGCGCTTCGTGCGATCGAGCCGATCAAGGAGGCTTGTACGGCAAGCGATGAGCCGAGCCTTTGCCGTATCGGCGAACAGTTGAATGCCTGTGCCCTGATCCGTGACCGGATAGAAAAAGAGATCAACAACGATCCGCCTTCCTTGCTGAACCGGGGCGGCGTGATTGCGACAGGCGTGAACGCCGAGCTTGACGAGTTGCGTGCAATCGCTTATTCGGGTAAAGATTATCTCTTGAAGGTACAACAGCGGGAAATAGAACAGACGGGTATATCGAGCCTTAAAATCGGTTTCAACAATGTTTTCGGGTATTATATCGAAGTGCGTAACGCCTACAAGGACAAAGTCCCTGCCGGATGGATACGCAAACAGACTTTGGTGAATGCCGAACGTTATATTACCGAAGAACTGAAAGAATACGAAGAAAAGATATTGGGAGCGGAAGAGAAGATACTTTCGTTGGAAGCCCGTCTCTTTAACGAACTGGTGCTTTGTCTTTCCGAATATATTCCGCCTATCCAGATGAATGCGAACCTGATCGGTCGTCTGGACTGTCTGCTCTCGTTTGCCAAGGTAGCTGAAAGTAATCGTTATATCCGTCCGGATGTGAATGATTCGCAGGTGATCGATATTAAGGCTGGCCGCCATCCGGTGATTGAAAAACAGTTGCCTATCGGCGAACCTTATATTGCCAATGATGTCTATCTGGACGATGAAAAGCAGCAGATTATCATTATCACCGGACCCAACATGGCCGGTAAGTCCGCTTTGCTTCGCCAGACGGCTCTGATTACGCTGATGGCGCAGATCGGTTGTTTCGTCCCAGCCGAATGCGCTCGTATCGGGATTGTGGATAAGATATTTACACGTGTGGGAGCTTCGGATAACATTTCGGTCGGAGAATCCACTTTCATGGTGGAGATGAACGAGGCTTCGGATATCCTCAACAACATGTCTTCCCGCAGTCTTGTCCTGTTTGACGAATTGGGACGCGGGACAAGCACATACGACGGTATTTCTATTGCCTGGGCGATTGTCGAATATATCCACGAACATCCCAATGCCCGTGCGAAGACATTGTTTGCCACGCATTATCATGAGTTGAACGAGATGGAGGCTTCTTTTGTGTCAGGCCGTACAGGTAACGGCAGTTACGGGCATAAGCTCCCATTTGCTTCTGATTTACTTCGTCCCAGATGGTGATGACACGTAGTCCGCTTTTCTCCAGGTATTGCTGGGTCAGTTTTGCATAAGGGGTGAAGTCTGTTCCGGAGGTTGCATTCCAAAGATAATTGTGAGCGTCGTAAATCAACGAATATCCCATACCGGAGGGGCCGGATGCAAAGAAGTCGTTGGGGGTGGCTGTCGTGTAATAATGATTAAGCAGTCCCGGTCCGAAGTCCACTAATCCCGGGCTGATCGTCCAGTTGATAGGTATCACGCCTCTTCCTTTTTTGTCCCATAGTTCGGACATGGCATGCTGGCAGTATTGCACGTTGTCGCCGTCGCTCATATATAGTGCCAGATAAATTTTGTTTTCCAGTGCGGGCATTTTGGGTATTTCCGGATACTGAATCTGCTGTTGCATGCCTGCATACACTGTTGTATTTTCATAGAAATCGGAAGGGATGGTTGAGAGCCCATATTCTGTGGCAAGGCCTATACCGGAGCGTTCTTCGGCATACCAACCGGTAATGATGCTTTCTCCCGGC
>VOFE01000710.1_pt1 | contig 82000 bp, 101 predicted proteins | sample 5384071 | NCBI WGS metagenome assembly VOFE01 (sample SAMN12384724, study PRJNA508395) | human gut metagenome | isolation source: healthy gut D | host: Homo sapiens
GTTGCCTTCGAACCAGTACCAGTTGGCCGGATTCTCGTCGGTGCCCTCCCATGCGAGGATGTGCGTGGCCACACGGTCGAGGAACCAACGGTCGTGGGAGATCACCACGGCGCAGCCCGGGAAGGCGAGCAGCGCGTTTTCGAGGGATTCCAGGGTTTCGACGTCAAGGTCGTTGGTCGGTTCGTCGAGCAGCAGCAGGTTGCCGCCCTGCTTCAGGGTCAGCGCCAGGTTCAGACGGTTGCGTTCGCCGCCGGACAGCACGCCCACCAGCTTCTGCTGGTCGGAACCCTTGAAGCCGAAGGACGCCACGTAGGCGCGGGTCGGCACTTCCACTCCGGCCACCTCGATGAAGTCGAGTCCGTCGGACACGGCCTCCCACAGGTTCTTGTTCGGGTCAAGGCCGGCACGGTTCTGGTCGACGTAGCTGATCTTCACGGTGTCGCCGATCTTGAGCGAACCGGAGGTCAACGGCTCCAAGCCGACGATGGTCTTGAACAGGGTGGACTTGCCTACGCCGTTCGGGCCGATCACGCCGACGATGCCGTTACGCGGCAGGGTGAAGCTCAAGTCGTCGATGAGCACGCGGTCGCCGAACGCCTTGTGGATATGCTCGGCTTCCAGAACGGTGGAACCCAGACGCGGGCCGGCCGGAATCTGGATTTCGGAGAAGTCGAGCTTCTTGTTGTTGCGTGCCTCCTGCTCCATCTGGTCGTAACGTTCCAGACGGGCCTTGTTCTTGGCCTGACGGGCCTTCGGCGAGGAACGCACCCAGTCGAGCTCGCTCTTCAGGCGCTTGGCGAGCTTGGCGTCCTTGGCGCCCTGGATCTCCATACGCTTGGCCTTGGTCTCCAGGTAGGTGGAGTAGTTGCCCTTGTATGGATACAGGTGGCCGCGATCCACTTCGCAGATCCATTCGGCCACATTGTCCATGAAGTAACGATCGTGGGTGACGGCGATGACGGCGCCCTTGTACTGGTGCAGGAACTGCTCCAGCCACAGAATCGATTCGGCATCCAAATGGTTGGTGGGCTCGTCGAGCAGCAGCAGATCCGGAGCCTCAAGCAACAGCTTGCACAGTGCCACACGACGGCGCTCGCCACCGGAGCACACGCTCACCGGCGTATCCGGATCCGGGCACTGCAGAGCGTCCATGGCCTGCTCGAGCTGGGAGTCGAGATCCCAACCGTTGGCCGCGTCGATATCGTTCTGCAGCTTGCCCATTTCTTCCATCAGCGCGTCGAAATCGGCGTCCGGATTGGCCATTTCCTCGCCAATCTGGTTGAAACGCGCCACCTTTTCGGCGATCGGGCCGAATGCCATCTTGATGTTCTCGCCGACGGTCTTGGTGTCATCCAGCGGCGGTTCCTGCTGTAGAATGCCGACGGTGAAACCAGGGGTCAGGTAGGCTTCGCCGTTGGAAACGGTGTCGAGGCCGGCCATAATCTTCAGCAGCGTGGACTCCGCCAGGTTCTTCGCCAGCTCGTCGAGCTTATCCTGGCTGCGCCCGACCAGGCGACGCACGCCGTGGTCGCGGGCGAGCTCGGCGCACAGGCTCGCACCCGATGCCGCCCGTCGCGCCCGTGACCAGCGCGCAAAGCGCAAGAGGCTCCCCTGCGGGAACCGCCCCGTCGACGCCTGCCCCGCCATGGGAGGCCTTCCATGTTCTCCGGCAACACCATCTGCGCCAACTCCTTCGCCACCTGCCGTCGCGCGGCCGTTCTCCATCATGTAGCAAAGCATAGCAGGTGCAGCGACTGGTTTTAGGGCTTCCGTGCGTTTGCGCGCTTTTTGACGCGAAGCCGTTCACTTACCGTGGAAAAACCGCAGCGCACCGTTTCCCGATGCACGCGCCTTCGCAACCATGTGTTGTTGGCGCTTTGGGCGAACGTCGCGCACAACCGCCGCCATGGAACGTACTATGGTGAAACACGAACGCCGCCCTTCGCGCGGCCGGCACAACGCAGGCGTTTCACCACAGGAGCACACATGAACTTGCAAAACATCCCCGCCATCTATCCCGAGGGCGCAGCGGCGCAGCAGCAGGCCGCCGCCATGGCGCAGGCCGCGCAGGCGCAGCAGATCGCCGGCATGGCCCAAGCCGGTGCCGCAGCGCAGGCCGCCATGCCCGTTTCGCATCGCCCCATGCGCCAGGCGGGCCGCCAGCTTCGCAGCACCACGCAGCTGCATGCGGTGGTCGAGGCCTGTCAGACGGTGCGTATCGCATGCGTGGACGAGGAAGGCCCGTTCATCGTGCCCATGAGTTTCGGCTACGACTGGGCCGACCCCGAGGAGATCGACGCCGACGCACCGCGCTTGGCGCTGTGGGTGCCTCGGCCGGCGTCGGCCGAAAGGTGGACGCGTTCAACCGGGAGCCGCGCGTGGCGATCGAGATGGATGTGCAGGACGGCCTGATCACAGGCACGTACGCCTGCGCATATTCGTACGCGTACCGTTCCATCATGGGCACGGGCACCATCCATCGCATCCAGGGATCGAAGCGAAGCGCTACGGCCTCACACGCATCATGCAGCACCTGGCGCCCGAAGCCTCGACCGACTTCACCGACCAGGCGCTCGCCCGCGCAAACATCTACTGCATCGACGTCGACCGCTTCACCGGCAAGCAACGAGCATAGAAAGCGATTTCGCAGGAACGAGAACGGGGCCGCTGGCATATCTGCCGGCGGCCCCGTTTCTACGGGAATTTCCCTTTACGCGCGATGGCTTTGCGCCCAACCTTTTGGCTCCGAGTCTCCCCGCTTGCCAAAAGACCCCTTGCACGCAAGCCCTTCTGCGTATGCAAACTCCCCACTATTGCGCCCGACACCAGGTCAGAAGGCCTTTGCAGCCGGCCAACACGTCGCGGTAGGTGTCGTCGAAGTTGCCGGTGAACCAGGGATCGGCCACGTCAGCGGCATTCGCGCCGGCTTGCGCGATCGCGCGGGCATCCTGCGCGTCGGGCAAGACCTTCCGTCCTCGCCGACCAGCCCCGCACCGGGCGCGAACGCGAGCAGACGCACGCTTCGCCTCCGGGTCGCCTCCGAAGATGCGGCTCAGATGGCGCTCGTTCTCGTCATCCATGTACACGAACAGGTCCCACTCGTCGTACTCGTCGGCGCGGACCCAGGGCGCGATGCGGCAGCACCGGCACGCCCACCTGCTTGAGCTTGTCGACCGTGCCATGATGCGGCGGATGCCCGATCTCGTCATTGGTGGTGGCGGCGGAATCGACAAGCAGGACGTCGGCCAGCCCCCACCTTGTTCACCAGGTCCTGCATCACGAACTGGGCCATGGTCGACCTGCAGATGTTGCCATGGCAGATGAAGAGGATGCGTGAGGTGGCTTGACGACGTGACATGCGACTCCGATTCGATTGTGATTAGCAGTAGCTGAATATGCTATTGCACGAATTAAGGAGGCGCAATAATGCATCCGATATTCGGCTAACTTCGCCACAGCATGGGCACCGAACGGGAAGCGGGGGCAAACCGCCCGCCTCCCGCAACTTGATCCCCAACGCCTGGCTCAGCCCCGGCAGACCCCTACAGCCCCAGATCGCCAGCAACCTCGGCGGCGCACGAGGGCGTCAGCCATGGCGTTGACCACCAGGCTGCTGCCCGTGCGGGCATCGCCGGCAACGTACACGGCGGCGTCGTCCTTGCCCGCGGCGGCACGCATAGCACGATGCGAATCGCCGGCCGTCATCACCGGAAGCGGACGGCCCTGCGTCGCCAGCGGCACGCCGAACGCGTCGAATACGCCGCCCTCCGGGCCCGCGAAACCGCAGGCCACCAGTACCAGCTGCGCATCGACCTCGCGCTCCGGAGCCTGCCACGGGCTCGGGCTTGCCGGCCGACCAATCGAACGAGCGAACCTGCAACCCGCGCACACGCCCGGCGCCGTCCAGCAGCACCTTCTGCGTATCGGCGCACCATTCGCGCAGGTCATCGCCCTGCAACGCGATAGCTTCCTCCTGACCGTAATCGGTCTTGGCCACGTTGGGCCATTCGGGCCACAGGTTCGACGCCGCGCGCTCCTTCGGCGCACGCGGACCATATTCCAGCTGGCGAACCGTGCGCGCGCCCTGGCGCACCGCGGTGCCCATGCAGTCGTTGCCGGTGTCGCCACCGCCGATGACCACCACGTCCTTGCCCTCGGCGCTGATGGCGGGCTTGCGACCCTCGAGCAACGCGCGCGTCTGCTCGGTCAGGTAATCCACCGCGTACACCACGTCCCCCGTGGCAACGCCGACATCGAAACCTTCCGCTCCCACGCCGCGCGCCTTGCAAGCGCCTGCGGCAACCACCACGGCATCGAACTCCGCGGCCAGCCCCGCCGCCACATCGGCATCGGCGGCGTCGACGCCCAGGCGGAACTCGATGCCCAGCTCGGCCATCAGATCCACGCGGCGCTTGACCACCGACTTGTCCAGCTTCATGTTCGGGATGCCGTACATGAGCAGGCCGCCGGCACGGTCATGGCGCTCGACCACGCACACGCGCGCTCCGCGGCGCGCCAGATCCCAAGCGGCCACCAGACCCGCCGGACCCGAACCGACCACGACGACGCTCGGCGCGTCCGGGACCGCCGGCTCGAAGCGGCGCGGGCCGCCATGGGCCCACTGCCAGTCGGAGATTGCGCGCTCGTTGTCGTGGATGGTCTCGGCCTCGTCGTTGACCGGGCAAGGTTGCATGCGGCCTCGCACAGCGCCGGGCACACGCGACTCGTGAACTCGGGCATGGGCGAGGTGAGTGCCAAGCGCTCGGCAGCCTGTTCCCAACTGGCCGCGCCACACCAGCTCGTTCCACTCGGGGATCAGGTTGTGCAGCGGGCAGCCGGAAGGCCTTGCCTTCCCAAACGGCGCCCCAACCTGGCAAAACGCCACACCGCACATCATGCAGCGGCTTGCCTGCTCACGGCGCGCGTCGTCGTCGAGCTCCACGTACAGCTCGATCGAAATCGCGGCTGCGCTCCTCCACGGGGCGCAGCTCTTGCACGGGATCGCAAGGCACCGGGGGCGCAGCGCCTCCTTCGTGTTCCAAAATGGCAGCCACGGACGCCCATCGCCACCGCCCTTCCGTCAAATGGCATCGAATCGGCGGCGTCGGCGCGACCGCATCGGTGCGCCAACTCCTTGCCTGCGCATGCGTCTTGCCGGCAGCCTCGCCCGCGGCGACAATCGCCAGCACGCGCTCGTACTCGGTCGGAATGACCTTCACAAAGTGCTTGCTCATCGTCTCAAAGCTGTAGAGCAGCTTAATACCGCGCGGGCTCTGCGTCGCGTCCACGTGCTCCTGGATGAGGCTGCGGATAAGCTCGATCTCTCGTCGGCGGAAGGGCACAGGCGCACCATGTCCTGGTTGCACACGGGCATCAAGCGTGCCGTACTGATCGAAGACATAAGCCACGCCACCAGTCATACCGGCGGCGAAGTTTTGTCCAACCTCGCCCAGGATGAGCGCCAGACCGCCCGTCATGTACTCGCAGCCATGGTTGCCGCAGCCCTCGACCACCACGGTGGCGCCGGAGTTGCGTACGCCAAAGCGCTGGCCTGCCAGACCGTTAATGAAGCGCGGCCGCTCGTGGCGCCGTAGAACGCCACGTTGCCCATGACCACGTTCTCATCGAACTTGTACGTGGCCGTCTCGGGCGGGCGCACCGTCAGGATGCCGCCGGAGAGGCCCTTGCCAAAGTAGTCGTTGGCGTCGCCACACACGTTGAGCGTAATGCCGCGCGGCAGGAAGGCACCAAAGCTCTGACCGGCCGAACCATCGCAATCGATGGTGATGGAGCCGGCGGGCAGGCCCTCGGGATGCGCCTTGGTCACCGCGTTGCCCAAAATGGTGCCCACGCAGCGGTTGACGTTGGCGATATCGGCGCGGAAGCGAATCGGACGCAGGTGCGCACGGGCATCGGCCGTATAGGGCACAAACAGCGTGGAGTCGAGCGTCTTGTCGAGCTCGCAATCCGACGCCATGGACGGCAGAAGTGGCGACCATCCGCGCCAGGGATGGGCGGCCGAACTCGCAGGTCGCGCTCGCCAGCACGTGCGACAGATCAAGCAGGTTAGCCTTGCGGTTGCCCGGGACCTCAATCTGGCGCAAGCACTCGGGATGGCCGACCATCTCGTCGACGGTGCGGAAGCCCAGGCTCGCCATGACCTCGCGCAGCTGCTCGGCAACAAAGAGCATGAAGTGCTCGACGTATTCTGGCTTGCCGCCGAAGCCGCGACGCAGCTTGCAGTTTTGCGTAGCGATGCCCACCGGGCAGGTGTCCTGCTGGCAGTCGCGCTGCATGAGGCAGCCCATGGAGATGAGCGGCATGGTCGCAAAGCCAAACTCCTCGGCGCCCAACAGGCAGGCGACAGCGACGTCGGTGCCGTCCATGAGCTTGCCGTCGGCCTCGAGCACTACGCGCGAGCGCAGGCCGTTTTGCAGCAACGTCTGCTGGGCCTCGGCAAGGCCGAGCTCCAGCGGCAGGCCCGCGTGCCAAATGGAATCGCGCGCCGCGGCGCCCGAGCCGCCGTTATGACCGCTGATCAAAATCTTGTCGGCAGCGCCCTTGGCCACACCGGTGGCGATGGTGCCGACGCCGGCCATCGCGACCAGCTTGACCGACACGCGCGCACCGGGGTTGGCGTTCTTAAGGTCAAAGATGAGCTCGGCCAGGTCCTCGATGGAGTAGATGTCGTGGTGCGGCGGAGGCGAGATCAGGCCGATGCCGGGCGTGGACTGACGGACCTCGGCGATCCAGGGGTAGACCTTCTTGCCGGGTAGGTGGCCGCCCTCGCCGGGCTTGGCGCCCTGGGCCATCTTAATCTGAATCTCGAAGGCGCTGCACAGGTAGCGGCTCGTCACGCCAAAGCGCGCGCTTGACGCTACCTGCTTGATGGCGGAGTTCTTGGAGTCGCCGTTAGCCAGCGGGGTCTCGCGACGCGGATCCTCACCGCCCTCGCCGGAGTTGGAACGCCCGTGCAGGCGGTTCATGGCGATGGCCATGCACTCGTGTGCCTCTTTGCTAATAGAGCCATACGACATGGCGCCGGTGTTAAAGCGGCGGACGATGTTGAGCGCGGGCTCCACCTCGTCGAGCGAAACCGGCGTGCGGCCGCTGGGCATCAAGTCCAGCAGGTCGCGCAGGCGGCACGGCACGGCCGGGCAGGTGCACGCGGCGCTGTACTCGCTTAAAGGTGTCGTAGCTCGTCCTCACGGCAGGCGGTCTGCAGCAAATAGACAGTCTGCGGATCGATGAGGTGATCCTCGCCGCCGAGCGGGCGCCACTTGGTCAGGCCCAGCGTGGACAGCTGATCGGGAGCCGGGCTCTTAAGGATAGCCGAGCGCGGCGTCGTAGCGCTCGTTTTGCTCGCGCTCGACGTCCTCGACACCCATACCGCCCACACGGCTCACCGTGCCGGCGAAGTACGCGTTGACGAACTCCGGCGTAAAGCCCACGGCCTCGAAGATCTGCGCCGAATGGTAGCTCTGCACCGTGGAGATGCCCATCTTGGACATGATGGAGACGATGCCCGCTGTCGCAGCCTTGTTGTAGTTGGCGATCCCTGCTCGGCCGTCACGTCCAGGTCGCCGCGTGCCGCCAGATCGCGGATGCACGCATGTGCGTTGTACGGATAGATGCCGCTCGCGGAGTAGCCCACCAGCGCCGCAAAGTCGTGCGGGGACACAGCGTCGCCGCACTCCACCACGATGTCGGCAAAGGTACGCACGCCGGCGCGGATCAGGTGGTTGTGAACGGCAGCCAGCGACAGCAGGCTGGGGATGGGCACTTCGCCTTCCGCCGTGCGGTCGGTCAGCACGACCAGGTTCACGCCATCGCGCACCGCCTGCTCGACGTCCTGCACAGCTCGGTGAGCGCGGCCTGCAGCGCGCCCTCGCCCGCGTCGCGACGGTACACGGCACGGAAGCGGCGGGTCTTAAAGCCGACGCGATCGATCGCGCACAGGCGGTCGAACTCGTCGTGCGTGAGCAATGGGGCTTTCAGGCGCACCAGGCGGACGTGTCGCGGCAGTCCTCGAGCATGTTGCCGTGATGGTTGCCGACGTACAGCACGCTGCTGGTGACCATATGCTCGCGCAGGGCATCGATCGGCGGGTTCGTGACCTGGGCGAACAGCTGATAGAAATAGTCGTAGAACGAACGTGTCTTGGCGCTTGGACAGGCAGGCCAGCGGCGCATCGATGCCCATCGAAGCGAGCGGCGCCTTACCCTGCTGGGCCATGGGGCGCACGACCTCGTCGACGTCGTCCCAGTGATAGCCGAGCTTCGCCATGCGCACGGCAGCGGGCACCTCGGCGTCCTCGGCGGGCGTTGCCGCGGCGGGCTTGTCGAGCGCATCGACGGTCAGCGTTTCCTCGGCGATCCAGTCACGGTAGGGCTTTTCCTTAGCGTAGCGGGCGCGCAGCTCGTCGTTGTAGATCACGCGGCCGCGGGCAAAGTCGACCTCGAGCATCTGGCCCGGTCCAAGGCAGCCGCTCGTCAGGATGTTCTCGGGGCGCACCTCGATGGTGCCCACCTCGCTCGCCAGCATAAAGCGACCGTCGCGCGTCACATAGTAGCGGGCGGGACGCAAGCCGTTACGGTCGAGGGCGGCACCCAGCGTGCGACCGTCGGTAAAGGCGATGGCCGCCGGGCCATCCCACGGCTCCATGAGCATGGACTGGTAAGCGTCGTAGGCGCGGCGCTCCTCACTCAGGCTGTCGTTGTGGTCCCACGGCTCGGGCAGCAGCATGGATGCGGCACGCGTGAGCGGACGACCGTTCATGACCAAAAACTCAAGCACATTGTCCAGAATCGCGGAGTCGGAGCCCTCGCGGTTGATGATGGGCATCACGCGCTCAAGATCGTGCTGCAGCACCGGGGGCTGTACAGGTTGGGTTCGCGGGCGCGAATCCAGTTGACGTTGCCCTTGCAGGGTGTTGATCTCGCCGTTGTGGATGATAAAGCGGTTGGGATGTGCGCGCTCCCAGCTGGGCGTGGTGTTGGTGGAGTAGCGCGAGTGGACGAGCGCCACGGCTCGTTTTGACGGCGGCGTCGTTGAGGTCGATGAAGAAACGGCGCATCTGCGTGGCCACAAGCATGCCCTTGTACACGATGGTGCGCGAGCTCATGGAGCACACATAGAAGATCTTGTCGCGCAGGGCGAACTCAGCGTCGGCCTTCTTTTCGATGGTGCGGCGGCACACGTACAGGCGACGCTCAAAGGCATCGCCGGCGGGCGTGTCGTCCGGACGGCCCAGGAAAGCCTGCAGGATAGTAGGCATGCAGGCGCGGGCCGTCTCGCCCAGGTCGTGCGGGTCGACCGGCACCTCGCGCCAGAAGAGCAGCGGCACGCCGGCTTCGGCGCAGCCCTCCTCAAACACGCGGCGGGCATCCTCTACACCCTTGTCGTCCTGCGGGAAGAACAGCATGGCCACGCCATAGTCGCCCTCTGCCGGCAGGATCTGGCCGCACTTTTGAGCCTCTTTACGGAAAAAGTGATGCGGAACCTGGAACAGGATTCCGGCGCCGTCGCCGGTATTGCGCTCCAAGCCGGTGCCGCCGCGATGTTCAAGGTTCACCAACACGGAAAGCGCGTCGTCGAGCATGGCGTGGCTTCGCTGGCCCTTCAGGTGGGCAAAGCGCGCCGATGCCGCACGCGTCGTGCTCTCATAGCTTGATCGGTACAGGCCGGGCATGCGCGCAGCGGATGCCGCCGGTGCGGTATGCATGCGACCAGCCGTTTCGTTCGCGCATTGCGCGCCGGTGAAGCCAGCGGCCGCCCCCGTTTCGCGGGCTGCCTCGGCTTGTTCGGTAAGTTCAGCGTTCATATGCGGTCCTTCGTCTGGATGATAAGGCCGCCTGAAAACGTAAGCGGCCCGCATTCAGTGTGCAGGCCACGTGTTACGCAAGCGTTTCCACCGCTACGGTTAACCAGCTGGAAACAACATCGTTCGAAGGTGGAAACATGAGGGGCGCCCGAACCGCCACGGCCCGCCGCCCATCTTCGCGGCTAGCCCGAGCTGCCGCCCGCCGCCGGAAAAAGGCGGGCATCCCCCTTCCGAAAACGATCGCGCGTGTCATATCATGTGCGCAACGTTTTCACCTTCGGGGAGGAGTTCCTATGACAAGCTTCGACGCTCGACCCGCCGGAAACGGCCTCACCCGTCGCACCATGATCAAAACGTCCGCCGTGCTCATCGGCTCGTGCGCGCTCGGTTTCACCGGCGTCACCTCGCTCGGATGCAGCGCGGACAACAACGGAAGCGGCGCTTCCTCAGGCGAATCCGACCAGGTAACGCTGCACGTAGATGGCCAGCGCTTCTTCATCAACGGCGACGCCGCGGGAACCGCGTTCTCCGGGCGCGGCGCTTTCCCTGGTCCCGAACCTGCCGACGGCACCATAGCGCTCTGCTATCGCGATGGCGAAAAACCCCCGATCCCTGCTGCCTGACGTTGGCGCCGCTTGGGTCCCCCTGTCATCGTGACGGGAACGCTGCGCATGCTCAACGTCGACGGCGTGAACTCCGACGGCGTCGTTTCCATCCAACCTGACGCGACCATTAGCGTATTGAGCCTCGGCTCGATCAAGACCGCCGATATCGAAGGGTCGATCGACCATCTCATCGTCGTCGGCAAAAGCGACGCCGTCGCACACAACGGCGCGCGCGCATCGGACGGGCCACGCTGGGCGATTCGTGCGCCGACCTGGTCATCAACGCGAACAGCTCCGTGGGCGACGTCGACACGCCCTTCGAAGCCCAGGTGTCCGGCGAAGTGAGCCGGCGGCGCGCGCGTGACCATCACCAGCGACGAAGGGGCCGCCGAGCAGCGCCACGGCACGCTGCTCGAGGCCGCGAACGACGATGCCGCCTGGGAAGACGCCATCGCCGCCCCTGACCGGCGCCGCAACCGCCCAGCAGGCGAAAGCGCCCGCCGGCAGCGGCACCGCCTCCGCAACCGCCGCCTCCATCAACCCTTCGCCCCGCAAACCGCCTACGCAGACGAGACCGCAGGCGGCCCCACCATCGACACGGAGGATGCGGCCGACGATGACAACGATGAGAACTTGCTGTCCTTCACGCCCGGGGAACCCCTGGAAAACGACGGCGGCCCGACGTGTCATCCAATGATCAGCCCGCCGAGGACTTCCAACAAGACGTGGCCGCGCTGGGCGCAGAAGACCCTGCCCCTGAAGCCGACGTCGCGATCGAGGCCATCGACCTGTTGATCGCCGGCTTGAAATTCATCGGCGAAAGCAGACGGCGGGGCGCGCCTTCGAGTACGGAAGCTCGTCTCTGCTCGATCTGGTGTTCGGCGGCAACGACGAATCGGCGCAGATCATTGCGAAGCTTACCGAGATCCAAGGGCAGCTCGACGACATCGAGCGCAAGATCGCGCAGGTCATAGCCCAATTCGACAAGCAGGCCTGCTACCTGCAGGTGAACAATTACCTCAGCAAGTTCTCCGCCGAGATGCGATGGGACCTCTCAAAGCTCAACAGCATGGTGGAATCCATCGACGCGCTGCCCGATGGAAGCGAGAAGGAAGCCCGCCGCAAGGAGTTCGCCGAGAACCTGTACTGAACCCCGCTACCAGGTGTGCGGCAGATACGTTTACGACATGGCCGGCGTCCTGGGCAACGAGATTATGCAGTGCTACACCGGCACGAACAAGAACCTGTTCGGCGCGTTCGACGAGCTCATGGTGCTGAGCTACAAGTGGGAGCACCACGGATATGAGATGCGCGCCAACTTCCAAAGCTCAGTGCTGTCGAACTTCATGGCGCTCGTCAACTATTCGACGTTTTGCCTCAACGAGCACTACCTGGCCATCAAAGACGACCCCGAGAAGAAGACCGAGCTTGCCGAGTGGTTGGGCTTTTGGAAGGGCCTGTTCGGAACCGCCACGCTGCCCGAGACGGCGCTGACCTTGCTTGCCGAAGATGACGATGCCGACGGCACCGCGACGGGCGTCGCCAACGAGGTTGCGGCGATGGCCACCGCGCAAAAAGCTGGTGAAACGGGCCGATAGCATCCGCTACTACCAGGTGCCGGGACATCAGGTGCAAATCGCCGCCAACGCCGCGAACGTGCACACGACCAAGGACGGCGGCCTGACGCAAAAGCAGCTCATGAGAGATTCCGCAGGTCATTGCGTGCTCACGCAAGATCAGCTGGTCAACATGTACCTTGACTACGACAAAGAAGAATACGCTCACGGACATCCTGTTCGGCGAAGGCGAGGGCAACCTTGCCGCGCCGCAACACGGGGGCGCCCTTCGTTGCCTATCAACTGCCGCTTATCGACGAACGTCAGATGAAGCATCCATCGCATCTCTATCGCCACAAATACTATGCGCCCATCGTGAACAACGACGGGACGACCGATCGCGCATATGTGGCGTTACACGACAACGGCAAGCGCATATTCAACTTCACGGGCATCGCCGTGTACCGCGTGTAGACAGATTGCTACCCTGAAAACCGCGCGGACCAGGTACTCCACGTTGCCCTCATGGCCGGTGATGGGGCTTTCAGTGACGCCCGTGCACTCGAAACCGGCGGCTTCCAAGGCCGCGCGCACCTCGTCGACCGTACGCAAACGCACAGCCTCGTCGCGCACGATGCCGTGATCGGTTTCGTCATGCTGGCTTTCGAACTGGGGCTTGATCAGGCCGATGAAGATGGTGCCCGCCTGCGCGAAGCGCGCGAACGTGGGCGCCAGGGCCGCCAGGCCGATAAAGCTCAGATCGGCGACCAGCAAGTCGAACGGCGCACCCAGCTCGACGGGGTCCGCCAGCTTGATGTTGGTGCGTTCGAACACCGCCACGCGCGCGGGTCTTGACGCAGCTTCCACGCCAGCTGCCCGTAGTTCACGTCCACGCACGCCACGCTGCCGGCGCCGGCCTGCAGAAGGCAATCGGAGAATCCACCCGTCGAACTGCCGATATCCATGCAGCGCATGCCCGAGACGTCCTGCCCGAACGCGTCGAGCGCGCCCTGCAGCTTGTGCCCCCGCGCGAGACGAACTTCTTGCGGCCCTTCACCACGATGTCGGCGTCGGGCGCGACCTTGATGGCCGCACTGGTAACGTACACGTCGTCCACCTTCACCTCGTGTGCCAAAACGGCGCGCAGCACGGTGCCGGCGTCGGGGGAGCACCCCTGCTCGACTAACAGCTCATCCAAGCGTATCTTTTTCGGTTTCTTAGTCATGCGGCCCATTATAGCGAAAGACCTCGTCAGCCCGCAAGCAAACGCATCGCCCCATAAGAAACGGGGGAGCCGCGGCGTCGTGCTGCAGCGAGGCAAATTGAAAAGAGGCGAGAAGAAATGCACGGGCAGCACCGCAGCATGCCCTGCAGAAGCAAACGCCACCGCGCAGATGCAAACGCCAGCGCAATCCTTTGGCATCTTGCCCTACAGAAGCAAACGCCACCGCGATCCTCTTGGCATCTTGCAAGCCACCGCTTTGATAAGACCAGCGCTTCAATAAGACCAGCGCTTCAACAAGACCAGCGCCCCACGTACAAGCACAATCAAACGCGTCCGCGAATAATCGTTGGTTTTAGCCCCTTGGACATTCCGGCACGCCAGCCTTCGCAATCGTAGACCGCGAAAAATCGTGCGTTTTGGCCACCCTTTGACAGAATGAGCGATTATTCGTAATCAGCAGGCCAAAAAGCCCCTCGAGCCATCGCCGAGCGTGAGGGAATTGGACATTCTTGACGATAGTTTGCACTTTTCAGCCCCACACTGTCTTTACAAGGCGCTAAACATGCGAATAATTGTTCGTTTTGTCCCCTCTTGGACAGAATGAACGATAATTCGCGGCCAGCAGGCCTAAGAACCTCTCAAACCATCGCCAGGCGTGAGGAAATCGGACATTTTTGACGATAGTTTGCACTTTTGAGCCCCACACCGTCTTTGCGAGGCCTCGACCATGCGAATAATCGCACGTTTTGTCCTCAGACGGCCAAAACTTGCGATTATTCGCACCTGCCATGACCAACGCCGGCCAAAACGAACGATTATTCGCACCCGCAATGACCAACGCCAGCCAATGCCGGCTAACGCCAACCAATGACAGCCAGTAGCCGATCGCGCTCGGTTCATCGCAAGCAATAAAACCCGTTCGCCTAGCACAAAAGCGAAAGCACCGCCGGCCGCGCGACCGACTACCCTTTGCGCGCCAAGCAAAACGCCCAGCAAGCCAAAAGCCTGCCGGGCGTTCGTGGGTTTCGCCCGCAGTGATTTATTCCTGCGGAAGCAAACAGTTGGGCGATTTACTCCCGCAAAGGCAGCAGCCGAGCGATTTACCCCCCCGCGGAAACAACGACTGAGCTCTGCCCCTGCGGAAGCAGCGACTAGCGATCTACTCCTACGGAAGCAGCAGCCGAGCAATCTGCCCCTCCGAAGCAACCGCCGAGCGATTCGTCCCCGCGGGAGCAGCAGCTGGCGATTTATTCCTGCGGAAGCAGCAGCTGGGCGATCTGCACGGCGTTGAGCGCAGCACCCTTGCGGATCTGGTCGGCGACCACCCACATTGCCAGGCCGTGCTTGACCGTGGGGTCGCGGCGGATGCGGCCGACGTAGGTATCGTTCGTACCGGCCAGCAAGCCCGGCATGGGATACACGTCGTTGGCGGGGTCGTCCATGACGGTAAACGCCCGGCGCGGCGGCAAGCGCCTCGCGAGCGGCCTCGGGCGGAACATCGCCGACGAACTCGACATTGATGGACTCGCCGTGGCAGCGCAGCACGGCGCGCACGCAGGTGGCGGCCACCTGTACGCCCTCGTCGCCCATGATCTTCTTCGTTTCCGCGACCATCTTCCACTCTTCCTTCGTGGAATCGTCGTCCAGGAACACGTCGATATGCGGGATGGCGTTGAACGCGATGCGGTGCTTGAACGCCTTGATGGTCAGCTCATCCTCGGGCTTGCCGTCCAAAAACTCGCGCGTCTGGTCGTACAGCTCGGCCATGGCCGGCGCGCCGGCACCGGAAGCAGCCTGGTAGGTGGACACCACGACGCGCTTGATGGGGGAGCCAGGTCGTAAAGCGGCTTCAGGGCCACGACCATCTGGATGGTGGAGCAGTTCGGGTTCGCGATGACGCCGGAATGCCAGGCCACGTCCTGGGGGTTCACCTCGGGCACAACCAGAGGCACGTCGTCGTCCATGCGGAACGCGCTCGAGTTGTCAATCATCACGGCGCCATGGGAGACCACGGCCTCGCGCATGGCCTTCGACACGGGCCGCCGGCGGAGAACAGCGCGATGTCGACGCCCTCGAACGATTCGGGCGTCATCTCCTGCACGGTCAGCTCGCCTGCGGGAACCTGGCCGCAGCCCTTGAACGGCAGCTTTTACCGGCGGAACGCGCGGAAGCGCGCGATGACCTTCGACGCGGGAAATCCAGGTCGCAGCACATTCAAGAACTCGTTGCCGACGGCGCCCGTAGCGCCGCAAACCGCAACCACCGGGTTAGCCGGCATAACTTTCGTCCAAGCCATGAGGTCCTCCTCGTTCACGTTCCGGGTTGATATATCGTCAAGATGGGTGCTTTTGCGCCCCATATTGCCTTGAGGGATGCGCACCGGCCCCTGCCTGCGTGCAATGGGAAAAAGGAGCCGCGGATGCTTCGCACCCCGCGGCTCCGAGCGGTCCGTTCGCCGTATGGCGCCTTCGGCACGCGGTACCCTTGGGCTCGCGCGAAGGCGGGGTGCCCAGTCGGCCGCAACATCGAGCAGTCCGGCTGCCGTCAGGCAGACGGAGCTACAGCTACCTGCCCTTGTTCATCTTCGCGGCGATCTCCTCCGCGGACAGCTGCGTCTCCTCCGAACACGCTATCGGAATCCAGGCCGAAGGCCGTAGTGCAGGCAGCGCACCGCGGCAGCGGTCTGGGCGCCGTCGACCACCACGGACAGGCGGATGGGCGACGTGGAGATGGCCAGAATGTTGATGTTGTTCTCGCCGAGGGTCTGGAACGCCTTGGCGGCGATGCCGGGGCTGGACTTCATGCCCGTGCCCACGATGCTGACCTTGGCGATATCCTCGTCGACCACGTATTCACGCGCGTTGACGTCGGGAAGGATGCGCTCCACCGTCTCGCAGGCGCGCTTCTCGTCGGCGCCCGGGCAGGTGAAGCTGATGTCGGTGATGCCGTCCTCGGACACGTTCTGGATGATCATGTCCACGCTCACCTGGTTGCCCGCCAAAGCGCTGAACAGCTTGGCGGCGACGCCGGACATGTCGGGCACGCCGCGGATGGTGACCTTCACTTCCGACGTGTCGTGTGCGATGCCGGTGATGACGGCTTCCTCCATCATGTCGGTTTCCTCCTTGACATAGGTGCCCTCGGCGTCGGAGAACGCTGAGCGGGAATGGATGACCACGTTGTACTTGCGGGCGAACTCCACGGCGCGGCTCGGCAGCACGCCCGAGCCCGCGCTGGACAGCTCCAGCATGTCATCGTAGTTGATGACGTCGAGCTTCTTCGCACGCGGGCAGATGCGCGGGTCGGCGGTGTAGACGCCTTCCACGTCGGAGTAGATCTCGCACACGTCGGCGTTCAGGCCGTGCGCCACGGCCACCGCCGTCGTGTCGGAGCCCCCGCGGCCGAGCGTGGTGATGTCGCCGTCGGCGTCGACGCCCTGAAGCCGGCGACGACGGCGATGGCGCCGCGCTCGAGCGCATCGCGCACGCGCTCGCTGTGCACCATGACGATCTTCGCCTTGTTGTGGAACTTGTCGGTCTCGATGCCCGCCTGGCGTCCGGTGAAGCTGATGGACTTGTAGCCCAAAGCCTCGATGGCCATGGCCAGAAGCGACATGGACACCTGTCTCGCCGGTGGAGAGCAGACGGTCCATCTCGCGCAGCGGCGGGTTATCGTTGAGCGCGGCTGCCAGGCCCACCAGCTCGTCGGTGGTCTTGCCCATGGCAGACACCACGGCCACCACGTCATGGCCGGCCTGCTTCTTCGCGATCAGCTTCTTCGCAACCATTTGGATGCGCTCGGGGCTTGCAACGGACGTGCCCCGAATTTGCATACGATTAGCGACATGCGTTTCCTTTTTCGGACGGGGTTTCGATTGTCTGCCACTATAGCAAACAACCTCGTAACCACCCGCGTCAAACGATGGTTGCGAGGTTGTTTTTTTCACAGCGAACGTATGGACGAGCTGGCGATATCGGGCCAAGCGGCAGCGCATTATCGGTTTGCGGGATACGGGGCCGGATGAGGGCTCGGAACGCGAGACTCGCACGACGAGCGCCGGCCGGGGACGAGATCGGCCAGCAGGCGCCGTCCGAGACACGAGGAGGCCGCGCGATCTTCGCCGCCCCTTCGCCACCCCCCTTCGCCGCCCCTTCGCCACACGCAACTCGAGCCTTGCGCCCCCGCGCGCCTTGCAGCGCCCCGGAAGCTCCGCCGCCTACGAGAACGCGACGAACGTGAACAGGAATGCCGCGGACACGATCCACATGAGCGGCTTGACGTCGCGCCAATGGCCCTGCGTCACCTTCACCACCACGTAGGTGATGAAGCCGAAGCCGATGCCGTTGGTGATGGAATAGGTGAACGGGATGCCCATGATGGTGACGAACGCGGGGATGGCCGCCTCAAGGCTTCCCCAGTCGATCTTGCCGATGTCGCTCATCATAAGGTAGCCCACGACCACCAGCGCGCCGCAGGTGGCCGAGCTCGACACCATGCCGATGATGGGAGCTAAAAACGCGCAGACGAAGAACGCCAGGGCCACCACGATGTTGGACAGGCCCGTGCGCGCCGGCCGCCGCGCCCGAGGTGGACTCGGCGAACGACGTGATGGAGCTCGCGCCGACGAAGCCGCCGACGATAGCGCCCACGGAGTCGACCATGAGAATCTCACGCGTGTTCTCCACGTTGCCGTCCTCGTCGACGAAGCCGCCCTGCTGGCCCACCGCCATCATGGTGCCCATGGTGTCGAAGAAGTCGCTCATGAGCAGGCTGAACACGAACATGAGCAGCACGGGCTGCACGAACACCTGCACGATGGCCAGGCCGCTGCCGTCGGGCAGCTGCTGGAACGGGCGCACAGCGCGCTGAAGTCGGGAACGAAATCGAACTCGGTGGGCAGCGCCGTCGCCGAGCGGGATGCCCACGATGGTGGCCACCACGATGGAGATGAGCAGGCCGCCCTTCGTGCCGCGCACCGTCAATATGATGGCAAGCGCGATGGACACCACGGACACTATGGCCGTGGGCTCGGTCAGGCTGCCCATGGTGACGAGCGTGGAGGAGTCGGGCGCCAGGATGCCGCCGCCTTTCAGACCGATGAACGCCACGAACAGGCCGATGCCGATGCCGATGGCCTGGCGCAGCGCCACCGGGGATGGCGTCCAGCGCCTCCGTGACCGCCTCGCGCAAGCCCAGCATGACCAGCACCAGAATGATGACGCCCTCTAAGAACACCACGCCCATGGCGATGCGCCAGCGGAGTCGAGCCCCATCGACCCGCTGCCGACCAGAATCGCCAGAATCCAGAATTCAAGTGCGGCGCGCAGGAAGAACGCGGCGAAGAAGACGATGCACATGTACGCCACCACGGCCGCGGTGATCATGGTTTTCGAGCCGAACCGGCCTGCCAGCTTGCCGTAGATGATGGAGCAGGGGAACGCCACGAACTGCGTGACGAGCAGCGCCACGACCAGCTGCGTGGAGTCGATGCCCAGCTGCGTGCCATACGACGTGCTCATGGAAATGACGGTGTTGACGGCGTCGATGTAGAAGAAGAACGCGATCATGAACATCCACAGCGGCTTGTTCTTGCGGATGGCGCGGAACGTGGAGCCGAGCTCGGCGAACGTGCCGCGGATGGCCTCGCCTGCCTGCCCCGCGGTGGCGCGGTAATGCACCTGCTTATAGCTGGTGAGCAGCGGAATGGTGAACGCCACCCACCACAGCGCGGTGATGACGAAGCGAGGACGGTGCTCAGCGACGCGTTGAGCAAGCGACGAGAACACATATATCACCAGAAACACCGTGGGCACGCCCATTCAACCTCGCGATGGTTCCTGCAAGGAATCACCGGCTAGAAGAGGGCAGAACGGTGCTCGCCAGCGCCGTGTCGACACGCCTACCTGGCCCTGAACGTGGGTACGGAGAAGTAGTCCCGCACAACCTGTTCCCGCCTGTCAGGTGCACGGGTTCCGCCTGGTGCAGCGCCTGTTCTGGTCGCCTACCGGCATCAAGCGCGACCTCATCGGCCGCATAAAACGAGCGCCTGGCGCGCCCGCATTCGTTCTACCAGTCCATGAGCCATCGCCCGGTGGCCGCCGCCGAAAGCGTGTTCGACAACCACAGAGCGACGCCTGGACCAACCCCTTCACCGGCGACGTGCGCACCACCGGCTTCTGGGACCTCTACGATCAGGCGCAGTACAAGGCGAAGGATCTGATCGCAGCCTTCGACCAGCCGGGCTTCACCGTCGAACGCACACGCGAGCTGACCGGCGAGCTGGACTTCTCCGGCCGCCCCACGCAAGCCCAGCTGCTGGCGGTGGAATAGCGGCTGCGGGCGGCAACCTCATCCTATATAACGACTCCCATATGAAAGGGTATTCATGCTGGAAGTAGCCCTGGCTATCCCCCTATTGGCTCGAGCAGCCTTCGATCGCCGCAACCATTGCGGGCGCCATCTTCGGAGCGCTCAGCGCTGTACGGGCGAAATACGACATCTTCGGCGTGTGCTGCATCGCCATCGTGGTCGGCCTTGCCGGCGGCATCACGCGCGACATCCTGCTGCAGGATTACGGCATCTACGCCTTCCAGAAGCCGAACCTGATCCTCGCCTGCATCGCCGCCGGCATCGTGGCGTTCTACTTCGGCAAGCTCATGACATACTTCGACCCGTTCATGGACCTCCTGGACAACCTGTCGGTGGCGCTGTGGGCCATCATCGGCACGGGCAAGGCGCTCTCCGCCGGTCTTGACCTGGTGCCCGCCGTCATCCTAGGCACCATCACCGCCAACGGCGGCGGCATCGTGCGCGACATCTGCATGAACCGGGAACCCGAGGCGTTCCAAGCGGGCACGGTGTACGTGAGCGCGGCGTTCATCGGCGCGCTTGCCTTCGCCGTCATGAAGCAGAACCACCTGCTCGACCAGTATGCGGCCATCACGTGCGTCGTGCTGGTCATGGCATCCGCTACGCCTCGCTGGCGTTCGGCTGGCGAACCCGCCCGGCGCGCGACTACTCCGACGTGGTCACGCAGGCCGTCACCCAGCCGGTCAAGCGCATGGCCAACCGCGTGCGCGCCCGTCGCCGCCCCACCGGCTTCCAGGCTCAGACCACCGGCCTGACCGGCCCCATCCCCGGTTACCGCCAAGGGCGTCACCGGCAGCATGCCGCCCATCGCCTCTCCGAGCGTCACCGGCAGCATGGCCCCTATCGCATCCGACGGCTCGTCGCCGGATGGCGCCTTGGGCAACGGCGTTACCAGCACCGACGGCGAGAATCGCTGCTATCCGGAAAGCGACGACCAGCCGCCGCGCCCCGAGAGCGAGACGTAAGGGGCCCCGCAGGCCAGGGGCAACGCCCGGCGGAAGCTATGCGCGGCCGGCCCCAACCAGGCGTCCGGCCGCGTCGCCCGCCGGGGCATCCAACTCGTCCACTAGCTGCCCTGTCAGCGAAAGCGCGCGGTTGGACGGCATCGCCCCACCCGCCCCGGCTGGCGGGAGCCCCATCCAACCGCGCCGCCAGCTGGGGCATCCGCCCCAGCTGTTGCGGAAACGGGGCATCCAATATAACGAGATGTTGACGGTTCGCGTCTTTCGCAACGCCACCGTGGATTCCCCTGTTTCCAGCACGTTAACTTGCGTTACACTTTGGAATCGCACGTGCGAACGTGGTAGGTACTTGTTCTTAGAAGGAGACCCCATGGGCAGGAAGCACAAGTTCGACTATTTCGGCGCGTTCGAGCAGCACTCGAAGCTTGCCGTCGCCGAGTCGGCGTTACTGGTTGAAACCATCGAGCAGTTCACGGAAGCATCCGCGCTCGAAGAGAACACGCAGAAGGCGCATGAGATCGAGCACGAAGGCGACACGATCAACCACAAGATCTTCAAGACGGTCGCCACCGACTTCATCACCCCCATCGACCGCGAGGACATCATCGAGATGTGCCAGGCGCTCGACGACATCGTCGACGACATCGAAGACGTCATGCTGCGCTTCTACATGTACGACATCCACTTCATGCACGACCAGGCCATCGAGTTCGCGAAGCTCATCCAGGGCAGCTGCGAGGCGCTCGACAAGGCCATGTGCGACTTCCGCAACTTCAAGAAGTCGAAGAACTTCGTGCACCCCATCGTGAAGGTCCACGACCTTGAGGAGCAGGCCGACCAGCTCTACACCAAGGTCATCCGCGACCTGCATGTAAACGACTACGACAACCCCATGCGCGTGCAAGTGTGGACGAACCTGTTCGACAGCATGGAAGCCTGCTGCGATGCATGCGAGCTTGCAGCCGATGTCATGAACACCATTATGCTGAAGAACGTGTAGGCACAGGCTGCACAAACCCATAGAATCGCGAAAGGCCCGCTCACGCGGGCCTTTCTCATGCAATCGCAATACGAGGCGCCGAAGGCGCCGGGCGGCAAGGGCAATCATCCGGCAACCACATGCCGATGACATCGGCAAACAACCGCACCCGAACGAAAGAAGGCCCGGCGCCGACGGCTATCCGCCGCGACGCCGGGCCTTGCGGTTGCAAGGTTGCCGACCAGGCCGCGCCTTATGCGTAGAAGGCGAACACGCGGCGACGTTCGCCGCCGATGGTGGTCAGGTTGCCGTGGCCGGGCAGGACCACGGTGTCGTCGGGCAGGACCGCCAGGCGCTTGAGCGACTTGCGCATGGCCGACATGCTGCCGCCGCTGAAGTCGGTGCGGCCGATGGAGCCGAAGAACAGCGTGTCGCCGGCGATCAGGACCGGCTTGGCATCCAGGCGCTCAGTGAGCGAGGAATCCAAGAACAGGCACATGCTGCCCTCGGTGTGGCCGGGGGTGCTGATGACCTTCCACGGCATGTTGCCGATCTTCACCACGTCGCCATGGTTGACGCGCTGGTCGACCGGGCATGCGGGGAACTTCTGATCGTCGCGCGGCACGGGCTTGTCGCCGCAGATCATGTCGGCATCGATGGCCGAGGCGATGACGGTGGCGCCCGTAAGGCTGCGCAGCTCGGCGGCGGCCGCCACGTGGTCGGAATGGCGATGCGTCAGCACGATGGCATCAAGCTTGCGCCCGCCCAAAGCCGCCGCGATCTTCTTCGCATCGCTTGCGGGGTCCACCACGAAGGTGGCGGAGCCGTCCGATACGATGTACACGTTGGTCTGATACGGTCCTAGAACCAGGAACGCTGCGTCGACGCACGTTCCCTTCACCTTATATGCCATGTTGTCCTCCTAAATCAGTATCTTCGAGCGTCGAGGGCGGACGCACCGCCCCCCTCAACATTGCAACGGAAAGGGCCCTTCGCCAAACAACCCTTCCCCAACGAACCGGGCGGAAAACCCGCCGCCTCGGAACCCCAAGGCGGCTGCCCCGCAAGGCCCTTGCTACAGCTGCGCGGAATCCTTCCCTCCGCCGACCTTCGGCACCATGCGGCGGGCATCGAACACGCCCTCGAGCGCCTTGAGCTTGCTGAGGATGATGTCGATGTGCGTGATGTCGCTGACCTGGAACAGGAAGCGCATCTCTGCCATGCCATCGCGGTGCGACACCGTGTTCGACGACAGGACGTTCGCCCCCATGCCCGACAGCACGAGCACGACATCGGAAAGCAGCTGCAGACGGTCGAGCGCCTCGATGTAGACCTCCACCTTGAACGACGTGTTCTTCGGCAGGTCGCTTTCCCAATGCACCTTCATGATGCGCTCGGGCTGGGCCATAAGCTCTCCTTGGCGTTCGGGCAGTCGCGGCGATGCACCGACACGCCGCGGCCGCGCGTGACGAACCCGAGGATATCGTCGCCCGGCACGGGGTTGCAGCAGCGCGACAGGCGCACGAGCGCGCCTTCCACGCCTTCCACCACCACGCCGTTGGAGCTTTTCGTCTCGTGCTTCTTCGGCTTGTTCACCAGCGTGAGCATGGGCGGCAGCTTGCCGGTGGTCATGGCCGCCGTGCCCAGATTCAGCGGATCGGGCTGCTGATCGCCCTTGCGACCCAGCTCAGCGAGCAGGCGGTTGGCCACGCTTTGCACGCTCTCCTTGCTGGTGCCGATATTGACCAGCATGTCGTCGGCATCGCTTAGCCCAGGTGCTCGGCAACGGTGCGCAGCGCGCGCTCGGGCAGGTGTTGGAGATACCCAGCCCGTGCTTGCGCATCTCGCGTGCCAGCTTGTCGCGGCCGCTGAGCAGGTCGTCTGCGCGGGTGACCTTGCTGAAGTACGCGCGGATCTTGTTCGCGCGCGCTGGGGGGTTTTCACGATGTTCAGCCAGTCGCGGGAGGGGCTCGCGCTCTTCTGGGTGAGGATCTCCACGCGGTCGCCCACCTGCAGCTGGTAGGACAGAGGCACGATGGAGCCGTTCACCTTGGCGCCCACGCAGTGGTTGCCCACCTCGGTGTGGATGGCGTAGGCGAAGTCCACCGGCGTCGAACCGGCGCGCAAGCTCATGACCTCGCCCTTCGGCGTGAACACGAAGACCTCGGAGGGCGCGAGATCCACTTTCAAGTCTTTCAGGAACTCGCGCGAGTCCTGCGACTCGTCCTGCCAGTCCACCATCTGGCGCAGCCACGCCAGCTGCTTGTCCATGGAGTCGTTGCCGCCGCGTCCGCCCTTCTCCTTGTAGCGCCAGTGGGCCGCCACGCCGTACTCGGAGTTCCGATGCATTTCCTCGGTGCGAATCTGCACTTCCAGAGGCCTACCAGCCGGACCGATAACCGTAGTGTGCAAGCTCTGGTACATGTTGAACTTCGGCATAGCGATGTAGTCTTTGAAGCGGCCGGGCATGGGGTGCCACAGCGTGTGCACCGCGCCCAGCGCCGAGTAGCAGTCCTTCACCGAGCGCGTGATGATGCGCACGGCGATGAGATCGTAAATCTCCGAGAATTCCTTGCCCTTCTTCGACATCTTTTGGTAGATGGTGTAGAGGTGCTTCGGGCGGCCCATGATCTGCGCCTGGATGCCCACCTTCTCCATCTCGCCGCGCAGCACGGAGATGACCTGGTCAAGGTACTCCCTCGCGCTCGGAACGGCTTTCGGTGACCATGCGCGAGACCTGCTTGAACTTGTTGGGCTCAAAGGTAATAGAAGCTCAGGTCCTCGAGCTCCCATTTAATGGAGCTCATGCCCAGGCGGTGGGCGATGGGGGCGTAGATCTCCAGCGTCTCGCGGGACTTGAAGATGCGCCGATCCTCGCGCAGGGCCGCCAGTGTGCGCATATTGTGCAGACGGTCGGCCAGCTTGATGACGATGACGCGGATGTCCTTGGACATCGCCATGAACATCTTGCGAATGGTGGCCGCCTGCTCGTCGGTGAGCGACTCCACCTCGATGCGCGTGATCTTGGTGACGCCGTCGACCAGCTGCGCCACGTGCGGGCCGAACTCCTGCTCGACCAGCTGACTGGTCACGTCGGTGTCCTCCACCGTGTCGTGCAGAAGCGCCGCGCAGAGCGTTTCCACGTCCATGCGCAGGTCGGCCAGGATGATGGCCACCTCCACGGGGTGCGCCACGAACGGCTCGCCCGACTTGCGGCACGCGCCCTCGTGGGCGCTGGCGGCGAAGCGGAAAGGCCTTCTCGAGCTTGGCCCTCCTCCTCGTCGGTCAGGTAGCCGCGCGTCATGTCCTGCAGGTCGGCGAAGCGCTCATCAGGGGTTTTCTCGCCCTTGGGCATCACCTTCGTGGCCTCGGTGGAAAACGCCTTCTCCGCCACGTGCGGGCGGCCCAGCAGGCTATCGTCGACGGTTTGCCGGACCACGTCGGGCTGCGCCCCCAGCAGGTTTTGGTCCGATCGGCTATTCGACTTGTTCATTTCCAGCCTCCTTTGCAACGGCGGTGGTGGGCAGGATGGGGTGCGACACGCGCTTCTGCAGGTCGGCGGCATTGCTGCGCATGACCCAATCGCGGAACGCGTGGAAGATCTCGCGCTCGTCCATCCCCTCGCGATAGCGCACGCTGTCGGTGAGCTGCACCTTGTCCTGCGTGTCCTTCACGTGGATGGAGCGCACCAGCCCGTCGGGGCCGAACATGGCGTGCGCCTCGATAAAGCCCCAGCTCGCGGAACACCGCCACGGCGCACGTGACCGACGCCGTGTTCACCGGGAAGATGTCGGTGGACACGTTCTTGGCCAGCTCGGCGTCGCTGGTGGTGAAGAACAGCGTGTCGGAGGCGCGCTGCATGGCGCGCAGCTTGCGGTACACCTGCGCCAAGCTGTCGTGGCACGGCGTCATGTCCGCCAGGATGCGCTCGTTGAGGGGCGCAGTCGTTGCGGCTGAACAGCAGGTGCACGTAGGCCGGCTTGCCGTCGTCCGGCACGGCCCGACATCTGGTTGAATTCTATCTCGTTGAAGGGCAGATGGTACAGCACCACGTGCCGGATGTTGGGGATATCCACGCCCTCGCCGAACGCGCTGGTGGCGATGAGCACCAGAAGCGCGTCGGTGCGGAACAGCTGCTCGATGCGCTTGCGCTCGCTGCGCGACAAGCCCGCGTTGTAGAAGCCGATGAGCGGCGCCACCTGCGGCGCGTGCTTGCGCAGCGCGCGGGCGACGCCACGGACTGCTTTTCGCGGGAGTTCACGAACACCACCGTCTTCTCGCCGGTTGCCACCAGGTTGGCCAAGTAGTTGTCGCGGCTGGGCACGTTGCGGCGGTCGTCCAGGCGCAGGTTCGGGCGATTGGAGGCGTCGAACACGCATGCGTCGATGGGCAGGCTCGCGGCGCACGGCCTGGGCGCACTCATCGTCGGCCGTGGCGGTGAGCGCGAGCACCGTGGGGCCGCCCAGCCTGCGCACCGCGGAGCCGATGGTGGCGTACGCCTCTCGCTGGCCGGCGCGCGCCAGGCCCACGTGGTGCGCTTCATCGACCACCACGAACTTGACGCGCCCGGTGTAGGCGAACGAATCGGCATGCCATGCCAAGAACTCGGGCGTGGTCAGCGCGATGTCCACGCTGCCGTCGGCCAGGCCGCGAACGCCTGGCGGCGCTCGTCGACCGTGGACTCGCCGGTAAGCGTGACCACGGTGATGCCGAAGGGCTCCAGCGCCTCGTTCAAGTGGAACGCCTGGTCGGCGATGAGCGCGCGCAGCGGATACACGAACAGGCTGGCCTCGCGGGCCGCCAGCGCGCGCAGCGTGGCGTGCACCTGGAAGGTCAGCGACTTGCCGCGGCCCGTGACCATGACGCCGAGCACCGACTTGCCTTCGGCAAGGTTATCCAAGATGTCGCGTTGGGCCTGGTGAAGCTGGCCGTCGCCGATGATGGCGCGCACGATGTGCTCGCGCAGGCCTGCGGGTCCTGGCGCGCCATGGCCTCCCAATGGGCGCGGTTGACCTCCAGCTCGTTCTCATACTCCTCGATGGCCTCGGGGTCGTGCGGCGCGTCGGCGCACAGCTCCTCATCGCGCGTGGCGTACAGGTCGCTCACGAAGCTGAGGTTCTCCGGGTTCAGGCACGCCTCAGGGCGGCGCACGTGCGCGCCGGCGACAGCGACTTGAGCATGGCCTTCACGCTGCGGCGGTTCTTCCATTCGTCTATCTGCACCTCGAACGCGGCGTTGACCACGCTGTCGGTCTTCATGAGCGCCTCGATGTCGTTGCAGTGGAACATGATGCCGGCCACCGTGGTACGCCCGTTGGAAGCGAGCACGAGAAATGGTTGCGCTCGGCGCCCACCGCGCGGCTGTGCAGCAGCGTGACGTCGCGCGCCAGATACACGGGCACGGGATGTTCTTGGCCGAACAGGGCCAGCGCATCGAGCTGCGCCACGTTGCGCAGCGTGAGCTCGTCGAGGTTCACGCAGGCGTCGATGGTGATGAGGGGATGGAACGCCCCTCGGGCAGCGCGTCCATGTACTCGCACAGGCGGCGTTCGAACTCGGGAGCTTCTCGGTGGGAAGCGTCACGCCCACGGCCGCCTCGTGCCCGCCGAAGCGTAGCAACAGGTCGGATGCAGCTTTCCACGGCTTTGAACAGGTTGACCTGGCCCACGCTGCGGCCGCTGCCGCGCCTCGTCGCCGTCGATGGTGAACAGGAGCGTCGGCACCCCGTAGGTGTTCACGAGGCGGCTTGCCACGATGCCCTTGACGCCCTCGTGCCAGCCTTCGCCGGCCACCACCAGGGCGCGCTGGCCCTTGTAGGTTTCGGCGGCCTGGGCCTTCGCGATCTCGGAGAGCTCGGCCTCGATGGTGCGGCGCTGGTCGTTGACGCTCTCGAGGCGCTGCGCCTGCTGGTTGGCCTGCTCGAAGTCGTCAGCGAGCAGAAGGTCGAGCGCCAGCTGCGCGTCGCCCATGCGCCCGGCGGCGTTCAGGCGCGGGATGAGCGAGAAGCTGAGGTTGGTGGCGGTGACCTGCTTGCCGGAGGCTCCGGAGGTGTCGAGCAGCGCAGCGATGCAGGGGCGCGGTGCCTGGTTGATGCGGCGCAGGCCGTCGGCCACAAGCGCCCGGTTCTCGCCGCGCATGGGCATGAGATCCGCCACCGTGCCAAAGGTGGCCAGGTCGGTGTAGCTGCGCCACAGATGCGGGTAGCCGAAACGGCCACCCAGCACCTGCACGAGCTTCAGCGCCACGCCCACACCGGCCAGGATGGCGCTGGGGCAGGCGGGGTCGCGCTTCGGGTCTGCCACCGGCACGCCCTCGGGCACCAGATCGGCGGGTTCATGATGGTCGGTGACGGCCACTTCGATGCCGCGCTCCTGCAGCAGGCGCACCTCCGCCTTGCAGGCGATACCGCAGTCCACGGTGACCAGGAAGTCAGGCTTGACCTGCGACAAGCGCTCGATGGCCGCCGGGGTGATGGCGTAGCCCTCCTCGAAGCGGCGGGGGATGAACGGCGTGACGCGCGCGCCGAACTCGCGCAGGCCACGCGTCATGACGGTGGTGGCGGAGATACCGTCAAGTCGAAATCGCCGAACACTAGGATGTGGTCGCCGCGGCGGATGGCGGCCTCGAGCGCATCGGCGGCCTCGGACAACCCGGGGATGATGTAAGGGTCGCGCCAGTCGCGGTCAAGCGATGGTGTGGAAACGGTTCGCGGCTTCCGGGGTGTCGATGCCGCGCGAAACGAGCGTGGCCGCGATGAAGTGCGGCATGTGCAGGCTCGCGCTGCAGGCATGCGACCGCCTCGGGCTCTGCCGCCTTGATGTTGAATCTGGCAGAGATGGTGGGTACCTACTTATTGCAGTGCTTTCCTATAGTTCGCCTCTATTGTCGCACAAGTGCATGGCGGCGGCGCCGGAAGTGCCGCGGTCGGCGGGCAACGTGGCAAGCTGTTCGGGCGACGCGCCCGGATGCGCTGCGGAAGCGCGCGGGGACGGGCGCGGCCACGCGATGCCGTCACGGGCGCCGCGTCCGCGCCATACCCGTTGCCGCGCGACGCCGCCCCGGCCGCCGCGTCCCTGCCGCCCCGGCCGCCACGTCCGCAGCCGCGCCGTTCGCAGCTTTTTGCAGCCTTTCGCCCTTAGCCCGCAGCCTGGCGCAAGCGTGCGATAATGGGGCCTTCCTACCCTGAACAACGTGCAGGAGCATCGCATGGCCAACTGCCTCGTCGCCCAATCGGGCGGCCCTACCGCCGTCATCAACGCCAGCCTTGCCGGCGTCATCCGCGCAAACCAGCTCAACCCGCTCTACGACCGCGTCCTCGGCGGCCTCCACGGCATCGAGGGCACGCTGGCGGGCAGCCTGTTCGACCTGACCGATTTAAGCGGCCATGAGATCGAGGTGCTCAAGCAAACGCCCTCGTGCGCGCTGGGCACGTGCCGCTAAGTTCTCCGAAGAAGCAGATTTCCAACGCCTCATCGACGTCATGGATGAGAACGACATCTCCACCATGTTCTACATCGGCGGCAACGGCTCCATGTCCACGGTGGCCGCCATGACCGCCTGGGCTGCCGAGCGCAACCTGGACAAGCGCTTCATCGGCATTCCGAAGACCGTCGACAACGACCTGGGGCTTATGGACCACTGCCCCGGCTTCGCCAGCGCCGCGAAGGTGGCCTGCGCGATCACCCACGCCACGCGGCTGGACTACGACGCGTACACGCGCCCCGAGGTGTTCGTGCTCGAGGTGATGGGCCGCGACGCGGGCTGGCTTGCGGCCAGCACGTGCCTGACCGGCGACGTCGACCTGCTCGTGCTGCCTGAGGTGGATTTCCGCCGCAGCATCTTCTTGGAGCAGGTGCGCGCGAAGATGGAGCAGCAGGGCAGCTGCTACGTGGTGGTGTCGGAGGGCGCGCGCTGGTACGACGGCACGTACCTGTCGGCCAACGGCAAGGCCGCCGACGGGCTGGGCCACGCCATGCTGGGCGGCGCCGCCGGGCGGCTGAAGTCCATGATCGTGGAAGCCGGCATCGTGCCGCGCGGCGTGGTGCAGGATTTATCGCGCGTGGCGCGCTCGAGCAACTTCGCCATGAGCTTGGTGGACCTTGAGGAGTCCTACGACCTGGGCGTCTCCGCGCACATGCGCAGCGCGAAGCCCGAGTTCACCGGCCAGGTGGTGGGCATCCGCCGCGGCCAGGGCGTCGACGGCGGCTACAACACCGAGAGTTCTTCGCCTGCCCGCCTCCGACCTGGCCAACTTCGTGCGCCCCTTCCCCAGCGAGTGGATCTTGCCGAACTACCAGGGCGTCTCCGACGAGGCGCTCGATTACTTCCGCCCGCTCATCCAAGGCGAGCCGAAGCTGATCTGCGAGAACGGCATCCCCGTGACCATGCGCCCCTTCAACAGGCGCTAGCGAGTAGGGCCGCAGGCCATAGGGGCGAAGTGGTTGCGAACGCGAAAGCGAAGCGGCTGAGGCCGCGAAGACGACGAGCTCGCGGCTTCGGGCTCTAGAACGCGATGCCGAATGCGGAGATGATGAGGCCCCAGAACACGCCCGTAGCCCACAGGCCCGCCAGCACGATGAGGTTCTGGCGAAGACGGCGGTTGGTGCGGAACAGCACCAGCAGGCCCACACCGGCCGACACCAGAAGGCCCGCCATCATGGCGCCCGCGCCGAGCGCGCCCTCGACGTAGAGCTGCGCGATCACCACGCTTGCCGCGCAGTTTGGGATAAGGCCCACCAACGCGCTGCCCAGCACGGAAAGCACCGGGTTGCTGCCCAGGAATGCCGCCAACGCGTCCTCGCCGACCAGCTCCAACGCACCGTCAAGCACAAGGGTGATGACGAAGATGAACACCGTGACCTGCACCGTGTGCTTGAGGGCGCTGCGCAAGATGGAGCCGCCCTCGTGATGGTGCTCGTGTTCCTCATCGTGCTCGAAATCGTACGCCAGCTCCGGCTGCTGCTCGCAAGTTTCGCAATCGCCGTTGCAATGGCAGCGATCGCGCTCGCACAGCTCGTGGATACGCAGCTTCTCGCGGTCGCGGCGCGCCAGGCGGATGACCGCGTCCACCACGAATCCCATGACCATGCCGATCATCAGCTTCACGCCCATGATCTTCAGGATGGTCGCCGGCGCCACCTGCTCGGCCAGGAAGATGGGCAGCATCTCGTCGGAGGTGGACAGGAACACGGCGAACAGCGTGCCCAGCGTGATGACGCGGCCCGCCCACAGCGTTGCTGCCGCCGCCGAGAAGCCGCATTGCGGGACGATGCCCACGAGCGCGCCGACCACCGGTCCTGCCGCGCCCGCGCGCCGCACGGCCTCCTCGGCCTTGTCGCCCGCCTTGTGCTCGAGCCATTCCATTGCCAGATAGGTGACGAACAAAAATGGGATAAAGGTACAGCGTGTCCTCGATGGAGTGCTCGAGGACGTGCCCGATGAGATGCGTGATGTCTTCCATAAACCTTGCCTTGCGATCGAAAGATGCCCTTACCTGCGCATGCATCGCATGCGCTCCGTCAGGTTCCCAGTTTACAGAACGCGTCAAGCGAACGTGAAGAAACCGTGAACGATGGTTAACTTTCCCGGCTTTTGCCCTCCCGGGCCGCGCCCTGGAATCGCGAGACGTGAACGCCGCGCCCGATGAACAGGTTCCAGGAGGGTGTTCAGAAGGAGGTTGTTCAGATACGCGACGGGCCCGGGATTTCTCCTGGGCCCGTTTGGGTTTTGCCTGCTTGCCCCTCGTTTGACGCCGGGGCGACCGGCGATGCTGCGCGGCCGGCTGGCTGGGCCAGCGCTGCTTTCAGCTGATCGATGCCGTCGAACGGGGTTTCGCTGTTCCCGTTTTGTCGGTCGATCTTGATGACTGTGCCCTTCCACGTGGGGTCCTTGCGCTGGGCCACCGAGCTTGCTGCCGCGCCATCGGCGGGCTTGCCGTCTTCGCTATCGTGCTCCTTGAACTCGTCGGTTCGCACGACGAAGCGGTAGTCGAACTTCTTGCGGTCAGGCAGGCCCTTCGAATCGAAGCCGTATTTCAGCTGGCCGAGCATGCCGCGCATGGCCTCGACCGCGCCGGCCTCCCCGATGCCCACCATACCGAGGCTCGCTGCTGTACAGCGACTTCGGCGACACGTACAGCGTGCGGATCTGGCGACGGCGACGCTCCTCGAAGCGGACGAGGATCGCGGCGATGGCCACGATACCAGCCCACCATACGATGGCCAGCGTCAGGTCGAGCGGGCTATCGATGCGGTTGAAGCCCAGGTGGTACCACAGCACCAGCAGCAGCGCCGCGACAACGGCCGCCGCGCCCAGCACCAGATAGTTGCTTTCCTCATGGCGCTAAGCCTCCATTCCGGCGGGCTTGACGGCGGGAGACCCCGAGGGGTCCTTGCCGTCGCCATCGCCCAAGACGTCGTTCATGTCGTTGCGCAGCCTACGCTCGTGGTTCTTGCGGCGAAGCGCCGCCGCAAGGCCGTAAACCGCCGTGAGAACCATACCGACGATCATGTACCAGTGCACCCAGCAATGATCCTCGACCGACTCCCTGCCCAACGGGTTCTCGGCGTCGTAGATCCGCTCCTCCTCGACCGGGTTGTCGGCCTCAGGGGCTGCCCGTCACCGACTCGTACGCGCCCTCGAGCACACCGGCCAGCGCATCGGCGGGCCGGCAGCCGCAGGCGCCGGATTCGGAGTCGAACCGGGCGTCGTGCCGTCGGAGTCGAGCCAGGCGTCGAGCCGTCGCCGGGGGTCGGGCTCGGGGTGGGCTCCGGCGTCGGAGTCGTGCCGTCATCCGGGTTCGGCGTCGGGGGCACCGGGCCGGCGTGACCGTCAACGTGCCCAGATGCTCGTCGATGACGTAGTTGGCCGCATCGACATCGCCCCACGTGATGCGATAGGTGTTCTCTGAGCTGCCCACCTCGGTTTTGGCTGCCGGTGGCGGCCGCCGTGACGCGGTCCTCGCCCTGCAGACCCTCGATCGACAGCTCATTGTTCACAAGCTCGCTGCCGTCGTAGATCTTCGAGTCGCTGCCCGTGGTCACCATCAGCGACGCGGGCGCGATGCGGTACGTGCGCTCGACGCTGCCGGCGTAGTTGCCCTTGCCGACGACGGCCACGGTCACCTCGCCGACGTTCTTCACGTCGCCGGAGAAGGAAAGCTCGTAATCGCGGCCCTTCACCAGCGCCCTACCGTCCTTATCGACCACTTCGGGCTCGAAGCGCTGGTCCGCGCCGTTGTACACCGTGTCGGTCAGATAGCCGACCGTCACGCCGCCGAACGCGCCGGCGTCATCGGGGTCGATGGACTGCGCCGACACCGTCAGCGTGCCGAGGTTCTCCTCGACCGTGTAGTTCTCAGCCTTCGCGTTGCCGTCCCAAACCAGCTCGTAGCCGTTTTCGCTCGTGCCGACGGTGGTCTGGCCTCCGGTGGTCTTGAGGGTGGCCGTCTCGCCGTTCACGAAGCCGGACGCCTTGCCCTCGGCCGTCAGCGCCTGGCCGTCGTAGGGCTTGGAGGCGCTCGGGGTGGTCACCGTCAGCTTCGCCGGCTCGACCTTGATGGTGCCGTCGACGAACTTGACGTTCAGCTTAGAGGTGACGTCCTCGCCCTGGGCGTTCTTGATGACGAGCACGTCGGCCGTGGCCGCAACCTCGCCGTCGGAGACGCTCGTCGCCGTCGCGCTGGACGCGGCGGCCTCGAGCGTGTAGCCCTCGGGCAGGGTGCCGACCGTCACGGCAGCGCCGTGGGACGCGCCGTCGTAGGCGAACGTGCCGCCCGTGGTGGTCACGACCACCTCATCGGCGGATTCGGTGACGGTCAGCTTGCCGATGGATTCGGCCTCAAGCCTGTAGTTCGCCCGCTTCGCCGTTCCGTTCCACTCGATCTTGTAGGCGTTATCGCTCGAGCCGACCTTGATCTGGCTGCCGACCAGCTTTAACTCGACGGTCTCGCCGTTCACCAGGCCATCGACCTTGCCGCCGGCGATCAGAGGCTTGCCATCGTAGACCTTGTTGGCGCTTTCGGTGACCACCGTCAGCGGCGCAGGCGTAATCTGGTACGCCACGTCGACGCTGCCGGCGTAGTCGCCCTTGCCGGTCACGGTCACCGTGACGGTGCCCGCGTCGGTCGCGTTCCCGGGTAGGTCAGCTCGTAGTCGACGCCTTCGGCCAGCGCCTTATCGCCGTCCTTCACGACCGGCTTCTGCTGCTGGGCCTTGCCGCTGTACACGACGTCGGCCGGGGCCTGGACGGTCATATCAGCTGCCGCGATCTGCTTGGCCGTGACGCTCAGCACGCCCTCGTCCTTGGAGATGGCGTAGTTGTCCGCGTTAAAGCCCTCACCCTCGGTATAGGCGATGGCGTTCGCCACCTTGCCGTCGGAGACGTGGGTGGCGCTGCCCGTGGCGCGGACGTCGGAGACCTGGCCGTCGACGAAACCCTCATCGCCGAGCTGCTTCCAACCGGCCACCTCGGGCCTGGTGAGCGCGGTGCCGTCGAACACCTTCGAGGCGCTTTCGCTCTTCAGGCTGACCGCGCGCTTGGTGACGGACAGCTGCTGCGAGCCGTACACGTAACCCTCGTAGTTGCCCAGGCTGGACGCACGGAGCTGGACCGTCGCGGAATCGGCCACATCGGTCGCCGCAAGCGAACCGGGGTCGGTCGTCCAGTTCTCGCCGTCAAGGCTGTACTCGATGGTCACCGCATCCTGCGTCGGGACCGCCGCGGAGGCGGCCTTCGCCGCAAGCGGCTTGCCGTCGTAGACCTTGGAGGCGGAGCTGCCGCTCAGCGAGATCTTCCCCTCCGCCTTTGCCGCGGTCACCTCCAGCGACCCGATGGCATCGGCGCCGTGGACGTAGTTGCCTTCCTTCGCGGACTTGTCGAACGCGATGGCGTATATATTTGCGCTGGAGCCCGCATCGGTCTGGCTGCCGGTCACGGAAAGCGACGCCTCCTCGCCGTTGACCAGGCCGACGATCTTACCGGGCGCCGTCAGCGCGGTGCCGTCATAGACCTTGAAGGCCCCTTCAGTCACGACATGGTACTCGGCGGGCGCGATCTTGATGGCGCCGATCTGCTTCTCGATATCCAGCTTGCCAGTGACGTCCTCGCCCTGAGCGTTGACGATGACCAGCTCGTTGACCGAAGCGGTCACGCCCGCCTCATCGGTCGCATCGGTTGCCGTGGCGTTGGAGTGCGCGGCCTTCACCGAATAGCCCTCGGGCAGGCCGGACACGGTCACGTCGACGCCGTGGGCCTGGCCGTCGTAGACGCCGGAATAGCTGCCGGGCGTCGCGACCACGCGGCCGGCGAACTCGGTGACGGTCAGCTTGCCAATGGATTCGGAGACCGCGTAGTTCGCCTGCTTGGCGGTGGCGCCCGCCGCCGCCCAGTCGATGGCGTAGGTGTTGTCGCTCGTGCCCACCTCGGTCTGGGGAGCCGGTGGTCTCGAAGGGCGCGGACTCGCCGTTGACGAAGCCGGAGATAGTGCCGGCGGCGGTCGGGGCGTTGCCGTTGTAAACCCTGGAGGCGCTCGGCGTGCTCACCGTCAGCGGCGCGGGCGTGATGCGGTACGCGCGCTCGACGCTGCCGGCGTAGTTGCCCTTGCCGGTGACGGTCACCTTGATGTCCCCCGTCACGTTGGTGAAGTCATCGGCGCCGTAGGACACCGTGTAGTCGACGCCCTCCGTCAGGAGCTTCTCCACGTCCTTCACCTCAGGCGCCCATTTGTGCTCCTTGCCGTCGTAAACCAAATCGCTCGGGCTGGAAACCGTCATGTCGGCGGAGGAGACGATGTCCTTCGCGACGACGGACAGCTCGCCCTCGCTCTTCTCGATGGCGAAGTTGCTGGCCTTGAAACCGTCCTTCCAGGTGTAGGCGATGGTATTGGGAACCTTGCCCTCGGCCACCGTCATGACCCTGCCGACCGCCTTCAGGTCATCGACCTGGCTGCGGAACAGGGCCTCGGCGCCCTGGACCGTCACCGCGTCATCGGACTGATACGCGCCGTTGTACACGAACTCGCGCGTGTTGGACGCAAGCTTCACGGAAGCAGGCGCGATCTGGTACTCCCTCGTAACGAAGCCGGTGTAGTCGCCGATGCCCGTAATGGTCACCTTGATGGTGCCCGTCACGTTGGTGAAGTCATCGGTGCTGTAAGCCACCGTGTAATCGCGGCCCTCGACGAGCGCGTTGCCGTCCTTGCCGGTGACCACGGGAATCCACTTATGTTCGTGCGCGTCGTAAACGGCGTCGCTCGGAGCGTTGACCTTCACCCCGGCATACGCGCCCGGAATCGGGTCGTCCGGGTTGATGGACTGTGCGCTCACCGTCAGCGTGCCGTACCTATAGGCGATGTCGTAGTTCTCCACCTTCGTGCTGTCGTTGCCGGGCTTTGCGGCGAAGGTGTTCTTGCTGGAGCCCACGGAGGTCTGGAAGCCGAAGAAGTCGTAGCCGAACTCCTCGCCGGAAGCAAGCGAACCGTCCTCCACGCTGACCTTGTGCTCGGTGAGCGCGGTGCCGTCGTAGACCTTGGAGGCGTCGCCGGAGACAAGCGTCACCGGACGCTTGGTCACGACGAGCGAGGCCTTGCCGGTCGCCACGTTGCCGAACTGGTCGGTGACGTCCTGGCCGGCGGCGTTCGTGATGACATAGGAATCAACCTCTGCTGCGGCGTACCCGGCGTCGGTGACGGAGCCCTTGGTCTTGGCCGAAAGGGTGAAGCCCGCGGGCACGCCGATCACGTTGACTCCGGCGCTTTCGAGGGCCGTGCCGTCATAGACCTTGGTGCCGCCCTGCGGGATAACCACGATACCGGCCATGCTCTTGGTGACCTCAAGCGTGCCGAGGTTCTCCTCGACCGTGTAGTTCGCCGCCTTCGCGCTACCGTCCCAAACCAGCTCGTAGCCGTTTTCGCTCGTGCCGACGGTGGTCTGGCCTCCGGTGGTCTTGAGGGTGGCCGTCTCGCCGTTCACGAAGCCGGACGCCTTGCCCTCGGCCGTCAGCGCCTGGCCGTCGTAGGGCTTGGAGGCGCTCGGGGTGGTCACCGTCAGCTTCGCCGGCTCGACCTTGATGGTGCCGTCGACGAACTTGACGTTCAGCTTAGAGGTGACGTCCTCGCCCTGGGCGTTCTTGATGACGAGCACGTCGGCCGTGGCCGCAACCTCGCCGTCGGAGACGCTCGTCGCCGTCGCGCTGGACGCGGTGGCCTCGAGCGTGTAGCCCTCGGGCAGGGCGCCGACCGTCACGGCAGCGCCGTGGGACGCGCCGTCGTAGGCGAACGTGCCGCCCGTGGTGGTCACGACCACCTCATCGGCGGACTCGGTGACGGTCAGCTTGCCGATGGATTCGGAGACCGCGTAGTTCGCCTGCTTGGCGGTGGCGCCTGCCGCCGCCCAGTCGATGGCGTAGGTGTTGTCGCTCGTGCCGACCTCGGTCTGGGAGCCGGTGGTCTCGAAGGGCGCGGACTCGCCGTTGACGAAGCCGGAGATGGTGCCGGCGGCGGTCAGGGGGCTTGGCGTTGTAGACCCCAGAGGCGCTCGGCGTGGTAACCGTCAGCGGCGCGGGCGCGATGAGATACGTCACGTCGACGCTACCGGCATAGTTGCCCTTGCCGGTCACGGTCACCGTGACGGTGCCCGCGTCGGTCGCGTTCCCGGAGTAGGTCAGCTCGTAGTCGACGCCTTCGGCCAGCGCCTTATCGCCGTCCTTCACGACCGGCTTCTGCTGCTGGCTTTCACCGTTGTAGGTAACGTCGGGCAGGCTGCCGACGGCCATCTGGGGCGACGCCCTTCGGCGTGACGGTCAGCGTGCCGTCGTTCTGCGCAGCGATATAGTAATTGCCTTCCTTAGCGGTATCCCACGTGATGCGCGACACCGTGTTGGCGGAAGAGCCGACCTCGGTCTGGGATCCCTGGGTTTGAGCGGTCGCGTTCTCGCCGCCGACAAGGCCTTCGATCGTCGCGCCCGCAGTCAGGGCTTCACCGTCATAGACCTTGGAGGCGCTGCCGGCATTCACGGTCAGCGGAGCCTTCGTGATCTCGTACGCCTTCACGCACGTGCCCATGTAGCTGCCCATACCGGCGATCGTCACGTTGACGACCTTCACGTTCACGAAGTCGTCGGTATCGTAGGTCACCGTGTAATCGCTGCCCTCGACGAGCTTGTTGCCGTCCTTGTCGGTAACCTCGGAGCCCACTTGTGCTCCGCGCCGTCGTAGACATGGTCGCTCGGCTCGTCGATCGCGACGCCCTTATAGAATCCGGGTTCTGCGGATCGGGTGCGATGGACTGAGCCGTCACCGTAGGGTGCCGACGTCTTTCGCCGATGATGTTGTAGTTGTTCTCCGCCCCGGGCTTGAGCTGGTAGGAGATCGCGTTCTCGGAGGAGCCGACCCCGGTCTGCGAGCCCTTTGCGTGGACCTGGCCGTCACCGGCAAGGTCGGTCCAGATGAAGCCCGTGTCAGGACGGTTCGGGCCCATGTCGACCCAGTCCTTCGCAAAGGGGTGCACCGTCATAGACCTTGGAAGCGCTGGCGGACGTCAACTCGACGTCGCGCTTCTGGATGGTAAGCGTCTGCTCTGCATGCCCGACAGCCGCTGTAGTTCGCAGCGGAAGCGCGAACCTCGACGGTCAAGGCGCCGGCGTTGATCGCCGTGATCGCGGAAGCGTTGCTGCGCCACTCGGTATCGGCGCTGCCCTTGACGCGATACTCAAGGTTCACGTCGGTTCCCGCGACGGAAGCCGAAGCCGTTGCGGCGCCCGCCTCATGCGAGGATGCATCATATATAGGTAGCATTGTTCGGCGTGATGGTGATGCCATCTTCGGCCGCAAGCGCCGTGATGCTCAGCTTGCCCTCGTCCTTGGAGATGGCGTAGTTGTTCGCGTTGAAGCCAGCGTTCGTATCATATGCGATCGAGTTGGCGACCTCGCCCTGGGCAACGGTGGTCACGGAACCCGTAGCGCGAACGTTGGAAACCTCGCCCATCACAAAGCCGGTGTCTCCCTGCTGCTGCCAGCCAGAAACCTCCGGGCTTAACAAGCGCGGTACCGTCGTAGGGCTTAGAGCCGCCCTCGGATTTCAGCTCAACGGGGCGCTTGGTGATCTGGTACGTGCGCTTGACCTCGCCGGAATAGTTGTTGATGCCTTTGATGGTTACCGTGATCTCGCCAGTGACGTTGGTGCGATCGGCGGTGCTGTATTCGACGGTGTAGTCCTTGCCGGGCTCAAGCTTGCGCTCCCCATCCTTGACCACGGGCGTCCACGTCTGATCCTGGCCGTTGTAGACGACAACCGCAGGCGAATCGACGGACATCGTGTTCTTCGGGTTCTCGGGATCGGGAATGATGGACTTCGGCGTGATGGTCAGCGTGCCGTCCGTTACAGCGAACGTGACCTTCGAGAAGTTTTTGCTGGTGTTGGCGAACTGCTCGGAAGCAAGGTTCATCTTGTAGGTGCCGACATCCGTGCCCTTGGCAACGGCCGTTCCGCTGAAGGCGAAGTCGCCTTCCCGTACAACTTGCTGGAAGCCTCGACGAAGTCATAACCTTCAACGGACTGCTCCAAGCCGTTGTACTCGACGCTCTTGTTATGGCCGGCGATGGTCGCAACCACCTCGGAGTCGCTCGCGGTCACCACGAGCTTACCGAGTTCAGTCTTCACCCAGTAGTCGTTGGCGTTCGTGCCCCTCGTTGAAGGTGTAATCGAAGGTATTGTCGCTTTCGCCGGCATCGGTCTGGGAACCGGTGACCTTGATGGTCACGCCCTCGCCGTCGATGAAGCCGGTCCCCTCGCCCTTCGTTTCAACCGTCACGGTATCGTTGGTAAAGCGGTTCACCATCATATTTCTTGTTATCGCCCTTAGAAGTCAACGTGACCGGGCGGCTGGTAATGGCGACCCATTCCCCGTTTTCCGCGTACTGATCAGCAGCGTAGTTGGGACTCGTCGCGCGCAGCATCACCAGCTGAGCGCCGAAATGGGTCAGCGTGATACTCGACGGGTCGTCCGTCCACTGCTCGCCATCGGTGCTGTACTCCACCTTGAGCGCATTGCCGAACTTGTCGGTGGCTTTTGCGACATATGCGGAAAGCGGCGTGCCGTCGTAGACCTTCTGCACATCGTGCACATCCCAGACGACCTTGTCAGCATCGAGATCGCCGCCCGTAATCTCAAGCTTGCCATCGACGACCACAAACCCACGTTGGTGAAGTTGCCGCTAGTATTGGAGAACTGCCCGGAAGCCAGGTTCATGTTATAGGTGCCGGCATTCGTGCCCTTGGCGACGGCCTCGCCCTGGAACTTAACGTTTGCTGCGCGGTAGCGACCATCACTCGTAGCAAAGGAGTACCCTGTCACACTCTGCTCGGAGCCGCTGTACGGCAACGTGGCGCTGTTGCCCGTGATGGTGACGGTGACCTTGTCGGCAACCGGCGTCACTTCAAGGGTGCCTTCTTCCTTAGTAATAGTGTAGTTGTCGAAGTTGGTGTTCGAGTTGCGCCCGTACGTGAACGAGTTCGCCACCTTGCCAGCATCGGTAATGGCGCCCGTCACGTTATAGACAGCGCCCTCGCCCGCAACAAAGCCGTCGCCGCCGACGGTGACGCCATCATTGGTCAGCGCCTCGCCGTTGTACACCCGGCTTTCGCTTGCCGAGGTCAGCGTGACGGAGCGTTTCGCGATTTCCAGCTTGCCCGGAACCAGCGTTACAGCGAACTGGCTGGACACATCGTTGCCGTTAGCATCCTTCACCACCGGCGTGCCGCTGATGGTGTTCGCATATTCGCCGGCGTTAACGGCCTTCGGGTCGGAGGTATTCAGGCCCTCGACCGTGTACTTCTGGCCGTCCACCGTGAACTCGGACATTTTCAATCCCGTCGCCGCGTGCTCAACGCCGTCGTACGTGTTGCCGGTGGAGGAGTTCGCCTCGACCGTGACCTGATACTGCGCCTGGCGATTGGTCACCGTCAGCTGACCGGGGATCACGCTGATATCGTAGTTGCCTTCCTTGGTGTTCTCATTCAGCGTGTAGCCGAACGCGTTGGGGCTGCCGCCCACCAGCGTCTGAGAACCAGTGAAGGTGTAAGCGGCGCCTTCACCCTCGGCCCAGCCGGACTCCACCGCAAGCGGGGTCTGCTCCTCTGAACTGCCACCCTTTTTATTGGTCAGAGCCGTGCCGTCGTATTCCTTCTCAAGATTGGCGGACTGAAGCGTCACCTTCGCCTTGGAGATAGCAACGGAACCGTTCGTGATATCGAAGCGGACGTTGGGGAAGTTGACCGCATCGGCATTCGTGAACTTGCCCTGCAGGTCCATGACAGACGCGCCGGCATCGGTGCGCGACACGCTGTTCTCGCCGGAGAAAGCGACCTTTGCACTGGTGTACAGCGCGTTAGAGGACGCAAAGCTATAACCGGTAGCCGTCAAAGGCTTCCCGTTGTAAGCGCCTTCGGCATGGTTGCCCGCGATGGTCACCACAACCTCATCGGACACCGGGTTCACCTTCAGAACGCCCTCGACTTTGGTGATGTCGTAGTTACGGTAGGCGCCCTCGGCGTCTTTCGCCAGCTCCTCGCCCGCGGCGTTCACCAGCTTGTACGTGAACGCATTTGCACTGCTGCCGGCATTGGTCTGAGAACCCGTGACGTCTGCGACAAACTTGTCCCCGGTAGCCAGGCTGCCACTCGTGATGCTGACGGTGCGATCCTCAAGTGGGTTGCCGTCATAGGTTTTCTCGGTCGGCGTAGCGGAAGTTAGCATCACGGCGCGCTTCGTGATAGTGAGCGAACCATCGACGATCTGGAACTTCACGTTGGTGAAGTTGGCGCTGTTGTTCTTGGAAGTCCCGGGCTTGAGGTTCATCTCATACGTGCCGGCATCGGTGCCCTTGGCAACCTGATCGTCAGCGGAGCCAACGAACTCGATATCCGTGGCGGCGTAGTTGCTGTTCGAGATACTGCGAAGCTCATAGCCCTCGACGGACTGCTCGGAGCCGTTGTATTCCTTTGTATCGGACTTCTCGGCGATGGTGACAACCACCATCGGCAACCGGCGTCACCTCAAACTTGCCGGGCTTGTACGTGATGCTGTAGTTGGAGGCCTTGGTGCCGTCCTTGAGCACGACGCTGCCCTGCACCACGTTGCTTTCGGTTTTACCGACGTTGGTGATGGAGCCTTCGACCGTAACGGACGCGATGCCGTCCTCGCCCACGAAGCCCCTCAGCCGTGAATCCGTGCCCGCCTCGGCGGCGGTCAGCGCGGACCCGTTGTAAGCCCTGGTCGCAGAGCCGGCAGTCACGGTTACCTCAGCAGGCTTGATGGTCAGCGTGCCCGGGGCGGCGCTGATAGAGAACTCCTCCATCACGTCGCTGCTGTTCGGTCGGTCACCTTATAGCCGTCCTCGCCGCTGGTAACGATATTGCCGTAAGTGCCAGCATCCACGCCCGAAACGTTTGCATGGTAATTCGAGACGGTATACCTCGACGCCGTCGAAGGTCCACTTATCCTGCTCCACGCCGGACACCATGTGCTCTTTGCCGTCATAGCTCGAAACGGTATCGCTCTTGCCCGTCAGCGTGATGGCATACTTCTTGTCATCATTCGAACGATGCTTCACCGTCAACGTTTCCCGGCTCAGTGATGACGCTGTAGTTATTTCCGTTCGTCCCATTTTGGAACTTCCAGCTTTTGTCCTGATGGTGCTGGCGGAGGTGCCGCACTGCGTCTGCGGCCTCCACGGTAACGTCGGAGATGCCTGACCGTCAACAGAAGCCCTTGGTAGTGAACTTCGGGTCAGCCTGATCGGCGGTCAGCGCGCTGCCGTCGTATTCCTTTTTCCGCTGACCCGGCCGTTATCGTCACCGAACGCTTGTCGATAGTGAGGCTTTGCCGTCCCTCAGTCGTGATCTTGAACTGATCGGTCACGTCATTGCCATGGGGGTCGGTAACGACGACGTCGGAAACCTTGTTCACATATGTCGGCGTCCGCCTTGTTCTCGGCACCGGACGTCTTAGCCCGGATAGAGAACTGAACGCCTTCTTTATTAGTATAAGAGGTCGTCTCCAAGCCGGTTGCGCTATGAGGCTGCCCATCATAGACGGATGCGCCGCTTGCACCCTTGACGGTGACCTCGTACTTCTTGTTGTCGGCACGCTTGTTCACGTACAGTTTTTCCGTACTCGTACGTAATCTCGTAGTTGTCGAAATTGGTGCCGGAACGAGGCTCGCACTCCGAACTTGTTGTCATAGCAGCCGGGGGGCGATGTTGTTCTCATCGAACCATTTGACGTTCTTGTTGTTCACGCCCTCGCCCTCGACGAAGCCATCGCCCTCGAAGGTCTTCTGGGTGGCGGTGTCCTTATCGTTGTCGTAAACGTCCTTCGTCCCGTCGACGCGAATGTTGGTTTGACGCTGGAGCGTGCTGCCATCGTAATTCTTATGGCCGTCCTCGGACCACAGGGTCACCTTTCGCTTGGTGATCTCAAGCGAACCGTCGACGACCTCGAACTTCACCTTGGCGTAGTTGCCGTCAGCGGAAACGAAGCTAGCGGCAGTAAGCCCCATATAGTAGGTGCCGGCATCCTTGCCCTTGGCCTCAGCCGTTGCGCCCTCCGCAAAGGGTGACCTTCGACTGATCGAAGCCGTCGGGCGCCTCGGTCACATCCCAACCGGAGACAGTCTGCTGCTTGCCGTTGTATTTCTCGGTACCTGTCTTGCCCGCGATCTTCACGACGACCTCGTCGGCAACGGGGCTGATGTGCAGGTTGCCGGGCATCGTCTGGGTCACGACATAGTTATTATCGGAGCTGACCTTGCCGATGGTGCCATTCGCGAACGTATACGGGTAATCCCCGGCGTTCGTTCCCTTGCCGCCCTCGGCGTCACGCCGTCGAAGCTGGTGCTCACGCCCTCGGGAAGGTTCGTCGTAGCCATCGACGCTCTGCTCGGAGCCGTTATAGGTTTTGGAATCGGAATTCGCCGTCAGCGAAACATTCTGGCGGTAGTAGAACTTCACCACGTTCTTGGACTCGTCGGCGCCGAGCTTGAGGTCCTGGACGTTATCGTTGACCGGCGTGTAACCGGCAATCGCCTTGGGCTCAAGCCCGGTAACCTGGTCGCCCCATGGCCCGAACGCTTCTCGCTTGAAAGCGGTTTGTCCGAACCCGTCCAGTAGTACTCGACGCTATAGTCCGCCGGATTTGCGGTGTAGTAGAAGTCGATGGAGGAGTCGGTGCCCACCACGCCGGATTTCGTCTCGTCGGAAACAGGCTTATAGCCCTCAATGGAAATGGGGCTCTGCACAACCGTCTGACCCTTCATGTAACCGGAAAGGGTCTTGGACGGCGCAACCTGAGTTGTGGTCCCCTTAAGATAGTAGTTGACCTGGATGGACTGATCGCAAGCCACATACTTACCGTAGTAGTTCACGTTCTCGCTCGTGCGCATGGGGAACGACACCGCCTGCGTGCAAGCCTGATCGGAGTACCATCCCATGAACTTATATTTCACACCGTTGACGGTCTTCTCATCAGCGGGGGTTTTGGAGGGGGCGGTAACCTGCGCAATACCCTTTTTCCAGCCTGTACGTGGCAGCATCGTACTGAGCGAAGCCGGACGCATCGGCATCCTGCAGATAGAACACCGCGTTAATCGCCTTGCTGCACTTCACCACCACCTTGCAATCCAGGTGGTATCCACAACCGACATTCGTATTGTTCGAGATCTTGTACGGATAGAGCGCGATCTCCTCCACGTCATCTTCCGTGATCTGAGTGCCCTGCTCCTTGGAGAGCGTGTTCTTCCATGCCCGGAAAACGGCGTTCCAATACTGGCTATATGCGCCGTTCCTATCGAGCACCCAGCTTGAACCCGTGCTTCCATCAGGCCATTGCGTCACGCGATTCGCCACGTTGTCGTAACTGTTCTTGCCGCCCGGAAGGTTCAAACCGTCAAGATTGATCTTGACCCCTAAGGCATGATTTCCGCCGGAGGGAAACCAGGAGGCAGTGCCGTTGCTGTCCGGGTTGGCGGTAGGGCTATTCTGAAAGAACAGATAGCAACTCGTCGGTGAGACCCCGATGTCTTCACCGTCACCTCGTGGGTGGCGGTGAGCACCTTTACCCTCCGCGGTGACCGTGGTGGCCGTGATGGTGACCTTGCCCGGCTTGACGCCGACCACCTTGCCGGAAGCGTCGATGGTGGCGACCGAGGGGTCGCTCGAGGTCCACGTGACGTCCGTATCGGAGTCCGTGGTCAACGTGATGTTCTTGAACTGCTCGACCGTGTCAGCCCCGGAAATGGACAGCGACGTCGCTGCCGGCTTTCTTCATCACATGGATGGTGAAGGTTTCGGTATGCCAGCCCGGGGAATAGAACCCCGCACCACTGTCGCGTCGCCAACTTTAAGGCCCTTTACGTTGCCGGACCCGGACAGCTCGACGTTCTCGGAACCGCTGGATACCTTCCAGCGCTCTCCCCCCACCACGCGTTTTCGTCGCCTTCAAGTCAACGCTCGCCAACGTAGATCCACTTCTCAAAGTCCGTGTTGTCGGGCTTCTTGGTGGAATGGCGATTTCGATTTGACCCATACCCTCGAAGTCGTAAATCCATCCGTTATCCGGCTTGACGACTACCGTATAGGTGCCGGGCTTAGAGAACTCGTTCGTATCATGCCGATACTGGCTGGCGTTTTCGATCCTCTGGCCATCACGGTAGTACTCGAGCGGAAGGAAGGCGCCGTCTGGCGCATCGGAGATGCTGAAGACCCTCCCGTCTCGTTGTCTTTGATCTGCGGAATCCAGAAATGATCCTGGCCCTCCGCAACCGGCTCCGGCTGCACGACGGTGAACGAGCGTTTCTTGACGGTCACGTCGAAGGTCATGCTGTTAGCAACCCCAGTGTGCCACTGATCGGATTGATCGGTGTATTCCATACAAATAGTCGCCGTTTTCTTAGATCCGACGAACGCCCAGTTATCAGTGGCTTTTAGGGTCAGGGTCTTCTTGTCGGCCGAAACATTCCATTCGGAGAAAAGACCCTGCTCAGGGCTAAACCAATTTTGGGGGAGTCATATCCCCTGTTATAGGTGAGCGTGATGGTGTTGCCCTGCGCGACGGAGGTGGGGCCGGAGATGGCTCCTGCGCCGGAGACGGAAGCCTGCGTCTTCTCGGTAGCATCATCCTCGATGGAGACGGCGGCGTTATCCTTGCCGGAATCGCTGGAAACAGCCTCAGTCTCAAGCGTCACGGTCTGCGCCGGCGGCTACGTCGACGGCGAAAACGGTATAAACGCCCTGTTCATCGGGGGAGATAGGGTTCTCCTTGCCGGAAACCTTGAGCACCGCCTTCGTGAGGCTATAGCCGTTATCGGGGGGACACCGTGAACTTGAAGTCGTCATTCACGGGCACGGTGACCTTATGCGCAGGCGCGGAGACGACCTGGTTCATATACGTGATGGAGGCGTTGCCCAGCACCAGCTCGACGTCGGCCGTGTCGGCATCCTCCTTCGCGCTCTCGTCCTGCTGCGTCCCAGCGGGCTGCGCGGGCTCGGAAGCGCTTGGGGCGGCCTGCTGCTGCGACGTCGTGGACGCAGGCTGCTCGCTTGCCGCAGGCGCTGCAGAGCTCGCCGCGGACGCCGCGGAGCTTGCCGCCGCATCAGCGGCCTTGTCGGCCGCGCTCGTGGCCGCAGCGGACGAGGCGCCTTTCCACCTGCACCGCCGCATCGTCTGCCGCGGCGCCATCGCCGGCGTACACTTGCGACGGCGAAACCGCCGGCCAGCCGAATCCCATCAAGACGACGGACAGCGCCACGGACAGCGCCTTGTGACCCAGCGAGTACCGCTGCGTCATGCTCTCTCCACCGTCAGCTGGTTGCTCTTTGCCTTCATATCGTTCACCTCATCAAGCGTCTCCGTCGGAAACGTTCACAGCCGAAATACCGTTTCAACCCGCTTCACCACCGCGCGTGACCATTCGAAGCGCGCGGTCGGCCTAGTGCAGGCTATTGTGGGCAATTATATAACGATTCCCCCTATTCTGTACCTCCCCTGCCACTAATTTTCAGCATTCAAATCAAATAAATTCATATACAGAATCCCAGTTCAATATGTGATTCTGCCCATTTCTTCGATTCGCCCGTAACAAACAACGCCCCTTTTTGTATGTCCGCAGAACTGTCACCCCTCCGATAGAAGGGTTTTCCGGGCTTTCCCGACAACGTGACAAACGATGAAGAGAACGAACGATCTCGTGTCAAAACCGTTTAACTGCGCAGGCCGAAATCCCACCCTCCACGCGTATAATCGACGCATTATGGAATCATCCGCACTGACAAGGCGCACCTCCCGCTCATCGCCGCCATCGCGGCGACGGCCTTCTGCGCCCTGCTGTGGCTTACCGCATGCAGCGGATCCGGAGGCGCGGGAGGCGCCGGCGGACCAGGCCACCGGCGCCGCGTTCTCCCCCTGCCGCCACGGTGGAGGAAACGCAGTTCGACGCGAGCTGCCGCCACAGGCGCCAACGACGCGCCTCATCGATGCGTCCCACGCGCAAGACGGCTACGTCAGCGTGAGCGCCGTTTCGAACGCGCGTATAAAAGCCCAGGTCATCAGCGGTCAAGCAAGCTCCAGCTTCGATATGCCCCAAGACGGCACGCCCATCGCGTGCCCGCTGGCGCTCGGCGACGGCCCATACACGGTACGCATCATGCGCAACACGTCGGGCAACAACTACGTGGAGCTGTGCAGCGTCGACATCGACGTCGCGCTGACCTCGGAGTTCGCCCCGTTCCTGCACCCGAACGTCTACTGCAGCTACACCGCCTCCAGCAGCTGCGTGGCCAAGGCCCGCGAACTGGTCGAAGGCTGCGAGAACCAGGGGAGGCCCTACGCGCGATCTGCACCTACATCAGTCGACAACGTCGCCTACGACGACGACAAGGCCGCAAAGCCTCAAGCGATTCCACCGGCTACATCCCCCGACCCGGACGAGACGCTGCAGTCGGGCAAAGGCGTCTGCTTCGACTACGCAAGCCTGGGCGCCGCCATGCTGCGAAGCCAGGGGATTCCCGCGAAGATCGTCACCGGCACCGTCTCGCCGCAGGGCATCTACCATGCGTGGATCATGGTGAACATCGACGGCACCTGGCAAAGCGCCCGCTTCAGCGTTTCCCCGAACACCGCGCATCGACCTGACCTCGCGGCAACGGAGACGGGGCGAACGTAGGGGACGGGGAAAGCTACACCGATCGCTACGTGTACTAGCCGCGCTACGTCTCCCCCGCAGCCGCGCAACCTGGGCGGATAGCGCAAAGCCGCGACCAAAAGCGCCGCCCGCTGCTTCCGTGCAGCGCATGGTGCCGCGCACCCCGGTCCAGCGGCGTCCGATTCTGCGCGGGCGAAAGCGTCTCGCTACCGAAACCCCTTCGCCCGGCTGGGTATCAACTTTTCTCAAAATATGAAAAACGCACGTCATCGCCTACTATGTGGGACAATAACGAACGTTTAAACCGATAACCCAGGAGGTACCGATGACAGGAAAGCTTCTGGAGAGCGGCGCCATCAGCGCGTTCTGCAGCAGCGTGGCGACCATGCTGGCTGCCGGCGTCCAAACGGACGAAGCCACCCATTACATCTTGCGGAGAACCGCGAAAGCACGAATTCAAGCGCGTAATGCGACGCGGTCACCCAAAGTCGCCGAAGGCTCCAACCTCGCCGACGCCATGGAGGCTGACCGGCGCCTTCCCCGCCACGCAACGGAAACCGTGCGCGTCGGCGAGGCATCGGGCCGCACCGAGCGCAGCTGCGCAGCGGGCGCTACTACGATAGCGAAGGCCGCGCGTTCGCCAAGCTGCGCAACTCGGTGGGCTATCCGGCGGCGCTGCTGTGCATCATGAGCATCATCCTAGTGTTCACCGTGGCGATCATCCTCCCATCTTCTCCAGCGCCTATGAGAACCTGTCCGATCCATGACCTCGGGGTCCTTCAACACCGTGGGCGTGTCCATCGCCATCGGCTGGATAGCCCTGGCCATCGTGCTGGTCGCCACCGTAGCCGCCCTATACGTGGCCATCTGCGCGCAACGAAAGCGGGCGCAACCGCGTGACCAAGATGCTCGAACGCTGCGGGCACCCGCCGGGCCATGTACCAGCTGGCGCTCTCCCGCTTCGTCAGCGCGCTTTCGTCCCTGGTGGCATCGGGCGTGCAGGAGGAAGAGGCCATGCGCAAGGCCATGGCGACCATCGACCACGCCAAGCTGCAAAGCCGAGCTGCAGGCAGCCTACGATTCCATGATCGACCTTGAGAACCCGCGCAGCCTCGCCCAGGCCATCGTCGAGCACGAAATCGTCGAGCCCGTATACGGCCGCATGCTGCTCATGGGCACGCACGCAGGCTCCGTCGACGAGGTGCTCGGCCATCTTTGCGCAGGTGTTCTTCGACGACGCCAACATGCAGATCGACGCCGCGGTCGACCGGGTCGAACCCACGCTGGCAGCCTTCCTGACCATCGCCGTCGGCGCAACCTTATCGCCGTCATGCTGCCGCTCATTGGCATCATGGGCTCGATCGCATAGCAAAATCGCAGGTAACAGCCATGTTCCACGAACTCACTGACAATGATATCAAACGGCGGCGCAAGCGCATCGTCGTCACCGCATGCCTGGTGGCGGCGTCAGCCTCGCCACCTTCGCCGTATACAGCGTCGTGCAGGAGAACGCCAAGACGCAAGGCGCCGCGGCGCTGCGCGACTCCATCCTGGCCTCGGCCAAGCAGTGCTGCGCCATCGAAGGCAGCTACCTGAGCTCGCCGAGCACCTCGAGGAAAGCTACGGGCTGACCATCAACCATGATGACTACGTGATCACCTACGAGTGCTTCTGCCGACAACATCATGCCCAGCGTGGTGGTGACGCCCCGATGAACCCGCAGGCGAACGAAACCCACAAGCAGCGCATCCACGCCATCGCTTCCGTGACGCAAGGTGCGCCGTCCAACGAAAAAGGCGCCGGCGCAAGGCGCGCCTCCCACGCTGCTGCTAGCGGCGTTCTTCGCGGCGCTGCTCATGGCGCTCATCTCGGCGTGACCGTGTACAAGGCCGTTTCCGCAGACCAACAGGGCCAGCAGCGCACAGCGCAAAGGGAGCGGGGCTTATCTGCAATGTCGTGCGCGCCTAACGATTCTGGGCGGGCGCCATCGCCCAAGGCCAGGGACCGGAGGGCAAGTCTCTCGTGGTGGTGGAACCGCTGGATTCCGGTACCTACGAAACGCGCTTCTACCTGTACGAGGGCAAGGTGGTGCAGGAATACAGCCTGGCAGGCAGCGGGTACACGCCCGAGAAGGCCACCGAGGTGACGGCTTCCGACACCTTCGATTTTCGTACTCAGACGGCCTTCTGGCCGTGACCACCGATCAGGAACCGCCGAGGTGGCCCTTCGCTACATGCAGGGAGGTGCCTAGGATGACGAAGAACGAGCAGATCGAAGACGCCTCGAGAACCAAGGTGAATACGGCGTTCCTCATCGAGGCGCTGGTGCTTATGGCAGTGCTGATCGCGTCCATGGCCGTGTTCACGCAGCTGTTCACGCACTCGGCGGTTGCGGCGCATCAGGCCGAAGAGCTGACAAGGGCCACGCTGCTGGCCCAAAACGCCGCCGAGGAGTTCTCGTCCGACCCGCAGCCGTCGCCGCCGGCAAGACGGTCGGCCAGGGCGTCGCCGCCGGGGACGCATCCGCCGTCGACGGTTCCGACGGCCTGACGGTCAGCTGCGACGTCGACTCCGACGCGCAGGGCCGGGGCACGCTGTACACGGCGCACATCACCGTGAGCGACGATTCCGGCGAAGTGTACGCGCTCGACGCGTCGCGATACGCAAGGGGTGAGATAGCATGGCAAGGCGAACCGGGGAAGGGGTGCGCATCGGCCCCATCACACTGCTGACGCTGGTGTCCGTGCTGCTGGCGGTGCTGGCCATGCTGTGCATCACCACCACGCACGCAACCGAGGCTGGCGGCGCAGCGGCAGGCCGACGCGCTGTCGCAAACCTACGAGTTGAATGCCTTCGGCCAAGCGCTCTTTCGCCCAGATCGACGATCAGATCGCCGAAAGCGGCTCGCCCGCAGCGGCAGCCGCGCTGGTCCAGCACCGCTCCGACAAGCTGCTGGAAAATGCCGCCGAGGCAAGCAGCGCCCGCGACCTGCGGTCCTTCATCGACGTAGCGGGCACGCAGGTCACGTTCACGGTCATCGCGCAGGACGGCAAGGAGCTTGTCGCCACGGCGACCATCGCCGCGAACGGCTGCACCGTGGACGCCTGGAAGATGACTACCGCGCAAGAGCTTCCTGAGCAAGCTCTTCTTTCCACTAACTAACGACGAGAAGCAATAGCATAGGAGGATCGCCATGCAACTGAAAAGCCTACTCGAGAAGATGATCGAGGTGCACGCTTCCGACGTGTTCATCATCGCCGGCCTGCCTCTGGCGTACCAGGCGAGCGGATCGCACGTGCGCACGGACACGGCCCCGCTCACCCCGGCCGACACGCAGGAGTACATCAGACGATCTACGAACTGGCCGGGCGCGACCTGAGCCTGTTCACCGACAGCGTCAACCACGACGACGACTTCAGCTTCGCCGTCCCGGGCGTCGGTGGCCGTTTCGCGCCAACATCTTCCGCCAGCGCGGCTCCTATGGCGCCGTCATCCGCGTCATCCCCTTCGGGCTGCCCGATCCCGACGAGATGAACATCCCCGAGCCCGTCATGCGCTTGGCCGACCTGAACAGGGGCCTGGTGCTGGTAACGGCCCCACCGGGAGCGGCAAGTCCACCACGCTGGCATGCATGCTCGACCGCATGAACCACAAGCGCACGGGCCATATCCTGACCATGGAGGACCCCATCGAGTACGTGCACAAGCACGGCAGCTGCATCGTGACGCAGCGCGAGGTGCCCACCGACATCGCCAACTCTCCGAGGCGCTGCGCTCGGCCATGCGCGAGAGCCCGGACGTCATCTTCTTGGGCGAGATGCGCGACTAGGAGACCATCGGTACGGCCGTGACCGCCGCCGAGATGGCCCAGCTTCTGTTCTCCACGCTGCACACCACCAGCGCCGCCGACACCATCGAGCGCATCATCGACGCCTTCCCGGCCAACCAGCAGCGTCAGATTCGCATGCAGCTGTCGCTCGTGCTGCAGGCCACGGTCAGCCAGATGCTCATCCCCGCACTCGACGGCACCACCATCCCCGTGTTCGAGGTCATGCACATGAACACCGCCATCCGCAACCTCATCCGCGAGGAGAAGACCTACCAGATCGACTCCGTGATCGCCTCCAACGGCGCCGCCGGCATGCAGACCATGGACCAGGCGCTGTTCAACGCCGTGCGCGAGGGCAAGGTGGCGAAGGACGTCGCGCTACAGTACTCGCACCATCAGGAAGCCCTCCTGCGCCGCTTCCAGGCCGAGGGCTTGTAAGATCCAGGCGAGTGCCTGTAAGGGGCCCAGCAAACCGCATACAAGACCGCAAACGCCCTCCTGCAACCGCAGGAGGGCGTTTTGTTGCATTCCGACGATCGAATGGAAACGACGGGGCCCGGCCGGGAACCTACGTAGGCGGTTCGAACTCCCCGACGCGAGCGTTCTCGCCGGTCGTAGCGCGATATGCTAGGCGAAAGCCGCGGCGGCTGCGCCCGGGACGATCTTCGCCGCGGGCGCGCCTAACACCGTAACTGCGCATATCGAGGCTGCGACAGCCACCGCGACTTCCCCACAAGACGCGAAAGGGCCCGCCGAAGCGGGCCCCTTTGCTGCAAGGTTTATGAACCTGTTGCTTACATCATGCCGCCCATACCGGCTGCACCTGCGGCGGCAGCAGCGGCCGCCGGATCGGGATCCTTCGGGATCTCGTTGATGGTGCACTCGGTGATGAGGATCAGGGCAGCCACGGAAGCAGCGGACTGCAGAGCCGTGCGGGTGACCTTGACGGGGTCGTTGACGCCCATCTCGATCATCTTGCCGGTGGTGCCGTCGGCGAAGTTCACGCCCTCGCCCTTCTCCATGTGGCGAACCTTGTCGACCACGACGGCGCCCTCAAAGCCAGCGTTCTGAGCGATGGCGCGCATGGGGGGGCCTCCATGGCCTTGCGGATGATCTCCACGCCGACCTTCTCGTCAGCGTCGGTGACCTCGAGCGTGTCCAGAGCCGGGATGGCGTTGATCAGAGCCACGCCGCCGCCGGCGACGATGCCCTCTTCGACAGCCGCGCGGGTTGCCTGCAGGGCGTCCTCGATGCGGTGCTTCTTCTCCTTGAGCTCGGACTCGGTAGCAGCACCGACCTTGAGCACGGCAACGCCGCCGGAAAGCTTCGCCAGGCGCTCCTGGAGCTTCTCGCGGTCGAAATCGGAGTCGACGCGCTCGAGCTCGGCCTTGATCTGGCCGATGCGATCGTCGATGGCGGCCTTGTCGCCGGCGCCGTCCACGATGAGGGCGGAGTCCTTGGTGACCTTGACGGTCTTAGCGGTGCCGAGCATCTCGATCTTGGCATCGGCCAGGGTCATGCCGAAGTCCTTGTCGATGACCTGCGCACCGGTGACGGCGGCGATGTCCTCGAGGATGCGCTTGCGGCGGTCGCCGAAGCCGGGAGCCTTGATGGCCACGACGTTCAGGGTGCCGCGCAGCTTGTTCAGCAGGATGGTGGCCAGGGCCTCGCCCTCGACGTCCTCAGCGACGATGAACAGCGGACGGCCGGTCTTCATGATCTGCTCCAGCAGCGGGACCATGTCCTGGATGTTGGTGATCTTCTGGTCGGTCAGCAGGATGTAGGGGTCGAGAGGACGGCTTCCATCTTCTCCATGTCGGTGGCCATGTACGGCGCAGATATAGCCGCGGTCGTACTGCATGCCCTCGACGATGTCGAGCTCGATGTCGAAGTTCTGGGAATCCTCCACGGAGATGGCGCCGTCGTTGCCCACGGCGTCCATGGCCTCGGCGATCTTCTCGCCGACGGCGGGGTCACCGGCGGAGATGCGACCGACGTTGGCGATCTGCTCCTTGGTGGACACCGGGGTGGCGTCGGCCTTGATGGCCTCGGGCCACGGCGTCGGTGGCCTTCTCGATGCCGCGGCGAATGCCCAGCGCGTCGGCGCCGGCGGTCACGTTCTTCAGGCCCTCGGAGACGATGACGTCGGCCAGCAGCGTGGCGGTGGTGGTACCGTCGCCGGCGACGTCGTTGGTCTTCACGGCCACCTCGCGCACCAGCTGGGCGCCCATGTTCTCGACCGGGTTCTCCAGCTCGACTTCCTTGGCGACGGTCACGCCATCGTTGGTGATCAGCGGGGCGCCGAAGGACTTCTCAAAGGGCGACGTAACGGCCCTTGGGGCCGAGCGTGACCTTGACGGCGTTTGCCAGCTTGTTGACGCCTGCGGCCAGAGCGCTGCGGGCATCAGCCTCGAATTTGATATCCTTAGCCATTCTAAAGCTTCCTTTGAATGCGGCCTGCGCGCGGTTCCAAGATACCGGGCGCAGGCCCATGTTTACTGACGAGGTGAAACGATCGGAACTTATTCGAAGACGCCGTACAGATCGTCGGCACGGAGGATGAGCAGGTCCTCGCCGTCGACCTTGATCTCCTGGCCGCCGAACTTGCCGTAGACGACCTTGTCGCCGACCTTCACGGGAACGGGAACCAGGTTGCCGTCCTTATCGGGCTTGCCAGCGCCGACTGCCAGAACGACGCCGCTCTGAGGCTTTTCCTTGGCCTCGGATGCGATGAACAGACCGGAAGCCGTGGTCTCCTCAGCTTCGTCAGCCTTCACGATAACGCGGTCGCCCAGGGGTTTAAGATTCATAACGCTGCCTTCCTTTCGCATCGATTACGCGAGATTGGTTTCGCATACCCGTTATTTAACCACTCTGTGTTTCTGAGTGCTAGCACTCTTTGGTAACGAGTGCTAAACACATTGCCTACTATAGCAGCCGACCGTCCGATTGCAAGTGGATTACGGTGATTTATGGCACGCTCCGAAAGTTCTTGCGCAAGCGCATAAGACAGAAGGAGCGCCGGCAGCCGATAGCCGCCGACGCTCCCCCTTTCGCCAGCTTTCACATCACGCCGGGCTTCACCAACCCGCTCTCGTAGGCGCGCACCACCAGCTGCGCGCGGTCGTGCGCATCGAGCTTGGCCATGATGCGCGCGAGGTGCGTCTTGACCGTTGCGGGGCTGATGAACAGGCGCTCGCCGATCTGGTCGTTGTTAAGGCCGCGCGCGACCAGCGTGAGGATCTCGCGCTCGCGATCGGTGAGCTGGTCGATGCCGCGTGCCGCGGCACCCGCGGGCACGCCCGGGCGCGCCGCCACGAACGTCTCGATGAGCCGGCGCGTGATGGACGGCTCGATGAGCGCGTCGCCGGCCGCCACCACGCGCACGGCCGCGGCGATGTCGTCGGGCTCGGCGTCTTTGAGGAGGAAGCCGCCGGCGCCCGCCGACAGCGCGTCGTACACGTATTCGTCCAGGTCGAACGTGGTGAGGATGAGCACCTGCACGTCCTGGAGGGCGGCGTTGGAGCGGATGGCGCGCGTGGCATCGATGCCGTTCAGGCGCGGCATGCGGATGTCCATGAGCACCACGTCGGGGCGCAGGCGCTCGGCAAGCTGCACCGCCTGATCGCCGTCGCGCGCCTCGCCCACCACCTCGATGCCGTCGTAGGACGACAAGATCATGCGGAAGCCGCTGCGCACCAGGTCCTGATCGTCGACCACTAGCACGCGCACGGGACGCTTCGCACCCGCCGCCTGCAAAAAGGGTGCTCGCTATACTGGCGGGATTGGCCGCCTGCGGGGAGGTGCCGGACTCACTGGCCGGGGTTGCCGGGTTGGCCGGGCCTGCCGAGTTTGCCGGGTTGCCAGGTTGGCCGCCTGCGAGGATGCGTTTGCCGCGCCTTCGCCGTCGAGCGTCTGTTCCATTCGCTATGCCTCCGTTCCGCGAAGCGGGATGCTCGCGCGCACGCAAAACCCGCCGTTTTCGCCATCGCCTGCCGAGAACGACCCGCCGAGCACGTGGATGCGCTCGGCCATGCCCGCCGCGCCGTGGCCCGCGCCATCGGCCGCCCGCGGCAGCTGGGGGCGGCCATATCTGCCGGCTGCGCCGCCGCGCCGCAGCCGGCGCCGTCGTCGATCACGGACAGCGTGGCCGCGCCGTCCTCCACCGCGAACCGCAGCGACACGCGCTGCGCCCGCGCATGCCGAACCGCGTTCGTGCACGCCTCGCGCGCCACGGTGAACAGCGCCATGTCGACGTGCGCGGGCACGCGGGCTCGATCGTACGCCGCCATATCGAGCGTCACGTCCAGGCCGGCGCCGCGCAGATACGACTCCAGCTCGTCTACCTGGTTCGTTCCCGCGGCGGGCATGGTCTCGGCCGCGTCGTCGCCGTGGCGCAGCACGCCGATCATAGAGCGGATGTCGTCGAGCGCGGCCTTCGCCGTGGCGCGCGCCGTGGACACCGCCTCCTTCGCCATCTGGGGATCGCGCTCCACCAGCCGCTCGGCCGCGGCAAGCTGGATGCTCACCGCCGAGAGCGAGTGCGCCGTGATGTCGTGCACCTCGCGGGCGATGCGCACGCGCTCCTCCTCCACGCGGCGGGCGGCCTCCTCCTCGCGCGTGCGCTCGGCCTCGGCCGCGCGCTGCTCCACCGCGCGCACGTACGCGACATGCGTGCGGTAGGCGTAACCGGCAAGCACCGCCGCCACCATGAGCGCGATATTCTGGAAGCGCGTGAAGAACACCATGCTGGCCGCCTGCATGGGCGCGCCGGCGAACAGCAGCGACAGCACCGCCGCCGCGCCGCACGCGACGCCGGGCACGGTGCCGCATTCGGCCGCCACGGTATAGAGCGCCACCAGCGGCCCGACCACCGTCATGGAGAAGCCTGAGAACCTGACCTGCAGGCCCAGGAAGATGACCAGGCACGCGGCGAACACGGGCAGCGGGAAGCGGCGGCGCAGCACGAGCGGCACCACCGTCATGCCCAGACCCACGAACACCTGCAGGTCGGGCACCACGTTGACCACGCCGAGATATTGGCGAAGCGCCAGGTCGGGAATGATGATCGACGACGCCGTGAGCATAAGCTGCAGGCAGCCCACGGCGAACGCCGCCAGCGCCACCGCGGCGTCGACCAGCCAGTCGCGCGCCGTCATGTCGCGATATGTCATAAGAAGGTTATCCATGCCGTCCATGGTATCCCGAGCACGCCAAGCGCGCCATACGCCGCCCGAGGTAATCGCGCGGATGCGGACGATAGGGCTATGCCGCTCCCAGATCCTCGGTCACGGCCTTGCCGGTGAGCACGCCGAAGGCCCCGTTGGTGGTCAGGCTCTCGCCGCCGCCCTGCGCGGCGGCCCCGCAGCAGTACACGCCCGCGATGGCCTTGCCGTTGGCGTCGAGCAGGCGCCCGCCGCCGTCCACCACCGCGCCGCCGCGCGTGCGGAAGCGCACGGGGAACTGCTTGAGCGCGTAATACGGCGGCTTCAGGTTCTCCAGGAACTGCTTGCGGCCGAAATCCGAGTCCTTGCCGGCCTCGACCATGCTGGAAAAGCGGTCGACGGTCTTGCCCAGCACGTCCTCGGACACGCCCATGCCTAACGCCAGCTGCTCCACCGTGTCGCATGGTCCGACCAGGCGCGATGCGTGCTTCGCCGTCACCTGCGCCGCGCTGCGGGCCTGCCCGCTCTCCGAGATGCCGCTGTCGAAGATGGTCCAGAAATAGCCGCGCTCCTGGATGAAGCATGCGGCGCACAGGTCGCGCATGTAGTCCTCGTTGGCGAAGCGGTTGCCCTGCGCGTCTACCACGAGCGTGGGCGCGAACATGCTCCACGCCGCCGCCGGCGGAAGATCGCTGGTCACCGAAGGGGTCACGCTCATGTCGCTGAGCTGCGCGCCGAGCGCCTGGCACAGCTTATGACCCTCCCCATGGACGCGGCGGTGTAGCAGCCGATGCGCTCCCACGCCGACAGGTACTGGCGCACGAGCGACTGGTTGCTGGCGAACCCGCCCGTTGCCACCACCACGGCGCGCGCATGCACGTCGACCACGCCGGACTGGTCCTTCTTGCTGGTGGAGAAGCGCACGCCGCACACCTTGCCCGACTCGTCCAAGATGAACCCGGTGGCGCAATCGCCGGTGGAGAACTGCACGCCATTCGCCGCCAGCTTGTCGCGCAGCGGCATCATGATGCTCTCCGTGTCGCCGATGCCGTTTTTCGGAAGCACGCGGCGGCGGTTCGCCTCGTTGGCGGAATAGCTGGCGGGGTCGGCGAACTGCGCGCCGTACGAGCTTTTCATGGCGCGGTCGACCCACTCGGGCGCCGCATAGAACAGGCGCTTCGCAAATTCAAGATCGGTCACGCCGGCGCTCTTCAGGGCCTCCTTGCGCTCGGGCCACACGTCATCGCAGGTCTCGGTGATGCCCGCATCCTTCTGCAGCTGGCTGCCGCACACCTCCATGACGGCGTTGGACTCGTAGCTTTCGCCGCCCAGAGCATCGAGCTTCTCGGCCACCATGACCGACAGCCCCGCCTCGGAGAGGGATCCATGGCCGCCGAAAGGCCCGCCATGCCGCTGCCCAGGATGAGCACGTCAACCGATGTGGAGAACGACACCTGGGGCTGGCCGAGCACGCCGGCACCCTCGGCAGAGGGTGCCGCGGCGGAGCTGCACGATGACAGCAGGGGCACGGCGGCGAAGGCGGCGGAGGCGCCGACCAGCTTGAAGAAATCGCGGCGTTTCATGTAGGGCATGCTCTTTCACTAGATGGCGAAGGGACGGCGCCCGCCGCCGTGCAACCGGCTTTGGGCACCGTCCCCCATTTCGATATCGCAGCCATGGTAACGCACGCGCCCCGCGCGCAGCCGGCCGTTCGGCGCGCGTCACATCTTCTCGATATGCGGAGCGCGCAAGCGCTTCCCTATTCGTAGAACTTCACAGTGGGATACGGCGGCTCGAGGGCGCGCTTGAAGGCCTGCGAGCGCACCTTCGCCAGCACGCGCTCGACGTCGGCGCGGTTGAACCCGGCCTCCACCAGGCCGTTCTCGCTGACCCCGTGCTCGAAATGCGCGATGAGCATGCGGTCGAGCGTGGGGTAGTCGATGCCCATGGACTTCTCGTCCTCCTGGCCGGGCGCCAGCTCGGCGCTGGGCGGCTTGACCAGCACGTGCTCGGGAATGGGCGGCACCTGGCCGTCGCGCTCGGCGCGCTCGTTGCGCCAACGCGCGATGGCGTACACGTCGGTCTTGTACAGGCCGCCGATGGGAGCGAACGCGCCGGCCGTGTCGCCGTAGAGCGTGGAGTAGCCCATCATGGACTCGCTGCGGTTGCCCGTGTTCACCAGCATCCAGCCGTTGGCGTTGGAAAGCGCCATGAGCACCACGGTGCGGCAGCGCGCCTGCGTGTTCTCCGACGCCGTGCCCGAAAGCTTGCCGCAGCCCGAACGGCGCAGCACCGCCTCGAACGCCTCGAACGGCTCGCAGATGGACACGACGTGCGTCTCGATGCCCAGGTTGTCCGCCAGCTCGCGGGCATCGTCCAGGGAATGCTCCGTGGAATAGGGGCCGGGAAGCATGACGCCGTGCACGTGATCGGGGCCGAACACGTCGGCGCACAAGACGGCGATGACGCTTGAATCAATGCCGCCGGAAAGCCCCACCACCATATCGGTGAAGCCGGCGCCCTCCGCATAGGGCGCGCAGCGCGTCGGCGCACGCCTCGTACATATCATTCGCTCGCATACAGCTGTCCTTTCAGCACAAGCGGGATTCCTTCGGATACGAGTATGCCCAAGCAGTGTTTCAAGGTGATTGCCAGCATGCAACAGCTTGGCAACCGGTCGAATCCCACGATCAGCGAACCAGGGACGGCGGGCGGGCAGCGTAAAGTGTTTGCCCTTGCCGCCGTCCGCGTACGCCAGCGCTCAATCTTTTCACCCCTCCTGTTAAAGCGGGACGGCATTGAGTGCCCCCGAAACGCAAGCAGGCGGCATGCCCTAGGACATGCCGCCTGCTTGATGGGATATATTCGCTGTGCTACTGGATGGCGCGGATCTGCTCGGCCAGCCAGGTTGCCCATTCTCGACGCCCTCGCCCTTGGTTGCGGCGATGGGGAAGATGGGGGGCCTGCGGGTTGAGCTGGCGCACGCTGGCGTCGAACGCCTCGCGATCGAAGTTGAACACGGGCATGGTGTCCACCTTGTTCAGGATGACCACCTTCGCCGCCTGGAACACGCCGGGGTACTTGAGCGGCTTGTCGTGGCCCTCAGGCACCGACAAGATCATCACCTTGGCGTTCTCGCCCAGATCGAAGTCGGTGGGGCACACCAGGTTGCCCACGTTCTCCACGATGATGAGGTCGAGGCGCTCCAGGTCCAGCACGTCGATGGCGCGGCTGATCATGTTGGACTCCAGGTGGCACGCACCGCCCGTGTTGATCTGCACGGCAGCAATGCCCTGCGCCTTGATCTTCTCGGCGTCCACGTTGCTGGCGATGTCGCCCTCGATAACGGCGATGTTGAACTCGTCGCGCAGCGCGTCGATGGTGGCCAGGATGGTGGACGTCTTACCCGAACCGGGGCTGGCAAGCAGGTCGAGCACGAACACGTGGTTCTCGGCGAAACGCTTGCGCAGCTGCGCCGCCAGCTGGTCGTTCTTGTCAAGGATGGGTTGCTTCATATCGATTTGCATGCTGATTCCTCCTATTGATCAAGCAGCGGTTTCAGTTATGAGCCGGATCGGAAAGGCGCGGCGAATGCGCGTGGCCTTCCGGCTGCGCCATGGGAAGCACCTCCCCGCGCACGGCCGCGGCTTCGCCGGCACAGCGACGCGCTAGCGCACGTTAGTCGTCGGGCAGGTCCACCTCGATGGAGTCGATCTGCAGCTCGCGACCGGCTAAAAGCTTCGTGTTGTAGCCGCCGCACCCGGGGCACACCATATGGAAGCGGTCGTGCTCGTACTCGGCGCCGCAGTCCAGGCAAAGGCTTCGGGGCTTCACCATGTTGATCTCAAGCTCCGCACCCTCGCTCATGGTGCCTTCCGTGAGCACCTCGAACGCGAAGCGCAACGAATCCTCGATCGCCTCAGTCATCTCGCCGATGGACAGCGTGACCTTGAGCACCTTCGTGGCGCCCGCCTGCACGGCGGACTTCTCCACCGCTTCCATGACGCCGGTCATGATACCTAGCTCGTGCATGCAGCTCCTTCGATCCGCGAAACCGTGCGGCGCCCGCGCCGCACGCCATTGGTACGAACCCCATACTATCCAAGAAGGCCCGCATGCAGCGGGCCTTCAGGTTAACCATATATGTTTGCCGGCGAAGCTATTTGCGCTTCACGGCCTTGAGCTTCTTAGTCTTGGGAGCGGTCGCCTGGGGAGCGGTCGCCTGGGGAGCGGCCGCCTGGGCAGCGCCCTACTCCTTTGCAAGCTCCTGGTTCTGCTTCTTGATACGGCCGGCAAGCACGATGCGGGCCAGCAGCAGCGACACCTCGTACAGCACGATCAGCGCGGCGAACATGAGCGCCATGGTGACCGGCGATGCGTCGGGCGTGACGATGGCGCAGAATACCAGCAGGCCGACGTAGATGCCGCGCCAGCTATTGCGCAGCTTCTTGTACGGCACCACGTTGAACACCACCAAGTAGAAGATGACCAGCGGCAGCTCGAAGGCGAAGCCGAAGCCGAGCTCGAACTTGATGATGATGTCCACGTAGCTGGCCATGCGCGGCGTGACGGTGCCCAGGCCCATGGCCTGGTCGGTGAGCCACTGGAACGCCGGGTTCAAGATGATGAGGTAGCAGAACACCGTGCCGATGATGAACAGGGCCACGGCGGCGGCGAAGGTGGGCATGAACCACTTGCGCTCGTTGGGCTTGAGCGCCGGCAGGAAGAACGCCAGCAGCTGCCACAGGATAACCGGCGAAAGCAGGCCACGATGGCCGCCCAAATGGAGATCTTGAAGCGGGTGGAGAACGCCTCGAAGGGGTCGATGGCCATGAACGACGGCAGGCCGTCGGGGCCCTTCGGCAGGTACTCGGCGATGGGGATCATCAGGAACTGGCCCATGGTGGGCGTGGCGAAGTAGAACACGCACACGCCGACGAGCAGGCACACCACGATGCGCACAAGGCGCATGCGGAGCTCGCCGAGGTGGTCGAATAGCGGCATGCGTGCCGGTCCGATAGGCATCGGTTACTCCCCCCCTTCGTTTCGGTGGCGGAAGACTGGGCAGCGGGCGCTGCCGGTGCGGCGGGCGCCGCGGGAGCCGCTTGCGCGGCGGTTTCGGGAGCTGCGGCCTCAGTCGACCGGGCGTCGGCTGAGGCCAGCGCGGCCTGCTTGGCGGCCTCGGCCCTTTCGGCTTCGGCAGCCTGCTTGGCGGCGCGCTCGCGATCATAGCGCGCCTTCCGCTCGCTGCAGCTTCCTGCTGCCCGCCGGGCGCGGCTTGGGCGCCGAGGTGGAGGAGCTATGCGAGGACACGGCCTTTTCGCTTGCGCTGCTCACGGCCTTGCTGGCGCCGTTGGCAGCCTTCTTGCCTGCGTCGGCCGCCTTTTCCATGACGTCGAGCGGGTTCTTGAACGGTTCATCGGAATCGGGGTCGTACACCTCGTTCTTGATAACCTTGTTCATCTCCTCCTGCGCATTGCGGAACTTGCCGATGGCCTTGCCAAGCGTTTTCGCCATTGCGGGCAGCTTGTCAGGGCCGAACAGCAGGAAACCGAACAGCAGAATGAGAAATAGCTCAAATCCACCGATACCAAACAAAGCATTCCCTTTGCGTGCGTTCCCTTTACTCTTTTCGCGCTTGCGCGCAACAGCCATTCATGGTAACACAAACGCCCCGGCCCCCTTCGCGTGCACTTCCTTTACAGAAAAGTTCTGCTAGGGGAAGCAGCATTCGGGGACCGGGGCGTTATCAGTTGAACCAAGGGTTGCTACAAGGACAGCACGGAAAGCGCGATGGTGGGATGCCAAGTGCCAGCACCAGGATGACGCACACCACCACGGTGAAAATCTTTTGGTGCGGGCCGCCGCCCGCGGCGCCTTCTCGCGCGCCTCGCGCTCCTGCGCCGCCTTGATGCGTTCGGCCTTCTGCTTGGCCGTGAGCTTCTGATTCGTTCCCATGGCGCGCTACCTCAGCTTGCTGCGGATCTCGATGACGCGGGCGATGCTGCGAGCCACTTCCACGCCCACATGCCAGCTGCTCTTCTCGTACAGCACGTTGCCGCCCACCATGGTCATGAGCACGTCGGAACCGTTGCAGGCGTTGACCACGGCCGAGACCGGGTCGGTTGCCGGAGTCTGGTGCGAGCCGGACAGGTCGACGGCGATGACGTCGGCCAGCTTGCCCACTTCCAGGCTGCCCACCTTGTCGTCCATGCGCAGCGCGCGGGCGCCGCCGATGGTGGCCATCTCCAGCATGGTGGAGGACTTCATGAAGCTGCGCGGGTTCACGGCGCGCTGGATGAGCATACCGATGTGCATCTCCGAGATCATGTCGGTGGAGTCGGTGGCGGCGGGGCTGTCGGTGCCCAGGCCCACGCGCAGGCCGTTGTTCAGGAACTCGGCGAGCGGGGCCACGCCCATGCCCAGCTGGGCGTTGATGCGAGGGCAGCTGGCCACGGAGACGTCGTACTCCTTGAGTTTGGCCACGTCATGGTCGTCGACGTAGACGCCATGCACCATCATAACGTTGTCGCTCTCGAACGCGCCCCAGTTCAGCGTAGTTGACCGGCGTGGTGCCCGTGGGCAGCCACGGCGGGACCTCCACGTAGCAGCGCGTGGTGTCCATGGAGTGGACGGAGAAGGGCGAGGAGCCATAGCGCACGAAATCGCACTCCTCGCGGTCGCCGGCCAGGCGCAGCGCCACGGGAGGTTCTCCTTGGAGGAGAGCTGGGCGACCTTGCGGAAGATCTCCGGATTGCAGGTGAACAGCGACGACGGGGCCAGACCGACGGTAAGACGGTCGGAATCGACCTCTTCCTGCCAATGGGCCAGGTCGCTCTCGGCCTGATGCATGGCGAAGCCGACGCGACGGCGGTCCATGGCGCCCACCTCGCGGTAGACGACGCCGCGCATACCCAGCTTCTGCATGGCGGTGCAGCTGGCGCCCGACGTGGTGATGTCGGCCACAGTGGTGATGCCGCTGGACAGCGACTCGAGGCCGCCCAGGATGGCCGAATCATACCAATCGGCCACGTCCATCTTAGCGGACAGGCTCGCGCATGGTCATGATCCAGGTTGCGTAGGGGACATCGTGGACGATGCCGCGCATGACCGCGTTCTCCAGGTGGGTGTGCAGGTCGACGAAGCCGGGCAGGATGGCCGCCTGGCCGAAATCGGAGACCTCCTCATCGGGATAGCGCAACTTGAGCATGGCGGCGTCGCCGACGTCGCGGATGGCGCCGTCGCGAACGAGCACCGCACCGTTGTGGATGGGTTCCGACGTGATGGGAAGCACGTACTGCGCGCATACAAAAGCATGGGCTGCCTCGCTTGTTCCGTGATTTGCAAGTAAACACGTATGATAGCACCGATGAGCGCCCCGGCGGAGCTTCCACGAAAGCAACGCGGCGAGCGGCACGGGGAGGAGCGCTCGCCCGCTTACTTCAGCGGCAACGTTGCGGTGAACGCGGTGCCTTCGGCCTGCGTGCTTGAGGCGGTCAGCGTGCCCCGTGCTCCTCGGCGATGGCCCGCGCGATGGCAAGCCCCAGGCCGTGCCCGCCGGCGCGCCCGTGCGCCCTTGTCCGCGCGGTAAAAGCGATCAAACACGTGAGGAAGGTCCTCGGGCGATATGGGCGCGCCGGTGTTGCGCACCGCAAGCCTCGCCTGCTTTCCCTGAGCGCGAAAAGCGCCACGTCCACCGCTCCCCCGTCGTCGACGTACTTGCAAGCGTTGTCGATGAGCGTGCCGCCCAACGGCGCAGCCGCTGCTCGTTGCCGCGCAGCTCGATGCCGGGCTCCACCTGCGATTCCAGCCTCACACCGCGCTCGAACGCCACCGATTCGAACTGCAGGACCTCGCCTTCGATGACGTCGGACAGGTCGACTTCCTCGAGGGCCGGGCGCGCGGCGCCGGATTGCGCGGCGGCCTCCTCCTCGTCCATCTTCGCCAACGTGAGCAAATCGCCCACCAGGCCTTGCATGGCCTCGGCCTCGTGCTGCGTGCTCTCGAGCCACTGGCTTTGGCTTGCCACGCTGCGCTCGGGATGCTCGAGCGCGATGGACGTGTTGGCAAGGATGACGGTGAGCGGGGTCTTCAGGTCGTGCGACGCGTCCGCCACGAAGCGGCGCTGCTGCGTCCAGGCGCGGGCGACGGGACGCAGCGCCCAGCGGCTGAAGAACAGGCTGATGACGAAGAACACGGCCAGCGTCCCAACCTCCACCACGGCAAGCGTTGCCGCCAGGGCACGCCAGCCCGCTCGCGCTGCCCATGTCGGCGAACGCCAGATACATGACGCCGCCCGCCTGGCGCTTCATGTAAAAAACAGGCCCAAGTCGGAAAGGCTGCCGAAGCCCTCGTCGGCGCCGGCGAGCTGCTCGCCGGCCTGCTCGAGCACGTCTTGGCTGATAGACGCCGTATTGTAGCGGCCGAGCGCGGTCATCGCCCCGTCCGCGGACACGGAGAACAACGCCACGGGGATGACCTGCCTCCATCGCGCTCGCGCCCGCCGATGGTCGGCGGCGCGGGCTGCTCCCCGTCGAGCGCGGGCTGGCCATCGGCCGATTCCGGCTGGCCTTCGCCGAACGCGTCCTTCCCCATCTGCCTGCTCTGATGCTCGGAGGCCTGCGCGATGGCCTGGTTGAGCGCACCGTCGACCGTGGCAACGCTTTGCCGATGGTTCACCACGCAGATGGCCGCGAAGACCACCGTCAGCACAACGGCGACGGTGGCCATGTTCAACGCTATGAACTTGATGCGGAGCTTCTTCAGCATAGGATGGCCGCCTTAGGCCGCGGCGCCATCGGCGGCGAAACGGTAGCCCGCCTTGCGGATGGTCTCGATGCACGCTTGCGGTTCCCAAGAAGCGCATCTTCTTGCGCAGGAAGCTGACGTATGCCTCGACGTTGTTGTCCTCAGCGCTTGACTCCACACCCCACACACGCTCGATGAGCAGCTCCTTCGACACCACCTGCCCCGCGTTGCTCATAAGCACCTTCGCCAGGGAAAACTCCTTGAACGACAGGTGGATGGTCTTCTGCCCGCACGTCAGGTCGTAGCTTTCCAGGTTCAGCGAAAGATCGCCCGCATCGAGCTTCTCGAAGATCACCTCGCCCTGGCGGCGCGTGAGGGCGCGCAGGTGCGCCAGCAGCTCGGCGGGGCTGAACGGCTTTGTCATGTAGTCGTCGGCGCCGGCATCCAAACCGGTGATCTTGTCGGGCACGGCATCGCGCGCGGTGAGCAGCAGCACCGGTGTGCTCACATTCTTGCGGCGCAATTCGGCCACTACCGTGAAACCGTCCATTTTGGGAAGCATGACGTCCAAGATGACCACATCGTAGATGTCGCTTTCGGCATAGGCCAGGCCGTCGGCGCCGTTGTGCACCACGTCGGTGCCGTAGCCGTTCTCCTCCAGAATGTGCGCCAGCGCGCGGGCCAGCCGCACGTCATCTTCCACGATGAGAATCTGCATGGTGTGCCTTCCGTCGATTCCCGAACCCGCGCCTCAGGGCGCAGGCATGCATTCTTTCGGTCAACAATATACGGCGCAGCCTGAAAACGGGCTTAAAGAACGGGGCCGCCCCGAAGGACGGCCCGCGCACGGAAGCTATGGAAACGGTTTAGCGCTCGTAGACCTGATCGCAGCCGAGCAGGTCCTTCATAGTATGCCAGATCTGATGCGGGTCGCGCACGGGATGCGCAGGCGGCTTCATCTCGTAGCGCTCCACCGCGCCCGAAAGCAGGTCGACGGCGAACACCTCGTCGGAGAGCGTGAGCGCCTGCTGCGGGCAAATATCCGTGCAGCAGCGGCATTTCACGCAATCGCCGGGGAAATGCTCCACGCCGAACGTCCCATCCTCATCGGTGAACTTGCTGATGGCGCCGGTCGGGCAGAACGTCGCGCACATCTGGCAGCTGTTTGCATTTGTCCGGGTCGATGATGACGTGACCCCACAGACGCGTCTCGATCATGACGTCCTGCGACTCACCTAGGCTTGACAGGCTGTTCAGCAGAAGCTCGCGGCGATCGGGGATGAAATGCGGCAGCGTGCCGTCCTCCATCACCTTCTGAAAGCGCGATTCGGGCTTCTCCTCGATGCCGAGCGTTTCCTTCACGGCGTAGTCGGCGGTGGTGCCGGCGGCGGCTTTCGCCTCGGAACCCACCTCCGCGAAGAATCTGCGCTTGCCGGCATCAAAGCTGGATTTGCCCTCAAGGCGCACCTGGTGCGGGAACTTCGACACCAAATCGATGCGCGTGTCGCTGTTCCATGTTTCCAGCAGCGTATTGGCGGTGTCGCGCACCTGCTCGGCCATATGGAATCCGGTAGCGTCTTTCGCAGGAGGCGCACTTGCCCTCGACCAGGCTGACATGCTTGGCGCCGGCCACCGCCAGGGTGACCAGCAGGCTTTCCTCCACGCGCCCAAGGCACGTGACGGGCACGACTTTCTCCAGGTCAAGCAACCCTTCCGCGGCGTTCACGATTTGCTCGCACGCGATGACGACCTCCCATCAGCGGCGCGCATGGCCTGGATGCAGCGATGCAGCAGCTCGGCGTCGTTAGGACGATGGGCCTCGAGCGCGCACGTGGGGCACACAGTTGCGCACGTGCCGCAGCCGATGCACTTCTCCGGCGAGATGATCAGCTCGTTGTCGTTATAGGAAATGCAGCCCGATGTGCACACCTCCGCGCATTTCATGCACGTGGCGTTGCGATTGCGCACGACGGCGCAGCGGTTCTGATGAACCGTGATATCGGCGCTCTGAAGTTTTTCGAGCAGACCGAGGAAATTCTTGGCACTTGGCATTGCTGCCCCTTTCTCGTCTACCCCTTGCAATTGGTTAGTATAGCCGTTCGCCTACGAGAACGCACCGGCGGCGGCGTCGAACTCGCGCACGGAGCCGTCGGCGTACTCGATGCCCCAGGTGCCGTAGTCCACGTCGAACGCAGGCAGATCGGGAATGGCGAAGGCGGGCTCGGCGGCATCGGCGACCTCGGCCTGCGCTTCAGCGGCAACGTCGGCAGCATCAGCCGCCTGCTCGGCGGTGGCGCTTGTCGGCTCAGCCTGATCAGATGCCTGACCTGCGGATTCGCCTTGTTTGGCGGCAACGGCGGCGGCTTCGGCCTGCGCCTGCTCGGCGGCTGCGAGCTGCGCTTCGTAGCTGGCGCGCGACGGGATGCGCACGCAAGCGATATCCTGCCCCAGCGCACCGGCGTTCATGAGGTCGCGCACGCGCTCCACCATGTCCACCCTGTCGGCGGGAAACGACGAATCGGAGCCCGTCTTCACCGCAATGAGCGCGTTGTCGCCGAACTCCAATTCAAGCCAGTGATACGGAAACGCCGGCTGACCGTTTTCGGCGCGAACGTTGTTGGCGGCCGTGATGGTGTTGGACACCTTCGAGAACATGTTGTGCAGCCACTTGGGCATGACGCCCTCCATAGCCGCTGCGCGGCTTCGTCTGACTTGTCCCAGTAGGCACGATGCAGCTTGATCATGAAGCGCATCACGTTCTCCGGGTGCTGCCCGTCTACCGGCTTGTGCGCCTGCACAAGCGACGGCGCCACATAGGAGTACGAGCGTTTGATATCGGAGACGCACTCGTCGTTGAATAAACGTTCGTCCAGGTCCATGCGAAGAATCAAAGAGGGTCGAATAAAAGCGGTCATGGCTTCAGCTTCCTTTCTCCAAACCAAAGCGGGCCGGCGCACGTCCCCACGCGGCCAGGTCCGTCGTCCACTTGCATTCTTCCCCAAACCCCGCCGCGCAGTATGGCGCAACCCTCCGCGCATTGTCAAACGCGGGTTTGCGACCGCACATCCGGCGCAAAGCGCAACGGGCGGGCCGCACGCCTATGGCGCCAGCCGGGCCCGCGACGCGCCGTGAACGCTCGCCTGGAGTTGCGGCAAATCGCTGCAAACCCGCCGCGCGAAGACGCATCTATCCTCATATTCGAATAACCTACCGCGGAAAATCGGGCCTTGACATCGTCGATGCGGCGCGCATATCATCGTCGCGGGGAGTCCGCCGGCGCACCGGATGCGTGCGGCAGACATTGTTTGCAAAAAGTCGGAGCTTCAGGGGTGAAGTTCCCGGAGTCGGTCTTACGGGCCGGCACTGTAGCGTCATGCCAGAAGGCAGGCGCTTGTTTTGTTGCTAGCAATGTCTGGGAGGGGCGGAGCATGTCTGATTCCACTTTCGATCTATCCTTTGATTCCGAGCTCGACGAGTTCGACCCGCTGGAGGACACCGGCGCGGACGACGATGAGAACGAGGGCGGCGATTACACCGCCATCAGCTCGGCGACCGATGCACCCCGCACAGCAGCTCGAGGCCGAAAGCGATAACCGCACGCCTGCCGAGCGTATCGACGACCTGTTCAAATCCATGGCCCCGCGCCGCAAGGGTGCTGCTGGGCATCCTGTCCTTCGTGCAAGAGCCGCAAACCGCCGAGGCCGTGAACGCCCACGTCGACGAGCTGCAGCAGGACAACTTCAGCGTCTATACCGCCGCCAACCTGTGCAACCTGCTCGAGCGCGCCGGCGCCATCGAGCGCATCACCGCCGACGGCCAGCCTGCCGACGATACGGAAAACGATCCCAAGACCGTGGTCGTGGACGGCGTGGAGTACCTGGAAGCCGCCGAACCCGTTGAGGTGTTCTGGCGTATCACCGAGCCTGGCCAGGCAAAACTTGATTCCGACAAACCTACCGAGCGCCTGCGCGCCCCTGCTTGAGGAGGACGCGGCGTACGCGGTCATCTACAAGCGCATCCTCGCGCTGTGCGCAGCCGAAAACGGCGCTGCCACCCCGGTCATCAACGGCAAGGTCGACAACGACCCGCTGGTGCAAAAACCCCGCCTGTACGCCCCGCATTTCGTGGACAAGCTGGAGCAATGCGACGCGCTGGAATGGCGCAAGGCCTGGTTCACCACCGAAACGGGAAAGCAGGGCCTGGAAATGCTGGCAGATGTCGTGGACGAGTCCGCGGCCGATTCAAGGAGGACTAACCATGACCGAGAACGCCAACACCGCCGCAGAGCAGGCTTCCATGGACGAGCTGATCAAGCTGATCGAACAGCGCGCCGCAACGTACGGCCTGCTCAGCCACCTGTTCCGTGTGGAAGTCGACCAGGAGCTGCTTGCCGAGCTGCACGGCATGCGCTTCCCCGCCTCCACCAGCAACGCCGACGTGGACGAGGGCTACCTGCGCCTGGCGAAGTACCTGTCCAATACCTGGGAGAACAGCCTGACCGACCTAGCCGTGGACTACACCCGCGCGTTCATCGGCCACGGCGTGGACGCCTACAGCGCCGCCTACCCGTTCGAAAGCGTGTACACCTCCGAGAAGCGCCTGCTCATGCAGGATGCCCGCGACGAGGTGCTGGCCATCTACCGCTCCGCCGGCCTTGACAAGAAGAACAGCTGGAAGGAAGGCGAGGACCACGTAGCTCTGGAGCTGGAGTTCGAGCAGGCGCTTGCCAACCGTACCGCCGATGCGCTGCGCAAGGGCGACGAGGAGGAAGCCGCCGCGCTGCTGACCACGCAGAAGAACTTCCTGGAAGACCATCTGCTGTCGTGGGTTCCCATGATGACCGCCGACATGAAGCGTTTCGCGAAAACCGACCTCTATCAGGGCCTTGCCTATCTCACCGACGGGTTCCTGAATACCGATAAGGCTTTTTGGACGACGTTTTGACCGAAGACGAGTAACGAGGCATCGCCCGCCGACGCGCTTCGAAGCCAGCGCGTCGGCGGTTTTGCACCGCCAGACTTCCCGACGCGGAGGGCGTCGGATACGGGGGAGGCCAGCATCGGGCGCGAGCGAAAGAAGGAGAGATGGACAACACGGACAACCGCGCGGACCTGCCCGAGGGCCGCGCGGAACAGACGAGGGGACAGCTGATGCGGCAACAGCGCAGGCCGCCGCGGGAAAGCAAGCGAAAACCGGAGGCATGACGCGCCGCACGCTGTGCCTAGGCATCGGCGGCGCCGCAGTGATGCTCGGCCTGGGCGGGCTGAAGGTGGCGAACCCGCAGGCGATCGTCCGACCTCCGGGAGGACAGGACGAGGATCGCCTGATCAGCGCCTGCATCCGCTGCGAGAAATGCTACGAGATCTGCCCGCGCGACGTCATCCGTCCGGCGCACATCGAGGACGGCATCCTGAACATGCGCACGCCGACGTTTGATTTCAGCGACGGCTACTGCGATTGGTGCACCGAGGAGAATGGCGGCACGCCGCTGTGCGTCTCGGCCTGCCCCACGCGCGCGCTGGAGCTGCCGGCGGGCGCCACGAAGGAGAACACCGTCATCGGCAAAGCCGTCATCAACACCGACTGGTGCCTAGCATACAAGCTGATCGGCTGCCGATTCTGCTACGACGCGTGCCCGTACGGGGCCATAACGCTTGACGACGAGAACCGTCCCGTGGTGCTGGACAACAAGTGCAACGGATGCGGCGCATGCGAGAGCGTGTGCGTATCGCTGCAAAACGGCTCCATCTCCGAGGGCGCCACTTCGCGCGCCATCACCATCAAGCCGCTTGACCAGGTAGAAAGGTAGGGTGCGGTCATGAAACGTGATTCCAAGAAGCTGCGCACCATTACCGCGGCTCGCCATCGTCGCCATCGTGTTCGTGGGCTTTTTGACGAACCTGGGCATCGGCACCATTTCGGCACCGGGCATCTGGGACATCTCCGTCCTCTGCCCGTTGGGCGCCCTGGGTACCATGCTCGCCAGCAAGATAATCGGTACCGCGCGCCGTGGTGTCGCTGGTCATCATGGTGGTGCTCATCATCGTGTTCGCCCGCGCGCGTTCTGCGGCTGGATGTGCCCCGTTCCCCTGGTGCAGAAACTTCGCGGCATATTCACCAAGCCCGAGAAGCAGGCGAAGGCCGAGAAGGCAAAGGCCGTGAAACAGGCAGACGCTAAGGCGGCCGAGGCCGCAGCCGACATCGCTCCGCTAGCCGAGGACGAGAAGGCGGCGCTGGCAACCGGCTGCGAGAAGGGCTCGAAGGGCCTGTCCGGCTGCGCAAGCTGCGCGAAGAAGCGCGGCGAGACCGTGGACGCCCGCCATTTCGTGCTAGGCGGCGCGCTGGCGTCCACCTTCGTCTTCGGATTCCCGGTGTTCTGCCTCGTCTGCCCCATCGGACTCACGTTCGCCACCATCCTGCTGGTCATCAACCTGTTCTCACACGGCGATGTCACCTGGTCGCTCATCGTGGTGCCTGCCATCTTGATCGCCGAGGTGCTGCTGTTCAAGAAGTGGTGCCATAAGCTGTGCCCGCTTTCGGCGTTCATGAGCCTGATCGCCAAACTGAACCGCACGTTCAAGCCCCACCATCGACAACGCGAAGTGCCTGGAAACTGCCCAGGGCAAGAAGTGCGGCGCCTGCGGACGCGCCTGCGAGGGGCATCGACCCGCGCCATCCCGAGTTGTCCGAGGCTGCGTGGAGCGAGATGCACAAAGTGCCGCTCGTGCGTGGACGCCTGCCCGGCGCACGCGATCAGCATGCCGCTGATCGCCAAGAAAGGCGAACCCGTCTCGCTGGTGGAAAACGAGAAGTAGCCGGCAAGCGGATACGGCAAACGCGCACGTTGCGGCGCGAGGAACGCAACACGGGAACAGCCGGGCGCGCATCGCGCCCGGCCTCCCGGGCAGAGGGTGGCCTAGCAAGGGTTTTGGGGATGGACCACCTTCTGCCCGGGAGCGGCGCCTCTTCACCCTCCCCTCCTCCCCACTTCAGAAAGATGCCGCCACTCCCTCTTTCAACCTGAGAAGCCGAAGCGGGCAACCTCCTCACCCGCTTCGGCGCAAACCCCTCACCGTCAACAAGCTGGCGGAAGGGGCCCGGGAACGGCGACGACCCGTCGGCGTATCGTCGACGGCAGCGCGCTCCGACCCGCTTGGCGGGCAAGATCGCGAAGCATATATAAATAGGTAAGGAATAACGGCTGGGAGGTCGGATATGATCCAGGATATTTCGCACATCAAGGCAACGCGCATCGTCGGCGGCGTGGGCTGCGGCAAAACACAGCAGCTGATCGAGCGCGTATGCTCGCTGCTTTCGGGCGGCGAAAAAGGCAGGGAACGTGCTGGTGCTGTGCGCCACGCCGCAGGCATGCGAGTCGTTCACGCTGCGCCTGAACGCCGCTGGCGAAGAAGCCGGCGTGAACGCCGATGAGATCGCGGTGACCACGCCCGCGCCTTAGCGCTCGAGGTGCTCTCAGATGCCGAAGCGGTGCGCTGGTCAGGCCGCGGCCGCGTCTGCTCACCGCCTACGAGGAGGCTGTTCCTGCTCGAAGATATGAAGGTGAGCGGCCTGCGCCCCAAGCGCCTGCGCGAGATGCTGAAGTTCTTCTACCGCAGCTGGACCGAGCTTGCCGATGACGATCCGAACTGGCTTTTGCCCGGTGAGGAGTCCAACGCACACGCTGCTGAAGGACAACTTGGCGCTCACGCGCAGCATCGTCGAGCCCGAAGCGGGCAATCTGGCGGTGAATTACCTGCGCGGCCACGCCGGCGCGGTTGCCGCCCATTCGTTCGCCCACGTGCTGGTAGACGACCATCAGCGCATCAGCAAGGCGTCGCAGCTGCTTGCCGGCCTGATGGCGACCGAAACGCTCACCATCGCCGGCGACCGCACCGCCTGTGTGCAGGTCTATGACAGCTACCCCTATGCCGCAGGCTTGGACGAGTTCATGGACGAGCACGAAGGAGCGGAGGATATCGAGCTGTCCGCATGCCATGCTTGCGCAGCTGGAGCTGCAGCTGCGTCCAAATTGCTTGCCGACCCCCGCCATGCAGTCGATCGCGTTCCATGCAGCGGAAGACATCGTCGCAGGTCAGACGGTTGTGCTGGAAAGCCCGCTGCCCGAAGACGAATTCGGCGCCGTTGCGCGCTTCGCTGCCGAAACCGTGGCGGCCGGAACGAACCCCGCCGACATCGTGGTTGCGACGCCTAACGGCGTGTGGAGCCGCAACATGGTGAAGGCCCTGCTAGCCGCGAAGGTTCCCGCTCAGGCGCTGACCGATCGCCAGCCGGTGCGCGGCGACATCCGCGACAACGAGCGCTGCGTGCCCGCCCACGTGCTGACGGCGCTGGACCTGGTGGCCGATCCCGAAAACGTGCTTGCATGGCGTTGCTGGTGCGGATACGGCGACTGGCTGGCCAACAGCTCCGCCCTGGCGAATCTGCGCGCATATGCCGATGAGCACGATAAGGGCCTGGTGGAGGCCCTGCGCGATGTGCAGGATAGCGCGCTGGCCGCGAACGAGGGCGACGCCGATCGCGTAGTGGGCGCCAAGCGCGTTGCCGACGCACGCGAAGCGGGCCTTGCACTCATCGAATCCGCAGCCGGGCTCGAAGGCACGGCACTGCTGGACAAGCTTGCCGAGCTGGTCACGGGCCAGGAAGGCGCAACGGCGCCGGGCATCGTGAGCACGCTGTGCCTGGGCGAGCAGGATAACTCCGCAGCCGCCATGGCCAAGCGCTTCCGCAACCGCCTGCTGGCGCCCGCATCGATGCCGCAAGCGCCGTCCAGGCGGTCCCCTACGAGTCGCGGGGCTTTCGCCGAAGGTGCTGATCATCAGCGGTTTTCGTGAACGGTTCATCCCCTGCCGCGAATACTTCGACAGCGCCGAGATGCCCTTGGACAAGCAGGAGAAGGAGCACGCGAAGGACGCGCGCCGCGTGTACGCCATGGCAGGAAAGGCAAGCGAGCAGCTGGTGATTTCCCGCCTCACCACCACCAGCCTGGAAACCGCCAGCGTCATGAAGCTGCACATCGGCCGCATCCGCCTGCAAGACGGCAAGCGCATGTGCGCCATCGAGCCCAGCGGCTTCATCGAGCAGCTGGCATAAAAAAGGTTGGCCGAGAACCATCCCGATAGCTCATTGAGCGCGCAAGCACCGCACCCCGCCTCGTGGACGTGAGCGCAAACTCAAGTAAACGCAAAAAGCCCCGCACAATGCAGGGCTTTTTAATCCGTCGATTCCGACCTTGACGCGTATCGGGTTAGAAGCTGAAAATCTGCCTAAGCGCCTCTAGCTCAGCCGCCAATTGATTTTCGGCGGTTTCCTTTTCCTATTCTTTCCTATTTGTCTAGCGAAAGCGCAAAACGCCTATGCGAAAAGCTTATAGCAGTGCAGCTTCCCAGTCGGCTTCTTTGAAGCCGGTTAGCACGAAATCGGGGCCGACGACGATGGGACGTTTACCAGCATGCCGTTGGCAGCCAGCAGGTCATAAGCTTCCGCGTCCGACATGCCTGCATCTAGCTGGGCTTTCACATTATGCTGGCGATACAGCTGCCCGCTGGTGTTGAAGAAGAACCGGCGCAGCGGCAACCCGCTTTTCGCGTGCCATTCGGCCAGCTCAGCCGCCTTGGGATTATCCGCCACAATGTCGCGATCCGCATACACCACGCCATGCGCATCCAACCACGCCTTCGCCTTCTTGCACGTTGAGCACTTCCGGGTACTCGATGAACAACACTTCCCTGCACGATGAGCTCCTTCCTTTAGGCGGCTCGCCTTTGCGTTTTGCGTTGCATAGCGTAGCAGGACGCCACCGCACCGCTCAACCAAGCACAAGTGGAAACGCGATTCAGGCAGATAGCGCTACGTCCTCTAAGTGTCGGATCCAAGACGCAAGGCGGCCCTTCCGCTTGGAGACGTCCCTGTTTGCAAGGGGGGTTTGGGGAAAGGGTGTCTCCAAGCGGAAGGGCCGCTCGGGATATTCGGTTGTCGTCCGGCAACCCGATGGGGACCGCCGGGTGCGGGACGAGGGGGGCCGGCGGGCCGAGCCAGCGCGAAGAAGCTGGCCGCCAGGGGCGGCCAGGCCAGGCGGCCCGGCCAAGCCCTGACGAAACCGCCTAGTAGAACATGAACGCGGAGAGGCCCATGTTGTAGAAGGCCACGCGCAGGCAGATGGCGCCGGCGAGGGCGGCGACCACGGCCACGCCGCCGAAGAGCTTCCAGCCGGCCGAGTCGCCCTTCTTCTTGGCGAGCACACAGCAGGCCAGCGGGACGACCGCGCCCACGACCACGGCGCCGAGCCAGCAGCGGGGGCCTGGGCGCCCACGGTCGCGGCGGCGTCGGCCACGGCCTTGGCGGGATGCGTCGGATCGAAGTAGTAGCCCACCTGGGAGAACGCGCCGGCGCTCAGCTGGATGAAGGCCGCGTAGGCAACGGTGCACACGGCGCCGATCGCGGAGCCGGCCACGGCCGGCAGGCCGCAGGCGGCGGCATCCTCGCCCTTGGCGGCGAAAGCACGACCGCGCAGGTTGCCGGGCCGAGCAGGCAGGCGGCGCCCACGATGGAGAGAACCTCGAGCACGGAATCCCCACGCAGGGCGCGCCGGCATCATGTAGGAATGCGCGCACACTGCGGCCAACACGACCGAGATGGCGATGGCCACCCACGCCATGCCCTTCGGCAGCGTGCCGCCGTCATCGGACTTGCGGGCCATGACGAAGTACGCCACGGCAATCACCACGAACACCACGATCGCGATGAGCTCCTGCGTAATGCCGGAGGTGATGTGGCCGAAGCCGTTGAAGATGCGCTCCCAGTGCTGCAGGTGGAAGAACACGGCGATGCCGCCGGCGGCCGGAGAAGCACGCAGGACAGGATCGCCAGCAGCTGCTGGGACTTCTTGCCCGCGCCCTTGAGCGCCAGCACGCCGGCACCGCCGAACACGCCGCAGCCCCAAGCGGTAAGGGTGGTGAACAAAATCAGAGGCCATTGCAGTTCCATGATCTACTCCTCCCTTGCCAATCGCGGTCGCGCAGGATGTACACGAAGCTGGGGTCGTTGCCCACGTCCGGCAAATGGTGAACGTCGGACTGCTTGTACTCCTGCACGCATTCCTTCAGCGTGATGCGCGTGTGCTCGGTCTTGTCGTAGCTCAGGTCGCCCTCGGTCACGTCGACCACCCACGGCGCCTCGAACGAATCGATGCCCTTGTCCAGGTCGCCGAAGAAGCGCGCACGTCCGCCGCATTGCGCCACGCAGGCGGGCAGGCTCGCCTTGGGCGATGCGCTCTTTCGCACAGGGTGCACCTCAACCACGCGCTCCTCCTCGTTGAGGTAACGCACGCCATAAGGGCAGCTCATAGCGCAGAACTGGCAGCCGATGCATTTCGACTTGTCGATCTGCACGGTGCCGTCGGCGGCGATAGTGGCTGGGCCTCGGTCGGGCACACCTTTCACGCACTCCGGGTCCTTGCAGTGCTGGCACTGCACGGTCAGGAAGTACATCTCCACATCAGGCCACGTTCCGCAGCCATCCTTCTTCGGATTCGGGCCGATGCGCAACGTCTTGTTCAGTAATCGCCCACCGGCACGCTGTTCCATGGCCTTGCACGCCACGCTGCATGCCAGGCAGCCCCGCAACGGTTCAGGTCCGTTGCAATCGCATAATGGGTCATCTTCGCGCACCTCCTTCATCGCGAACGTCGTAAGTTCGGCAGCCATTCCTTCAGACGCGGATCGGAGCGTCGTGGATGATCGTTGCCGTTGTGATCGCGGCACGGGATTGCCGAACGGCGAGTTTTTCCGCCGTTGCCTTGTAGATGTTCACAGGGTACGCGCGCAGGTAGCTGGTGCCGGAGATACGGTCCTGATAGCCCTGCCCGTGGTGACCAGGCAGTTGCAGCCGCACAGGTCGTAGCCCACCACCACTGGTGCTCCAGGTTCACCAGGTTACCGTACCGGTGCGATGCCGTGGTACAGGTCGGCCACCTGGCGGATCTTGCCGTTGTCGTTCTCGATCCACACCCAGTCGCCCTGCTCGATGCCCAAGCGCGCGGCATCCTGCGGGTTGATCTCGATACGCGGAGCCGGCCACATCTCGCGGCACCAGGGCAGCTGGCGATGCTCGGAGTGGAAGTACACCGGGATACGACGGCCGGTCGTTGCGGTGAACGGGTACTTCTCGTTCATCTCCGGGTCGGCGATCGGGCTCAGCGGCGGCCTTGTACGTGGGCAGGAAGTCTTCCTCGTCCTCGGGCATGAACGTCTCGATGAGCGTGTTCCAGATCTCCATCTTGCGGGTCGGCGTGCCGAAGCCTGGTTTGGCAAACTCCTCGAGCGCGTTCTTGTCGCCGTATGCCTTCAGCGGCATCATGCCCGTCTCGTAGCGGCGATACGTGCCCCATGTGTCGGGTGCGACCACCTTGGCATCCTTCCAGCCGTTCTTCTGGAAGTCCTCCTTGTACTCTTCCCACGTGATGGAATCGCCTTGACGGCCGGTGTTGAGCATGATGTCAAGGTTCTCGATGCGGCTGGGCCACTTTGTTCTCGTCGGGACCCCACTGCTTGCCCATGTACTTGTAGATCATCGTGGCGATCTCGATGTCGTGCAGGGTGTCGGCAGGAGGCTCGATGGCGCGGCACGTTGCGCCCTGGCGCCCGAGGGGCCCTGCGACATACGCGGGCAGTCGGTCTCAAGCCAGTGCTGCGCGGGCAGCAGGATGTCGGCCATGCCGGCGGTCGGCGTCTTCCACAGGTCCTCGCACACGAAGAAGTCCAGGTTGGGGAACGCCTTCCCACTTCTGCAGGGAATTCGACATGCACATGAAGTCGCCCGTGGAGCACCAACCGGCCTTGACCGGGTACGGATCGCCCGTCTCGATGGCCTTCCACACGCTTGCATCGTCCGCCCAGCCCTGCCACCAACCGAGCAGCGGGTAGTCCTCGATGCCGAGCGTCTTGTTGAACTCCTCGGCGGAGATGTTCGGGATGCCGGGGCAACAGCGCCCAGGCCGGCCTTGAACACGAAGTCGCCCTGCGTGCCGCCGCGATGGCCTGCGGGAACGTCCCAGTTGCCGGACAGGCCGATGTAGGTGTCCATGGCGCGACACATGGCAATGGCGTTGCAGCTGTGCTCAATGGCCAGCTGGTACTGCACGCCGCCGTTGCCGTAGCCGGTGGACGGATCGATGCGCGTGGCGTGGATCTTCGCGGCGCGCTCGATGGATTCGGCCGGCACGCCGGTGATCTCGGAGACCTTCTCGGGCGTGTACTCGGCCACGCGTGCGGTGAAGTACTCCCACACGGGCTTGACCTTGGACTTACGACCGTCTTTCAGCTCCACCTCGAACTCGCCGTACAGCGCCGGGTCGATGGCCGGGTCGAACGGCGTCGGGTCGGGAACCCAGCCCTGGCTCACGCCGGGCACCAGATGCTCCTGCATGCCCTCATGGCCGGCCGTCGGCTTGCTCCACGTCTCGCCTTCCCACAGGCCGCTGTCGGCATCGAAGTAGGTCATGCGGTTGTTCAGGTTGTCCCACACCATGAACTTGTGCGGATCGCCGTCTTCCTTCAGGTCGCTTTCCTTGAGCAGGCGCGTCTTGATCTGGCACTTGCCGCTGGTGAAGCGGTAGACCTCATAGCCGGAGGGCTCCACGTCGCTGCAAACCAGGAACGGCGCGTCGGTCCACTTCTTTGGCGAACAGGTCGTCGTACAGGTCGTTGTTGATCAGCACGTTCAACCAGCCCATGGGCCATGGCGCCGTCGGTGCCGGGGCGCAGGTTAAGCCAGATGTCGGCCTCCTTGCCCAGGTTTGTCATACGCGGATCGACCACGATGTGCGTGTCGGCCTTCTCGGCAACGTCGACCACGGTACGGCAGGAGTCGTCGTAGTTCGAAAGCTCCGGACCGGTACCCCAGGACGTGTATACCTTCGGGCGGCCGACCGTCTCCATCCACGATGCCTGCATCATGGAGTTCAGCGCGGTGGCGAAGAAAGCGCGGGCCTTGCACACCTGCCACGGGATGCACATGTTCGGGCTGCCGACCAGCTGGCCGAGCGCGCCGTATGCGAACATGCCCCAGATGCGGCTAGTGCCCGACATGCCGAAGATGGACTCTCCGCCGTAGCGGTCCATCGTCTCCTGCAGTTTCTCGGCGATGGTGCTCATCGCCTCATCCCAGCTGATGCGCACCCAACCGGGATCGTCCTCGCCGCGTGCGTTCGTGCGCTTCATGGGTGGTACAGACGGTCGGGGTGGTACGCCGCCTGCAGCGACGCCTGGCCCTTGCCGCAATGGTTGCCCATGGAGTGGAACGCGCTCGTCGCCTTCCGTGCGGATGGCGCGGCCGTTCTCGACGATGACCCACACGCCGCATTCCATCTTGCCGCAGCCGCGGCAGCATGAACGCACGCGCTTGGTCTCGCCCGCTTTGCTTTGGGTGGCGCTGCTCGACTCGGCCAACGCGGCACCCGTAGGCGCCACCACGGCAGCGGCGGCCGCGGTAGCGGCTGCCAGCTTCGTGAACGCGCGGCGCGTCATATTCAGCTTGCCCATGCTCTCCTCCTTCTCTCGTCCTCTCGCTCCCGCGAACACGCTGCAGCAGCATCGCGTCGCGGGGAGGAAAAGCTCCCTCGGGCGCTCCCCCGAGCATCAAGCGACTTCGCCTGCATTGCCGCCGACGTGTTGCGCTCAACCCTTGCGTTTTCACAACGCATCCGAAGATAGCGGGTGCTATAGGGCTTCGAAATCGGGCACGAGAGTCGATTTCGCAATATCGTGCAATATATATGAGACGTTTGACCTGGGGTTTTGCGAACTATAGAAATCAAGGTTCCGGCAAACGCCTCCTAAGCCCTCCAGCATTCGTATAATGAAAGCAAGTTGATATGGGGTTACCAGGGGGAGCAGGTTTTGGGGAACTTGAAGACGAGCAAGGATGACAAGGGGGCGCGGCGTCGCCGCAGGGCTCATCACACCCGCCATCGTCGGCATCGGCGTGGCCCTGGGGTGCACGCTGGCTTGGCCGCTTATGGCGTTTCAGAGCATGAATCTCTACGTGGGGCTTGCGCACTGCGAATGGATCCTCGATCGGGCCTACTTGCTGTCCATCGTGGCAACCACCGTCACGTTGGCGCTCTGCGGCATCTTCCACAAGCAGTTCGACCGGCTGCTGGGCTCGGCGCTGGCGCGCTACCTGTTCCCCATCGGCATGGCCGTATGCACGCTTCTGGTGCTGGGCGCGGGCAACGAGGGGACTGTCGGCACGGCGCTCGTCACCGCGTACGGCATAGGCACCGGCGTGTTCTCCGCGCTGTTCCTTATGACCTTCGGCGCGGTGCTGGGCGCTGTCGCTCAAGCAATCGGCCGCGGCCATCGCCATCGGGTACCTGGCATCCACCGTGCTGTTCTTCGCCTTCCTGTTCTTTGGGCGCTTGAATCCGTGCTGTTCTGCGCCAGCATGGGCCCGGTGGCCGCGGCGTTTCTGTTCTACGGGTTTCCAGCTTGCAGATCGACAAGAAGCAGGCCAACGCATTGCCGCGCCAAGCCGATCCGAAGACCCTGCCGAGCATCGCCAGCTGCTCCGCTTGATTTGCGCGTTCGGCCTGACGATACTCGTGCGGCGTATCCCTACGAGCTGTCGCGAACGCTGTATGTGCAGATGGGTCAGTTCGCTAGCAGCGATGTGGCGCCTTTACGCCGTCGCGCAGGCCTGCATTACCACGCTGACCGCCATCGGGTCCATCGGCGTGGCGCTCGTTCTCATCACTTCGAAGGGCATCCGCGGCCCCGAGGCCTGCTACCGCCTTATCACCACGTTCTTGCTTGCCGGCGCGCTGTTCCTGCCTGCGCCGATGCTGTTCCCCCAACGTGCCCGCCTATCTGCCGTTGGCCATCGACGTCGGCGCGTTCCAGTGCCTTGGCATGGGCATGGATCCTCATCGCCGGCCTGTGCCGCCGCTACCAAACCTCATGCCTGTTCGCGTTCCGGGCTTATCCGGGCCGCATGGTCGGCAGGCCCGCTCGTGGGCATGCTTAATCGGGCGGTGGCTGTGGTACGGCATCGGGCTCGATATCGCCGGCGCGTTCACTGCAGCCTGCATGTGCGTGCTGCTCATCGCGCTTGTGAACAACTTCGTGTTCACCGAGAACGGGCTCGCCTGGGCGCTCAGCATCATGCCGACCGATCGTAAGCAGCGATTCCAAGACCGCTGCCGCGCGGAAGTCATCGAGCGCCACGGCCTGACCGAGCGCGAAGGCGAGATCATGATCATGTTCGCGAAAGGCCGCAACCTGCCCTACGTGCAAGAGGAGCTTTTGCCTGTCGAAGAGCACGGTGAGCACCCACCGCCAGCACATCTACCAAAAGCTCGGCGTGCACTCTGCCCAAGAGATGATCGACCTGATCCAAAAGGAGAAGGGGTAGAGAGCGGTTGGGACATCCGCGATGCGTTATGCTGGTGGGCAAACACTTGGGAAAGGATGGTCTTATGCGGGCATTGGTGCAGCGAGGGGCACATGCGCAGGTGGATATCGATGGCGAAAC
>VOFE01001541.1_pt1 | contig 82000 bp, 97 predicted proteins | sample 5384071 | NCBI WGS metagenome assembly VOFE01 (sample SAMN12384724, study PRJNA508395) | human gut metagenome | isolation source: healthy gut D | host: Homo sapiens
GACCTTTTCCTTCTTCCACTGGATTTTTATCCATCCGACTTCACATACAGAAGATGAACTAAGCGAAATATTAACCCACGAACAAACTCATGCCAACCAATGGCATTCCATTGATGTACTTGTCAGTGAGATTGTATGTATATTTTGCTGGTTCAACTTTTGCCTGGCTCATGAAACGGGAAATCCGCACTAATCTGGAATATCTGGCGGACAACCGTGTACTGGAAACCGGACATGACTCTAAAGCCTATCAGTATCACCTGTTAGGATTATCACATCATAAGGCTGCAGCAACTATCTATAACAGTTTTAATGTATTACCTTTAAAAAACGCATCAAGATGATGAACAAAAGAGAACCCGAGAAATAGGGAGAACTAAATACCTCATGTTTCTCCCCTTGGCAGCCTTACTTATGATAATCAGCAATATCGAAGCCGTGGCCCGTACCACGAAGGAGATGGCAAAGATGTCATAGAAGCTGTAGAAGAGAATCTGGCGTCTAATTCAACAACGCCGGAGATGGAAGTTGCTACTGAAACGGCACCGCTGGAAACACCGGCACCGCAACAGGATAAAGACAAACTTGTGAACTACAAAGGAGTAGTAGTGGATAAAGACGGAAAAGCAGTGGAAGGCGCTGAGTTTTTCATTGACGGCGACCACAAACTGCCACAAAGTCAATCGTATGTCACGGAAAAGAACGGTAATTTTCTTTCAAAGCATTCGAAAATGCTAAAATGATAGTAATTTGGAAAAAGATGGAAAAATGATGGGAGTACCCGTCACTGTCAACAAAGAAAACAACTCCAACATGAAGATTGTCATGGATAGGGAATGGCTAAATCCACCAGCCGATGATCCTGATAATCCTGTATTTGAAGTAGTGGAACAAATGCCTGAATTTCCGGATGGCGGCATGTCAGGACTGATGCAATTTTTATCGAAAAACATCAGATATCCGGTAAATGCACAGAAAAATGGTACGCAAGGACGCGTTACTGTACAATTTGTTGTAAATGCAGACGGAAGCATCTCCAACATAGGAATTATCCGTGGAGTAGACCCGAATTGGATGGTGAAGCGGTACGCGTTATCAGCACAATGCCAAATTGGAAACCGGGTATGCAAAAAGGAAAAGCTGTACGGGTGAAATATACAGTTCCTGTCATGTTCCGCTTATCGGATAATGGTCAAAAAGAGGAGTATAAGCCTGTACCTAAAATTGATGAAACCGTTGTCGTGGGATATGTTCCCAAACAAGTCCCTGCAGAGGAAGACTAGGTTTTTTGAAGTGGTTGAAAATATGCCTGAATTTCCCCGGTGGTATGGGAGGGCTGATGCAATATCTGTCTAAGAATATCAAATATCCGGTAGAGGCAAAAAAGCAGGAATCCAAGGACGAGTTATAATGCAAGTCATCATTGATGAAAACGGCAATGTAACCAACCCTAAAGTTACCCAACCCGTAGATCCCTTTTATTGGATACAGAAGCAATTGTGTCACTGCAAGTATGCCTAAATGGAAATCCTGGTACACAAAGAGGAATGCCGGTCAATGTAAAATATACATTCCCTATCGTATTCAGATTACAATAAAACAACCTCCTTTCAACATTAATTCTCTCTCACATAAAGATTATCTGCAATGTCCTACTCCTGATTTTTAACAGCACAATCAAGAGTAGGATGCAGATAACCATTTATTTATGCATCTTCACTACTTCTGTCGGTGCCATCTCCACATTCCGCTTATCTACCTGGCGAACCACGCTTGCCGCTAATTGCAGGAAAGCGCGTCCGGTCACGGTATTCTCGTCAAGTGCTACCGGAGTACCCTTATCGCCACTTTCGCAAATGCTTTGTACAATAGGAATTTGCCCCAACAAAGGCACATTCATTTCTTCCGCCAGCTTCTTGGCACCTTCCTTTTCCAAAGATATAGTATTTATTCTCCGGAAGTTCGGCAGGTGTAAACCAGGCCATATTCTCTACCAAACCGAGAATAGGCACATTCACCTTATCATTGATAAACATGTTGATACCTTTGCGGGCATCTGCCAATGCCACAGCCTGCGGTGTACTGACTACGATAGCCCCTGTCAGTGCCAATGTCTGAACCACTGTCAGGTGAATATCACTCGTTCGGGAGGAAGGTCGATTAAGAAATAGTCAAGCTCTCCCCAATTCGCATCCCCTATCAGCTGTTTCAAGGCATTGCTTGCCATGCCGCCACGCCACAACGTAGCCTGATCAGGATCAACGAAGAAACCAATAGAAAGCAATTTGATACCATACTTCTCAACCGGTACAATCAGGTCACGACCGTCTACGTGTTCAGCATAAGGACGCGCATCTTCCACCTGAAACATCTTCGGCATGGATGGCCCGAAAATATCGGCATCCAACAAACCAACCTTGTAACCCAACTTCGCCAAAGATACTGCGAGGTTAGCAGCTACCGTTGATTTACCTACGCCACCCTTACCGGAAGAAACACCGATAATATTCTTTACCTGAGACAACAGTTTGCCTGGTTCAGGACGTGCTGCCTGTTTGCTTTCCGTAGTAATGGTTATTTCTACCTCATCAGATACATACGTATGAATAGCCGCTTCCGCTGCCTTTATTACAGATTTCATGAAAGGATCGGTCGGTTTCTCAAATATCAGTGAGAAACTAACTTTCATCCCGTCAATACGTAAATTATCGGCAATCATTTCCGCCTCAACCAGATTCTTTCCGGTACCGGGATATCGCACTGTGGCCAGTGCATCTAAAATTAGTTTAGGATAAAGTGTCATTACTCTTTTTTTATTTTGAAGTTTGCAGCCCACTCCGCGTACTGCGGTTATAACTGCGATACTCATCTAACTCTATTTCCACATCGGGTTCGTGTAGTTCGCCTTCCTTCGGCAGATGAAACTTGATATACTTGATGTTCAATCCACGGTCCAACCACTGTTGCTCGTAATAGGTCTTGATGCTGAGAATTTCATCAGCCATGCCGGAGTGATACAGATCTTCTGTCAGCACATCCACCGGAAGATGATTTTCCTCGATCATACAACGGGTATAAGTGAACATAAAGTTACTATCTGTCTTGAGATGAACAATACCATCCGGTTTTAGGAATTTACGATAACGTTCCATGAAATAAGTGGAAGTAAGGCGCTTGGTAGCTTTCTTCATTTGCGGATCAGAGAACGTCAACCAGATTTCACTCACTTCATTTTCTGAGAAAAAGCGGTCGATTATTTCAATGTTCGTACGCAAAAAGGCAACATTCTTCATGCCTGCCTGTAATGACTCCGTAGCACCGGACCACATACGGGAACCTTTAATATCCACTCCGATAAAATTCTTGTCAGGAAACAATCGTCCCAGCCCGACGGTATATTCACCACGTCCGCAACCTAATTCCAAAACAATGGGACGGTCATTCCCGAAGAATGACTCGTTCCATTTTCCTTTCATCTCAAAGGGCACGTTATCTACTGCTGAATAAGGATATTCGAACACATGCGGATAACTTGCCATATCGGCAAACTTCGCTAACTTACCTTTACTCATGCGTTATTCCACAATGGTTACCCAGCCATGCGTGTCAGGTTCGTCACCATATTGAATACCACGCAATTTGTTGTACAACTTCGTGCAGACAGGTCCCGGTTTGCCGTCCTTGGCTATTACATAAGAATGTCCGTTTTCAGGATCATCTATGCGCTCAATCGGGCTAATCACCGCAGCCGTACCACATGCACCGGCTTCCTCGAACGTAGTAAGTTCTTCTTCAGCCACCGGACGACGTTCCACCTTCATGCCCATATCTTCGGCCAACTGCATCAAGCTCTTATTGGTAATGGATGGCAGAATGGAAGTAGACAGAGGAGTAATATAAGTATTATCTTTTATTCCGAAGAAGTTGGCAGCGCCACACTCGTCGATGTACTTCTTCTCCTTTGCATCCAGATAGAACTCTGCGGAATACCCTGCCGCATGTGCTTCGTGGCTGGCACGCAAGCTGGCTGCATAGTTACCACCGATTTTATAAATACCAGTTCCAAGCGGAGCAGCACGGTCATACTTACGTGTAATGACATAAGGAGTAGCTGCAAAACCGCCTTTAAAGTACGGACCTACCGGAGTAACAAATATCAGGAACATATATTCATTGGAAGGACGCACCCCCACCTGTGCCCCGGTTCCAATCAGCAACGGACGGATATAAGGGAAGCACCGCTCTCATAAGGCGGTATAAAGCGTTCGTTCATTTTCACCGCCGTCAGTACAGCTTCTTTTGAAAGGTTCTGTCGGCAATTCTGCCATCATGATACCACGACACGTAGACTGCAAGCGGGCAGCATTCTCTTCCAAACGGAAAATACGCACCTTACCATCTTTGCCACGGAATGCCTTTAAGCCTTCAAACGCTTCCTGTCCATAATGCAGACAAGTAGCTGCCATGTGCAGATTGATAAGTTCGCTACTGCTGATTTCAAGTTTTCCCCACTCACCTTCGCGGAAATTAATTCTCACATTGTAATCTGTCTTCATGTATCCGAATGACAGATTAGACCAATCTATTTCTTTCATATCTCAAAGTATTAGTAATCTCATTACGTACATTCTGCAACAAATTTAGTCTTTATTCTTCACTTTCCCGCTTCTCCGACAGTAATTTTTCGATTTCCTTGTCAGCTTTGGTCAATTTATCGCTGCAAAACGCAATAATCTCATTCGCTTCCTTTATTTTTTCGGCAAGCGCATCAATTTCCAATTCATTATTGTCTATTTGACGGACAATCTTCTCCAAGCGCTCCATGGCTTGGGGAATAGGTTTCTTTTTCTTTGAAGTAGACATAGGAATATTTTTATGATTTATGATTTACGACGGAGGTCACTTCACCCCGATAAAAACGGGTGAGTATTTCATCTTTTCATTCAAGAGGGTGGCATCTTTCACTACTTTTCCATCTTTCAAAGTAATGCTATAGCCACGGGCAAGCATTTTCTCTGGCGAAGCATCTACAAGACGCTGCCGCAACAAATCCAGGCGATGCTGCTGGCGCGAGAGAGAGGTTGTAACAGCCTGTGAGATATCCTTCCGGGCGGTAAGCAATGCAAGCTTGGCATCAGATACGCGACGGACAGCAGCAGAAGGAATACGGTTTCTATACAAGGCCAGCCTTCGATGTTCCTCCGTCAAACGGGGAAATCACGCTGTCGTGCAATTGGGTGATAAGCACTTCCAGTTCATCAGCAGCAAGATCCATGCAATTTATAAGATACTCTGCAGCAGCAGTCGGGGTTTTCACACGGGTGTGCGCCACAGAATCGAGTACCGTATCATCTCTTTCATGCCCTATTCCGGTAATTATAGGCAACGGAAATTGGGCACAAGCGGCAGCAAGCAAATACGTATCAAAACCGGAAAGATCGGAAGTTGCTCCACCGCCACGGATGATGACTACGGCATCAAAATCATTCTGACGACTTAAGATTAGATCCAAAGCTGCTAATACAGATTCTTCTACCCTATCGCCTTGCATCAGGGCGGGAAACAATTCTGTATAAAAGAAAAGTTTCTTGGATTATTCTTTAACTGATGGCAGAAATCACCATAGCCTGCGGCTGTTGGAGAGGATATCACAGCAATGCGTTGCGGCAAAGTTGGCATTTCCAACTCTTTATTCAGCGTCAAGACACCTTCTTCTTCCAGTTGCTTCAGTATTTCCCGACGACGACGTGCCATATCTCCTAACGTATAAGTAGGATCGATATCCTGTACGGTCAGACTATAGCCATAAAGCTCGTGAAAGCTGACAGTAACCTGAACCAGTACCTTAATACCGGAAACAAAAGCCTGCCCTGTCGCTTCTTCAAAATAAGGTTTCAGCAGCCGATAGACATTCGACCAGATAGTACCCCGCGCCTTTGCAACCAGACCATTGCTACGGGGATCTTTCTGAATAAATTCCAGATAGCAATGCCCGGTACTGTTCGTTCGCACATCACTCAACTCTGCCTGTACCCAATATTCATCAGGCAGGCATTGTTCAAGACTGCGGCGCACCAAGGCATTAAGTTCCAGTAAAGATAATGCTTCCATATTGTTCAGCTACGAGTGACAAGCTACCAGCTACAAGTGACGAACTACGAGTAACAGCTTGTAATCAGTTATTTATTATTTGATTTATAATCATTGTATGCCTTCCACATATCAGGTACTCCATATCCGTAGATATTATCCGGGAAACCGGCACGGTCACCGGATCGGCGCACCAACTCAATCACTTCTTTTGCCGTCAACGTCGGGCAAGCCTGCCACAAACATGTCACCATACCGCACATGATAGGTGAAGAAAAAGAAGTACCGTTAGCCCGTCCCTGGTTACCATCCGTACGGATCACATCCGATCCAACCCCTACCGCAACCACATCCGGCTTCACACGATGATCCGCTGTATTACCTACGGAAGAAAGAAGTAGCCAGTACAGCTCTCTTGTCAATCGCTCCTACCGTCAATACATTATCAGCATCTCCCGGAGGAGTGATCTTTTTTTCCAGGAACCCGCACCGGAGTTGCCGGCACTGCATACCAGTATCATTCCTTTATCTGCAATATGGGAAGCCTGGCGCGACATCAATGCATGACGTCCATCCAGATCGCGATATTTATAATTCTTCGATTTATCATCAAATGAGTAGTATCCCAAAGATGTATTGATTACATCCACTCCCACACTATCGGCAAATTCAACCGCAGCCGACCAATAATCCTGTTCTACCAGGTGTTCCGAATATTCATCCTCACTGCGAAGCAACAAAAAGAAGCTTGCGGGAGCCGTCCCCGTCATTATATCAGGTCGGTTCATACCTATACAGGACAGTACACTTCATCCCATGGCTGCTTTCTGCAAAGATATCAGCCTGTTGGTTTACAAAATCCTTTGTACCGAGAATACGGATATTCTGCATAGCAGTAATCTTATCGACATTATGGAATCCGGCATCAATAACCGCAATTGTCATACCCCCTGCCCTTTGAAGCCCGCTTCGTGTAATTTGTCACCGTTGCTCATCTGAATCTGAGTGATAGCACGCCCATAAATGCTATCCGGATGTATCGTCGGTTGGTTCAACACAGAATCACGTTCCGTCGCCATCGATGGTTTGCCGGCACCGGGAGAAATCCAGACTTTCTCTGTTGAAAGCACAAAAGGCAGTGCCGCAATACGATCAATCAGAGTCGTATCGTTGCAGGACACCGTTACAAAATTATCCCATTTCCCCGTTACCACAATCTTCGCTCCCTGTTTGCGGATTTCATCTATATATTTACGGCATACCGGGAGATCTGTAGAATCAATCGGAAGGTTCTGCTTCCGGCGGCGCTCAATCGCTTTTTGCCGACAAGTATTTCTCCGGTTTTTTAAAGAATATTCTGTAGCAGCTTTATCTTTTAAACTAATGCGATACTTCAATGTATCTTGTTGCGCCGATGCCCCTGTTGCAAGCAGGGCAATGGCTAAAAAGGATATTAATTTTCTCATTCTATTATTTTATTACTTATTCATTTTCTGAAATAACCAGCCCTGATACCCCGTTGGGAAGCAATGAAAGAACCACCTACTACCCGCCTTCCAATATAGAATACAGCCGACTGACCGGGTGCAATAGCCGATGCCTCTGACAGGAAATGTACAAACAACCGCCCATCTTCCAGCCTTTTCACCGTACAGGGAATCGGCTTGCTTCGGTAACGGATGCGTACCGTCAAATCGGAAGCCGAAAAGAATTCCTGCTCATCAATAAGATTATCCTGTTTGGTTAACATATATTCTGTCCGCAATTGTTCGGCATCACCCAGCATCACCGTATTTTTCTGCGGATTTATCTTCAACACATAAGCCGGTTTCCCTAAAGCTATTTCCAGCCCTTTCCGTTGTCCAATGGTATAATAAGGAAAACCTTTATGCTCTCCCAACTTCACTCCTTCGGAACTGACGAACCATCCGGGACCAATCGCACTATCTATTTCAGGAGAATGTTCGCGCAGAAAGTCCCGATAATCACCTTTGATGAAACAAACCTCCATGCTCTCTCCCTCTTCCGCCTTCAGTTGATAACCTTTCTCACGCAGATATTCCCTCACTTGCAACTTCGTATAAGTGCCCAGCGGAAAAATGCAACGCCTCAGCACATCTTGTCCCAGTCGCCAGAGGAAATAAGACTGATCTTTCTTATCGTCATCTCCGGCCACTATATATATCTTTCCATTCTTTTCTTCCAGACGGCTATAATGCCCGGTAGAGATAAATGCGCAACCTAGTTTGTCTGCCCACTCTGTTAGTATGCGGAATTTAAAGGTAGGATTACACATCACGCAAGGATTTGGAGTCCGCCCCTGACAATATTCATCAATAAAGTTCTGCACAATTACTTTGCGAAAAGCCTCACGTTCATCAGCCACATGGTGTTCGATACCCATACTGCCGGCAAGTTGCCGAGCTTCCACAGGTTCGTCTCCCCACACCCACATGGTGAGACCGACTATCTCATAGCCCTGCTCCTTCAACATCAGGCAAGTGGCAGTACTGTCTATACCACCGCTCATACCGACCAATACTCGCTTATCAGGACTGTTCATTTTTAGATATTCATTCTATTAGCTTACAAAAATAGATGATTTCGGGGAGAAGAAACAGAAAAGGCATACCTTTTTTCACATGACTTCACATCATTCTCTTTGTTTCTCCCTACCTTTCCGTACCTTTTTGCAGCTACGGAGAACTTACGAGTTGTACAACTGCAAGTTCTCCGTAGTAAACAAGAATAAGAATAGTAATAAGTTCACAGCTTAGAAGTCAGCGTATCTAAAGTCTATTTCATGGCAGACCGCAACTTGCTCAAACGCCCCAAGAAAATAGACTGCTATCGCATACCATTGAGCTATTATCTCCCCAAAGAACTGTTGACACCCGAAATTCTGGAAGAAGAAAAAGGATTGAAAGAGGAAGGAATTATATAAGATATATACATAGACTTTAAACAAAATTTCACTCCCCACCAATACACTTGGTTGGCAGGGATAAGATATTGCGAATCGGGTCATGCTCATGAATATTCACACCTTTTAAAATCTAACGGTTTCCCATTGTTTAACAAAAACCGTATAATTCTTCCCATTAGCAGATTTTTTCAATAAGGCAGATGGGAATACCTAAATGAACGCGAAGGCACTCTTCCAACGTCCTTTCACAAGAATAGAATCTCGAGTAATCTCTACTATGGAGTATGCATTTTGCGCTTCCGTCTCTATCATGCCTTCCTGTGTAATCATCGGGATTCCTTCGTAATAGCCAAATGCCCCGGCATGATGATGTCCTGAAAACACAGCTTTACACATGGATATTTTGAAATCGTATTCAGAATCTCCATATTGTTTAAAGCCGTAAATTCACTCTGCGGATAAAGTGGATGATGTGTAAAGATCAGTACATTGTTATGATTTCTTTCACATTTTCCCAACAAGTCATCCAGCCATTTCATCTGCTTTCTGCTGATTCCTCCATTCCATCTGTAGGCTTGTTTTCCTCCTGTTCGTTTTATTTGCTCCAGCATCTCAGCCAATTCCTGTTCTTTTTCAGTTCCCGTTACATTAGCATAAGCTGACACTTCATTGGTGTTCAACATGATGAAAACCCAATTTTGCTTCTTGAACGAATAATATTCGGAAGGCATACTCAACTGTCGATAGAGAACAGAATTATCTGTCACTTCTTTATAATCATGGTTACCCGTAATATGATAAATCTCATTATTAAGATGAGCGAGAGAGGACATTATCTTTTTTAAATCACTGTTCTTTCTGTCAATAATATCCCCCAGATTAATAGTAAACTGAACATTCTGCTGATTGAAATAATTGATGCAAGTATCCAGCTTCCAATGCCCGCCTATAAAATCGTGCATTTTCCGAGGTGCAGTCTGCATACTGCGTATCGGCAAATAGCCCAAATTTAAGGATAGGAGAAATATCCTGCGCTAATGCACTGCCTCCCAGAAAGAACAAGCATGTAAATAGTCTGATAAACATTTTCATGGTAATTCATTTTATAGTTATAAACAAAACGAAGAATCTGTATACATAAACTTGAATGCTTACAGATTCTTCTACTTGTTCAGTATGAGAATACAATCAGGAAATTCCTACATTTATAATCTCATTATTTAAAACCTATTGATTCAATTGATTATTTCTGAGTTACTCAATACTCCTTTATACAATTCAAATTCAGAAGAACATGATGTCAATATCATCGTCTCCAGTAATAAACCAAATAACATCTTTAACTCTTTCATAAACATATATTTTTAATTCCACCCCGATTGTTAGGTTTCAGATCCGGATTCCTTTCAATTTCTACTCCCGCGTACGGGCCACAACAAATCTTTCTCTGTGAACACGCGAGTAACCAGTCTCCGTCCGGTTATTCCGTATACATCTCCCGGGCAATACCTCCAAGGCAATACCCCAGCGACGAAGATCGAACCAGCGATGTCCTTCTGCAATAAGCTCAACGGCTCTTTCGTGTTTGATACGTGTCAATACCTCTTCTTTAGAAGAAGCTTTCAGCCATGCAGGGCCACTGTTAATAACAGGCATATTAGTAGAAGGGCGTTGGCACTTTATTAATATATTCTACTGCCGTAGCTTGGTCATTCAACTCATTCTTGCACTCTGCATACATTAGGTACACATCTGCTAGACGGAGTATATAGGAGTATTCTATTATTTATCTCTCCATTCATATTACCTTCGGGTACAAATTTCCGGAAAATGTAACGACTCTGTTCTAGCAGGACTCAATCGAATAAAGCCGTTTGTTTCATTCGGAGCTATGTTTCGGGCAATTATAAACTCACAAGTCTTAGGCTGATTGTTTACCCATCCCGGATAAGTAGTATAAGGCATAATGATGGTTTCACTCATTCTCGGGTCACGTTTCGAATACATTTCAAGTAACTTATCTTTTTGTATTCGGGATAAGACGCAACCGTTTTACCTCCTTCTGCAAGTACCGATACAAAGGTTTTATCCTTCACGTCCGTACTGCTGAATCCTGGAATAACTTCTTCCCAATCAAAAGGTTTGCCATCTTTATACTCGTACATGCCTACCAGCGTGGCGGACGGTAGCACGACATTCCAGCAACTGCCATACGTAGCACGGCTGCCCATATAGAAAGTCATTGGCATACCATAATCTTTGCCTACACCTCCTGAGTTCTGAATAGCGAAAATCATTTCATCACTTTGATCGCCTTCCGGAGTGAATAACTTAGCATAATCAGCATACAAAGAGTAATTATATCCTTTGCCCTGACGGATCCAATATAATTTCCTCGAAACCTTGGCAGCTTTTGCATACTCTTTGTATATAAATATACTTTTCCACGCAATGCATAAGCGGCTCCCAATGTCACGCGTCCATAGTCATCTTGTATCCTTTTACAGGAAGATTGCTATTGATCCTGCGGCATCGTGTCAGCAAGAATGAACTGTACGACTTGCTCTTCAGAGCTTCTGGGCTTCTTCAAGTCATTATAGTCTGTACTCAAGTTCACACTTTCGTCATACAGTGGCAATGCTCCATAAAAATTATAAAGTTCGAAATAATACAAGGCACGCAAAAATCTAGCTTCTGCCAAATACTGGGTTTTAAGTTCTTCACTCATACTTTCTATCCCAGGTACCTTCTGTAGCACCAGATTGGCTCTCATCACCCCGTCGTAAAGGGACTTCCATTTATCTTCCACTAAGGCATGCCGGTCACTATAAGTACCTAAGATAACCGGTCCGAACCCCTGAGCATCGTACCCCACACCTATATCCGACATACAATCATAGGCAAATCTCATTCCAAAAAGCATTATCTTCTCTGAGAGCTGCATATACTCCCATCATTCCTTGTTTGGCATGAGTTTCTGTTTGCCAGAAGATCCCATCGCTTATTTGATCAGCCGGATACCTGTCCAGATCATAACAACTATTCAAGCACATTGATGCAACAAACGCACCTAATATTATTCTATACTTTTTCATAAAACATCAATTTAAAATGAAAGATTAACTCCAATAACAGCTTGTCTCATGGAAGGATAGTCAACACCAGATACTTCCGGATCCAGACCATCGTATTTAGTGAACGTAAAAATTCTCTAAGCTACCGTAGATTCTCACACGCTCTATAGGTAGAGATGGAAATGCCGTTCTCGTAAAGGTGTATCCTAACTGGATATTCTTAATTTTAAGGAATGATCTGTTCTGAATCCAGAAGTCACTAATCAATGTATTCCTGTTATCACTGAATTCCAGTAGGCGGGGATAGCGGGCTGAGCCCTGAATGCCTTCATACCAACGGCCATCTGCTATCTTCTTGTTGAGCTGATAACTGTGGCGAACAACGGACGAAAATAATTATCCAGCCAATAAGTTTCCACCCGGTGACTCCCCTGCAAAAGAACAGAGAAATCGAACCTTTATAAGCCCCTCCCAAGTTCACACCAAAAGTACACTTCGGAGTGGCTCCATTACCGATAATCGTACGGTCATCATCATTAATCACACCGTCACCATTCAAATCTTTATATAGTAAGTCTCCCAGTTCCGGGCGATTAGAAGGAAATGTTTTTTTAGGCTTGCCTGTACTTGGATCAATCGGAGTATTATCCACTAACTGCTGCACAAAGTCCAAATCCTGCTGTGTCTGCACAATGCGATCAACAACATAGCCATACTGAACATTTATCGAATAACCTTCTTTAATCATATCAGCATTAGTTATAGCACTTTCATTACCCTTGAACTTGGTTACCTTGTTATTTATAAAAGTGATATTACCATTCACGAAATAAGAGAAATCCTTTATCTTATCTTGCCAGCCCAAACTAATTTCCACACCTTTGTTCACCACTATGCCTGCATTTTGTCTTGGGATAGTTGCATTCCCGTTCATCAAGCGGAGCCGGAAGATCGATCAGGATATCTTCCGTCTTTTATGAAAATATTCGACCGTACCGGTAAAACGGTTATTTGCCAAACCGAAATCCACCCCTACATTAAAGATTTTCGTCTTTTCCCAAGTCAGGTTTCCATTAGGAATAGCCTGCATAGCTACTCCGGTAGCTATATTATTATTTAGGATATAGTTGGATGCCGAATATAAAGATTGGGCATCATAATTACCTTCAATATCTGCATTTTACTTCTCAACGCATTGTTACCCAACACGCCATACGAAGCACGCAGTTTCAGATTACTCAACGTCAATCTTTCTGAAAAATCTTTTCACGAAAGGTTCTTCACTGATTCTCCAGGCAGCTGAAGCTGAAGGAAATATCCCCAACGATTACCCTCCATAAAACGGGAAGAACCATCGGCGCGGAGATTCACTTCAAACAGATATTTGTTATCCCAGTTCAATTTCAGTCGACTGAAGTAAGAACGCATCACCCATTCCACCGCATTACCTGAAGACGAAGCTGCTCCGGTAGCGCCATCAATCACCCCAGTCCCGATCCAGTAAGTCCTGCTTGGTTGTCTTGAACCATTTATAGCGGAACAGTTCCTGACTGGCTCCCACCATAACGCTATAGTCCAGTTTGAAACCTTATTCTGATAAGCAGCCGTCACATCCATCAGATAGTCATTCCATTTGTAATCACTGTTCATGATGTGAGTTTTACCAATGCCAGTAGAAGCCACCACATCGTTCAGGAAATTCCATTGCTCCAGAAATACCGGTTTAGAATCATCCGTCTTATTACGATGCATATAGTTGAATGATCCAGTCAGCGTAAATCCTTTGAAAGGAGTCAATGTTCCGTAAAAACGGCTTTTCACATACCGTTCTTGGATATCTCCCGCAGTATTATATAAACGATAAATAGGATTATTGGCTGCATTCTGAGCATCGTCTTGGTCATTATTTACAGAACCCAACCGACCATCAGGAGCGCGAAACACCATACCCGGAGAAGTAGCGGCAGCGTAAGTGAAGACATCTTCCATCTTATTCGTACCCTGCTCCGTAAAAGATACATATCCATTAATATTAGTTCCTATCTTCAACCGGAAGTTACATCTATGTCCAAATTAACGCGGGCCTGCGTCTTTTTATAACCGGAATTATCCATCACACCTGGTGAGTGCAGGAAACCAAAAGAGGTATAAAACTTAACTTTATCCGAACCACCGCTGATTGAAACACTATGGTTGTTACTCAAAGATGTTTTAAACAACTCATCCATCAGGTTTGTATTCGGATATTTCAACGCATCCTTTCCTTCATTAGCACGCCACAACTTGATAGCATCATCCGAGTATTTGGTCGGTAAGTTTGAATTGGAAAAACCTTCATTAATCAATTCCATATAATTAGCATAGTTAGACACTAAATCAAAGGTTTTTCCTACAGATTCCCAAGAGAGATAGCCATTGTAATCAACTTTTGTCTTACCCTGCTTGCCACTGCGTGTAGTAATCAAAATGACACCATTAGCTGCTCTCGAACCATAAATAGCTGCTGATGCAGCATCTTTCAAAACCGATAGATTCTCAATATCCTGAGGTTGCACGCTGTTTAATGAACCTTCTACTCCATCAATAATGACAAGTGGCGCTGAATTATTCAGGGTTCCTTGACCACGAATCATTATAGACGCTGTATTATCACCCGGTTTTATTTGAACTGGAAGTAACCTGCACACCGGCAGCCATACCCGCCAATCCCTGTGATACATCTGTAATCGGACGACTTTCGCTCATTTCCGCCATATTGATATTGGCGACAGAGCCCGTCAGGTTTACCTTCTTTTCAGAACCATATCCTACAACTACGACTTCATCCAGTGACTGCGCATCTTCCGTCAAAGCAATTTTCAGTTCCGTAGTATTGCCGGTAATTTTAACTTCTTTAGTCAGATATCAATATAAGAAATCTGAATAACACTGCCGACCTGTACATTGTCAAGCGTGAAATTTCCATCAATATCTGTAATGACTCCATTACTTGTACCTTTTATAATTACATTAGCACCGATAATAGATTCACCCTGTACATCCAATACTTTGCCTTTAATCATTTTTTGTTGTGTGATACTCTCTACTATATCAATATGGGGTGACGTTGAACCGATTCCTGTCGCCCATAATGATCCGGTAGCAATTAAAGCTAGCGATGCTCCCAACAACATTCTTTTGGAGAGAGAGAGCTACAATGTTTGAGTTTTCTTTTCATAAATATTTAAAGATTAGTTGTTATTAACGCTGCAAGTTTACGCCTTTCCACCCTACAAACATCATCCAAATCGTCCAAAGAAACAATGAAAATTGTCCGTGGACATTTTTAATAGGATTCAGGAAAATTTTCACAGATATACATGTCATTCCTATTCCAATGTCACATCTTTATAAAAATCATTCCCGACAATAATCACATATATTCCGTACAATACTGCAATCCCGTTCTATTTAATAGTACTAATATTGCAGCGATAATATTGCAATGACTCAAACTAATCACCAAAAATAAATATTATGAGAAAACTTTCATCTTTATTACTCTTGATGGTCCTATCCATCTGCTGGAGCTATGCGCAACAAGCTAAATATGTATTCTACTTTATTGGCGACGGAATGGGCGTCAACCAAGTGCAAGGTACAGAAATCTATCGGGCAGAACTGGAAGGAAAAATGGGAATTGCCCCCTTACTATTTACTCAGTTCCCCTATTCTACCGTTGCAATTACCAATTCTGCCACAAACAGGGTTACAGACTCGGCTGCCGCAGGTACAGCACTTGCCTCCGGTCGTAAGACCAAAAACAGCGCTATTGGTGTATTGGAGGATCAGGAAACCCCAATTAACAGTGTAGCTGTATGGGCAAAGAATAAAGGCTGCCGGGTGGGCATTGCCACCAGTGTCACCGTCAACCATGCAACTCCCGGAGCCTTTTACGCACATGCCGCTAAACGTACCCTTTATCACGAGATTGGGAAAGACTTATATAAGACCGGCTTCGATTTCTATGCCGGTTCTGATTTCCGGGATGCAACGGACAAGAACAATCCCACGGCTGAAAACTTATATGAAATGGCCGGTCAAAACGGATATACCATCGCACGCGGCTATAAGGATTATCTGAAACAGAGCAAGAAAGCTGATAAGATGATCCTGCTGCAAACAGAAGAAGCCTCTAAACGTGAAATTGCAGCCATTCCTTATGCCATTGACCGTAAGAAGGAGATATGACTCTTCAGGATATCACTCGTTCCGCCATCAATTTCTTGTCGAAAGATTCATCCAAAGGCTTTTTTTCCTGATGGTGGAAGGAGGAAGAATCGACTGGGCCTGCCACAGCAATGATGCCGCAACCACATTTCACGAAGTGATAGACTTCGATAATGCCATCAAGATAGCTTATGAGTTTTATTCGCAACATCCGGATGAAACACTGATAGTTGTCACAGCCGATCACGAAACCGGAGGCTTTGCACTGGGGGCACAGGCACTTACGACCTGAATCTACAGGTATTGAAAAACCAAAAAGTCAGCGAAAACGGCTTCACCCGCATCGTCAACAAAATGCGCGCCAAGACCAGCAATCAAGTGAGTTGGGAAGCCATCCGAGAGGCCTTGAAGGACAATTTCGGTTTCTGGGATAAGATAGAACTAACTGCCGAGCAGGAAGCCCGATTGAAAACGGTTCATGAAAAAAGCCTGATGCATCAGGAGATGAAGCTGGAAAAGAGCGAATATGCACAAGACGAACCGATAGCATCGGAAGCTAAACGTATCATCAATGAAATAGCTCTTGTAAGCTGGACCAGCGGAGGACATTCAGCCGGTTATGTTCCAGTATTTGCCATTGGAGCCGGAGCAGATCTGTTTCAAGGCCGTATAGACAACACAGAGATACCTACAAAAATCGCTCAGGCTGCCGGATACCCTATAGATTTCTAAATGATTATGAATTTATCTTGGGCGCGGATTACGTGTAATCCGTGCCTAAACCTCCGAATCTTTTCTTTTCTGATAACTCTGTGGCGTACATCCGTACTGATTTTTGAAACAACGGCTGAAATACACCGGCGAACTGAATCCACAGCGATCGCTTACCTCCGCAATCGGCAAATCAGAATATCGGCGAAGAAGAGTTGCAGCATGTTTCAAGCGGTAATTGAGCACAAAGTTATTAGAGTCATGCCCGTCAAAGCTTTAAATTTGGAATACAGCAAAGAGCGACCTATACCAACTTCCTTACACAATTCCGGTATATCAAAATCAGGATCATCAATATGTTTCTCAATAATTTGTGACGTTTTGCGCAACATCTCCTGATCCAGCGGGTTAATACTGGTCAAATCAATTTCCGACAGAGGTTTCTTACGAAGCTGATGTTGTATCAACAATCTGTTCCTTACCAGATTATTAGCTCTTGCCAAAAGTAACTGTGCATTGAAAGGTTTGCTTATATAGTCATCCGCCCCACGATTCAACCCCTCAATACTCTGCTCCGTATTGTTGAGCGCAGTAAGCAGAATAATAGGAATATGGCACAAATCAACATTATTCTTTATTTGCAGGCACATTTCAATTCCAGTCATTTCAGGCATCATAATATCTGATATAATCAGATTCGGCTTATGCTCGTAGGCTTGAGCAAGCCCTTCTTTTCCATTATTTGCCAGGTAGACTTGATAGAAAGGTTCAAAAAGCTGTTTCAAGATTTGCAGCAGTTCTTTATTGTCTTCCACCAACAAGAGTTTCCTGTCGTTCTCCTTTGCCGTTTCCTGCGATAGTGAGTCTACAGGAACTTCATAAAAAGAGGCTATTTTCTCGCCTAACAATGGTCCTGTAGTAGTCATCATATCAGATACACTATCAACAAACTGAATATGTTCGTCTTCCTGATAGATACTCATGTTAAGCGATAAAGCAATTGTAAAAGTGCAACCCTTCCCTACCTCACTTTCTACAGAAATTGCCCCATGATGTTTTTCTACGATGCTTTTGGTCAAAGCCAAACCGATGCCCGTACCTAGAGATTGTTCGTTTCCCTTCTGATTCCCGCCCTGATAAAAGCGGTCGAAAATATGAGCGGAATCCAAATCTGAGATGCCACTACCGGTATCGCAAATCTGTATCTTCACATTACCGTTATCAGTGGCAATTATCATACCTATTTTCCCTCCGTCAGGGGTATATTTAAAGGCATTTGAAAGCAAATTAAAAAATACTTTCTCCAATTGCTTAGCATCAAACCAGCACACTATCTCCACCGGATTGCACTGAAAATCATAGCAAATGTTACGTTGATGTGCAAAGTCACTGAACGAAAGAAATATCTCTTTCAGGAATTTCCCTATGGTGACTATATACTATCTTACAGCAAAAACCCTCTATAAACGATTATACGATTTATAGAGGGTCTATATTTTATATACTCTACTGCTTAACAAGGATTCACACTGTAAGGCAATATATAGTTACCAGAAAGTGAGTGCCACATAAACGCAATATTTATGTGGCACTTTATATTTATATTAGGTAACTATATAAGAATTAACCTTGCTAATTTCATTTGGAATTATTCTTATTTTTATTCACTAATTATTCACAATAACTTTGTTGATAATTTTATTTAGATTTCTTAAACTTTGGCATACCATTTGTTAATTGATTAAAGACGTTTTAGACTTATTGATGTCAAAACTCGTGAGAGTATGTCACAGGCTTTTTAGATTCTTCCCTGTATAACTGAAGATAAGAGACATATACAATGATTACCGGTTATCAGGACTACCTTTCATTTGTATTCGCAAAGTCCTTAATTGTAGATTTGGAATTATGACAGTCTTTTTTCATTAGTTATGATTTGCGAAAGGGTAAAGACTACCCAAAATTGTACGAAGAACTAAACAGACTCAAAGGTATAAGAGTTCTTGAGTCTGTTTGGAGTCTCAAACTGCCAGACACAAACACTTGCGTTAGCGTTAGGGACCATCTTCTTAAGTTCATCGATGGAGATGATGGCATAATCGTTTCAAAAATCAGTTCTTATGCATGGAGCAAAGTTGATAACGCTCCTCATAAATTTGACTAACGATTATCTCATTTTTCACTCCGGTTGCGTTACAGCGCAATAAGAGTTCTCTCAAGCGTGCATCAAGCACATACAGTTTAATAATTCTGCTAATTTGCAGAGATAACGACAACCTGAAACATGTTGTCACCAATATAAATAAAAAGAATATGGCTAAGAAAGTTACATCAAAAGCTATTGCTACTAAAGCGTCTAAAGCTTTGCAAGACGGACGTTCAAGTGCAAGAACCAAAAGTATCGCTGGAAGTGCTTTATCTCAACGTGAGAAAAAGAAATAAGACTTCCTATTATTTTCAATAAATGCCCTGACAGAGTTACAGCTCCGTTGGGGTATTTTTATGCCATAATGTCTTATAATATCTGCTCTCGATTAAAAACACTGTAAAGTTAATAACAGTATAGATACTGACAAAGTTTTTATTATACAAATCCCTGCATTATGTTAATTATTGTAAATTTTCAATGATAATTTGTTAGCAGAGGTTCTTAAGTTAATTCGTATTACCCGATCTTTAATATTCGTACATTTGCAAAAAGTCGGAGGGTATCTTTCCTAAAATAGCCACTTTCTCCACAATAAAAACTAAGAAAGGAGGTGTTGTCTTATGGAAAGAAAATTTATAGAAGTAATATACAAAGAATACCCCTGAACAAACTGACCAAGGTTTTAGCATGGGTAGTCATATATAAAAGAATATATTTATAGCTGTTTTTGCTCCACCCTCCGACTTTATTCACAAGAATTCGTATATTTACGCCAACTAATAAAAAGTACAAGTTATGAAAAAACAGATAATAATAGGTTCATATATAAAAGTTATTAAAAAGGCAATTTACTTGGTAAAGTTTACAAAGTATTTGATATAACAAAAGAAGGTTCCTTTATTGCTGTTGGAGTCATACGTGCAACAGAATCGGTAAATATAGACTCTGTAACTCCTACTTCAGAGGATGATTTCAATGATACTAATCAAGATGAACTTTCACAAGAAGTATCTTTCTTTTGACTTTTTCTGAAATATAGTGGTTCCAGTACTTCTTTATAAACTTGATTTGTGAATGATTTTCCCTCACCAGTCCAAATTAAGCCTACTTTTTCATCATTAATAGATAAACCAAGATTGTCGGCTATTTCTTGAAGTTCTTTTTTTACTTCTTCTGAATTTGTATATCTGTACATTTTTGTATTCATTAAATAAATGGCTATTCCTCTTCGTTTTCCTCATAAACTACTATTGAGCATAAATTACCTTCTTTATCAAAGAATGGATTCTGTTCAATAGGTCTGTAGCCTAATTCAATTTTTTCATTGATTGACTTTTTAAGTTGTGTCAAATCTTTGCCAACCGCAAAATCAACTTCTACAATGTACAATTCATTTGTTTCTAAAAGCTCTTTATTATCCATTGTTGCAAATTTTAAATTATTAAATACTTTTCTTTTCCTTTTTTGCAAAGGTAAAAAGCCTTTCTGCAAAGACTAATAAAAAGAGGTGTAAAAAGGGAGTTAACTATATTTGTTGATAAAACTACTTTAGATACTGCTTTAAATATTTTAAGTCATCACTGTTTGGATTTATCTCTTTACAGGTACAACTTACCATCTATAACTATGTAATGAATATAGTGAAGTCCTTTTCTTATAATATTCTTGGAACACCAATTATGTACTTCTTCAACCTTGGATATTTTATATTCATTTGAATAATATTTCAATTTATCTTTCTTTATTCTTACTCCGATTATATCAGTTTCGAAATTAAAACTTTGATGCATTCCACAGTTATCTAAGAAAATAACACCATCTACTTTACAATAAGTATAATCATCTATAAAATATCCATTTTACATTCATCTTTTAAAAGAAAGTGCAACAGGATTAATATTTCTCTCTTTATATTCTCCTAATGGGTTATTTAAGTTGTAACCATAATAGGAGAAATTATAAGTGCGTTTATCCTTTATTATTGATACATTTTTGTCTTTATCAATTTGCAATACAAAATCATAATTAAGAGTAGCTTTTTTATGGTTTTCTTTTTCTCGTAATAATAGCTTTATTGGGTATTTATAATTATCTCTCTTGTTTTATTTCTATAATAGTCAGTTATATTATTTTTGATAGATTGCAGATTCTCTTCAATATTTACTTCTACCAATATTGATTTAATTAATTCAATTTCATTTTTTGAGTATTCTAACCTTTGCTTGTCTCTTAATTCATTTTCTTCTATTTCCTCTTTGGATTTATTTTTAATTGGAAATATTCTTATGAAGCTATTTGGCAGTTTGGTATATATCCCTCTTTGTCTGTTTTCATCTTACGGAAATACACACTAAAAGACAAATCATTATCATAGGTTTCCTTATAATTATAACCTTGATTTTTAAGATATATATCTAGCCTACTTTTTGGAGTTGATTAAACACTTTCCTTTGTATATCAATGCTTCATTTTTATCTAACACTTCAATAGCATCACCAATATAAACATACTGCTCATTCAATTCATCATATCCTTTCAAAGATACGGTTAAAGTATATACAGGATTCTTAGCTGATAGAGGGTCTGATATTTGAATTAGAAATGAATCACTCTTATTTTGGGTAAATCTAAGAATATCATCTACTTCTAATACCATATTGTTGGTATGTTGGTTAATTATACCATATTTCTGATAAGTGTAACTTTGATTTTGAGCAAAAATAAACCCTATGCTCATTGTAAATGCCAATACTACACATAGTAACTTTCTCATGGCTTGCATAAATTTAGTTCTCTTATGCAACCAAATAAGGAGTATTAATATACGAAAGAAGTGGGTCGCTGTCCACTTCCAGTTAGGCATCGCCAAACGCCTTATTAATACACGCAGACAGACAACCCACTTCTATAGCAGGTTGACTGTGCCTTGTGTATATGTTAAATATTTGGCGATTTTAACTGGTAAAGGCACTTCCTTAATTTTCCAACAATGTCTTTTACCTCGAAAGGTATCTGCAAATATATTATCTATATGAAATATATCAAAGTTAATCTAATGGAATTTTGCTTGAAGCAATTATAATACAGTACATTTGCAAATTTCTAATTTTAGAAGAGGCTGGAGTGGTACTTTAAAGAGCTAACCAAAATTTCAAAGCACTTTAAATGCTTAAAACGATATAAATATGGAAGGATACATTTTCTTATTTTCTCGTTTCGAACGCAACTCTCTCGGACAATGGGAAGTAGCTGCGTATTATAGAAAAGTTTAGTTGTCTTGTCCTCACACTCCAGCTTTTATTATTATAGTTCACTGTTAAACAATTATTTCTTGGTAGGTAATCACATAATCAATATTACGCAAGAGTAATCTAAATCGACTATAAGCACTCATTTTTCTTGTGTTATACCTAAAAGCGAACTCATTTGCATATAATTGTAAATGTTTTCTACTTAAATGGTGATATATTCCAATAATACCTCTTTTGAATATAGACCAAAATCCCTCAATAGTATTAGTATAAATTCTACCATCAACATATTGACCTTTCCCATGGTCAATGGAATAATGATGAAATAGTTTACTCACTGCATTATATCCCTGCCATTCATCAGTATATAATACAGAATAGTTTTTATCTACAAATTTTAGAATATGGGGAGTAATTTCATATTGTGATGTATTCTTTACTACTCTACAGATTATATTCCCATTTCTTTGTAACATCCCAAAAACAGGAGTTTTATCTATAAAGCTTCTCCCTCTAGCGTTTTTAACTTTTTTATCCCGATGCCTATTTTTGTTTTTACCTCCAACAAAAGTTTCATCACACTCTACTTCTCCACTAAGAACTACCTTGATTTTTACAAATTAAATAAGTCCTTATTTTCTGTAACATATACCATGCAGTTTTTGAGTTATCTTTAAATCCTTTGATAGCTGCAATGATGAAATACCTTTTCTATGAGATATAAGCAACCATATTGCAACAAACCATTTTCTTAAAGGTAATTTTGTTCCATGAAACATTGTTACCATTTTTCACATTGAATATCTTTTGAGTATTTTTACACATATATCTGTGATTACCTAAATGATAAACTTTTGATTTTTTATCAAATGGAGATTTTACTTTACCATTCTTCCAACGTAACTTTTCAAGATAGATAATACATGATTCTTCATTTGGAAATACTCTAAGAAGCTCAATTAATGAATTAAATTTTAACATATGAGTTAATAGCTAAATCGTTGATTACTAATTATTTCTTATATTGCAAAGGTAAATAAGGAGGGTGTGAAAGCTATTAAAAAGGATTTAAGGAGAATAATTTTATCAACATCCCTTTAATAATATATAATTCATTCAGCATCAGCATTGACAAAGAGGAATACAAAAAGAAAAACTCCTTTGTGATTATTTCACAAAGGAGGTACTAAGCGATAAAAATAAATTCAAATAGAAAAAGATTTGAACCTTTAACAATTTATCATCTATGAAAAGGTGAACTTAATGGTTAATAATGTACCTAAGCAATTAGCCTGTGTTCGTATAATGTCTAAAATTTAACAAGTTCAAATCTTTTTTTACTTGAACAAACTTACTAAACCTTAGACGGTTAAACATTATTTTTTATTATCACTGATACAAATATATAATAAATTTTGTTAATTGAATAATTGGGTAAATATCTGATTTATAGCCCTATGGGCATGGTGACTATATACTATCTTACAGCAAAACCCTCTATAAACGATTATACGATTTATAGAGGGTCTATATTTTAATATACTCTACTGCTTAACAAGGATTCACACTGTAAGGCAATATATAGTTACCTTCCCTATATCCCCTTCTCTATTTGCAATATAAAGCGGTTCTGGGTAAATCGTCTGAAGTCCAAAAGTTCAGAAACCAAATTAGTCATCTGCTGTGCACTCTGCTTTATTTTCAATATCTTGTTGTATACTTGCGGAGGAAGCAGCTGATTCTGCAACAAAGTATCAATATGGCTGACAATCAGTGTCAATGGAGTACGGAATTCGTGACTCACATTAGTAAAAAATACCAGCTTGGCATGATTCATTTCTTCTATATGCTGTTTTTCGATACGTTCTTTTTCCAGCGATTGTGCCAAAGCCTGTTTTACGAATCGGTTTCGGGCATAGTAAGTGATGCCCGAAACAATTGTAATCATATAGAATATCCATGCCCACCAGGTGGCATACCAAGGAGTGGCAATATGAATAGCCAATTGAATAGGAAGCTGACCGGAAGTATACGCCATACGTACATAAAGTGTATAATCGCCCGGATCGAGGTTTGTATATCTGGCCTCCGGAGTCGGAGTAAATGTCCAGACTTTATCCAATCCTTCCAATTTATATTCAAAGCCTTGCTGCGCATATTTGTTCTGATAATCAGAATGGGCAAACTTGATAAGCAGGTTATTGTCCTCAGTATCCAGCATTAGCTTCTTCATAAAAGGAAGCGCTGCAGTGAGTATTTTATTTTCAGGCGACGGTTTTATCAACCGATTGTTAACATGAAGAGTAGAGAAATAAAGAGAACTTATCTCTACTGGGAAGCATGAAATTCTTCTTCTGCCAAAGAGTAACCCCTTTGGTATCTCAATATAGATTTTATTGTCCGAAGAGACATAAATCCCGCAATCCCGAATGATCGGAGCCTTGAGATAGACTTCTTTCTGTCCCAAGCTGGTAAATGACTGCTCTTTCGGATCAAAAAGTATGATTCGGTCTCCGGTAAGGATAAACTTATTGCTGGCAGTCTGTTTCACATTGTAGCAATAATTGCTGGGCAATGTGCTGTTCTCCGTATTATAAACAATCATTTTTCTTGATATTCCGGTCGTAAAACAGCAATCCGCTTCTAACGTACAGATATATGCACCGTCTTTCGTCACCCGTACATGCGATATGCTGCCCTTATAGCCCATATCCTGCAGTTTGAGTACTTCTTTGAGTAACATCAGAAAGAGGGACGATCACAACTTTGTCTGCTTGGTTAGCATAGAAGTTTCCTTCTGCATCAATATCAAAATTTATACAGTAAGACTCCGGTTTGAACAGAAACGTAAAGTGATTAGTCACCGGATCGAGTTGAAAAACACCTTCACGGGAAGAAAGATAAAGTTTACCATTCCACATCTTGACCTGATAGATGAAATGGCGCGGAGCCGGAGTATTTTCCAACTGATGTTCCAGGTAATTATAAAAGCTTTTTTTTCTGAAAAAAATCATAACGTGACAATCCTCCTAAGTGGGTTCCGATATACAGATAGTCATTCTCTTGGTCATAGCAGATACTCTTTACATTGTTATGCGGAATAGAGTTCAGTCCCCTGCCGTAAATTGATGTACCAGTTCCCAGTTTTCATTTATGCAACCTAAACCTCCTCCGTCAGTACTGACCCAAAGATTTCCATGTTTATCAGCCGTCATCTCACCAATGTATGAATAATATAGGTTGGAAAGATTTCCGGCTGGTAGTCATAATGTACAAATCCACTGCGGTCGGGAGTAAAATAGTTCACTCCTCCATAGAAACTACCGATCCAGATAGTTTCCCTGCCGATCGGTGTAAAGAGAAAAAATAGAAGGATGATTCAAGCCCCCCCACATACTGAGGTATCTGTATCAGTGTATAGGTTTGCTTCGGACATCATACTTTTTTGTAAACCAACGAAAGTTCCAAACCAAATATTATGCTCATCATCCTCGACAAAGGCACGTATCTGCATATTGCGGATTCCAGCACTTCCGGTAAGTGCATAAGGAACTTTTGCAATACATTATCCTTGAGCCGATACAATCCCTTGCATGCGAGTGCCTATCCACACTTCTTCGTCCGAACTCTCGAAAATACAATATACATCTATATTTTCCAGTAAAAACGGGATGGCTGGAGTGTGTTTTGAGGAATGATATACATTCCTTCCATCATGCCGACATATATATTGGTTTCGCTAATTGCCAGCGTGTTTACGGTATAAGGAGGAAGTTTCACTTTCGACCGGGCGGTATGCTGTCGGCAATCGTAAGCGAAAAAGAGAATCTTTCCGGGCATACCATATTTCATTCTGATAGACAGCCAAAGCAGTAGTAGCATTGTCTGTCGTATATTGCTTAAATGTGGAGGTATGAATGTCATAGCCAAACAAATTATTATCAGCTATGAAGAAAATATCGCCATCGATATCATGAACAATGAAAGGTACATAATTACCAATCCAAAGCTTTTCCCCATCCGCATTTGTAATTTCGCCCTTGACATAAGTAATTTGCTCTCCATCATACATATTAATGCCTTCCTGCGTTCCAAACCACATTCGCCCCAATCCATCCCTGGGCAATACTCAAAACCGAAGGTTGTGATAGTCCATTTTGTAAGCCCAAATTACGGAAATATTCGGCAGTTGCCGGAAGTGTGCTAAATACAAAAGAAATAGAGATATGATTCTGTTTTTTTCATTAGTATGGTTTCCGCATTTTATTATGAATGCAAAAATAAGGAAAAAAGAATATAGCTCCTACTAAAACAAAGTTTATTGTTGAAAGAACTGCCCCAAAGTTAGACACAGAACTTTAGGAATGCAGTTCATATCCAACTTTTTGAGGAACTTCATGTTTCTCTTGTAAGCTATACCCTTATTTGAAAAGTAACTGTGCCATGTGATACAAACTCCTGCGCCAAGTCAGGAATTCATGGGCCGTATCGGGAGAAACGAAAGACGTTGCCTTAAAACCGGCTGCCTTGAGGTCATTCACGGCTTTAGTCACACCATCCGGATTCTCCTTGCTTCCGCAACTGATGAAAATGGATGCCACCTGATTCTTATCCTTGATATCGCCCGGTGCATAGGTACCACCGCTCAGTAACCCGTAATAATTGAATACTTCCGGACGACGCAAGGTTATCAGTTTTCGTTTCAAAACCACCCATAGAAAGTCCCGCCATTGCACGGTGCTTCTTGTCGGCCTGTGTACGGAAGTTACTATCAATATAAGGGATCAGTTCGTCCACCAGCACCGTTTCAAACTCCTTGGCCGTAAACTCATTGATATGTCCGAATTTCACATCATTCGTCATGCCATACGTCATTACGATGATGAACGGTTCAATCTTGCCTTCGGCAATCAGATTGTCCATAATCAGATTCGCATACCCCTGATTGGACCATGCCGTCTCATCTTCTCCCCATCCATGCTGTAAATAGAGAACCGGATATTTCTTCTTATCCTTTCCGTAAGTGGGCGGTGTATAAACAAATGCACGACGATGGGTATCTGTGCTCTTGGAATAAAAAATAAACCTGTTGAACATTTCCATGAGGCACTTTGCTTCATAGCATAGAAATCCTCATCATGAGCCGGAATTTCAATACCACTTTCCCATCGGCAAGAGCCGTAATAATTCTTAGTACCCGGATCATTAAACACACCACCATCGATAGTCAGGTGATAATAATGGAATCCCTCATCCATGGGGCCATCTGTAGTACCTACCCATACACCTTCTTTATCTTTGCGGAGAACTGTGCCACCACGACCGCCTAATCCAAGACTGACAATGACTGATTTGGCATCAGGAGCAACTACACGGAAGCGGGCGTATCCTTGCGAATTGACCATAGGATATTGCTGTCCGGGCTGATTAAGTACAGAAGGATGGAAATCCTCTTTCACTACAGCAGTATCGCTTGCCGGATCAAAATCCTTAATGATACTATAGACACGTTTCGCCTTATAATTTTCATCGTAAGGCAACGGATAGTTACGTGCACCGAGCCATGAATCGCGGTCGGAAAGATTCCAGAAAGTAACATTGTCTACCACATCCTTATGTTTGCGAAGTACTTTAAACAAGCGAGCATACTGATCTTCCTGAAGCGTTTTTACTACCTGACTGATGTTGCCGCCGTCACGACTGAAGTTGAGCTGTCCTCCCATCTCCTGATTGGCACGAATATCCAACTCAGTAATATGGATATGTTTCACTATCGTAGAATATTTCGTCAGGGCAGCATCTACATCTTCCATACTCGGACCATAGACATTGTAATGTCCCTGCATGCCAATACCATCAATGGGCACACCTTCTTCCTTCATGGATTTCACCATATTATAGATGCGATCGCGTTTTCAGGATCAGCAGCATTATAGTCATTGTAGAAAAGGAGTACATTAGGATCGGCCTCACGGGCATAAATAAAGGCTTTCTTAATAAACTCGTCACCGGCAATCTGATAAAGAGGGGAATTGCGATACGGACTTGGGTGTTCTCCCATGCCTCGTCGGCCACCCTGCCAGCCACCATCGGAGATTGCTTCATTCACAACGTCCCACGCATATATCACGTCTTTGTAGCGTTCCACGATAGCTGTAATGTGATGTTTCATATTTTGAAAAAGTTTCTCTTTCGACACTAAATCCCCTTTTTCATCTTTATACATCCATTCTCCTATCTGGGCATGCCACATCAGACAGTGTCCGCGTAACTTGATTCCGTTGCCACGGCAAAAATTGGCGATTTTGTCGGCATTCTCCCAATTGAACTGTCCGTAGGCAGGCTCGGTGGGTTGCGGCTTCATGTCGTTTTCTGCCGTAATACTGTTGAAGTCTTTTTTAATAATGGCAATCTGTTCAGGATTCGAGATGTTACGCATATTAACAGCCACGCCGATAGAGAAGTAATCTTTATAGGCATCCTTCAACCCCGTTTCTCCGCTTTGTGCGAATCCGGTATTTGCGCCCATGGTCAATGCCAATGCGCAAAGGGAAAATTTGAATAAATGTTTCATCTGATAATTATTTAAAAGGTTTTCATAGCATATCTATTTATCTACAATTTCATGTATTTGTACATGCATATCACTCTAATTGGAAACGGTTACAAAAGAATGCTTTTTTCAGAGAGATTCTTCATATTTGTGTAACACGTTTTTTCGCTTATGTTACCTCCTTTAGTGAAAGTGTAGGAAAATGGATTCTCAAGGTCAGTACCGCCACTGAAATGAAGAGAAAAAGATGATTGTAACCAAAACGAAACATGCATGACACAAAAATATAACACATGTCTGAACTTTGCCGCCGTAAAATTAATCGACTACAACTAATGATTATGAAGAAAAGCGCATTCATGCTGCTCATCATCCTGCTGTCGCTGACGAAAAGCAAACGCTCAACTCCGTACCGCAACGAGGACGGAAAGAAGATTGATAAAGAAGAGTTGAAACAAAGGATTACCTGCCGGAAATACACGGTACTATCCGTACTAAGTTTGAGTATCAGACAGAAATGGCTGCCAGTCGTTTCGAAGTACGCAACGCACGCATCAGCATTACCGAAATGTATTGCCCATCGTAGCTTATAAGGCGGAAATTGATCTCTCCGATGAAGGACAAATCAAAATGCTGGATGCCTACGCCCGCCTTTTTCCTATAAAAGACCTGACCGTCACCGCAGGACAAATGCGAGTACCATTTACAATCGACGCCCACCGCTCTCCACATCAGCAATATTTCGCTAACCGTTCGTTTATTGCGAAACAAGTTGGTAATGTACGTGACGTTGGCGTTACATTGGGATATAAATTCGGCACAGGGTACCTGTAACCTTAGAAGGCGGACTCTACAATGGTTCGGGACTAACTAATCAAAAGAATGGCACAAAGAGGTAAAACTATTCCGCCAAAGCACAATTCCTTTTCGCCAAGAAGCTGAATCTGGCTTTAAGCATACAGAGCATCCAGCCACAAGAGGTAAGGATAAACTCGTATGATATCGGTGCTTTCTATGAATTCGGACGCTTCCATATTGAAGGAGAGTATTTGTACAAAACTTATGCAGACAATGCCTATGACAACGTGCATGCCGTAAATAGTTTTATCAATTACGACCTCCCTTTACGAAAAGTATTCAGCAAGATGTCTTTTCTGGCACGCTATGATATGATGACCAGTCAAAGCGATGGTAAAGCCATTGACGAAGAGACCGGAGCTTTGACTACCACCGACTACAAACGTCACCGTATAACCGGAGGTATCACTTTCAGTCTCAGCAAAGCATTCCGCACAGACCTCCGGCTGAACTACGAAAAGTATTTCTACGCCAAAAACAGTATTGCCAAAGAGTCTGAACAAGATAAGATTGTATTGGAACTGATGGTTCGGTTCTAACACCTCACATGCACCTGCCAACAACAGGTGCATCGTCCGGTAAGTACTCTTTGACTCTCTCATTCATCCTACTTAAACCGTTTCAAATCCTTCTTCTCAAACACCCATTCCGGAGTGTAGAGCTTACCTTCATCATTGTCAGACAGCTCATACCAAGGCGATAATCCACGGTTAGCGGGATTCACCAATATGTGAATCTGTTGAGCCGGCATATAGCTCTGTGCCAGCAGGAACACTTTCTTTCCTGTTTGAGTGTAAATCGCCACATCCACTACAATGACTGCGTGCCCCGTGATCCGCCTTTGATAAACACATCTCCGAGTTGTAAAGATGTATAAGGAACCGAAACACCAGGTTTTAAATACCTCCGGAAGCATCTGTGACGTATCAAAGCCGTACCTGCTCCGTACCCGCTCCGTACTTTCTTCGTGTAGAAGTACCTTTGACCGAAGAATGTACGGAGCAAGTACAGCCCTGATACGGTTCGGGTACGGTGCATATACCCAAAAGACACATCATAACGAAAGTATGAATTGTATAAAAAAGAGATTAACAGTCATCCTTTTCATGACCAACAAATAATACAAATTCAATTATTTTATTGAATATACATTATCTCTTCCTAAACTTTTCCATACAAAACTTGATTATTTACACGAAAAATCGTATATTTGAGTAAATAACTCAGAGCTTATGGCAAATCCGATTCTTCCTGGTATATCAGAAGCTGAACAAGAACTGTTGTACAAGAAACTAAATGAATACAATCAGGGAAGAACCTCTTACAAAGAGGCAGGTGCTTATCTGGTTGTACTGCCCCGTCCGGAATCTCCCCGCTACTCCTTATGGGTGTATTCTCCTCTTCCCGAACGCCAGTCCATTTTTTACGTCCAGGACCTTTCTACAGACATCCATGAAAGTCTGCGAGCGGCAAGCAGCCTATGTTATTATTCTCCACGTTGCATTCTGTTGGTAGAATATAATGCCAAACGCATGCAGAGTAAGGGAGACGACATTATCTCTTTCGGAAAGTATCATGGACATTTCCTGCACGAAATCTTCCGTATCGATCCGGCATATGTGAGTTGGATTGCTTATAAGTTCACTCCACGTATACCTAAACAGGAACGCTTCGTACAAATAGCACAGGTGTATCATTCCGTCCATCTGGATATTCAGAAGCGGCAGGCACATCAGAAATATTCTACCAGCCGTTTTCTGGGAAAAGAAGGAGATAAAGTGAAAGAACTGACACTGAAAGTACCCGTGTCCGGCTGGAAGACGATCCTTACAAAAACCACCGTGAAAGGAACGACTCCTTATTTCTATGTCCGGCAGATACTGACTTTGAAGATCCTATCGGCAACCTCGTCACTTTCCGGACCAACTCGCGTACGGCAAGCCGGGAATCGTGCGGGTGCCCGCTACGGAACATGCCTTCGAGCCCGGAGAATCGGTATATATTGCCTCGGCACGCATCTCTTGTACCTTTACTTCGGGAACAAACAATACACCCGCCTCAATTATGTCAAGTTTAAATAAACTTAAAAGATAGAGCGGTATTATTCCTATTAAAAACATTCGTCCTTTCTTTGTCGGCAGAAAAGGGGGTGCTATAAAATAGCTGAGATTATACCCATGAACCTGATACGGTTAGTACCGTCGAAGGGAATTTTCTTTCTATATTCTACTATTCGTTTATACTACTATCCCTTTCTGTAAGTATAATTTCTAAATTCAGAGTTTGAATGTTTGACGTACAATTCATTACGCATTTTACGGCATCCATATCTTATTCGACTCCGCACGCATAGCCCTTGAAGGGGGATGCCGCTGGGTTCAGCTTCGGATGAAGGATGCTTCTTCAGAAGAGCTGAAAGCCACAGCCATGCAAGTGCAGGAACTCTGCCGTCAATACGGAGCCACGTTCATCATTGATGACCACGTGGAACTGGTGAAACAGATTGGCGCGGACGGTGTCCACTTAGGAAAACTGGATATGCCGATAAAGAAGCAAGGGAAAGGCTGGGCAAAGATTTCATTATTGGCGGAACAGCCAACACGTTCGAGGACATCCGGCAACATGCCGCTGATGGCGCCGACTACATCGGTTGCGGTCCTTTCCGCTTCACAACTACCAAACAAAAGTTATCACCCATTCTGGGACTGGACGGTTATTCCATCCTGACGCAAATGCGCGAAAAGGAATAACAATTCCTGTCGTTGCCATCGGTGGAATCACACGTGAGGACATCCCATCCCTAAGCATCAGGACTGAGCGGAATAGCATTGAGCGGCGGTATTCTAAAAGCTGAGAATCCGGTACGTGAAATGGAAACAATTATACGACTGACCCAATAGAAATCAATTAGTGAACCATGGAAGATAAAACAAAAATTACTTATCCCGAATCCGAGAAAGTCTATATGCAGGGGCAACTCCATCCTTATCTGAAAGTTGGGATGCGAAAAGTGAATCTTACCCCTACCGTAGTAGTGGAAAACGGGAAAAAAGTTATGACGGAGAATGCGCCCGTCTACATATATGATACAAGCGGCGCATACAGTGATCCGGAACAGAAGGTAGATTTAAAGAAAGGTTTGCCACGCCTCCGCGAACCGTGGATACAGGAACGGGATGTAGAACGGTTGACGGAAATCAGCTCCGAATATGGAAAGATGCGTCTGGCAGACAAAAGCCTTGACTCCTGCGTTTTGATCATATCACTTTGCCTTATCGTGCCAAAGCAGGCAAGCAGATTACACAGATGTACTATGCCAAACAGGGTATCGTAACACCGGAAATGGAATATGTAGCCATCCGTGAGAATATGAACTGCCAACAGTTGGGTATAGAAACTTACATCACACCGGAGTTTGTGCGTGATGAAATTGCGGCAGGACGTGCTGCCTTACCCGCCAACATCAACCATCCCGAAGCTGAACCTATGATTATCGGTTCAAAGTTCCTCGTAAAGATTAATACGAATATCGGAAATTCAGCTACCTCTTCCACGATTGAAGAAGAAGTGGAAAAGGCCGTCTGGAGTTGCAAATGGGGTGGAGATACGCTGATGGACTTATCTACAGGAGAAAATATTCACGAGACACGGGAATGGATTATCCGGAATTGTCCTGTTCCGGTAGGTACCGTTCCCATGTATCAGGCGATGGAGAAAGTACACGGAAAGGCGGAAAACCTTACCTGGGAACTATTTAAAGATACACTGATCGAACAGTGTGAACAAGGAGTAGATTATTTTACAATTCACTGCGGCATCCGCCTGAAGAATATTCATTATGCCAATGACCGCCTTTGCGGAATGGTGAGCCGGGGAGGAAGCATTATCTCCCAATGGTGTAAAATCCATCAGAAAGAGAGTTTCCTGTATGAGCATTTCGATGATATATGCGATATATGCGCACAATATGATGTGGCACTTTCATTAGGTGACGGTTTGCGTCCGGGAGCTATCCGTGATGCGAACGACCGGGCACAGTTTGCGGAACTGGATACGATGGGAGAACTGGTAGAACGCGCCTGGGCAAAAAATGTACAGGCATTCATCGAAGGTCCGGGACACGTACCCATGCATAAGATCAGGGAAAATATGGACCGGCAGATTGAGAAATGCCACGGAGCACCGTTCTATACTCTCGGTCCGCTGGTTACAGATATTGCACCGGGATATGATCACATCACAAGTGCCATTGGCGCAGCACAAATCGGTTGGTACGGAACAGCGATGCTTTGCTATGTGACACCCAAAGAACATCTTGCATTACCGCAGAAAGAAGATGTACGCATAGGAGTGGTAACTTACAAAATTGCCGCACACGCCGCAGACCTTGCCAAAGGCCATCCGGGTGCCGAAGTACGTGACGATGCCTTAGGCAAAGCCCGCTTCGAATTCCGCTGGAAAGACCAGTTCAACCTGTCTTTCGATCCGGAACGCGCCCTTCAATATTACAAGGAAGCCAACCACCTGAACGGGAAGTATTGCACCATGTGCGGGCCCAACTTCTGTGCCATGCGCATCAGCCAACGACTGAAAGATTGTGATTATGATGCAGAAATAGAAAATACAGAGAACGAATAACTTTTTAAACTTATAAGAAAATGATTGAAACAAAAGTATCCAAAGGTATCATCAGTACCTATTTTGAAAAAATTAGAGAGAAATCTTGATCTCGACGTTGCCATTGTAGGCGGAGGTCCGTCAGGCATTGTTGCCGCATATTATCTGGCAAAGGCCGGACTTAAAGTTGCCCAGTTCGACCAAGCAAGTTGTCTCCCGGCGGCGGTATGTGGGGCGGCGCAATGATGTTCAATCAGATTGTGATTCAGGAAGAAGCGATTGACATTGTAAAGGAATTCAATATCAACCACGAGAAATATGAGGACGGCTTATATGTGATGGACTCTGTTGAGAGTACCTCTGCGTTGCTTTATCATGCCGTACATGCCGGAGCAACCGTATTCAACTGCTATTCCGTAGAAGATGTTATCTTCAAGAATAATACGGTAAGCGGAGTAGTGGTAAACTGGACTCCTGTATTGCGCGAAGGTATGCACGTGGACCCGCTGAACATCCTTGCAAAGATAGTAATAGACGGAACAGGCCATGACAGCGAAATAGCCGCTACCGTAGCCCGCAAGAATGGCAGTCGCCTGGCTACCGAAACCGGTGGTGTAATTGGCGAACGTTCACTGGATGTAATTGCAGGAGAGGAAGAGGTTGTAAACGGTACGAAGGAAATCTATCCGGGACTTTACGTTTGCGGTATGGCTGCTTCCGCCGTTTCGGGCACTCCGCGTATGGGACCGATCTTTGGAGGAATGTTGATGTCCGGTAAAAAGGTAGCTGAGGAAATTATAGCGAAGCTGAAGAAGTAATTTCTCAGAAGCTATATTTTATTATATACAAGGCGTATGATTCCCGCCTCTACAGTGTGATTAATACATAATAAATCGCCTGTAGAGACGGGAATCTTTCGCCTTTATATTATATTCTTATTACGCTCTCTCTTTTCTTGCCATGCAGTGTTTTCTTTTGCCAAAATTATCGCTTAATAATAAAATTGCATAACTTTGTTCCCAGTGAACATACTGATAACAGTCTCGTTAATTAATAATTAGTACAACATGAAACACATTCTTTTTTAATAATAAGCATTTTATTAACCCTCATGCAGGAATAACAACATGGGGAGTGATACTCAAAGCAATGTTTTACAAGCAGACTTACATCCCTCCAAAATATCTGTACATGAGATTTTCGATACTATTCAAGTAATACCGTTAGAGACAACGGATAGCTGCCTGCTACGAGCTCCAGTGAAAATTGTAGTCGGTAATAACCGTAATTATATTCTTGATTGGAAAAAATTTTCAAGTATTTGTATTCGATGATAGAGGACACTTCTTGCATACAATCGGTAAAAAAGGACAAGGTCCCGGAGAGTATAGGGAAGTATATGATATGATTGTTGATGAAGGAAAAAATCAGGTAAAACTACTTTCTCCATTCGGAAGCATCTATGTTTATAACCTGGAAGGTCAGTTTGTAAGGCAAATCAGATTACCGGACAAAAGCAATTACCAAGCCATGGAAGCAATGGGAGATAAAATTATGACATGGACAATTCCCTAATAGCTGCGAAGAAACCTGCATCACAATCGTGGATGCCAATACCGGAGAAGAAACAAACAGTTTCTGGAAAGGAGCGCGCATCCTGAATTCTGTAGCAGTAGGTAATTTTTTATACCTACAATGGGAAGAGTTATTTTGCCCTACCTTTCATAATAATGAAGTTTATGAAATTACGGAAGATAGTCTACGGTTAGCTTATCAATGGAATTTCGGTAAAGACAACATTGATATTTCAAAATATAAGTTTACTTTTTACCGATGATAACCAGCTGAAGAAGGATGCCTTATAACCCAATACATAAAAGATAATACTATACCTTATCTATTAAGGGCGCAGTATCAAAACAGCAAGTTCTTTTACGTTAATTTGTCATATGGCTGGTTTCCGAATCTGACTTTAAAAAACGTTTTCTATCGCAAAATAGATGATAAATGCTTTTTATTTAGAGAATCTAAAGAAGGCATAATAGTAAGGCCGGAAACTTTTGAAGAAGAATATATTGTGCAGTTTGCCTTCAGCGAGGAGTTTGAAGCATATCAGTCCGTATTACCTCCAACAGAGTATCAGAAATTGAGGAACCGGCAAGAAGACGATAATCCCTGCCTGATCAAATTATACTTCAAATAAAATCTCACACGCATTTTTAGAGATAACCCGCATATAAAACCTATTGTAAACCACTTCATGTGTACTTTCAATAAGAATCTACGCAATCTTTTTCAGCCTCCTGAAATGAGCAAGCAACTCTTCGGCATCTTTCCACGTATGGTAACGGTTCCAGATATCTCCTAATAAAGCTGCACCGCCAAAGCCAAGAGACTTTATTTCCGCAAGGTTCACCTCACTTATTCCGCCTAAGGCTACTACCTTTTCATGGATGACTCCGCTTTCCTGTGCTTGTTTCAACTCATCCTTTGAATATCCCGAGCGATATCCCTGTTTGGAAATGCTATCGTAAACAGGACTCATAAGCACATAATTGAACCGGGAGACTGTAGTTTCCACTTCTTCCAAGCTATGACAGGCACGACTCAGTATTCCCTCATAATTTGCAGGTGCCTCCGGATGACGGGAATTCAAGTGAATTCCTCCTAAAAGATACTTATCTTTTAAAGAGAAGAAATCATGAATGACAATCCGGTTCTATATTCCGGAGCAATACCTTGCAGCAGATTTTCTACCGCATGAACATCCGCACCCGGTTTGCGTACATGCAGCAAGTCCAGTCCGGCTTTAAATAACTCAGTGACGATGCGTGCTTCATCCGGAATAAAATCCGGAGAGGTGATAATAATCAGTTTCATTTTTCTATCCTTCATTTACCGGAGGCGTCGGAAACGGGAAATGCCACAAAGGACCATTCCCCTGCCCTATACGTAAATTCTTCCCGGCTTCAATAGCACAGGAAATGTATTCTTTGGCCTGTTCCACTGCTTCATACAAGGATGATCCTTGCGCCAGAAAAAAGTGGCAATGGCGGATGAAAGCGTACATCCCGTACCGTGCAGGTTGGCGGAATGAATACGCCTGCCACCAAAGATATTCAGTTCTTTTCCATCATAAAGTACATCGCACATTTCATGACCGGTCAGATGACCTCCTTTAATAAGAAAAGCACAGTTATATTTTTCGAATAACCGGCATGCGGCATCCTCCATTTCATCAATCGTCTGAACCGGTTGTTGCAACAATACTTCTGTTTCGTGCAGATTAGGAGTTACGAGAGTTACTTTCGGAATCAACTTAGTACGAATGGCTTCCAATGCCTCATCCGTCATCAGACTATGCCCGCTGGTAGAAACCATCACCGGATCGAAAACCACTTTCCGGGGAGAATAGCGACGCAGTATCCGTACTATTTCATAAATAATCTCTACGTTTCCAGTCATACCTATTTTAATGGCATCCGGTTGCAAGTCTTCCATCACCGCCTGCATCTGTTGGCCTACCAGCTCTGCCGCAACAGGATGAACGGCTTGCACACCCAATGTATTCTGCACTGTAATGGCTGTGATAGCAGTAGCTGCATAACCTCCAAGTGCCGAGATAGCTTTTATATCTGCCTGTATGCCCGCGCCACCGGAACTGTCGGAACCGGCAACGGAAAGGACGATTGCTTTCTTATCCATAAGCCAAATTACAACTTTATAACATTCCCTGTACGGCTACTCTCCCATGCCGCCTCAATCAGGCGGATAACGCCAAGCACTCCGCACGCATCACTTTGCAACACTTCGCCATTCCGGATATGCTGATAAATATTCTCATAAAAAGCAGCGTAGTTTCCGGGAAGGGTCGGATAAGGTTTCCGCACCACATTACCATCTTTTTCCGTATGGAGTATTCCCCATTGGGATTCATCCTCTTCTCCCCAATGCGGAGTATCCGGCAACACACCTTTAGTCAGATCCGCCTCTTGAGGATCAAGACCATACTTCACATAAGAGCCTTCCGTTCCATGAAGAACAAAGCGAGGCTCATTCTCACACATCAGATAGCTGGCTTTCAAGGTGATTTTCACTTCCGGCATCCGGGCAGGTTTCATCAGATGGATGATAAAATAATCATCTACTTTACCACCGGTACGTAAAGTTGCAATATCAGCAAATACAGCTTCGGGCATACCAAATAGTTGAACAGCCCTGGTCGATGACATGGGCACCCAGATTATAAGTCAGACCACCACCATTCTCGCCGGTTTCTTTCCAGGTATTCGGCTTGATGAAATTCCGGTAGCGGGGAAAAGTTGATTCAAATTCGACCAGACGGCCCAACAATCCCTGAGCCAATATTTCTTTCACGGTCAGGAAATCACAATCCCAACGACGATTCTGGTAAACACTTAAGGTCAGTTCTTTTTCCGCAGCAAGGGCTACGAGTTCTTCACCTTCCTCTACAGTAGTGGTGAAAGGTTTTTCAACGATAACATGTTTTCCGGCTTCGAGAGCACGACGGGCATATTCGTAATGGGAACTGTCAGGGGTATTCACTACCACTAACTCCAGTTCTTCCATCCCTATCAACTCATCAAAACTACGCACAATACGGGATTGCGGATACTTCGCCCGTGACAATTCTTTACTACGCTCAGTGACAGCAGTCAACTCAAAATGAGGATTTGTGGAAATAAAAGGAGCATGAAACACTTGTCCCGACATTCCAAAGGCAGCCAATCCGGTTCTTATCTTATCCATATCTTTCATTTTTTCTTTCGGCAAAACTAATGAATTTATCGCTGATGTACCACACATGAAGGAATAAGGTTTTACGAAGAAAGATAATTTAATCCTTCGGAAGCTCCTTTTTCAGTACAATGAGAGCCTGATTCATCTCCACCGCCTTGTTCCATATCTGCTGCAACTGTCCATAATATTCGGAAGGCACGACCGAGGAAGACAAAATGAATGTATAATTCACAATGACGTTGTTCCTGTTTCTTTGGATTGCATATTTGCATTGCAGCTTGCCGTCTTCAGTCTTTATCACTTGCGTGTGGGGGATTTCTTCCACCTCATAGCCTTCAGGAAGCGTCAGCGCACAAGAGAGAGTGACTTTTGACGGATAAGGGAACTCTACCGGAAGGATCCGCTCCGATTGTATAAACGGGTTCTTTGTCAATTGCGGAAAAAGAATCGGATTAATATATATATGGTCATCCGACTTTTCCGCCTCAAGTACAAAATCAAATTCTTCCTGTATAGTTGTGAAGTTATCTTCCTTATCTGTTAGCTTCAGATTAGTAACCGTCAGTTTTTCTTTCATCAATTCCTGTTTATTCACAAGAGAGTCTTTCGCCTGGTTCTCTTTCCGGTGTTCTAAAGCTTGATGTCCCTTCAGAATGGTAGTCCGACGTCCGGTTATCAGATTCTCCCGTGCATTAGCACTGATTTTCATGAAAACTTGATTGGTAGATATTTCCTGCAAGTTCACCCACTTTTGTTTTTCCGGTATATCGGCAGAAAGCATACGTGCTTTGGTCACCGACAATTCAATGGGCAGCACATTGAGAGCCGGTACCTCCATCGAACTATCCAGATAAACATACTTTCCTCTTGCCTCATCATAAATAGCCACTACGAAAGTGTTCAATTTCTGAAGAGAGGGAAAGTTAGACGGCAACATTCCCCCGAACGCCGGCTCATAACCACAGGATAGGCCTTGATGCCGTAGCTTCTGAGCATACTGATAAAAATAAAATTCAAATCGGCATTACTGCCGGTTCCGGCTTTAAGTACCTTCTCCAGATTCTCACTGTAAAGTTTATACTCTCCATTCCAAGACAACTTTTGCTTCAGCAATTGAAAACACCTATAACTTTTGATTAAAAAGTCAAATTGCCCGATTGGTTGAGTTGCCGAATCTCTTCAAGGTACGGACTTTTCCACAACAAGTGTTTACCAAAGCCTTCGTTCTCCTCCGGGTCAGTTGTTTATCCACATCCTCCCAGTTCTGGCTGTAAGGTTTGTAGCCTTCATCCGGATAATTGGTTCCTTGCAAATCGAAACTAACCTGTATTCTATAATCTTCCGGACACCAGCAAAAAGATTCATCCTGGCGGATGGCAGGCAGATTTTGGGAAGTAAACGTAAGCTTCTGTGCCGAAATAGTAAAGTCATGCGACACTCTCGCTACGCCACTTGTTGTATGTTGTGCGGCTTGTACCGAACCTTTCTCTTCCAGAACATCTATATATTGGCGCCCTCTAAACTCTATGTTATATACAAATACATGAGGAATAGTTATTTCGTATTGATTGTATACTACGGGAATTTCTTCCTGCATCATCCAGTTGTCTATGTGTACGGAATAGTCGGAAGTCATTTTATAGTGATATTCGATAACTGTCCCGACCTTGACAGCAGGCAATGAAAACTTCAATACTCTGTGATAGGTATTCAGCCTCTCATCGGAAACGAGCTCCCGCTTCAGACGGGTTTTAACAAGTTTCCCATTTTCCAGATTATAGGAACATCCGTCCAGATCGGAGATGCGGTCTTTCTCCTTATCTCTGTCAGAAGGCGCATAATAAGGAATGGCTACATCAGCTTGTGAAACACCTTGCGGCTTCAATATCTTGATGCGTACCCAATGTTCCGTATACAATTCAAATTTATCATTATAAGTAAAACCGCTCTTGCCTTTATGAAACAGATAAACTGCCACTGCGGTAGTGTCAGGAGCGTATGTCTCCAGTGATAGTTCCTCCTTGGAGGGTTTGCCATACTTCAGGTCAGGCTTAATTACAGTAGTAGCTTGTTGTGAAAAAGCCATCGGGAAGCATAAAGAAATAAGCATGCAGAAAATAAATAGCCCGTGTTTCATGATTTGACTTTTTTTAAGATTACCAATTGTACAAAAATAATAATTAATACAATACAGCGGCGTTGATCTTACAAAAAAAACAGGTATTTTTGCCACACACATTATTTATATTGAATACCATGAAGAAATTAGCTTTTTAGCCTGTCTACTCCCCATTCTATGGGCGGCATGTAGCAGCACTGCAACACCCGCAAAGAATCCGGTGAATGGGCAAAAGTTCCCGAAATCCTGAAGAACATTGTTCCGCCTACTTTTCGGACAGTATATATGACGTAACTGCCTACGAAGGGCAAAAAAGCGATACGAGTTTTGACAGCCGACCTGCCATATTGGAAGCCATCAATCAATGTAATACAAATGGTGGCGGCACCGTTCTCATCCCTGCCGGAAACTATTTCAGCAAAGGCACCATCTTGCTGAAAAGCAATGTAAACCTGCACGTTGCAGATGGCGCACGTCTGGAATTCTCGACCGTGGCCTCTGACTATCTCCCCATGGTATTGACCAAATGGGAAGGAACGGAATGTTTCAACTACTCCCCTTTCATCTATGCCTACCAGTGCACCAATGTCGCCCTGACCGGCAAAGGCACGATTGACGGCAACGGAGCTGTAACTTTCAATGGTTGGCACGCCCTGCAAGGTCCTGCCCTGGATCGCTTGCGCCAGATGGGTATCGATTCCATCCCGGTATACGAACGCGTATTCGGAGAGGGATATTACCTGCGCCCATGCATGATACAATTCTACGGCTGCAAGAATGTACTTGTAGAAGATGTACAGATCTACGATTCTCCGTTCTGGATTATCCATCCTGTATTCTGCGACAATGTCACCGTACGCAATGTATATATAGACAGTAACAACTACAACAACGATGGTTGTGATCCGGAATCAAGCACGAACGTACTGATTGAGAACATGGACTTCAATGTGGGAGATGATGGTATCGCCATAAAATCAGGACGCGACCAGGACGGCTGGCGCATCGGCCAAGCCACGGAAAATGTGATTATCCGTAACTGCCACTTCGCCCGGTGGGCCATTACCATCGGTAGTGAAATGTCCGGTGGCGTACGGAACATCTTTATCGAGGATTGCAAGATAGACAGTTGCCGCAACGGTATTTACTTCAAATCAAATCTGGACCGTGGCGGTTACTTTGAAAATCTAAACATGCGCCGGATAGAAGCGGACGTCTGCCTGTGGGGAGTGATTAATTTCCGTACGAACTACCACGGATACCGCGGTGGAAATCATCCGACACTCTTCCGCAATATCTGCATAGAAGATGTAACTTGCAACCGCGTGGACAGCGTAGCACTCATGGCAAACGGATTACCGGAAGCTAAACTTTATAATATCACCCTGCGGAACATAAAGGTAAAACAGGCACCGAAAGCCATACAGATGGACAATGTAGTGAACTTAACGCTCGACAACGTAGAGGTGAACGGTAAGCGGATTACTTCCGCTGAACAAACTGATTAACAGCAGAAAAGGATTATGTCCCCATGTCCGGAACATGGGGATATTTCATTTATTCTTATTCAACTTAATAAACTCACTCGGAGTAATTCCAAACTGCTTCATGAAACATGAGGTAAAATATGAAGTGGTAGAAAATCCTAAACTCTCAGCAACTTCATTGATCCGAAGATCACCTTTAGCCAACATTTCAGCAGCTTTCTTTAATCGGCATAAACGGATAAAGTCATTAGGCGCCAAAAAGTGATAGCTTTTTCACTTTTCTATAAAGTGTCGATACGCTCATATTCATATATTCAGCCAAGGCTTTCAACCGATAAACAGGAATCAGACAAATTATTCATCACATAATCATTCATCTTTCCGATAAATTTCTCATCTATACTGTTAGACGCAACACTTATAAGATGCGCATGAGGTGAACGGACAAATGTAGAACGGATAAGCTCTCTGTTAGCTAAAAGATTTGAAACCTGAGCCAGTAAATGCTCTGTAGAGAACGGCTTCTCTATATAAGCATCAGCTTTCGATTCCAATACATCAATATGCGCCTGTAAAGAAACTTTAGCTGTTAATACAATAATAGGAATATGACAATATTTTATATTTGTTTTGACAGACTTACACAATTCAATTCCATCCATCACCGGCATCATCAAATCACTAATAATCAGCGATACTACATGACTTTCCAATATTTCCAATGCTTGTTTCCCATTATCGGCAACCAACACATTATATTGTGGGGTTAGTTCTTCACAAACAAACTGACGCAATTCCACTTCATCATCAACCACCAGTACATTATACATACTCTTATGCATATAGTCTTTATTTCCTTCTACAGAAGAGGTTTCCTTATAAAAAGGAGAATGTTCCGGCTCTGCAACATCATGCTGTTCCAAGGGTAAATCAAGCACAAAGGAATTCATCTCAGTAATGGAATTATCAAGATAAAAAGCGCCATTATGCATCTCGGCCAGTGATTTAGCTAAAGGTAACCCTAATCCGGAACCTTTTGCCGGTACTCTTGCATCTTCTCCGAAATACTGAAAAAAAGGTTTAAAGATGTCTGTTGTCACATCTTTAGGGATTCTTTCTCCATCATTGTTCACCCTAATCCGAACAATAGAATTGTCTTCTTTCTGTATACTCACTAAAGATACCTCAACAATATGGTCACAGAATTTAATCGCATTGTTCAACATATTACTTAATATCTTTATCAAAGCCTCTTTATCAGCTATTATTTCACATCCCTCATCAGGCATGGAAAATGAAAATCAATGCATCTGGTTTGAGCTATCGGAGTAAAACGGCTATAAGTCTCTTCAAGTAGTTGTTTGATATCCAGTTTTACAAAACTCATCAAGAAGGTAGAAGATTCTATCTTTCTGAAATCAAGTAGCTGATTTACCAGATCGAGCAAACGCTGAGTATTCTTACTCATAACAGCTATATTTTCATTCTCAGCAAGTTTCTTTTCTCCCGACTTTATTATACGGTTCAGTGACCCCATTATCAATGTCAAAGGGGTTCTTATTTCATGAGTAATATTTGTAAAGAAACTAATCTTAGCCTGAAGTATTTCCTTATACTTCTCGTTCTGTAACATTTCTATCTGATGTCGTTCTTCTCTTTTGAGTTTTCTTCTGTATCTGATGAAAACCAAGTAAATGTAGTAAAGATAATAAGAACATACAAGAAATACGCAAACGGCATACTCCAGAAGGGAGGTTTTACAATGATAGCCAATGAAGAAGCTTCGCCAGTCCATGTTCCGCTTTCTCTTGAAGCTTGTACACGAAGGGTGTATTTCCCCGGTGGCAACTTTGTATAATACAACTTCTTAGGCCCTTGACTAACAATCCATTCATGATCTAACCCTTCAAGCTTATATCTATACCATACATCCTGAGAAATAGAATAAGTAGGTATAGCAAAATCAATACTAAAAGTAGACTGATCATAACGCAATGTTATTTTATCTGTAAAAATAATCGATTGTTTCAAAGGAGAATCCGGTTGATAGGTCTCTATTTCTTTATTAAATAACTGAAAACCTGTAAAGAATACTTTTAATGGTTCTGATGCCTTTATAAAATTCTCAGGCGAGAAAGCTATCATTCCTTTCAATGAGCCAAAATAAATATTACCGATTCGATCCTGATAGCCGGAATTATAATTAAATTGATCTATCGGTAATCCATTCAACGTTGTAAACCTGCTTAAAGCTTTCTGCTCAGGATCATAATGCAATAAACCATTCGAAGTAGTTACCCATAACATTCCTGTGGCATCCTCTATAATCTGATAAATAATTTGCCCGGAATAATCCAGTTTAGATAAAGTCTGAGTAAATGTCCCATCTGTCCTGTCATAAAGAAAAAGCCCGTTTCCTTCAGTACCAATCCATAAACGCTTCCGGGAATCTTCGAAGATAGTAGTGATATAGTTACTTATGAATGGCATTGTCTTAACTGTTATCTTCTCATGTATCCCATTATATTTGAATGTAAACAATCCTCTCCCCATTGTAACAACCCATAAAGTATGATCTAAATCCTCATAAATGGAATGTACAAGTCCCCAGTCCAGTTGCGGAACAATTTCAAATCTATTCTTTGACTCTACATAGCGGTATAACCCTCCCATTGTACCAACCAATATTTCATTAAAAGAAGTCTTCCTGAAACAAACGATCCCATTAACCAATAATCCGGAACCAGTATTCTCACTACAGAAATGATTGATTATATTTTGCGACTTCAAATCAAACAGGTAAATACCACTATCAAAAGTTCCAATCCATATCATATTCTTATCAACCAGCAAGCATTGTATATTTTTTGGATATGGGACGTCCATCCCATTTCAGATTAGTCAACGCCCTGAATACTTTTGTCTTGGTATCAAAATAGCATAACCTCCATCTTCAGTTCCTACCCATAAATTTCCTTCCACATCCGGATGAATTTCACGAATAACATTTGCCTTTATACTTCCTTTTTTCATCTTTCGGCAGATACTTATCAAACAATGTATTATTACTCGACAAGTAATTCACACCACCAAAAAAGTCCCTACCCAAATACCTTCTTCACGGTCTTTCAACAACATATGAACAGCATTATCAGAAAGCGAATAAGCATCATTATACGACTTCTGTAAATGATCAATAAATCCCAAGTCCAATTGATAGATATGAATGCCTGACTCTGTACCAAACCAGAATTCATCCTTATTCCGTTGAATAGCCGTATGGATATAAATAGGATTATTCTGATAATCATTGCTAAACAAGACTTTAACTTCACCATTGTTAGGGGAAAAACGTCTGGCCCCGATACGATCTGTAGTCACAACCAAGTCTCCATTACTACATTCCAGAATCCGATAAAGTAGAATATGTTTTGTTTTCTCTTCTTTTGTCAATATAGGATAAGACGAAAACTCCATACGTTGAGGGTTAAACAAATAGATATTACCATCCAGACCTAATACCCACACACTACCGGACTGAGTCACTGTTATCCCTGTAGGCACAAAGAAATCAGATGCAGAAAAAACTTATGATTTCCATTTTTTACATCCAAGCAATATATGCCCTTGAATTTATAACCCAAAGGTTTCCCTGCTTGTCAAAAAACTAAATTATCTATTAAACCTTCAATTGCCAGGTCAGCACTGACAAACGGAGCAAAAGTATCCTTCTCCGGATTGTAAATACATAAACCATCTGAAGTTCCTAACCAAAGAGAACCATCCGGTGCTTCCGCCAGAGCAAGAACTGTATTGTTGGGAAGAGAATTGGGCTGTTCCGGATCGGCCACATAGTTCTTAAACTTTGTACCATCGAACCGATTCAGACCAACTTTCGTGCCAAACCACAGGAAACCTCTACGATCCTGAACTGCACAGAAAACAGTTTGCTGAGAAAGCCCATTCTCTTTTGTCATATCGCTTAAAATAATAGTTTTCGGCAAAAAGGTTAGCTACTACCAAAGAGAGAAAAATTAGTAATAACGCTATTTCTTTTTTCTTTATGAGCATAACTATACAATATGATTCATTGAAAGTGATCTACAAATATAATAAAAACAAGCTACTCCCTCAGCAACAGATGGTTCTTTTCCGATCATATATCAAACCAAAGCCATTCTATCTATGGAGAGGTTTTCCACCTACTCCATAGATTGTCAATCTACTACGAAGTTCAGGTAAACTCATATCAATCTGAGATAGATCTTTTTTTCCGAAAGCTTCTTCCAGATTAACAATCGGCTCAATGTTCGCAATGCTTGCCCATGGAAGCCACAAGGATACAGACCTGAAAGCTAAATCAGCAACATTAGTTGCTTCCGGCATAAATGCACGATATTTATAATTCATTCTACCGTCAAAGTCTGTATTCAGTTTCGTATTATTCTGTAAGAGTTTTGCCATATGTAAATAGAGTTCATTTCCGGTTTTGATATACAATTTATACATTTCATAAAACATATGTCTATAAAATTATCAGCACCCGAATGTCCTTGTAGCAATAATAGAAAACCCTGTAATGCCTCCTTTAACAAAAGGATTCTTTTTGGCATCCATTGCATCTCGGTTAGGAATGGCAAAATCATAACAATATGTCCAGCTCATAGCACAATTTGCAGCATGTTCTGCCGCTTTCAGATATTTCAGATCCCCTGTCAGTTCATGTATGGCATTGAATCCGTAGAGAGCAAATATAGCTGCCTCTTTATCAACAGTATTAGGATTGTCCGAGTTCCACCTACATATTTCCCTAATTTCAAATACAGTTCATTATAAGAGAAATCAGCAGCTTTGATTGCAGCTTCTTTATATTTAGTCTCTCCGGTATGTTCAAACATCTTCACCAGAATCTAATAGCCACCGGAGTATTCAATTTAGAAGTACCATGAGTATTCCTATCTCCTCCCGTCTCAACATCACCATTCGTCTTATATGCCCTATAAAAAGAGCCGTCTTCATTTTGTTTCTTCACCAAATTAGAAGCAACCCTTTTAAGAGCTTTGATTCCACGCTTCCTGAGGCTCATTGTGAGCCACAGAAATACGATAGGCATCCAGTAATCCTCCATGCCATCCACAAAACATCGAAGAAAACTTGGATATTCCCGCCTTTGTCCGGCTGTGGCATTATCAGCAGGATCCCACCATACAAGTGTGGGGAAATAAGTTTTTCATGATGGCATCAGAAAACCAGAAATCAACCATTGATTTACCCTTTTCCCTAGTCTCTGAATCATGATGATCCAGACCATAACGATACATGTGATATCCAACGGCTATTTGTTGTCCCACAAAAACCCATTTGAAAAGATATCCCTTCAGTGTTTGTACCATCAGGTAAATCAAGTGACCATGGTAAACCTGCCGCTTTTATGTTTCCCTTTCCAAACATCCGATATTCAGCTTTAAAGTTCTATATTCTGCCGATAAATTTCATCCATATTCATATCCACGATTGTCGGTTCTTCCGTTTTATAGCCCATACCAAACGCATACATCATAGCTTCATTATAATTATCCTTTTTATCAGGAATCAAGGCTACAGAATAGCTATGTATATTACCCTCTTTCACCGAATGGTATCTTTTGGACCATATAGTCTTTGCATCCCTTTTTCTTCCGGCAACTTCATACGTTCTGGGCCCTTCTGCACACGGATAATGAAAATCCACCGACAATGAAGGATATATAGAGTAACCTATTGAACCATATTGTAACACATCATTCACCTCATAGAATGTTCCACCACCAGGATTTTGTCCGACATCTATCCTAGGATTATAATGCATGAGGGTTAAAGTAGTTCCTGTTATCTTTTCCCGAAGCATAGCCAGTGGCAGTCCCGTACGCGTTTCTTTTACATACATCCGGTCAGTATTCAGGTCAGCAGCAACCGCATCCTCTCTTACTTCAGAGGTATTTCTATATAAAACAGAAGGAATAAAATACTCGAAATCATTGTTATCAGACGAACGAAGCCCGGTTTGAAATGAAATTGTACTGGCAAATCCGACATCCTCTGCCCGTGCTTCTTTCACCTTCACATCTCTATATATCCCAAATACTCCATCCTTTAATAAAGTATATTTATCTTCTACAATAAATACAGACCCTTTTTCCGTGTTGACACTGGCTGTAGCACAAAAGCCATATTTCTTTCTTATGACCTGATGATAAGGTTGCTTATAATCAGTTTCGATATATTCCCCCGTTGGTAAAGTATCACTTCCCCGGACAGTGATCCATGCAGGCAGTTCTTGGCTTCCTACTATCTCTTTACCATTCTGTAAAAATACAGCAAAACCTTCATCCCCTTCTCTTAGTATAAGGGAATAATCACCATTTTTAATGATTTTCTCTGTATCACTTTCTTCTATACATTCCTGAGAAATAGTTTTTCAAATCACTTTTCCCGATAATCGCATGATAATGGCAGGATATGCCCAATAGACAAAATCCTGATATCATCAGCATCCGGAATACAACCTTTATTATTCTTCTATCTTTTTCCATAAGTTCTGAATTAATATATTATTCCCTGATGTGCAGCATATACCGCATCTTTCTGTCTCAATGTAGATAAAGATTCTGTTCCTATACGTTCTATATCCATATCTCCATAAGCATCCCGTATCTTGAACAATGGATCTAAAGCAGATGCAGTAACCCAGGGTAACCACAAATTAACCCCATCTCCCCAACGGTGACCAATCTTAAGGCTTCCGTCTGCAATCCTCGATAAGCATACCCCAACGTACCATCATAATCCATAGTCTGTTTCGTATTTTTCTCCAATAGCCGGGCAATATGCAAGAAATACTCATCGCCTGTCAAAACATAGAGTCTCAAGTATTCAAAAGAATTATATGAAAGCCCACAATCTGCTCCGGAATGTCCGGTGGAAATGATTGTAATTCCAACAGTAGTCTTTTTGCTATCCCAAGCCATGAGGTTATTTCCTCCGGCCGCCGGAATATTCCAAGCATACATATAGGTTACAGTGTAATAAGCCGCTTGGGATGCTCCTTCAAGCCATTTTTCATCTTCGGTTAAATCGTACAAACAAAGGAAAGCCTCAATAATCTTTTGCCCGGACTCACGGTCTTTTACATACGGATTATCAATTACACTTCCCACATATTTATAGGGTTCATGAATCTCGCGATAGCAAAATTCTCCGGCTTTAACAGCAGCTGTCTTATAGCATTCTTCCTTAGTAACTATATACATGTAAGTAAGAAAACGGATCAGATTGGAAGTAAGTAGTTTACCCGAATCTATAGAAGTTCCGCCATTGTCAAAAGCTTTGTCCCAGCTACCGTCGGCATATTGTCGGCTCACCATCCAGTCAGCTGACCGCCGGCAATAATCCAACCAATTAGTTTTACTTCCGGAAAATGTTTTTCAGCATGCGACCATGCTAAAATCATAGCCTCCAATCCACCTTGCATATTACGTAAGTCATTATGATTACGAAAGAAATTCCAAGGAGATATATCCCACCATATCCGTGGCATCCCATTAGGCGCCGAACTGTTCTCCGCCCAGAAATCAAGTATCTGCTCTCCCTTATCCGTATAGATGGAATTATTGGTTTCCAAACCTTTCCGGTAAAGATAATATGCGCAAGGAATCTGCATCCCCACAAATCCCATAGAATAGGAAATCTCATTCACTTCTCCACTTGGAAGATATACGGAGAAAGGGAAACCGGGGGCATTATTATCCTTCAGCCAATAATGATCTAAAACCTCCAGACTGTAATTCATTACATCTTCGTTATCCACCTCCAATACTTCAGGATTGTACAGATTGAACGTCGCTTTCCAGTGTTCCTCAAGCGCTTTTGGAAAAGCTGCTTCTTTTTTAAATTGCAATTCCAGCATATAGGCATGCTCTACACCAACCCGTACAGGATGACCCGACGCGCCCACCGTCTTTCATGACTTCCACCTCCATCTGCATAAGTATGCTCACCTTCAGAACCAGGAAAACAATATACTAATGCAGGACTTTGGCTTGCCAAATAAAAACCCAATGAGCCGAAATGCATATCCGCATTTACCAGATGATCCATTCCCACCTCTTCCTTAAAAGTAACCGGATTGAGATTATAGTCTGCCAAAGCAACAGATACCTCCGAACTTTTATTTCTGAACATGGCCAGAGGTAATCCCATACGTTCCTCACGAGCCAGTATCCAATCATGAGTAAAATCTGCTCCTATGGAGGATTCACTTAAATTAGATTCATCTTTATATATGAGAGAAGGTATAAAATATTCGCATCCGGTAATAGCTTGCTGTACTTCATTCCGCACCATAAAGTAAGAGTTGAACGCATGATCCTTACCGGAAGCTTTCATGACATCTACTACTCTCGACAAGCGTAATCTATCTTCATTCTCCGCCACGGTATATATATCCGTCACTTCAAAATCAGAACCGGAGTCTGTGATTATCCTGGCTTTACAAACCAATCGATCATTTTGTTTTTCTGCTTCCTGATACGCTGCCCTGTACCATTTAGACGACTGTACACCTACTGGGAATACCTCTAAACACACAATCGCTTCATCGACAGGTATATATTTCTGCCCCCATCCTGCTATTGTTACTGTATAACCTGTATTCTCTTTCAGGCGAGTATAAGTTCCGGATTACCGGAACCTATACTAATATTTTCATTATGAACCGGGCCTGGAGGCTCCTCTGTTAAATCATCATTATCTGAACATCCTGCATTCAGCATCAGGCAAAAAACAACTGTTATAATTTTCATTATTTTATTGTCCATATTCTAAATTGCATAGATAGTAAATGCTGTAAATGATAATGCATTCGTTTCTCCCCCGGGAAATTGACTACATATCCCATACTAACTTCCGTTTCTTGTTCCAAAGTTATATTAAGTGGCATGGAAACACGACTTGCAGGATCTCCACAATCACTCTGGGCTATAATACTCCGGACTTTTCCATTCAATTCCTTTACCTTTTGCTACAACAAAGAAAGCACGGTCTTTTCCACCTTCATTTTCAATATCCCACCAATTGAAACCACGGGTAGCTATAAACAGGTATTTTCCTGCAGGCAAAGTGAATGTCTGATAAACAGCTCCCTGTAAGGCAGTAGGATTCCCCAGTTCTCAGCACACATAAACAAGCGGTCACTCCAACCGTCATACATTGTATACTGTACGGCTGCGTTAGATGTTAACCAGTCTGAAAGGATGCCACGACGAGAATCCGGGAAATAGGAAACAACATTAAACGGCTGTTTATAATTCTTTAAATATTGATTCGTAATATCATCAAACTCTTCCGGAATTCCAGTAATTTCTTTCGTTTCTGAGAAAAGATAATAATCAGGAATGTTCTCCAACTCAAGTGCCACACGATAAAAAAGCATTGTCCCTGTAATTCTCTTTATAGCCGGTACGATATTTTATCGCATCTATAGACACCGTCAGTTCTCCGTCACCGCTAAAATTAGCATCCACTTCCTGTTCGGCAACAACCGGACTTTTACTGTTTACAAAGTGGTTAATACCTAAATAAATACGAGCTTTCACTATACGTGGAGCAGGCTTACTTGTTCCGGAAACTTTCTTCACCTTAAACTTGGCAACAATGTTAATGCCTTCTAATTTTGCATCCAAATCAGATATCTCATAATAAGGTGTGATGTGAAAATCCTGACGTACATCCTTTTCAGATCATAATAAATAGAATCATATCCTACTGTCCCAGCTGGAAACTCATTTATTTCGAACGGATACTTTACATTCCCTAAAGTTAGTTTATATTCTCCGGAATGTAGCAATTGCTGGTATGAACCATCAGCCAAAGTGTGCATTTTCGTTCCCCAGTCTACCTTTACCAAACCCTTCCTGGAAAAAGAGAAATATATCACGCGCATCATTACCATCACATAGAAATGGTTTATCATTATAGAGTAATTGCCCAGAGAAAGTTACGCTCGGCGCATCATAATTATCATACTCACAAGCAGTAAACAATATCGTAGCCAATAATAATATAATAATCTTCTTCATAATCAATTTACTATTAATAGGTTTTAGTGTTTCGGATTCTTCTCAATATACGGATTACCTTCTGTCATCGGATATTCTGCATAATACATATCTTGTCCGAATCGGATAGGTAATCCCTTCTCATTATCATTACCACGATGCTCAATATACACCCTTCGGAAAAGCCACTTTCCATCTTCCGGCTGTCCCGGAGCATACACTTTATAAGGCCACAAGCCAGTCATCCGGGCTGTCGAAGTATTCCAGTCACCCGACCATATCTGATCAGCAATACGCCACCTCTTCAGATCATAAAAACGATGATCCTCAAAAGCCAACTCTATCTTACGCTCATTCTGCAAAAGTGCAAGTGTCAAATCCGAACTTTCAATACGGAAAGCGGTACCTCCGGCACGTTCTCTTACTTCATTCAGACAATCAGAAGACAACTGTAATGTATTGCTGCCTTTATAATTAGCAACACCAAGTTGATTAAGATAATAAGCAGCCTCAGCCGCATTAAGCAGAATTTCTCCATATCGGAAAATGATATACGGTACTGCGCTCTTTCCTGATGCTTCGGAACCAGTAACCGGATCTATATATTTACGCAACAAGAAACCTGTATGGCTGGTATAATAACTATTACGGATAGGACCGTCAATGCTGGTCAGTTGCTGCCCATTATAAAAGTTTTGTCCGGATCGTATACATTCTCGATTAAATCCAGCATTTTCAAATCATAACCGGAAGCAGTTTTCACAGCCAGCCCTGCCTGTAATTGAATCTCTTTTCCTCTGAAATCCGTACCAGGCAGAATTACGGTTCCCCCACAAACGCGGATCACGTCCTTCGAAAATACCCATCGGAGAATCATAAAGAACATAGTTATAAGCGGAAGTTTCATTTCCCATTGATTCGATAATCTCATTACCCACATAAGCATTCAACTGTGATGAACCGGAATTTATAGTTTCAAAACTCTCGACCAAGTTTAATGTCGGGTTCACATGGCCACCAAAATTAGCAGTTGAACGTTGAGAACGAGGAATATTCCACACTGTAAAATTGTTTGGGAAATCAGTACTTCCATCATAATCACGAATGAGAATAAGTTCGGGTTATTCGTCTTGGATACAAACACATTATTAAAGTTCTCACCCAGACTGCTTCCAGTACCTTTTAGCAAAGAATACCGTCCTATTTCCTTTAGTTCCAGATAGGCATCAATACAACTTTGCAGATATTCTGTTGCTTTATTCTTAGAGATTCCAACTGCTCCGCTTGTCAAGGTCAATCCCATTGTTTTACTTTTATCCTCATTGTAGGCTAAAGTACCTGCATATAACATTGCACGTGACTTGAGTGCCAATGCAGAAGCCTTAGTGGCACGTGTGAGTAAGCTACTTCCTGCGGAGCAATATCAAGCGCCTCTTTCACTTCATCCATTTCTGTCGCAACAAACTCATATACGGCTGCCTCTGTATCACGGGGTTTAGCATATTCTATCGGAGTAGTACTATAATCGTACACTTCTGTAATTAAAGGTACACCTCCCAGATTTTTCACCATATTGAAGTAAGTAAATGCTCTTAGAAAACGTGCTTCACCAAGAAAATAAGCACGTTGATTTTCAGGCAAATGTGAGGTTTTCTCTGACAAATTCCTGATATGAATATTGATATCCCTTATCAGATTATAATCATAGTAATTACGGTAGGTACGACCAACATTACTCGAAAATTGCCAATAACAACTATTACTGGTAGCCTCATCCCACCTGCATATATCATAAGATTCATTATCCGAAGCGAAGTTCTGGTCCAACTTGATGCGCTCGTATAAATTTGCAGCAATACTACTGATACTGGCAACAGATGAATATGCTTGATCCTCGGATAATTCTTTGGGATCATTCTGACTCAACCAGTCTTCACACGAGGTAAAGCTCAACAAAGCGACACATGCATATACTAATATTTTTGTTTTCATATTTATGCTCTTCTTTTTAAAATTTAACGTTAACACCTAATGTCAATACCTTATGTTGCGGATAGTCCTGACCATTCACTGTTGAAATTTCAGGATCAAAACCATAATCATGCAACGAACTCAGACAGAAAAGATTGGTTCCTTGGAAATATATGCGGCATTGTTCCATACCTACCTTTCTTATCCAGTTTTGGGTAAAGAATAGCCAACTACAAGATTACGGAGACGCAGGTAATTAACTTCTCTCGTATAGAAACTGTTCCACCAACGCCCCGAATGACTTGCCTGTCCACGCAAGGTTTGGGAATTTCCCTGGAATCCAAGGAGACTTCGGATCAAAAATATCTTCATGCCTCCATACGTCAATATTGTTATAGTAATATCCATTCACGCTGCGCGTTACACCCCACTTCAAATCCCAGTCAGCAACAAATGTATTTTTAAAACCACCGGCAAAGTCAGCAGCCACATCAAATCCTTTCCATTCAAAGCCTAAATTAATGCCCATTGAAATCAACGGATTCTTATTGGATGTACTTGAATCCCAGGGCCAGTCAGCCGATGCATAGGCTTGAGGACGTTCGTCAAAATCATTGATAATTCCATCACCATTGACGTCACGAAGTATTACGTCACCGGACGAACAGTAGCATTATTTTGACCGTCCTGATCAACCGGATAACTATCAATCTGTTCCTGTGTTTCAAAACGACCGATAACTTCCCACATCCATACACCTCCGGCATTACCCTGATCTGTATTGAGCACTACATTGGACCAGCGATTGGATTGTGCCCAACGATATTTATCCCATGCATTACCGAATATTTCTCCATGACGTTTACCATTTTTCTGCCGGGCAAATGTTATATTAGCCCCAACACTATACTTTAAATCTCCAACTTTATCATTCCATTTCACAAATGCATCGAATCCTACCGTCATATCTGAATTCATATTCTCAGGTAAAGCACTCAAACCTGTCTCCAACGGAAACATAATATCACTCGGTGTACCCGAATACCATCACGCATACGTTTAAAGAGGTCAAACTCTCCTGTAAGCCGATTATCAAAGAAGCCAAAATCAATACCGACATTCATCAATTTAATTTTCATCCATGAAATGGTGGTTACAGGAATTCCCTTAGGTGCCGAGCCTATTACTTTTTTACTTTTCACAGAACTGAACGGGTCATCAGGCATAAGTGACTGACCTTTGTAATAAGTATACCCGAAAGGTATGCAAAGTCAGGATACAAACCGCCCAGATTATCATCTCCCATCATACCATACGACGCTCTCAACTTCAGATTCGAAAACCAGCTACTTATAGATGAATTCTTAAAAAGTTCTCTTCCGAAATACGCCATGCCGCACTAATTGAGGGAAAAAAGCCCCATCGGTTGCCTTTCGGGAATTTCCATGAACCATCATAACGGGCCGATAAATCAAGAATATAACGGTTTTCATAATCATAACCTGCACGGAATACCCAGCTGGCTGTAGAAGTTATAGCTTTATTCTCGCTTACCAAGTTGTTATCATTAGTTGATATAAGATCTATAAATTCATTTTCAACTGGATGTTGCTGTACATTCAGCGAATGATAATCCCGTTTGGTAAACTCAAAACCACCTACACCAGTTACATGATGTTTACCAAACATATTGTCATAGTTTAGCAGAAACTGTCCGGAAAACTCTTTGATAGTCGTATCAAATCTTTCCATCCAAGTTTCATTAGCAGCTGATTTATCATAGGCTACAATGTATTCATCCGCAGCCCTGTCATAAGTATACTCTTTTCCAACCTTTCTCCAGATTATTCACCTTATTCTGAGAGGTCCAATAGGAGAAAATGCCTTTCCCCGTCAGCCCCCTTTAATAGGTGTTTTCCACTCCATATCCCAATCAATCTGTACCACGGTAGTATTGTTATCTGATTTACCTGCATTATCAGTAGTTAGTGCAGCCAGGTTAAGACCAGAAGCACTTCGGGTACATTATTCAAATAGTTGGGGTTATCATTTGCATAAGGACGATAAATGGGCGGAAGATTAAAAACCGCCTGACGGGCATTTGCATAATCATCACTACCCGAAGAGCTGGATTAGTACGATTCTCCAAACGTCCGTTCAACCGGAAACCCAACTTCAGTTTCTCACTGATATCAATATTGAAATTAGACTGAATATTAGTACGTTGAAAATTATAATCCTTGAAAACCGCAGCCGGTCAATATTACTGATTGATAAATAATAGGTGGTCTTATTTCCACCACCACTCAGGTTTGCATGTATGTATGATTGAGGTGCTGCATTACTAACATAGTTATCTCCCCAATCAAATCCACGATAGTCTTCACCAGTTTCTGGATTATAATATCCCGTACGCCATTTTTCCAATTCAGCTCTAGCCACATCCGGAGCAACTGACAGGGTACCCAGATTAGCCTCCTTCATATAATTAGCATATTGCCATTCATACGCATTCAACATTCTGGGATAAGAAGTCCATGATTGCCAACTGTAATTGAAGTCCAAAGTTACGGCTGCCTTTTGGTTCTTAGAACCATTTTTTGTAGTAACCAGTACGACTCCATTCGCTGCTTTTACTCCATAGATGGCAGCTGCTCCGTCTTTCAGTATAGAAATGTTCTCAATATCATTTACATCCAGATTATTAAACTGTGCCTCATCTTTTATAATACCATCTATCACAAAGAGAGGAGTACCCATATTTCTGATCTGAATAGAAGTACCGCTACCCGGCTGTCCCGACTTCTGTCGGGTAGTGATACCAGCTATTTTACCAACCAATGCTCCAGAAACAGTCGAAGAAGTAGTACGGGCGATATCTTCTGTACCAATAGTAGTGACTGCCGCAGCAATACTCCCTTTACGTTTAGTTCCATATCCCACCACAACAATCTCATCCAGAATTTCCTGATCTTCTTTCAATATAACAGAAAGAAATGGTTTATTTCCAGCTGTAACTTTTACAGTTTTATAGCCTACGTAAGAAAATTCCAAAACGTCGGTACCAGCAACATTCAACTGAAACATTCCATCAGAGTCAGTAACAGTGCCTGCACTCGTACCGGCAACCCGTACTGACACCCCTATCAAAGGTTCATCATTGTCATCGGTAACTTTCCCTTTTACCGTTTTCTCTTGCTGAGTAATAACAACAGACTTTGTCGTTGCATAGCCTTCTGATATGAAGAAATTCCCTAAGGCTATTGATAAGAGAATAAATTTCAACAAGCGAAGCTTGTTACTAAAGAAATCGTTCATCATCTTATTAGTTTTAAAGATTAATAAAACAGGTTCAATAAAAACATTAACGAGGGTTAACAACATCGTAATGCAAAGATATCCCCTCATTCAAATACCAGTGAAAATAAGCCGTCATTAAGTATCAATAATCTGTTATTTCAGGCGTTTGAATGATTTCTAGTATTTTTTGAATGATTACTTTTGAGTGTTATATGTATGTTTGCAGCGGTTAACAACACTCCCGTATTATTATAAATCTATTAATTCAACCATTATGAAAAAGTATAATTTATTATTTGCTTCTCTCTTATTCCTATTTCCCAATGAGACGATTGCTCAAGAAAGAGCAATTATAAAAATAGACACAGATCGCGTAATTGACCAGATCAATCCTCATCTATACGGAAATTTTTCGGAACATCTGGGACAAGGTATATATGGAGGTATTTATGATCCGAAGTCTATTCAGGCAGATGAAGATGGCTTTCGCAAAGACGTCATCGAACAGACAAAAGAGTTAAAAGTTTCCATCTTACGATGGCCCGGAGGGAATTTCGTTTCAGGTTACCATTGGGAAGATGGTATTGGAGATCGTAGCAAACGCCCTACTCGGATTGACCTGGCTTGGGGAGGCATAAAGAAAGTAATATGATAGGAACAGATGAATTCATTCAATTTGCCCGCAAAGCAAAAAGTGGAACCTTATTTCTGTGTCAATCTGGGAACCGGTTCATTGGATGAAGCACGAAATTGGGTGGAATACTGCAATGTGGAGAAAGGAACATACTACTCAGACCTTCGCCGTAAAAATGGATTTGAAAAACCGCATAAAGTAACGTATTGGGGGTTAGGCAATGAAGTAGACGGTCCGTGGCAAATGGGACACAAATCACCCGAAGATTATTCTAAAATGGCAATAGAAACAGCAAAATTAATGCGCTGGATTGATAAAGACATCAAGCTCATTGCCAGTGGTTCAAGCAATTACGATGCCGACTGGAATAAATGGAACCGGACAATACTGGACGAAATGTATAACTACATCGATTACATCTCTTCATCATTATTCGCACAACACCTCAGATTACTACACATATCTGACAAATACTATTGAAGTAGAGAACTACATCCGTATTGTAGAACAACAGATAAAGGAAGCGAAAATGAAGAATCGTTCTTCCAAAGATGTTTTTATAGCTTTTCGACGAATGGAATGCATGGACTCGGACATTCGGAGGTACTGACAATACCCTATCGGAAATATATGATTTTCTTATTGTAGCGCAATACCTAATATATTCTTACGTACTTGCGACATTGTCAAGATGGCCAATATGGCGCAATTAGTAAATGTCATTGCTCCGATGCGTGTTGACAATGATAAATTATGGAAGCAAACCACTTATTACCCACTCTATCTTTTTTGCCAATAACTGCCGTGGAAAAGCACTGGACATATACATAAAAAGTCCGGCATATTCTACTGATAAATATAAAGAAGTTCCTTATCTGGACGTTTCATCCACTTATGAACCTTCACGGAACGAAGTAGTGATCAATGTCGTTAACCGTAATAAAGACAAAGCTATTACAGCTGATATCCTTTCTCAAACCGGCTCTTTCGATAAAAAAGCGACAGCCAATATTGTATCAGGAGCAAATACAAATATTACAAACTCTGTAAACGAACAGAACGTTGATATAAAGAAAGAAGAAATAAAAACTTCCGGTGAGAAAATAACATATTCATTTGCTCCGCGATCATTCACACAGATTATTGTAAAAGTAAAGTAATCCTCTTTCACAAAATGACATCATTCTTTATAAGATTGTCATAACATACAAAGGCTGAATCAAACTAGGATTTTTGATTCAGCCTCAACTATTTGAATATATACTTTCCTTGCTGTATTACTCCGTAACCAACGGACGTTTACGCCAGTCATCCTTCACATAGCTGTCGGGATAGACTGTTTTATCTTTTAACTCACCACCTTTCAGGCGTATCCAGGAAGTAAAGGTACGTTCCCCCTCCTTCAACACAATTACGCGTGCACCGTTAGATAAATGGTTATATTCCGTATTACCACCTGTGAAACGTCCATAAGCCAGTACGATACCTTTCCACATAACTGAATAGTCATTATCATGGTCATGTCCGACAAAAGTACCCATTACATCACCTGCCTCCTTCATAGCGGCAAACATACCGGTATTAATAGCAGCTGAACAAGCTTTCTCCATACGCGTACCATAAAGGATGGCGTTCTCATCAGAAGCTGCTTCGTTGTATTCGGACAGCGGGATGTGGAAGAATGCCAAAGCAGGCAAAGGCTTTCCGTTATTCTTAGCGGTAAAAGCTGCACTTTGTTGACGATACCAGTTCACCTGATCGAATGTAAGCCAGTCATACCCCTTTCACATCCGGTAATTTGGAGTACGAGTGAGAATCCAGGCAATAGAGCACTGAAGCATCTTTCTTACCATCCGAAGATTTCACGGTGAGGACGTAGTCGGGAGACTCAACGCTACCACGGTCGGGCTGGATGTTGTAAGGCATGGAACGGATTATATCGTATAATTCGGCACGCGTTTTGCCTTGTTCGTTATCATGGTTACCGAAAGTCACGACAAAAGGTATCTTACGGGAGGAAGCACAATCAAGCACGGCTCGCATGGCTGTATCAGCAGGCGGTGCATAAACTACATCTCCGGTAAAAACAATCAAATCGGGACGTTCGGCATCCAGAACTTCATTGATACGCTTCAAGGCAATGGCTGAAGTTGGATTGTGATACTGAAAATGGATGTCGGTAAACTGGACGATTTTAAACTCTCCGTTCTTGTTAAACTTTAAGGGGGCAACCTGTGCCTGGCAGAACAGAACTGTCAGAAAAGCCAGACAAAGGGTTAAAGAAATTCTCTTCATGTTGTTAGTAATTAGTTTTTAGGTAGTTTATTAGGTTGAAATCAGTATTATTATTTGGTTATCAGGACTGTTGCATAAGCTGAGATACCTTCTTCGCGACCGGTAAAGCCAAGTTTTTCCGTAGTAGTGGCTTTGATGGAAATGTCGTCTTCATCTATTCCCATTACTTTGGCAAGCGTCTGCTGCATGGCGGGAATATGGGATTTCAGTTTGGGGCGTTCTGCACAGATGGTTGCATCAATGTTGCCCACGGAATAGCCTTTGGTTGCAATCAGTTCTACGGTTTTCTTCAGTAATATTTTTGCTGTCTATGTCCTTGAACTCTCCTGCGGTATCGGGAAAATGATAACCGATATCACGCATATTGGCGGCTCCCAGCAAGGCATCGCAAATGGTATGAATCAGCACGTCGGCATCCGAATGTCCGAGTAATCCTTTTCATGCTCCAGGCGGATACCGCCTAACCAGAGTTCACGTCCTGCCACCAACTGGTGTACATCGAAGCCAAAGCCTACACGTATTTTCATATCGTTCTTCTTTTATTTTATTGGATGAATGCACGAAAGTACGGAAAAAAAAAGCAAGTGGGGAATAAAGACAGAACGCAAATTACACAAATTACGCAATTTTTCGTCTTATATAAGGCAAACCGATAGGGGCCTGAAAGAAATTGCGTAACCCTGTGTAATTTGCGTTCTATTCCGTATTCCTTATGATTTACGGTCTATCCGGCAGTTGGGACAGCAGGTCTTTGTAGAATGCCCTGACGTCCTTCCAGTGATAGAAAGGAGCGATGTCGGTCTTCACCGGGATACTCACTTCTTTCTCGTTCAGCATGAACTTCACGATGATATCGTCTGCACTGCCTTTCTTACGGGAAGAAAACAATCTGCACATTGGCAGCCATAGGCACCATTTTGAAGTTACACCATGCCTGATAGAATTTGGCCGGATCGGACTCTTCATTATAACAATTCTCCAGTCTCAGCAAGCCTACCAGAGGAATAACATTACCGTCGTGTCCGAAGCGGAAAGTGGCCGAGTTTGTACCGGAGGCAATCGCCGCGTCTGCCGAGTCCATGATATTCTCAACCAGAGATTTAGCGTTTGCCAGCATCAGTCCGTTCGTCATGGGCGAAGGGCCGTCGCATACATAGTTCTTATAGTTATGTATCTGCCAGATATCAAACAATTCCTGCTTCTCAAAGATATCATAAAAACAAACCTCCGGTTCCACGTTCTGCATATCAGAAGCAACCCAATACAGACCGCGCATCAGTTCTTCAGGATTCACATTCTTACGAATATACTCTTTGCTATTGAACAGTGTATTCATCAGACGTTCCGGACGGACATGTTCTTCTTCGAACTTACGGAATTCCTCATACCAAGGCCCTTTGCGTGAAGTAAACTTCATAGCTTCCTGTGTATGGAAATTTAGGTAATCCATATATTTATTGCTGGATTCGCGCTCAATCCGCATCTTCGGGTTGAATTCCTTCAGGCGTTCGCAGAATGCATCCATGCTGAGCACGCAACGGATAACTACGGTAGAGCGGGCAGACATTTGCGGTTCGCCTTTAAATACTTCAGGGAATGCCTGATACATACGTTCGGCAATGCCTCGTTGTTGCTTCACTCCTACCGGACTGAGGTCGCCGCCGTGTCCTTTGGCATCTGCCCAGACAATGTCCAGACGTTTACGGACATCTTCGCCCAAATCGGTTAATGCTCCGGCTGCATGGGCTTTCTCAAATACTTCCATCACGCGGACGTAGTCTTCATCCGCAATTAGCCAGCGGGAACCATGACGGCCATAGTGACTGATATAGAACGGTTCATAACCTTTCGGAGCCTTGGTCTGGACGCCCGAAGGACCGGGGTAAGCGTAATATACACCACCTGTCGTTGCAATATCATTGAAGATTTCTTCGCGTGTGGCTTGTGCATATAAGCCTTGCACAGCAAAAGCGGCTAACAGGACGATAGAAAAAAGAGTTCGTTTCATTCTCATAAACAAGTTGTTATTTTTAATGTATTTATTATTGTATTAGTAAAAACGTTATAGGAATGAATAAGACTCACCACAGATTACACAGATTCACATAGATTTATTAATCTAATAATCAGCAAAATAGAATCTGTGTCAATCTGTGTAATCTGTGGTGAATTAATTCATAACCGAAAAGTAATGAATCAACCTTCATCCTTATTTCTGATAATCCGGATTCTGTGTCAGATACGGGTTCGTGGTAAACTCATCCTGCGGAATGGGATACAATTTGTACTTATCGTTCACATCTTTACCCACATACGTACCAACTTCACCGTCGCTGCTACCTTTCCAGTCCCAGTTATATCCTTTTGTGAATTTGCCAAAGCGGATCAGGTCTGTGCGACGCACCAACTCCATATTCATCTCACGGGCTCTTTCATCCAGAATGAAGTCCAGATTCAACTGGCCGTCGGTAATACGACCGGATACCCCGTCACCATAGTTACCAGACATATAAGCACGGTCTCTGATTTCATTTACATAACCCAGCGCCTCAGCACGCGTGCCTTCCGCAGCCCCGCGAAGAATAGCCTCAGCAGCCATCAGGTAAGCATCTGCCGTACGGAACATCGGGAGGTCTACAGACGAATACTTAGTACCGCCATCTACCAATTCCTTACGGTCCTTGGTTACATTTCTCCATTTGATGCACGCATAACCATTCTCAAAAGTCTTCTGGAAAGCCTTACCTTCTACCCAAGTTTCCTTTGTATGACCGATAGTAAAGAACTGTGCACGCTTATCTTTCTTATTATCTCCCCAGGGATCATTTTCATAGAAGGTTTGGTCAGCCTCATCAAACTTATCTACAAGCGCCACCTTCACACGGGCATTACCCCAACCACGGCTACCTACTCCGGTTTTTACATAGCTATCCATCGGACCATTCATCAATGCTTTAATCAGAAAGTTGGTTCCGGCACTGCTCTGTGCATAGTCAGCATCCTGCACCAAAGGCCAGATAATTTCGGAGCAAGTATTGTTATCTGCCAGGAAGATGTGACGGTAATCAGAAGCCAACGGATAATTACCTTCCGTAATCACTTTCTTGGCATATTTATAAGCATTGGTATATTCATTCTTGCCTACCCATGTTTCGGCATTCAGATAGACACGTGCCAAGAGAAACCAAGCCGATACACGATCCACACGGCCATATTCATTCCGCTTCGGTTCTTTCAGCAAGGTTGTCAGTTCTTCCGTTTCGGAAACCACATAGTCGTAGATTTCCTGGCGGGTCTTCTGATGAGGAATCGTACCTACATCCATCGTTTCATCAATGAAAGGACCCGAACCGTACAAGTCGCAAATCATGCTGTAGCAATAAGCACGGATGAAGCGTGCTTCGGCACGGTAATAAGGCATTTCAGCCTGCAAAGCATCGTATACGCCACGGTCTTTCAATTTTCCTTCCGTACTTTCGCGCAAGAACTCATTACAGTAGTTAATGGCCATATACAGACGATAATATGAATAGCAAATAATCTTTGTCGAAGGGTCCCAGTTCATATACAACAGTGACAAACTTCCATGACTGCCACCGGAATGGAAAACGATCTCATCCGTACAAGCCTCTTGCAAATAGAACAGGGCACGTGTATAACCACTATAACCTTCATCAATACCCGGCACGTCACCGTTTCCGCCATCACCACCCTTTTGTCCGGTCTGGATAAGGCTGGCGTAACACTTTGCCAATACTCCGATGTATCCCTCAGGCGTAGAATAAACCTTCTCGCCCACCAATTCATTGTCGTCCAAAGGCAATGTATCCAAATCTCCCAGACAAGAAGAAAGAAGGAAGAGATACCAGACATATACTTACTAACTTGAAATATTTCGTTTTCATTGTTTTCTGATTTTCATGAATTAAAAATTAAGATTTACTCCCAGCATGAACATACGCGGGCGCTGATAGATGTTCTTATCGATGCCGCTATAAATTTCGGGTCAAGACCGCTATAGCCTGTCAGTGTACATACATTCTGCACGGTGAAAGAGAGACGAAGAGAGGTCTTTTCGTTCCACAACTTATCGAAGGTATGTCCTAACGTAATGTTGTCGATACGGAAGAAGTCGCCTTTCTCCAGGAAGTAATCGGTATAGATGCGATCCTGCGTAAATCCGGTTTCAAGGGTAGAACGCAGAATATTGCTGGAAACGCCGGTTCCGCCATAAAGTCCGTCCAAAGAATCGGAGGCTTTCACATAGTTATAAACATAAGCACCGAAGCTTCCATGTCCGTTGATACCCAAATCCCAGTTCTTGTATGTCAGACGGGTAGAAAGACCGCAGTAGTAAGGAGCTTTGGAGCTTTTGCCGGTCACGTACTTGTTGGCATCTTCTTCGCTGCTGGTGACGGAACCATCTTTTGCGATATATTTGCCATCCAGCGGCTTACCATTATCATCATAAGCCTGTTGCAACAGGTAGAAAGTATTCGGAGTTTCGCCTACCATGTGGACTTGCAGATATTTACCCGTACCACCGGCATTACCTGTCTTCACATAGTTGTCTTCACGGTCAATGGTGTTCAGCTTTGTAATTTCGGAAGTATTCCAGGTAAAATTACCGCTGACAGTCCATTCCCAATCCTTATTCTTCACGGGAATCACGTTGATACCGATTTCCAGACCTTTACTCTTCATATTACCGATATTGGTCTCAATCATATTGGTAAAGTTGCTTCCGGCAGGAACGAATATCTTATTCAGCAGGTCTTTGGTAGTACGCCAGTAGTAGTCAATCGTACCGGAGATGCGGTTGTTCAGGAAACCATAGTCGATACCGATATTATAAGTTTCGGTAGTCTCCCACTTGATGTTGGCATCGTAGCCATTGGGACGGTAAGTAGTGTACCATTGATCACCGAAGTAATAGCGGGATTCGTCATAAGATGCCGTATAAGTCGGCAGGTGCTGATAGTATGAACCGATGGATTGCTGACCGGTCTGGCCGTAGCTCAAACGGAGTTTCAAATCGGACAGGGCTTTGAAGTTCGAGAGGAAAGCCTCTTCGTTCACACGCCAGGCTGCCGCAACTGAAGGGAAATACCCCCAACGGTTATCGGGAGAAAAACGTGAAAAGCATCTGCACGCAGAGTAGCCGTCAACATGTAGCGTTGTTTCCAGGAGTAGTTTACACGTCCATAGAAAGAAAGCAGGTAAAGTTCGGCTTCGGCATGCTGGGGAGTAGCCAGTTCTTTGCCTTCGGTGTCGGTGGTTACACTATTATTCTTATACCAGAAACGTTGCCAGCCATAACCACCCATGACATTGATGTGATGATCTTTCAGTTCCTTATCGTAATTGGCATAGAAATCGAGCAAAGTGTTGCGCTTGGTCTGATGGTATTTATAGCGCTTGCCCGTACCGTCATTCTGATTTCCAGTGTACATGGAGGGAGCAAGATCGGGCACATTTTCACGATTGTCATTCTTCTGGATGTCATAGCCCATATTCAGATTGAAGCGCAGGTCTTCCAATCCGTGCACCTTGTAGTCGAGGGCAATGTTACCGATAGAACGTTTTGTTTTTTCGAGTTTGTCAGCCAGTTCCAGATCGGCAACCGGATTCGCAGCGGCCAGCGTGATGGGTTTACCGCCATTCATCCATGTATAATATCCCAGACCTACATTACCTTCATAGTCTTCGTAAACAGGACGGGTAGGATCAAAAGAGATGGCACTGCCAATCACGCCTGTTGAAACCGGTTGATTATTCTCAATACTTCCCTTGACGTTGATATCTACAGAAAGATGTTTATCAAAGAACTTCGGAGACAAACCTACACTGGCGTTGATACGCTCGTAGTTATTATTCTTCAATGTACCATTCTGGTTAGTATATCCTACGGATACACGGTAAGGCATATTCTTCAAAGCTCCGGTCATGGACAAGTTATGATCCGTACCCAATGCCACGCGGTAGATTTCTTTCTGCCAGTCTACATCTGCATTGCCCAGCTTGAAAGTCTCCGGAGCATTGGCATGCTCGGCAAAAGCCTGACGGAATTCTTCAGTAGACAGTACATCCATATACTGATATACATTGCTTACTGTCATGTTTCCGTTATAGTTGAAGGAGGGACGGGAGGTACCGTCAACACTTCCCTTCTTGGTAGTGATGATGATGACACCATTGGAAGCACGCGAACCGTAAATAGCTGTGGCAGAAGCATCCTTCAATACTGTAAAAGGAAGCAATGTCGTTCGGATTGATGGCACTGATAGAAGTATTGCTTACGGGTACTCCATCGATAACAATCAGCGGATCATTATCTGCCGACAAAGAGGCTCCCATACGGATACGGATGGTACCGCCGCTACCCGGTGCACCATTGCCCGGCACGATATTCACACCGGCAACTTTACCCACCAGAGCATCTTCAGCAGTCAATTGCTTACCTTTGTTCAGCTCATCCGGTTTCACGGTCAGCAAAGATCCGGTCACGTCGCCTTTCTTCACCTGTCCGTAGCCGATGACTACAACTTCGTCCAGTAACTCACTGTCTTCCTGCATGGTAACTACAATGAGAGGTTTGTCTGTCACGGTGATTTCCTGTCCTTTATAACCGATACAGGTGACGGTAAGTACATTTCCGGTAGCCGCCTTCAGTGTAAAATTGCCGTCCACATCGGAAATAGTACCTATAGAAGTACCTTTAATAAGAATGTTAGCTCCGATAACCGATTCACCGGTAGCATCCTTCACATGCCCTTTCACCACGATGTCTTGTGCTGAAAGCGACAGGGATAGTAGTAATCCCAACAAAGGGAGAAGTCCCTTGACAAGTCTAAAATGTTTTTCATAAGGTTATTATTATAATTAATAAAAAATAATTTTCTCTTACCTCTGTACCTGTAGGGGCGAATCTCTGTTCGCCCGCACACGGCACAGACTTTTTTCTATAATCCTCGTGTAACCTGTTTACCCGATAAAAACCAATACCCAAAGAAAATCTATTGTTAACTTTAATTTTCTACGGCAAAGTTAAAGCATTACTTTCAGGGAAGTGATCTGAGTAGATGGGCAAAGTAGACGAAAATAGAAATTAAAAAGAGATAAACAGCTGATATTCTGAAGATAAACTTCTCCTTTTATAGACAAGAAAAGTAGATGAGAGGAGATGTTTGAGGAAAATAAAAGGAGGCAAAATAGCCTCCTCACTTCGATAGCACACCATTCTACAAGAATTCATCAATGCAATATAGTGTTTCTTTATATTTTAGGTAGTCTGTATTCTAAAGCAAATTAATTGCAGATAACTCTTTCGTCAGAGCTTGAATACCCTTCTGAATCTTTTCCAGCTGTTGTCTGCGCGGTTTATGCACACCGGCGGCATAATGCCACAACTGACGTTCATTGATTCCCGTGATACGACTTAGCGCAGCTTTGGTAGAAGATATTACTGTAATAGTTTATAAAGGTAGCAGCGTCAACCTTAAATTTCAATTCAAACTCCCCAGATAACAATTCGCAAGGATCAGGATTATCCTCAGATACAGTTCAATAGCCTCCCTTCATATTTTCCTCAATCTCTCTCATGTCATTTCCAACAGTGATAACCGGAGCACCTTCGATATAAGCACTGAGATTATTCCCTGCATGTTCGACAATCACTTCTACTGTTTTCATATTACCTCCTATTTTTAAATCCATGAAAACAAGGGGGACTTATTTCAGCCCCGCTTGCCTCAAAATGCTGTAATAAGTGCCTTTTTCAACGCCTTTGCTGTTATGATTCGGTACAATAACTATTTTGTCGTCTTTCTCAAACTTCATATGGCTGCCTTTCTGGCTCTTTAGTATGAAACCGTTTTCAAGCAACATAGTTACAACGTCTTTAATTGATTTGTAACTCATAACGCTTCGGACTTAATTACTATACAAATATAGTAAAAATACGAATGCTACCAAACAAATTATTCATTATTTTACTATAATTTACCAGATATATCCTATCTTTCAGCCTATTTGCTGCACGGCTTCCATAAATTCATCCTTGGAAAGCAAAGATTTGTTCACTTTCAGACGATAGTTGTACACTGTCTGGGCAGAATAATGAAGGAAGTTCGCAATCTTCCCACTATCTGTAATACCCAATCTGATCAGAGCAAAGACAGCGCAACTCGGGGTCAGCAGTTCACCTTCCTTCGGACAGATGCGCTCATCTTCCTGAAGTAAAGTATTGAACTGTTCTATGAACTTAGGATAGAGTTTCAGGAACACACTATCGAACGTGTAGAAGAATTCTTTCAACTCATTGGCAACAAAAGAAGAGGAATTGACAGTCTTATACAAATCATCCAATTCCCGGTCTTGATTTTACGGGCAAGCATTTTCCGTTGTTCTTCCTGCTTGTTGATATATAGAGAGCACATATTGAATACATAGCCGATATATTCTTCCTTCACCTGATTGGATTCCTGCAACTTATCATTCAGTGTATGCAGATCAGAATTGATATGTTTAAGTTCCTCATTCATAGTGTTCACCGCTTTCCGGGCTACATTCAGCCGCTTCATCTGATAGAAAATGAACATCAGAGCAATCAGCAATATGATCAGCAAAGACAGATGTCAGAATGACCAGGGCAACCATTTGTGTTTCTCCTCCTTCAACTTGTTTTCGTACGTCCGGCTGATAACGGGAAAGCAGTTCCGAAAATCTCCCTGCGTACGATAGCGTGCATTGCAGAGGTGGCATCTTGCATAGAACATTCTATATAGGTATAAGCACGTTTTATATCTCCTTCCTGAAACAGAAGGTTCGCTAACTTCCACAAAGGAGATGTATTCCTTCGTTGCCGCCTGAATATCGGCAATAGCCGAAATAGCCAGATATTTCTTCTGCAATTCGGTATTGCCCATAAAAGGCATAAGCATTGGCGAGGCCGATAGAAGGAATGGCAACACTGTACCCCTTCTCTTCATGTGTCTTGTAGCAACTTTTCAGTATCTCTATGGCCTCATCATACTTTTCTTCATACAGCAATTTCTCACTCATCATCAACAGATAACCCTGTGAACGGGACGGCGCATACTGATAATAGAATCTTTATATTGGTATGCCAACCCCCGGTAATGTTCTTTTCATCTGATCAGAAAGCATAATCCGCCATCAGCGTATAAACCTGGTGATACTGATAATAATAATAGGAAACGCCGGAAGCGTCCAGATCAGCGGACTTGATTCCATCCAGTATTTCAGCCCTTCCTTATACATGGCCACTCCTATCATTACTTCGGCAATATTCAGTTCAGCCGAACGAATATAAAGGGGATTCTTCATGCGCTTGGCAAGTTCTACGCGCTGATTGGCCACCCATAGAGCCGAGTCCATACGGTAAGAGCGATATTTGCCGAATAATTCGCGGTAAAGATCATAACGCTCCTGGTCGGAATGAGACAGACGGAGTTTTCGTTGCAAGGCATCTATTTGTTCCTGACGTTTCAGGGTGTATTGAGGACGGTTTCTGATAGACATATCAAGTTCACGAAGCAAAGAATCAATTTCACTGGGATAGATATGCAGGGATAGGGATGCTAACAAGACTGCCAAAAACACCTTTAGTTTCCTCATACGAATTTCTTTCTCGGTTTAACAATAGATCTTCACGGACAAAAAATACGGAATAAATATCTGAAATGGAAAGTTTCATGAGTCTTTTGGCAGGAATTCACCGGAAATGTTGACGTACGGTTCTGAATAAAATGAACCATCATCCGACACCCTCTATTTTTGAAAAAAAAACTCTTTCCGTTCTTTCAGTTCTCACTGACTCCCCCTATTCATCGGCATTCCGGCTGAAACTTCCAGCTTTATAGCTGTTGAACAAAGAACTGCTGATTGTAATTATACTCCAGACCGATAGAGGCCATAATCTCCTCTAGCTCGCCCTTGAAGCCATTCGGCGAGTCACCGAATGATTTGAAGATACCCGTGATCGGGGACATATTGTTATATTCATCATGTTTTTCCTTATAAGCAGCCTCATCCTCGGGAGTCGTACCTTCTTGAATAGGTTCGGTAGGAACTAAATATTTACTCAAATCCACATAGATACCGATTTGGTTATAATCATCGATCGGATACAGTAAACCAGTTCCAACCTTTAACATCGTAGGCAAGAATTGGTTGGTATTTCCACCGTCGTAAGAGACCTTCGTACCGATATTGGAGACATTAAAACCAAAGCTCCACAGGCACTCGCTATTCCCTAAGATCACGTATTTCTCCAGATAACCGGCGATATCAGCGGCAAAAGCGTTATCCGGAACCATATCCGCATCCGACGAGGCACCCATGTCCGAACGAATATAGCGCAAGGCGACTGCCATAGAGAACACATCCGATAATTTACGGCTATAACTTACATCAAAAGCCATCTCATAAGGATTCAATATGAGCTGATTACCCATTCCTCCATCCCGGCTTTCCTGTACTTCTCCTAAAGAGAAATAACGCACGAAAGATCATGCCCGATACCATTGCCAACCGTATTGATACCATCCGCATCTTCCAATTCCGCCACAAACAACGGGGTGGGATTGTTTGTCCACCAGGACTAAAGTCCGGCGTATTCAGATAAACGGTTATCTTAGGTCCCTAATCGTGTCCGTCAGAGAAACACCATCATCCGTTCCACCCACCGAGGAAGCGGTCAAGCTCCGCCGGCTTCATGAGAATGAACGGCATCCAGAGCATAAAGGCTCAATAAACCTTCCTCATCGGAATAGTTGATATCCAACCTTTTGGGAAAAGTAAATTCAAACCGTCCCTGACGAACCGAGTCACTGCCCGAGAAAAGAGTTTTACTGCGCTCGGTATAAGTGAAAGCTCCCTCATCACGATTATCAAGAGTCGTCACTTCTTCCTTACTATCCAGCACAGTAGGATGCACTGTACCGGTAAAGTCTTCAGCCAAAGCTCCTTCGGGAGTCAGGATACGTCCTTTTACTGTAATCTTGCTACCGGCTTTCACCTGCGGATAGACGCTCGTTTCTTCTGCCACATTCACCCCCGCAAATTCGTCTACAAAACGGTAATCGGGATATGCCAAAGTCAGGGCAGGATCGCCAATCAGAGAAGTTCAGTTTATTCCTATCGTTAGCCAAAGATTCATCGCACTTGGAAAGCCGCATGATGTCTCCAAGGCGCAAACGTTTACCTTCGGGACGCGAAAAAATATGACGGAGGAAAGCCTGATTCAACGTGGAGTTTTGCGAAGCATACACCACCCGCGATGTAGTGAGTAAAGCTATAGCACCACCTTTAGTATTCAGGAAAGCCTGCTCTCCGGCAGAAGTTTGTATATCATCAAAACGGGTAAAGTCACAGGTGGCGGTAATCCATAGAGGAAGGCGGGGAGACGTCATTTTAGTGATGTCAGCCATCGTCAGCAGATTCTCTGCCGCCCATGCAGAAGTACTTCCATGACCTGTATAGTTGACTACCAACATTCCCCTGTTAAATAACTGCAAGAGGCGTTTCGTAGCATCAGGATAAGTTTCTCCGGTAGCGGAAGACTCACGATGGAAAGCATCGGCATAGATCCGGTTGACAAGCAGGGAAGGATAATTCCTTTCGGTGTAGCTCGCCAATATCTCAGATTGAGAAACGTGCAAGTTCTTATCTCCGTCGTCAGCCACATAGCAGACGGTATGCTTCCACGGGCCTGCTTGTTTATTCTCCATATAGGCAATAGTCTTATCTACAGCAGCTTTTGCCTCGGCAGCTGTGCGAACGGGAAAACGCCCGATGCCAATATCCAGCATGGCGGCCGTAAGATCACCGCCTTCTTCATCATCAAGAAAACCGAAATAATCGTCAGTTACATAGGAAGAAGTCTCTTCCAAAGAAGTTTCCGATTGGTAAGACAGCAGAAAGTTTTCAGGCCGGTAACTCTTCCAGGAAGAAGTCAACATACGATTATCGTAACTGCAATCTCCGAAGAATAACAAGTATTTGGGACGTTCAGCTTCATTCGGGAAGCGATCATACAACATCTTCATCAGACGGCGATAAGCCGTTCCATCTGGTGTACCGGAGGAAAACTCATTGTAGATTTGCGGAGCGGTAAGGACAAGGACGGACAATCCGTCTTTCTCACGATGGGCTTGTGCCAGTCGTTCCGCCTGTGCCAGCAGGTCTTTCCGGTCGGGAGCAATGATAATCATATCCGTAGCTTCCAGAGAATGCAGATTCTGGTTCGCAACCCCACCTACGTTTTCCACTGTATCAAAGCCTCCCGCTTCGGGAGTGATGGCAACAAACTCACGCAACTCTCCTGCGGGAATGGTAAATGTATAGGTGCCATTGGCAAAACTGCCTTCTATTCTACCAATGTTTGCAGGATTGGTGACATCCCACACAACAGTAGAAGCTGTGGCACCGGAAAGAACGAACGTTGTCTCTTATGAATGGAAGCCAAAGAGCGAAAAAGTAAGATAAGGAGTGTTCAACGTAAGTGCACGCATGTAGTTTAAGGCAATGTAATCCAGACGCCCCGATGTACCCGAAGGGCGGGTATGGGTGATGGTTACAACCGTATTTTCCGACTTAGTCCCTTGCCAGGAAGCATTTATCGTTGCAGAAGTAGCTCTGGTATAATATTGATTATCGGAATCAATGGATGCCAGTGTGATATTGCCTTTCGGTTCACCATTCACTGAAACAGAGTAGCTGGTAGACGCATCAATGGAGCGGGCGGCAAAGACAGTAGTCAACCATCCGGCAGCTTCCGGCACAATGCCCGGCAAGTTCAATGTATAACTTTTCGTATTTCCGGCCACATAGTCATAATCTTCATAAAGCTGCCTGCCGGTACCTGCCCAACTATATGCATCTTTTTTTCATAGATAGCAAAGGAATTGAAAGTCGTCAATCTGTTGGCCGAAGTCTCTTTCAACGAAGAGAAAATTTCAGTTTCCATTTCCGGAATATCCTCCCGATCAGTCAGGAAGTAATACCCTTCATCAGAGTAAAAGTTGCGCTCGCGAACAAAGTAAGTATTTTGGCTGTCCGGTGTCCAGGATACAGTGCCACGACCATAAAACAACACACCATCTGACAAACGCAACAAAGGAACTTCGGGCAAGTCAGCTGCCGGATGTTCATTGAAACGTTGGGACAGCAAATAACCGCCATAACCAAATACGCGGACTTTTTCGGGTATTGAGAATCCCATCTTTTTCAATTCGGCATTCGTGATTTTAAAGACTCCGGTATTTCTCACACTTATCTTCGTCCAACGGCCGGAAGCAAGAAGTGATGTTGTACAATCCTTTAGAGATACTTCGGATAAAGTTGTTTTCAGATTTCGGGTAGTTGTTTCCTCCCCTATTCTATCTTTCTTAAGAAAAGAATTCACGGATAGTTTGAAAGAATTCAGCCGTTGATAACTTCCTTCACGAAAAACAATAGGAACAAAGCTTATGGAGAAAACCACGATGTGCGGAAACTTTAATGAAAGAGTTTATCTGTGGAGATGCCGGCAAGCCTTCCCGGAAAGCCACATTTTCATTGGGTAGCTGACGTAAACTGTCGAGTCGCATCTCTAATGCCGCCACCTCACTCCGGTTTAACTTCTGATATTCCGGAAACTCTATTTCCACCTGATAGGTGAAGGCACGGAAGTCTTTCCCCAAAGGGAGTTCACGCGTCACTACGGGAAGCGTTTGTGCAGAAGACAATTCCTGCCAGTTCAGCGTAATGAATTCCTGCGCTGAAACCGGAAGAAGAAAAGCGATAAAGCAACAAAGCAACCAGCAACGTTTGATAAACATATCGTAATAAATTGACTCAACGAATATAAAAGTCGAGCAACTTATCTTCTCCGAGGTATCCTTCCAAATGCTGTCCTATCTGTACCGGACCTACGCCTGCGGGAGTTCCCGTAAACAACAGGTCGCCTATTTTCAGCGTCATAAAGCGGCTGACATATGCAATGATCTCATCCACTTTGAAAAGCATATCCGAGGTATTGCCATGCTGCACTTCCTTGCCGTCTATTTCCAGACGGAAATCAAGCCGCTGCAAATCGCCTCCTGCCTGCTCCAAAGGAACAAAAGTTCCGATAGCTGCCGAATGATCGAACCCTTTGCAAAGTTCAGGGATTACCCGCTTCACGGAACTTAGTTGCAAGTCGCGTGCCGTAAAGTCGATGCCTACAGTCACTGCGTCATAATAACGATTGGCAAAGCGCGGCGCAATGTTTTTTCCCAAACGGCAGATACGTACCACCACCTCAGTTTCGTAATGAACCTCATCCGAAAAATCGGGAATAAAGAAAGGCTTTCCGTCTTTCAGTATCGCCGAGTCGGGCTTCATGAAGATAACCGGCTCTTTATTAATTAACGTATGCCCCAGCTCTTTATTGTGCAGTGCATAGTTCATTCCTACAGCGATAATCTTCATTATTCGATTTCGTTAAAATTCAGGCGGTTGAACATCACCGCCAAATGAGCATATAGGGAAGTATTCTGTACTACTATATTTTCCGGCACACGGATACGGAACGGGGTAAAGTTCCATACAGCTTTGATGCCACCCGCTATCATGGTATCCGTAATGCATTGGGCTATCTCGATAGGTACAGTCAGCACACCGATGTTCACATCATATTCGCGCATCTTCTGCTCGAATTCACTGGAATGGAAGATCGGTATTCCGTTCAACGTAGTGCCTACCAATTCCGGGGTCACATCAAATGCTGCTACAATTTCCAGCCCGAAGTGCTTCAAACCGGAGTCGCGCAACAATGCACCACCCAGGCTACCTACTCCAAACAGAAATGCTTTATGCATATCGGTAAATCCGAGGAAGTCTTCCAGTACAGCTATCAGCGTATCGACTTCGTAGCCTACACGCGTACGCCCGGAGATGTTGACATACGACAAATCCTTGGCTATCTGTGAAGCATCTATATTGATTTCTTTAGATATCTGTGTAGAAGAGACGTACCGTTCGCCCCGCTGCTTGAGCAGCTTAACATTCGACAAGTACCACGGCAACCTGCGCAAAGTAGGCTCCGGCACTTTCATGCTATCCTTATATTGAATTGCCTGGTTCGTGGTCATTTTCTTCATTTCTTTCGGTTACGGGTGGACAAAAATACGCTTTTTTTGGAAAAGAATACTCCAACAGAAGAAAGTTAACATAATTTCCACAAAAGTTTTACTTGTCAGCAAAGAGGGATAACGGCAAACTAAGGGAAACTCCCACCGAATGGAACTTCAGGCAATCGAAACCGGCAAAGACTCCTATCCGTGCCATATCGGAAAACCCAATCGAATATCAATCTCCGTATAGGGGCGCCCACCATATATCACGATGGAACGAAGATGCAAAGCTTCATCAAATGCTTTTCTTGACAGAAAAGGAAGATGTTTCAAAAGCAGATATGGAGTATACCAGGAGACATTAGCCTGTGCCCAGCGGGTATTAGTGGACAAAACGTAGTTGTCCACTAAACTAAACCCGGTATCGAAAGAACGTTCCGTAACCAATATGCGGGTAGAAGCGAAATGTTTAAAGTCGGGGAACTGAAGATTCTTTGCATCAAAGAATGAACCTGCATTCACTGACCAATGCAGGCGATTGAACATTCCGAATTCGATTTTCTGTTTAGCTGAGAACTGCATCAGGTGGTACGAGGTAAGATAACGGCTTCCGCTCATAGGGAAAGCTCTGTCATATTTCAAGGCAAATGTAGGATAACGGGAAGCTTCATACACTTTTTTACCTTGCGACATGTAATAGTAGTGAGCCGGAGTGTACTCCAACTCAAAAGAAGCTTTCAGGATATCATTCTCCGGCATTGGTCGGAAAGCAGTGTTTTCCGGAATATTCGGTTCGGCATCTCTTTTGAACCAACTTTTATGGATATGGTTATCCAGCATCTTCCTGCGTTGCCAGGAAAGTGAGGAAGAAAAAAGTAATCCGTTAGCCGGCTCTATCGCATGGTCAACTGTGAAGAAGGTATTCTCGTAAAGCTTCAGATGGTTATGACCGAACAGCGAGCTGGACATACTGTTAATCAAACGGGATTCTCCACTTTCCGAATTATAATCAGCGGACAGAAGACCTCCGGAAAGAGATAAATAACCACGGTTTCGGGGAGCATAATCTAATGTCAGTTCTCCTTGTCCAATCCAGTTTTTGCGGGCAGTGGTATAATAGAAAGAAGGCACAAAACGAAGTGTAGAAGATTCTGATAACTTCACTCCTGTCTTTAGCTTAACTCCTAACCAGAAGCCATCCACTAAATTATATTCGGGAATATAAGCGGAAAGACCAGGTAAAGTTAACCATGCATTTTTTATTGGAAGTTCTGAAAGTCTTTCCCCCATAATGGTATTCAGTACTTGCCCGACCGTTGTTTTCTTCTCGGATTTTTCTCCGGGTGATAAATCTTTCAGCGCAATCTTTTCTTCTTTATATTGATAACTCTGCACTTCTTCCAATCGCAACGGCACACTACGAATAGTGGTCCAATAAAGAGAATCCCGCTTATCGGCAAGCGAATCAACCTGAGTATCTTTGCGTCCGATCCGTGCCGGACGTTCAAATTTATGTTTCTTTGGCTGCGCTACTGCATTGGCAGTTACAGGTTTTGTCGTTTTATCCGTACTGGTCTCCGGCTGGATATCCGTTTTTACCTCTCTATAGTGTATTGCTGCCAGATAAGAAGCCTCTGCCTTGAAACCCATTATATCAATGGTAGAAGAAGTCGTAATAGAAACCGGCAGAAAAACAGAAGACTGTACTTCCTTGCAAGTGATCTTAATCTTTGCTTTCAACCCGGTAGCGCGAACATTGACATCAGCAGCCGAAATGCACCACAAATCTTCTACAATGAACAGGTCTCCTTCCAGCAAACGGTTATCGTCTTTCTTGGGAATCACACGGATCTTATTTATCATTTGTCCTTCTTCCACAAAGCAAGCGTCAAGTTTGAAACGATAGTACGAGAAAGCATTTTTTATTTAACGGGGAAACTTTACCGAAAAGCTCGGGGGTATAGAGATTAATCGTAGTTATACCCATGTCCACCCCTATTTCTTCTGGAAAAGAGTTCTTATTGGCTAATACCTTATTATTCCAGACATTGGGGGCAGTAAAGTTCACAATCTGCTGTTGCTCCAAGACAAACAGCTTTCCAAGCCATTCTTTTGCATCTTTCCGCACCTCTTTGGATAGTTTCAGGACAGCAGGAATAGCGGTCCCTTTACCGGTTCCCTTCAGATACGTGCCGGCAGTGTAGCTTTTATCTGAGTGCGATAATAAGGAGCACGTGCTATCGCTTTACGCATCACTGCATAGGCCGGATCTTCATTTCCCTTGGTGATGTTTACTTCCGGCAGGCTATAGGTACGTTCGGCAAGCACTATATCCTTCTCATAATCACGATTCAGCATTTGAAAAGTAAAGGTCTGGGATATGAATCCTAAAGAAGAAACCTCACAGGTATATTGTCCGGCAGATAATTTCGTTTGAAACCGCCCATGCTCATCGGTAGTTAAACCGGACTTCATTTCTCTCAGATAGAGAGCGGCATAAGGAACCGGCTTTCCGTCAGTATCTGTAACAGTACCTTTGAAAGATTGTGCAAAAGATAGTATAGTAACCAAAGACAATAGGAATAGCCAGATGATTCTTTTCATATTTCGTATATTTGAAGCTAAATAGCGTTTTCTATTAGACGACAAAAGTCCAAAAAGATTGCAAAGTTCCACGCAAAATATTACTTTTGGTTCTTAAAACAGAACGAATATGAAGAATAATGATTGGAAAGAACGGTTGAATGTTGTTTATTCTACCAATCCGGACTATAGTTATGAAATGGAAGATGATGGTGAACAGGTAACCCCGGAAGCTTCCAGGCAGAAGTTGCGTGTTCAATTGGATCGCAAGAATCGAGGAGGAAAAGTAGTCACACTTGTCACGGGTTTCGTAGGTACGGAAAATGACCTGAAGGAGTTAGGTAAATTACTGAAGTCTAAATGTGGCGTAGGTGGAAGTGCCAAAGACGGAGAAATCATCGTACAGGGAGATTTCAAGCAGAAAGTACTGGAACTACTTAAGAAAGAGGGATATACGCAGACTAAACCGGTCGGATAATCCAGACCATTTGTTTTCAGTAGGCATATCACTTCTTTCAAAAAACAGCAAATATGCATAAAAAACGACCGCTACGGAAACTCCATGCGGTCGTTTTTTATATATATTGAGTTGAATTATTCAGCTTTCAAAAGTGAAACGCTTGAAGTCTACAATCTTCAATTCAGGGTCAGCTGCTGCCAACACTTCTCTTACAGTCTTCTTACCATCCATGATATCCTCTTGGTTCAGCAAGCAAACTTCCTTCAAGAACTTGCCCAGACGACCTTTAGCAATGTTTTCAATCATCTGTTGTGGCAAGTTAGCAGCTTTTTCAGCAGAAACAGTAGCAATGATTTCTTTTTGCTCGCCTGTGATACCAGAGCGTGCGATAACCTCGTCCTGAACAGTGCTTCCGTTCAGAGGCAGAGCCTTAACTTCGTCAAGAGTCTTAGCCTTGGCAGCAACGGCAGCATCAAGGATGCTCTGTGTCAGAGCGATGAAGTCTTTACCGTTAGCAACGAAGTCGGTCTCGCACTTCAGGGCTATCATGGCAGAGAAACCATTGTCAGCCTTAACGAGTACACAGCCGTTAGATGTCTCGCGGTCGCTACGTTTAGCAGCGATAGCCTGACCCTTCTCACGGATGATTTGTACTGCCTTGTCAAAGTCGCCTTCAGCGTCTGTGAGGGCTTTTTTGCAATCTGCAAGACCGGCACCGGTCATCTTGCGGATTTTCTGTATATCAGCTATTGATACAGCCATAATTCGTATTTTCTATTTTAAGTTAGTTAAAATCAGATATTAAGCCTCAGCGGGAGCCTCTTCAGCTGTTTCTTCAGCCTTAGCAGCCTCTTCCTCTTTAGCAGGAGCATCCTTGCGAGCCTTGCGTGCGCGCTTCGGTTTGTCCTCTATAGCGTTAGCCTCAGCCTGCTCTTTTGCAGCTTTCTCGTCAGCCTTCTCTACCTTGCGCTCCTCAAGACCCTCTGCGATAGCAGCGCAGCAAGCGTTCAGGATAACCTCAACGCTGTCTTTTGCGTCGTCGTTAGCAGGAATCATGAAGTCAACATCCTTAGGATCAGAGTTGGTGTCAACGATTGCAAATACAGGAATACCCAGGCGGTTAGCCTCTTTAACTGCGATAGCCTCTTTCATAACGTCGATAACGAACAGAGCTGAAGGCAGACGAGTCAGGTCAGCAATAGAACCGAGGTTCTTCTCGAGCTTAGCGCGCTGACGTGTGATCTGCAGAATCTCACGCTTAGAGAGATTTGAGTAAGTTCCGTCGTTCATCAGTTTGTCGATGTTGGCCATCTTCTTAACTGCCTTACGGATTGTAGGGAAGTTGGTGAGCATACCGCCCGGCCAGCGCTCGATAACGTAAGGCATGTTTACAGACGCAGCCTTCTCAGCTACAACGTCCTTTGTCTGTTTTTTAGTAGCAACGAACAGGATTTTCTTTCCTGACTTGGCAATCTGCTTCAGTGCGTCTGCAGCCTCGTCGATCTTGGCTACAGTCTTGTTAAGGTCGATAATGTGGATGCCGTTGCGCTCCATGAAGATATAAGGAGCCATTGAGGGATTCCACTTACGCTTCAGGTGGCCGAAGTGGCAGCCAGCTTCCAATAACATATCGAAATTAGTTCTAGACATTTTGTTATTCTTTAAATCGTTTACTTTCTTTTTTGTTTATCTCAACCAACCATCGGGTAGTCCGCTACCAAGTAGAGTCCCGCTGGTTTAGATACTAAACGCTTCTTAACCAGTTCCAAGTAAAACCGGATATTAACGTTTACTGAACTGGAATCGACGACGTGCTTTGGGCTGACCCGGCTTCTTACGTTCTACAGCACGTGAGTCACGTGTCATGAAGCCTTCTGAACGAAGAGCCGTTTTATCTTCAGGGTTGATTTTAACCAGCGCACGAGCGATAGCCAGACGCAAAGCCTGTGACTGTCCTGTAAAACCACCACCGTAAAGATTTACTTTGATATCATATTTTTCAGCAGCCTCTAGCTTGTTCAAAGGCTGTTTTACTACATACTGAAGAATAGTTGATGGAAAGTACTGTGCAAGGTCTCTCTTGTTAATAGTAATCTTTCCTGTACCTTCGCTTACGAACACGCGTGCTACGGCGCGTTTACGTCTGCCTAATGCATTTACTACTTCCATTCTTTATTATTTAAGTGAGTTTATATCAATTGATTTCGGAGTCTGAGCCTCATGTTTGTGTTCACTACCAGCGTAAACATACAAATTGCCCAGCAACTGTGCTCCCAGACGATTTTTAGGAAGCATACCCTTTACTACTCTCTTCAACAGTTTTTCTTCACCGTTAGGTTTCTTCATCAACTGAGCAGGAGTCATTTCTCTCTGACCACCGGGATAACCTGTATAGCGCAAGTAAACCTTGTCGTTCCACTTGTTTCCGGTAAATTTCACTTTGTCTGCATTAATGATAATAACATTATCACCGCAGTCAGCATGAGGGGTAAAGTCTGGTTTGTACTTTCCTCTCAACAGTTTCGCAACTTTCGAACCGAGACGGCCTACGACCTGATCGGTTGCGTCGACAACAACCCATTCTTTATGAGCTGTTTCTTTGTTTGCAGAAATGGTCGTTTAAAGTGCTCTTCCACCAAATAACGTTCGTGTTCAGAGGCTAAGTCTACTCCCCAATATACCGGGAATTCAAATTTATGACCTTTTGCTACAGCTTCCTCCAGTATCTTGATACCTTCC
>VOFE01001620.1_pt1 | contig 82000 bp, 123 predicted proteins | sample 5384071 | NCBI WGS metagenome assembly VOFE01 (sample SAMN12384724, study PRJNA508395) | human gut metagenome | isolation source: healthy gut D | host: Homo sapiens
GCGATGGAAAATGCCCGTTTAGCGGAAGTAGATCACCTAATCCATTTCCAACAGCGTCCGGTGCAGGAATTAAGCCACCGCAAAAAATACGGCTTCATCATCACCAATCCACCTTACGGACAGCGTTTGGATTCCGAATCGGAAATGCCCGCTTTGTACCGCGAGATCGGCGAGGCTTATAACCGCCTCGACAGTTGGTCGATGTATCTGATCACTGCTTTCGAGCAGGCGGAACGTTATATTGGCAAGAAAGCAACCAAAAACCGCAAAATCTATAACGGAATGATGAAAACTTACTTTTATCAATATATGGGACCACGACCACCCAAAAAACGTGATTTCTAATTTTGTTAAGTCTTTGATGAATAAATGCCTGAAGAATTGAGATGTCCCGATCTAAAAAGGTATCATCAATTTTTGGACGGGACACCTCACACTGTCATTAAAAAACTTATTCTAAAAAGGTACTTCATTTTTTCCCAAACCAATAGACAACTGCATATCACGAACAACAGCAATTCCACAAATAACGCAGCCGCCATCGAATATCCACCCTTTGAAACTAAATTGCTTCGCGCTGCCATCAGCCAGTTTCCCGGCAGCAAATTACTCCATTTAACCGGCAATGAACTTCCCAGGTAATATGAAATCATTGGAATGCCCGGATAGATCACTATCGCTCCACGAAGTGCATTCCAACGCAGAATAAAAATCGACATAACTGCTCCGAAAAACAGTTCTCCCATAAGCATACATACCTGTGATCCCAAAAACTGTCTTTCGTCAAAAGCCTGCACATGATGAGTGTACCAAACAAGCCTATATCCCACTATACTCCCTGTTAAAACTGCCGTCTGATACAAAAAAGTGTACCCTACCAACTCTCGATATACACTTCCATAATACGCTCGAAAGCTCTTATACCTTGGTATTATCATATATGCATTCTCTTCTCTTTTTTTTGCAATCCTGCGAATTACCATGATACAGTATGTCAACTGCGTCAGAAACATCATGGTTTCTGATGTCGCATAAAAAGCATTCTTCCCATATTTCTTGCCAAAGAGATACAATAACGGCTGATAATGTTCTCCATCGTACTGAAATTCCTGCATCAGAAGCAAGAGGATCTGTAACAAAAAACAGATCCCAAACCATAGCAGCACACTCTGAATTTTATAATGATCTATCCTATTTTTCTGCTCCATCGCTCTCTTCCTTCTTTCGTATGCGATGCTCTCTTACAAGATATACCTCTTCGCACAACGTACGAATATCCTCATCGTAATGCGATGCCAGCAATATCGTCACTCCCTGCTTCTGCAGTGACATCAGCAATTCTCTGATATCTTTAACCCCTTGTACATCCAGCCCATTAAATGGCTCATCCAAGATCAACAGCCGTGGTTTCTCCATGATCGCCTGTGCAATGCCAAGACGCTGACGCATACCAAGTGAATACTTTGATACATGTTTCTTTAAATTCGGATCAAGACCTACAGACCGCAAAGCCTCCTCAATTTCGTAGTTTCCGATCTGATTGCGTATCAGTGCAAGATTTTTCAGATTACTCTTGCCTGACATATACGGTATAAATCCCGGTGTTTCGATCATTAGGCCCAAATCTTGTGGAAAGTCAATCTCCTTCCCGACTTCTTTGCCATCCACCGTAACTTTTCCGGTTGTCGGCTTCAAGAAACCGCAAAGGCACTTCATAAATACCGTCTTACCACTTCCATTCATTCCTACAAGGTACCATAAATCTTACCCCTCTCCAATGTTATATTTACATCCTGCAGAATCATTTCTCCCCGAAACTCTTTGCTAAGTCCTCTACTTTTACCATGATATTGTCCACAGTAATCACCATACCTTTCTATCAATCTATATCATCACACAGCTAATCTTTACTCAGATCCACCTTGCGCACCATCCTCAGTCCCATCACGAATACAACAACGGCCAGTACAATATAGTAGACTGCAGCAATCTCTACCCGTTCCATCACCGGCCGAGCCTTGCGCAATGTCAACCCATACACATCCGTCTGGTACAAGGGACTCAGATACGGTTCCAACCGCCATAACATGTTCTGTATCTGCTTATACCCATCAAACTGTGCAAATTTGTTATCAAAAAATAAAGGAATCCAATCCATGATATAATAAAAAACAATCACAAAAATACCTAAAATTGTTCCCGTACCACGCCGGAACCAAATATTAAATGTTACTACTAACATCCCTAAAAAGATAGATGCCAAGACTACCAGTAAAAAAGTCAACCCCCACACCTTCAACGGTGTACCGATTTTCATAATCTTGCGGCTGTATGTACAGGAAAGATTATATTTTAATCCTGTTTCAAAATCAAAACCTGTCTTCGGATCACTTGCTTTCCAGTAAAAACTGCTCCATCTGTTTTTCCAATCCACCACTGGAAATAAAGCGATAATAAAACCAACGGTAACAACCAAATAATAGATCACCGATGTCATAACGACATAACAGTACTGCGATAACAGCCATATTTTTCTGCCCTGCCTGGCCAGACGGTTCACCGCTCCATCCCATTGCGGAATTGCCAATATCAAAAAAATGAATAATATAAAATAGGTACTCACTCCCCCACCGCAAAACGCCCATGCCGGAAAGATCTCCAACGCTCCCACCCGACAATGCATTTCAGATAACTGCTCCACAAACTCTCTAAAGAAACTGCACAAAGAGATCCATACAAGCAGTACAAGTAGCACAAAACGGCCACTACAGACTGTCCTTTGAAAATAGTCTCTGCAAATATAACGCATCTTCTTATCTCCTCTCACTCTGTCTGTTTACGTACACCGTATACAAACACTCCCATCTCGACCACCCAATACAAAAGTACCATGATCACTCGGAATGGCAGTCCTTTGTATGGCAGGAGGGATGCCCGCCCAGTGCTCATCAATACAAGGGGAGAACCATAATACCATTGTAGTGTGATAAAGATCATGTCCATCCCCTCACAATAAATGTAAGAAGACAACATCACCACATACCGATTTTTTACAAACAACGAAACAATCAATGCAATCCCCGGTAATATCGAGGCATAAAGGCTGTCTTCCAAAATGAATAACATCAGATACTGCGCATATTTTCTCTGTATCACCAGCAAGGATGTACGACTCATTGCTTCTATTGTATCTTCACCTCCAACCAGTACCTGACCATGTATCTTATAAACGATCAATGCCGTCAGTCCCAAAAAGAGCAGACGGGACAGCACTGCAATGGCTGCTCCTGTGCCAATTGCCACTGCCATCTTCGTAACCGCATATCTCGTCTTGCTTGTTCTGGACATAGAGGAATATCGGTACCCGGATCGATATTCCATCAGATAACTCTCCGCTGTCGTCAGTACACACAGCAATGGATACAGAACACTTCCATAGCCCATTCCCCATCCAACATCCACAAGGTAAGTCAATTCATTGGACATTTCAAATTGATCCAGCATGACGGGAAAATCTGCAAAAACAAGTATAATAATAGATACATAAAAAAATGGAGAATGCAGCACTCTTCGGATTTCCTGCTTTAACATACCTTACTCCTTCCGATTAGCTGATTTTTATAGCATCATTAAATCAAATATGCTATAATTGTTATGTTTTTTTATACGAGTTCCTATTCTGCCTATGGGCTTGCCCTCTGCGGTGTAGGAACTTTTTTAAATATGTTAATCCATACTATTCGTTCCATGTTAGACCATCTCCTTTCTTTCGTAGATTCCACCCTGTTATACCTATATACTATCTCTGCATTCGACAGTAGTTCTGCCTGATGCAAAGCAGTAAGCTGTCGCGCCCTCACTTAAGTTGTTTTAAGTCTTATATACTCTGCTTTTACCCAACCCCATGTACCCGTTTTAACTCTTTTTAAGATAATACCATTTGTAGTTTTTAGATTTACTCTTCGTCATGTCAACGCATACCTTTTCGTGTATGCTCATGCTTTCTAACACCGTTGCTGAAGTGCTTGGTTTGGCACGTAAACGTACCCCATCTCCCTTTACCGATCCATTCTGATTTGAATACATCATAACATCGGCTGTTGGAACTAGTTCATTGCAAATAACAACTCCATCTGCCATAACAACTTGTTCAGAACTTACTTAAGTTACATTGTGACCTACAAATATGTCATCTGCTATAACCATAGCGGATGCCTGCATATTTCCTGCAAGTACTATTGCAACACAAAGCACCATTATCATCATCTTTTTCTTATTATTGTACTGTTTCATGTTTTCCTCCTACTTATCGATTGACTGTCTACTTAGTAGCACTTCTCTATTATTGTATTTATCCCCTCCTTCTGATCCTGTTTTTCTCTCTTTTCATTTGTTGCCAAAGTTCATGAAAATCTTTATGCACAAATACTCCTGTTAAACACTTATCTGACGGCGCATACTTTATCACATAAGTAACTCCATCTTCACTCCTCACATAATAGGTAATTTCTCCATACAGAAGAAGATTCTGCGTATCAAACCGTGATATGCCATAAATAGATTTTATTGGTTGGTTTGGTGCAATTTTATCCATCATCTGTTGAACTGTTCTTAAATATTTTCTTTCTATCCCTTTTCGATAACTTGCATCCGAAGCAGAAATCCACTTATCTTCTTCAGATATTGCTGATTGATTTATTTCACCGCTGTTGATCTTTACATCGACACTATATTCATATTTCCAGCCTTTCTTTTTCAAAACAATGTTATATTCGTCATCCTCGCTGTCTTCATAGGTCGTCACATCTACAGCAGTCCTCGCCCGATTTGTATCAAGTCCATATATTTTGCTGACATACTGCTTGGCAGCCTCAATCGCCTGATCCTCTGTCAGCTTATTTGCCGTTTCGTCGACCTACTTTGTGCAGCCCTCGCTCTGTCTGCCTGATTCTGCTTTGCCAGCGCATAATCACGCCGCTCATTAAAATCAATGATCTGTAATAACTGCTCATCGGTCAATTCGCTCTTCGGCAGATAAAGGTACTATTTGCACGACAGTATACGACTTCTTTCCCGCCATTCGCTTTCACTTCTTTCTGAGAATCTACTTCCTTCAGCTTCGTCTCCGGCAATGTTCCCTTTTTATATTCCTTCTGCAGCAGTTCCTTGCGCTTCTGCTCCTGAGAAGATAACTTGCGTGAATAGTGATCTGCATCTTCGCGTTGTGCCTGTGTCATATGGTTTAACTGCTTCTGTTCCTCTTGAGACATTGATTGTAAATGTTCATGATATTTATCCACAGCAGCATATGTACCCATCGTCAACATAATGGCTGCGCCAACCGCTGCGACTGCCGTTCGATAGGAGAATGCACGCACCACTTTGCCGTCATCCTGCACATCCTCCGCACGCACCCGGCATAACAGTTGATCTATTCTACTGTTTTTCACCGTTGGTTCAGTTGGAACTTCCTGCAGCAGTCGTCGGCTGATTTCTCGATCCAATCTACTTCTCATTGTATTTACTTCCTTCCATAGTCCATTATTTACCTGCAATTTTTTAATTTTTGTCGCACTGCATAGAGTCTTGATTTTACCGTACCTGTTGGTATGTTTAAGATTGCGCTTATCTCTTTTTGCGAAAAGCCATATATGTAATACAAATATACCAATGTACAATCCTGCTCTGCCAGACTTTCTATCTCATGCCAAATTCCGCTATGCGGATAACCCGACGCTTCGTTCGTCGGATAGTCATCCATAGATTCCACCAATTCTTCCCGTTTTCTTTTTTGAATCATAGATAACGCTGTATTGACTGTAATCTTTGCTACCCACGACCGCATTTTATCCGGTGATCGAAGCTGTTCCCTGCGTTCCCACGCTTTGCATAACGCTTCTGCCACCGCATCATCTGCATCCTCCGGATGATGCAGTATATTCATTGCGAGCCGTACCAGCATGCCTCTTTCTGTTGCAACAAATTGTTCAAATTGCCTAGAAGTCAAACTACGCCTCAAATTTTTCCTTCCTTTCTGCGCACACTTCCAGTGCATTACCTCCCTGTGCCAGAGGTGCACCATAGGCACAAGGTTTCACCATCTCCAGTGATCACCTTTTGATCGGTTCTACTTATATGACTGTTTAGAAGCCCAAAAGGTTCATTTTATTTTGCAATATTTTATTTTTTAATATTATTAATTTTTTCCGTATATTCTCCTAATAATATTAATAGTTTGTGGAGTTTATTTTGATTTTGTAAAGCATTTAGATTCAAAACGCAAACTTCGCACATCAAACTTGAACTTACCATACCAAAAATAATATCAGAACATATCTGCGAATGATTCTCCCACCCGGCATCATACACTGTCACTATTGCAACGCCTGCTTAATACTTTGATAATGCAAAAAATCCCCTGCTTATCGTATTCTGATAACTGTGCTGCATCCGCTATCTGAAATGCATTCGTCTCTTCCGTCTGCAATTTGATATCTTCCTCTGTAAAATCCATATGATATTTATAGACATCTACAAAATAGTTATCGCCCTCTCCCGGATTCTCACGGTGATACGAAAACAGGAAGCCGCCTTCTGCATTCGTTACATCCAGTCCGGTTTCTTCTAAGATTTCACGTTTCACGCCTCTTCCGATGTCTCCCCGGCAATAGCCGCTCCACCGGATACTTCCCACCAGCCGGGTGCCCAAGCCTTGTCAGCCGCACGCTTTGTGATCAAATATTTTCCATCCTGTCTCTGAATAACACCGAGTACCGACAAATGATACTCCCCTTCTTTCAAGCACCAATCATTTCTTTTCATGGTTCGCCCGGTTGGCTTCTTGTCCTTATCGTAAATATCCCATAATTCCATCGTAATCTGTCATTCCTTTCTCTGACGGTAGTTTTAATAAACAACTTCAAAATGTATGAAGTGTGTATGTTTGATTTAATCGTTATCTCTTCTTCCAAACAGTAACACCAGTCGAAGCAGCTGTAATAAGGTGGATACCGTTGCCGTTATATAGGTCATTGCTGCCGCTGAAAGTACACGTCTCGCCCTCTCACCTCATCTTCATATAACATTCCGCTATCATTTTAAAAATACGAAGTGCTCTGCCCGACGCATTAAACTCTACCGGAAGGGTGACAATCTGAAACAACAATGTCAACGCAAACAATATAATACCAAGATAGATCAAATTGGTATGCCCGATCAGCAACCAACAATGATCACCGGCCACGACAATTTAGAACCAATATTGACCACCGGAACAATGGCACTGCGTATCTGTATCGGAACATAACCAACATGATGTTGAATGACATGTCCACATTCGTGCGCTGCCACTCCAACGGCGGCAATCGATGATGCACCATATACACTATCTGACAATCGCACCACCTTCGCACGTGGATCATAATGATCAGTCAACTGTCCGCTGATATGTTCGATTCGTACATCGGTAATCCCTGCACTTCGCAAGATCATTTCTGCTGTCTGCGCCCCTGTCAGACCACGTTTGCTATGATATCGACTGTACTTATTAAATGTCCGGCTGACGTTGGCAGATGCCAGCATACATTACCGCACCAATAATAACAAGAACATATGTCGGATCCATATATAGTAATACATCCCCGGAAAATAACTTAAAAGTGCTGTCTGCATACACTAATCCTCCTTACTCCAATTGTTTTTACATTAATCCTAACTATAGCATTTCCCATCTCGTTTATCAACTATACCTTACTTTAACTTCCCATATTGGTTGCGGAGGAATATGCATCGATTTCCTATAGATCAATGATATAAAAATGATTGCTTTTCATAGAAACACGCTATATAATTATATTTGGCTTTACGCGGATTTTACGTAAAATGCTACTGTTTATCTCATTATTTGCCTAGATTTTACAAAGCTTTTCGTCGATATGTGCTGTGATTTTTATGCAAATAACACCATTTAGTGATTGATAAGGAGAAAACGAATGACTTCAGAACACGTGATCAATCTTCTTGGAGGGCTTGCGCTCTTCATCTTTGGAATGACTTTCATGAGCGACGGTTTGAAGAAACTTGCCGGCGATTATATGAAAACTATTTTGGAAAAATTAACGGAAAAACGTATTATGGCTGTGTTGCTGGGTGCCGGTCTGACCGCACTGATCCAAAGCTCCAATGCCATGTGTGTCATGACCGTCGGATTTGTAAATGCCGGAATGATGCAGTTAGAGCGCTCTGTTGGAATCATCATGGGTGCGAAGCTCGGTACAACGATCACCGGACAGCTTCTTGCAACCAATTATATTTCAAAATATGCTCCGGTTATTGCCTTTGTGGGTGTTGCTTTCTTGATGTTTGCTAAATCCAACAACATCAAAAGCTTCGGACAGGTTGTCGCAAGTCTTGGTATCCTCTTTGTCGGATTGTCCACCATGAGCACCGCAATGAGACCAATGGCACAGGAAGAATGGTTTATTAATATTGTGGCAAATCTTTCCAATCCTCTGCTCGGTGTACTGGTCGGCGTGATTTTCACCGTAATTATCCAAAGTGCCTCTGCCTCCGTCGGTGTGCTGCAGATCATGGCGGTAAGCGGTGTCATTGGATTCCGCCCGGCCTTTTATGTAATGCTTGGTATGAATATCGGTGCAAGTATCGCTCCGATCTTAGCTTCTATTGGTGGCAAAAGGATGCCAAACGCGTTGCTGCCATCGTTGCTATTTTGAAACCTGTGGTATGCTGATCTTTATGTTAGCCACTACATTCCTTCCGGTTCTCGACTGGTTGTCGATGACTTCCGGAGATCGAGCCGCCGTATTGCAAATGCGAACACGATCTTTAACTTAGTATCACTGATCGTGCTGTTCCCATTCTCAAATCTCATCGCCGCTTTGTCTAAGAAGATCATTCGCGGCTCCGACGAAGAGCCAAATATGGCAAAATTAGAGTTTATCAGCGAAACAACGCATACGACTTCTACTGCAATGATCGGTCAGATCGATGCGGAGACCAATCGTATGGAAGAACTGGTGCAAACCAACCTTCGTCTCGCTACCGAGAATTATTTTGATAATCGTTTGAAAGACGAGGAGGATTTCAACCAGACGGAAGAAACGATCGATTTCTTAAATAAGAAAATTACCGATGCACTGATCCGCATGAGTTCTTTTGCAGATCTGACACCAGAGCAGGCTAAGCACGTTGGTAATCTATTCCATGTGATCAATGATTTAGAGCGAATCGGTGACCATGCAGAAAATATGGCACAATATAGTATTCGTATGCACAAGAATAAGGAGCGTTTCAGTAAAACCGCCATGGAAGAACTCCGTGGGTTGGTGGATATTATTGAACGTATTTACAAAGAAGCTTACGCCCAAATGGTATCACCGGATCAGGATAAATACGCACATGTATATGCCTTGAAACGAGATGTAAACCGCATGATCGAGGACATGAAGGAAAAGCATATTGTCCGTATGAATAAGGGAAAATGTAATTCACAACAGGGTATGATGTTCGTAGAACTTTTGATGGATCTGGAACGTGTTGCAGCGCACGCTATGAATATTGCACAGGCAGCAAATTAAAAGCAATTCTTGCTTGGCGATGTCACGCTACATAGCAGCAATTTCCTATTCAAAATAATGGATCAACACAAATTAAATCCCCCTTGAGCAGACTTTTGGTTATCTACCTTATCTGCCTAAGGGGGATTCATTACTTCTTACAACATTTTTTGTGTTTGAAATAGATAAATTCAAGAAGAATGATGATACCACACGATTGCCACAACAGGATAACCGTAATGACTTTTAAGCTCCGGCATTCCAACAAAATTCATACCATACCACCCTGCCACAAGTGTCAACGGCGAAAAAATAGCCGTGACGATCGTCAGGATACGCATGATCCTATTTTGTTCTTCATCCAAGCGCTGCTGCTGTAATTCTCGTATTTGCAGCATATATTCCCGAAGCATTTTAGAGCGATTGTATAACCGCTCTACCTTTTGTCCATATGTCTGAAAACAGATCACCTCTTTCTCATCAAAGAAATCATTGACATTTTCGACAAGTGTATCGCTCATATCCATCATCTGTTGATATTGAAAGCTCTTGTTGAGTAATATTTTGCGATATTTTTGGCCATTAATCCGGTCGGATCCGTCTTCTCCCCCGGACTGGATCTCCTCTTCCATCTGGAAGCAGCCTGCTTCGATCCTCTGCAAATGTTTGATATCATCTTTTAATAATTCATCCAAAAGGCGGATAAAAAAACGTACAGGCGACAGATCATCTTCATCACTGATCAGCGAGCGAAGCTGTTTTCCCAGTGATCATGTCTCGTCTTTTGTCCGATCAAAACCAGTTCGCTGCGGTCAAGATAGTAAATAATACTGACCGCTCTGCCGTCATATGCTTCTTCCGGATGCCACATAATTTCGCCCACCACAGCGTCCGCAAGAACTACAGCTTTCGAAAAATGCATACGGTTAGACTGCAGCATATATTCCATTTCATTCCAAAAGCTGGCACTCTCCCAGCGTTCCTTCGCTTCCGCTGCATCAAGCACCAGCACTCGCCCCTGTTTCAATGCAAATTCCACAGCGATCCCCCCTCACATCATACTATTGACCATAGTATGCATTTTCTCCATGTTTTCTAAAAAAATGCTTGTCACGAATACTATCCGGTGCCGGCTGTACCTGAGGGTTGAGTAATTCTGTTCGGATCGCCATGCGCGCAACCTCCTCCAGCACAACCGCATTATGCACTGCTTCAGCAGCATCCTTGCCCCAGGTAAACGGTCCGTGGTTTGTGCAGAGTACGCCCGGCGTATGCATTGATTCAGTCCTCTCTGCTCAAATGTCTCAATAATAACAAGTCCGGTATTACGCTCATACTCTCCACCAATCTCTTCCGGTGTCAGACTTCGCGCACAAGGAATCGGACCATAAAATAGTCGGCATGTGTTGTTCCATATAATGGAATGTCACGTCCTGCCTGCGCCCACGAAGTTGCCTCCGGCGAATGTGTATGCACAACGCCTCCGATTTCCGGATATTTTTTGTACAATTCCAAATGTGTTGGCGTGTCCGATGATGGGTTAAGCGTTCCCTCGATACGGTTTCCTTCCAGATCCATGACCACCATATCTTCCGGACGCAGCTTATCATAATCTACGCCACTGGGTTTGATCACAAAATATCCGGTATCTCTATCAATCCCGCTTACATTTCCCCAAGTATACGTGATCAATCCTCTGCGCGGCAGTTCCATATTTGCTTCATATACCTTTTTTTCTTTAACTCTTCTAACATAGTGTCCTCCATTCGAAAATATCTGCTTACCAATGTAACGAAGTTTCTTCAATCTGCAAGCCCCCACGATATGATTCCATAAATTGTTCAAATCCCTGCACGATCTCCGGATCAGGGGCTATTGTTGTCCCTTCATTGCCGGCAAATACATGATCTTCCAAATACTGTGCCAGCGACTGTCCCTCCTGCTTATGAACCATAAAATCTGCAAGCAGCGCAATACCCCAGGCACCGCCCTCACCGGCTGTCTCCATCACAGAAACCGGTGCATTCATTGCTGCCGCAGTAATCCGCTGTCCGACGCCCTTGGTCGTAAAGAAGCCGCCATGTCCATACATTTTGTCAACTTGCACCTGCTCCTGCTGCAAAATATCCAATCCGATCTTCAAGGTTGCCAGCGCACTATATAAATGTGTACGCATAAAATTAGCAAGGTTAAATGCCGCATCCGGCTTACGCACAAAGAGTGGTCTTCCGGCATCTAATGCAGTCACACCTTCTCCGGAAAAATAATTATAGGAAAGAAGACCGCCGCAATCGGCTGCTCCCTCCTCTGCTTTTTGGAACAATTTTGTAAACAGCGTTCCTGTGTCTACCGAAAAGCCCATGTAATCCGCAAATTCACCGAACAAGTTGACCCATGCATTGATGTCCGAGGTGCAATTGTTACAATGTACCATCGCCACCGGCTCACCGGAAGGTGTTGTAACCATATCAATTTCCGTATGCACCTGTTTTAATGCCTGTTCAAGTACAACCATCGCAAAAATTGATGTTCCGGCAGATACATTTCCGGTGCGGACACCTACACTATCTGTTGCGACCATCCCGGTTCCGGCATCTCCTTCCGGCGGGCATAACGGAATCCCCGCCTGTAAAGAACCGGTTGGATCCAATAACGCGGCTCCCTCTCGGTCAGCACTCCGGCTCCCTCTCCTGCCGACAAGACCTTTGGCAAAATATCCTTTATATTCCACGAGTATCCACGATCGGCAATCATCTCATCAAACTGTGCCAGCATCTTACTATCGTAGTCTCCCGTCTCGCTGTCGATCGGGAACATTCCCGATGCATCGCCCACGCCGAGTACTTTTTCGTCTGTGAGCTTCCAATGTACATAGCCCGCCAATGTCGTAAAATAAGAAAGCTTCGATAAATGTGGTTCCTCGTTCAAAATTGCCTGATATAAATGCGCAATACTCCATCTCTGCGGAATATTAAACGCAAACCATTCCGTCAACTGCTCTGCCGCCTCTTCTGTCATTGTATTGCGCCAAGTACGGAATGGAACCAAGAAGTCTCCTTTCGCATCGAACGCCAAATATCCATGCATCATCGCCGAAAAACCAATTGCTGCAAGTTTGGTGATTGTTACCTGATATTTTTGCTGCACATGTTCTGCCAAGGAACGATAACAGTCTGCCAAACCATTCCAGATATCCTCCTCATGGTATGTCCACACACCATCCTCTAAGCGATTCTCCCAGTTGTGGCTGCCGGAAGCAAGTGGTTCTCCTTGTTCTCCGATCAGCACAGCCTTGATACGCGTCGAACCAAACTCAATGCCAAGTACTGCTTTTCCTTCTTGTATATATTGTGCGATCTCCATATTTTCTTCCTTTCTCTTAATCTTCTAGTGAATCATTTTCTCTACATCTCATGCGCTAAACGCCTGCCCGTCTTGCTGTGCCATTATACGGGCACCTATTTATACTGCATCACAATAACCGTATCTTTTTATTAGGTACTTTCTTCGTCACCTTTAAGGTCACCTTCGTCTTTCCTTTTTTATTGCCTTTGCAGGAAATCTTTTTACCGGATTCCAGCAAATAGACTTTTTGAGCTTTTTATTTTTGTACTTGCGTACTGTCAGCTTTTTTATTTTTAGGCCATTTCGTCACATGTACATAGACATTTTTACCTTTCTTGGTATATGTTCCCCAAGATGGGACCTTACCAAACGGATTACCGGAGGTAGCATAAATACTGCTGCCGTTTTTCTTCATCCAGTTACCAATGCCACGCAGTGCTTTCTTACTTCCCGCTGTCATAGTACCGTCACCCTTCGGTCCGATATTTAACAGATAATTACCACTCTTAGAAGCAACATCGACCAATTCCCGGATTAAATATTTATAGCTTCGATATGAATTCTCCAAATCCTTTTATAGCCCCACGCATCGTTCATGGACTGACAAGTCTCCCATGGTCTTGATGGTGCTTTCTCCGGAATACTTCTCTCCGGGCACTCAAAATCACCCAGCTTAAATCCACGGCAGACACGCTCGTTTACTAATATAGAAGATTTCAAAGATTTTACATATTTATACAGATCTTTTCCATCTGCTTTCGTCCACCATTTTGCCAGTGTCGGCGCCTTTCTTCTATAAGTCCAGTCTCCGTCAAACCACATAATTGCCGGATCATAACGGTCTACTAACTCTTTTAACTGAGCCTTCATGTCGCGGATGTATGCTGTGCGCGCAGCCATTGACTTCATCTTCGTAAAATCACCGTTGATCGTCTGCGACGAATGGTTCCAATCTATGATCGAGTAATACAAGCCAAACTTGATCCCTGCCTTATCACAAGCTGTTTTTAACTCCATCAGCACATCACTGGCCGGTTTTGCCAAATGGTGTATACTGCTGCAGACTAAACATCGTCTTACCGGTATAATCCTTAAAGCTGGCAACATTCGTATCCCACATTGCCATTCCCTCATGATGTTTGGCTGTGATCACGATGTATTTCATACCGGCAAGCTTTGCATATTTCACAATTTCATTGGCATTAAACTTGGTTGGATTGAACTTTGCGGCTACCGTCTGCTGGTATTTTGATTCGAAATCCCTCGATCTGCATCGCCCATTCCCCGTGTCCATAATAGGAATACGCTCCAAAGTGAATAAACATACCGAAACGATCTTTCGTCCACCACTTCATGTTCGATGGAACGCTATATGCCTGCGATTGCACACCTCCTGCCGCCATGCCAATCACCAGACTCAATACCAGTAACATACTCCATACTTTTTTGCTTTTTTTCATTGTCATTACCTTTCCCTTTCTGTTTTGTCAGTGCGTGTATCTTTCGTTGCCAGTCCACTTCCGCTGATTGGAATCTTATCTCCTAAATAAGTCGGCTTTGGCTGTATCCACAGATTGACCACTTCCTTATCTCTCGCAGCCACTTCGCGCAATTTGCAGATCCAGATATTACGGTATTTCATCCGTTTATTCGGTGCGGCATAAGCATCCAGTCCCAATTTACGTGCAGCGTACACCGCGCGATATGCGTGATACTTTTGCGTGACAACAACCGGATTATGTACCTCAAAAATATCTCTGGCACGATACATGGATTCATACGTTGAAAAGCCTGCATGATCCATAAAGATCTTATCCTCCGGGACATCCAGATTCGCCATAATATAGTCTTTCATTCCCTGTACTTCATTATAGCCTTTCCTGCCATGATCCCCGGTCAACAGGAACCGATCCGATACCCCCGCACGGTATAATTCGATCGCACGATTTAAACGATCACGAAGCATTAAGCTTGGCTCCCCATTGGGCTTCATGCCTGCCCCTAATACCAATATGCAGTCGGCTTTCGGCATACTGTTTTCCTGCCCCGTCTCATATACATAACCTTTGGCGTAATGCACCACATACACATCCATGCCAAATATAACGGCTGCACTAAGTATGATAACAATTCCACATCCGATCAACATTCGTTTGATCCCTTCCTATGTTTTGTAATAAATGCCTGCATTTTCTCCTCCTTATAAAATAGTAATGGTACAACAATTTCCTTCTCACAAGGTATTTTTATTTTGCAAAGTAAAAGCTCACTTTTTAAAACAAAAAATCCCGGAGAATGCTTTCCTGTCCACAAAAACGTACACTCCGGGATCCATATCAACATTGGCTTATGCTCTATTACTCAATGGATGTCACTTGTAATCTTTCGCTTCTACCGTCTGCTTCAATACATCATCTGCGATATCTGCAGATAACGTAACAACTGCTGTCCCTGCCTCGTGGCTTACCACAGCCTCTGTTACCTGATCCAAACTCTCCAATGCTTTCTTCACTGTTGCCTCGCAGTGTCCACACATCATTCCGTTAATTTTCATTGTTTTCGTCATCGTTGTTTCCTCCTCATTATATACTATTTTGGGCTGGATTTGTGAATTTCCAGCTCTTTTTTTATCTTTATGGGCATCATATATTTTGCAGAGATTGAGTCGCAATGCATTGGATACCACGCAAAAACTGGACAGACTCATTGCTGCAGCACCAAACATAGGATTTAACTCCCAGCCAAACAACGGGATCCATACTCCCGCCGCCAGCGGAATACCGATCACATTATAGAAAAATGCCCAAAACAGATTTTCGTGAATATTGCGCAGCGTTGCTCTACTCAAGCGAATTGCCACAGGCACATCGCGAAGTCTGCTCTGCATCAAAACCACATCTGCTGCATCAATGGCAACGTCTGTTCCAGCGCCGATCGCAATACCCATATCAGCTCTGGTCAGAGCCGGTGCATCGTTAATGCCATCTCCAACCATGGCAACCTTACCATATTGCTGCAGGCGTCTGACAACCGCTTCTTTGCCATCCGGAAGCACTCCGGCGATCACCTCATCTACGCCGACCTGATCACCAATTGCTTTCGCAGTGCGTTCATTATCACCGGTCAGCATAACGACCCGCAGTCCCATACCCTGCATCTCTTTAATAGCAGAAAGACTGTCTTCCTTGATCACATCCGCAACTGCGATAATACCAAGCAATTTGCCATCTTTTGCAAAAAAGAGCGGTGTCTTACCCTGACCCGCCAAGCGGTCCGAGGCTTCTGCGATCGGTTCTTTCTGCTCTGACGACCGACCAGAGGCTGGCGCAATTGACTTTTCCTGCTCTGTCGACCGACCAGAAGCTGGCACAATTGACTTTTCCTGCTCTGTCGGCCGATCGAATTTTTATTCTGTGAATCGATTCGATCGCTATACACTTTCTCGAGTGAAATCGTCTGCTCAATAAACTTTCGACTGCCTCCCATTATCTTTGCGCCATCGCACATTGCTGACAATCCATTTCCCGGCAATGCCATAAATTCTTTTGGTTCTATCGCATTTACCGCATGCTCCTGTCCGTATTTTAGGACTGCCTTAGCAAGCGGATGCTCACTCTTCTGCTCCAGAGAATATGCATACAACAACAGTTCTTCTGCTGTAACACCATCCACCGGAATCACATCTGTAACCTGCGGTTCGCCTTTCGTGATCGTACCTGTCTTATCCAGACATACAACATCCATCTTACCGGTCTCCTCCAGCGAAACAGCCGTCTTAAACAGGATTCCATGCTTTGCACCCACACCATTTCCAACCATGATGGCAACCGGAGTTGCAAGTCCAAGTGCACACGGACAGCTGATAACCAGAACGGAAATGCCTCTGGCTAACGCAAAACCGATGCTCGCACCGGTAAGCAGCCAAACAATCATTGTCACAAGTGCAATAACAATGACTGTTGGCACAAATACGCCGGATACTTTATCTGCGACCTTCGCAATCGGCGCTTTCGTTGCCGCTGCATCACTTACCATATGAATGATCTGTGACAACGTCGTATCCTCGCCGACACGGGTTGCCCTGCATTTCAAGAAACCAGACTGGTTGATCGTTGCTGCTGATACCGGGTCATCCTTTTGCTTGTCCACCGGAACGCTCTCTCCTGTAAGTGCCGATTCATCCACCGCACTATTGCCATCCAGCACGATGCCATCCACCGGTATCGTTTCTCCGGGTCTGACCACAAAGATATCGTCTTTTTGTACACTGGCAATATCCACTGTCACTTCGGCGCCATCTCGTACAACGACGGCAGTCTTTGGTGCAAGTCCAAGCAAACCCTTGAGCGCATCCGTTGTCTTTCCCTTCGAGCGCGCCTCTAACATTTTGCCGACTGTGATCAATGTCAAGATCATCGCCGCAGACTCAAAATAAAAGTCGTGCATATACGCCATAACCTGCTTGTCCGCGCCACGCATCACAGCATCCGTCATGGCAAACAATGCATATGTGCTATATCCAAATGCCGCTGTCGCACCTAATGCTACGAGCGTATCCATATTAGGTGCCCGATGCCACAAACTCTTAAACCCACTAATGAAGAAATGCTGATTGATCACCATAATAATGATCGTGAGAAGCATTTGTGTCAATCCCATCGCCACATGATTCCCTGCCATCCATTTCGGCACCGGCCAATTCCACATCATATGCCCCATAGAAAATACATAAGTACTAGCAAAAGCAGACCGACCACAGCAAGCGCTTTCGCAAAAGCGGCGTGGTGTGATCGACAAGTTCCTCTTCGAGTGCTCCCTGATTCTGCGCATTCCCGGATTGCACGCCTGCACCCCTTTATTTTGGCTCCATATCCGGCATTTTGTACGGCTTCAATAATAGTGTCTTCGGCTGCATTTCCTTCCACACCCATCGAATTTGTAAGCAGGCTGACCGAGCAAGATGTCACTCCGGCACTGCATTCACTGCTTTTTTTCCACCCTGGCACTACACGCCGCACAGCTCATTCCTGTTACAATATACTGCTGCATTTGAACCTTCCTTTCTGTGAATTTTATAACTCAGCTTTCGTTGACGGTTACCTGTCATAAATAGATCAGCTTTCGTTGACAGTTACCTGTCATGAATAAATCAGCTTTCGTTGACAGTTACCTGTCATGAATAAATCAGCTTTCGTTGACAGTTACCTGTCATGAATAGATTGTCCTGCGGCTACTTCATTAATTTTTGCAGGACTTTTACTAATTCATCCACCGTTTCCTCTTTCCCATCCTTAATATCCGTTGTAACACAGGTTTTTATGTGATTTGCCAATAAAACTTTATTAAAACTATTTAATGCGGCATTTGCTGCAGCTACCTGTATCAATATATCCGGGCAATACGCATCCCGTTCTACCATGCCTTTAATGCCGCGAATCTGTCCTTCGATACGATTCAAACGATTGAGCAGATCTTTATACTCCTTATCATCTCGCACCTTCGTCTTGTGACATGGACAAAGTTTTTCTTCTGCCATATTATTTATTCTCCATTCCGCAAACGCTTTCGTGTCAGAGAAATCGCAAGCTACCTGTCTATGCGGATTTTATTCGCATATGTTCGTCTCTGCGATCAAGGCTGCTTTGTGACGTCTGCAGCACAAATAGCCGATATCAAGCTACACCATAGGAAACCAAAATTTCCTGCAAAAAATACCCTACAGGGGTATCTTCACTTAAGATATACCCCTGTAGGGTATTTGTCAAGAATTAAATTTCTCATTTAGACAGCATGCCGCTGCATGTAACAGTGCAGGACTTAGCTTTATTTTTTCTCAACAACTTTTATTTTCCATTTCTTCGCCAGTTTCTTGATCCATTTCTTGTCTGCTTTGCGATGAAGTTTTTTGTTAATCACAAGCTTTTTAGGTACACCATTTCCCTTATGTATGTTTTAATCTTTTTCTCTTAGGTTTTTTATTTACAATTATTCATCTTTAGGTTTTATTATTAATTGTCTGCTATCTTTTTATTAAGGTCGGCAAAGCAACCGGCGTAACCTACATCTCATTGCCAACACTTTGCCGCCTCTCATTCAAAATTATATTAAAAATTACCAACTGTAAGAAGTTTAACTTGCTTCAAATCTCTGATTAGTCTGCAAAAAGTGCAGTTGACAAATATCTGTCACCGGAATCCGGTAAAAGTACAACAATGTTTTTGCCTTTATTTTCCGGACGTTCTGCTAAAATAGTAGCTGCTTTTAATGCCGCACCGGAAGAAATTCCTACCAATACACCTTCCGCCTTAGCAAATGCTCTTCCTGCTGCAAATGCATCTTCATTCTCAATCGGAAGCATTTCATCGTAAATCTTAGTATTCAATGTATCCGGCACGAAACCTGCACCGATTCCCTGAATCTTATGAGGTCCTGCTTCTCCCTTAGAAAGAACCGGAGACGTTGCCGGCTCTACTGCTACGATCTTTACATCCGGATTCTGCTCTTTTAAGTACTCGCCGATACCTGTAACTGTTCCACCGGTACCTACACCGGCAACGAAGATATCAACTTTTCCGTCAGTGTCTTTCCAAATCTCCGGTCCTGTTGTTGCACGATGTGCAGCCGGATTAGCTGGATTTTCAAACTGACTTGGGATGAATGCGCCTTCGATTTCTTTTGCCAGCTCTTCTGCTTTGGCAATAGCACCCTTCATACCCTTAGCGCCTTCTGTTAAGACAAGCTCAGCACCATATGCTTTTAACAAATTACGACGCTCTACACTCATTGTCTCAGGCATTGTCAAAATAATACGGTAGCCTTTCGCTGCTGCTATAGATGCCAAACCGATTCCTGTATTTCCGCTGGTTGGCTCGATAATAACAGAACCTTCTTTTTAATTTGCCGCTTTTCTCTGCTTCATCGATCATCGCTTTAGCGATACGATCCTTTACACTTCCTGCCGGATTAAAATACTCTAATTTTGCCAAAAGAGTTGCATTAGCTCCTGCCTGTTTTGCAAAATTCTTTGCATTCAAGATCGGTGTTCCTCCGATCAATTCTGTAACGCTTTCATAAATCTTTGCCATGTTAGTGTCCTCCTTATATTAAAAATGTTATTAGTGATCATTATTTTTTAATTGCTTACTCAAACTTCCCATACCCATTTATGTTACGATGTCCCATAATACTTATTATGCGGTATATTTACTATCATTTTACAGCCTTAAACGCCTCATCCAAATCCTGAATGATATCATCAATATGCTCGGTACCGATAGAAAGACGAATCGTATTTTTATAAATACCTACTTCCTCTAACTCCTCTACCGTCATCTGTGAATGTGTAGTACTTGCCGGATGAATTACTAAGGACTTCACGTCTGCTACATTTGCCAGCAAAGAGAAAATCTCCAAGTTATCAATAAAGTCTTTCGCTGTGCGATCATCACCCTTAATCTCGAAGGTGAAAATGGAACCGCCACCATTCGGGAAGTACTTCTTGTATAATCTCTGCTGCTCCGGATCATCCGTTACAGATGGATGATGTACGCGCTCTACCTGTGGATGATTGTTCAAATATTCCACAACTTTCAATGCATTTTCCACGTGACGCTCAACACGAAGAGATAATGTCTCTAATCCCCTGTAGGAAAATGAATGCATGAAATGGGGAAAGTGTTGCGCCTGTATCACGAAGAAAGATAGCACGGATTTTTGTAACAAATGCTGCCGCCAACTGCTTTTGTAAAGCTGATTCCATGGTAACTTGGGTTTGGCTCTGTCAAAGATGCAAATTTGCCGGATGCTTCCCAGTCAAATTTTCCCCCATCTACAATCACACCACCAATGGTAGTTCCATGTCCTCCAATGAATTTTGTTGCTGAATGAACAACAATGTCTGCACCATACTCAATCGGACGGATCAGATATGGTGTTCCAAATGTATTATCAATGACAAGTGGAATCTTGTGTGCATGTGCGATCTTTGCAATGCCCTCAATATCCACTACATCCGAATTTGGATTTCCTAATGTTTCAATGAAAACCGCTTTGGTGTTGTCTGAATTGCTGCCTCAACCTCATCAAAATTTGCAATATCTACAAATGTAGTCTGCACGCCATCCTGAGGAAGTGTATGCTCCAGATAATTGTAGGTACCACCATAAATATTACTTGCTGATACAATGTGGTCACCATTCTGTGCCAATGTCTTCAATGTATAAGAAATTGCTGCTGCACCGGATGCTACTGCAAGTGCTGCGACACCACCTTCCAGTGCTGCAATTCTCTGCTCAAAAATATCTGCTGTCGGATTTGTTAAACGTCCATAAATGTTACCTGCATCACTCAGGCCAAAACGAGCCTCTGCATGATCACTATTGTGAAATACATAGGAAGATGTCTGATAAATCGGTACGGCTCTTGCATCCGTAACCGGGTCAGCCTGCTCCTGACCAACATGCAACTGTAATGTCTCAAACTTCAAATTTCTGTCTTCTCTCTTTAACTTTGCCATATTTCAAACTCCTTTTCTGTACTAATTTCACATGTTCTCTGACACCGCATAATATGAGGCGTCTTGCACTGTCTGTTTCAAGTGATGAACTGAGTATACTACTACATTCTAGTATGTCAATAGGGTTTATATACTTTTTTTTATTTTTTCAAAGATTAGGGTGCAATATCTCCATACTGCTACCGCAGTTATCATCCATTTATTCTCCCACTCGCAAACTTTGTGCCTATGGCACAAATTTGCCATATCTCCATACTGCTACCGCAGTATGGAGATATTATCGCCCCGCGCAACGACTGTATGATACCCAACGCTTTCTACACGCCGCTCCAAACAATTACGGCATTCGGCTGCCTCGTCTCCGGTGCATACTTTTCCATCATATAAGGAATACTTTGCACGCACTGCCACCGGAGACAAATTTGGCATAAGAACATTAGCTCCTGCCAAAATACCAAGTTCACGTCCCCGTGGATGAATGGTCGCCAACGCTGTTGTCGCTGGAAGCAATACATCCGGCTGCATAATACGCAGCAAACTGAGCAAATATAATGTCTGTTCCAAAGTTCCCTGTGTTTCATTCGCAAACGGCGTGTCTTGATGCGGTATAAACGGGCCGATCCCTATCATCTCCGGATGTAGTTCATGGATAAACAAGAAATCTTCTGCCAGATCTGCCGCTGTCTGTCCGGGACTGCCTACCATAAATCCGCACCCCGTCTGATAGCCAATTTCCTTTAGATCACGAAGACACTGTTTTCGATGCGATAACGACATGCTCTCCGGATGCAATTTACGATAATGCGTATCATTGGCAGTTTCATGACGCAATAGATAACGGTCTGCTCCCGCCGCAAAAAAAACGCTCATAGCTTTCCCGTTCCCGCTCTCCAATCGACAAAGTGACCGCATGCTCCGGGTAGCGCCGTTTAATTTCCCGGACAATATCCACAATCTTGTCATCTGTGTAATATGGATCTTCTCCGCCTTGCAGCACAAACGTCCGAAAGCCTAGGCGATCTCCCTCTGCGCAGCACGCTAAAATATCTTCCTCAGATAAACGATAGCGATTCGCCTTTTTGTTGCTGCATCGAATGCCGCAATAATAACAATCGTTTTTACAATAATTTGTAAATTCGATCAAACCACGTACAAATATTTCTTTCCCATAATATCGGTCTGCGAGTGTCCGCGCCTTATGCGCCGCATATTCACGGTTTTCTTCACTTGCACTCTCAACCAGAGTGATCCACTCCTCTTTTTGCAAGGACTTTTCCTGCTCCAAACGATCGATCAATTCTATTGTATTCATATGAATCCTTTCTTCTATATAAATAACCCAAACTTTGCACATCAAAATTGTCATGCTGTCACATATTGCTTATTATGTCAAAGAATACTAAGTATTTTGCAGTCGCCACATAGCGATTTCTGCCGTCAGAGAACTATAGTAATTGCCTTGCCGCATTTTCGTTTTTAGTGATTTCTAGATTTTGTTGTCTCTGATGATTGATTTACATGCCTTACGTAAACTTAACCGTCCCGGAAGCAAGGTATTCATCATTTTTGAAAGGGACTTTGCACTCGTCGTTACTTATGTCTCGTACTTCAGAGACATTAAGTAACGTGACGTAGCGCATCGTAGCGAAAGCGTCCCGTCAAAAATGGATGATACCTTGCTAAACCGGGACATCTCAGACACTCCTTCAGGCATGTATTCATCAGAGACTTAACAAAATAAGAAATCACGTAAAAACTCAGCGTTCTGCGGCAATTATCTTAGTTCTCTGACGGCAGAATAAGTTAGTTTGTCGGCTGCAAAATATCATAGTTATGGCTGACATAATAAGCAATATGTGACCCGACAGCAGCTTTTGATGTGCAAAGTTTGAATATATAATTAAAGCAAATATGGAACACTGCAGCCCCCGCCACACTGTTCCATCCTATCACATAGTTCTATTCTGCTTTTTATTCTGCAGATCACATCACTGCGTACTGCAATACTCACTCTGCTACCGGTCTGCAGATCGTACCGCCACCGGCTACAATACCATCCCGATAAAGGACAAGTGCCTGTCCCGGCGTCACTCCACGCTGCGGCTCCTCAAAAATACATTCGTAAAGATCATCAGCCCTACGCACAATATGGCATGCTGCTCCGGCATGGTTATAGCGAATCTTTCCCTGATACACTGCATTTTCGTCAAACATTTCCTCGCCCATAAAATTCATTTCACGTGCGTATACGTGATGCGACAAATTATGTTCCAAGCTGCCGATCACAACTTCATTTGTCTCTGGACGGATCTGCACTACAAAAGGCAGGATATCCGAGTGCGAGTCCCAACCCCTTGCGTTGTCCTACTGTATAATGAATAATTCCTTTATGCTGTCCCAAAATATGTCCACCTACATCCACAAAGTTACCGGGAACCGATGGTTTCCCTGTTGCCTGCTCGATATAGGAAGCATAATCACCATCCGGTACAAAACATATTTCCATGCTATCCGGCTTGTGAGCTACTGGCAGCCCCACTTCCTCTGCGATCTGACGCACCCGTTCTTTTTCATATTCACCGACCGGCATCAGTGTTCTTCGAAGCTGTTCCTGCGTCAGGTTGTATAACGCATAGGTCTGATCTTTGCGCGCTGTCACCGAATTAGCGATCGCATAGCGTCCATTCGGTAACTGCTTGATACGTGCGTAATGTCCTGTCGCGATATAATCTGCTCCGATCTCTATACTTCGCTGCAATAACGACTCCCACTTCACATAGCGGTTACATGCAATACAAAAGGGTTCGGTGTACGTCCTGCCTGATATTCACGCACAAAATAATCGATCACGTTGGTTTGAAATTCCTGCTTAAAGTTCATGACATAATAAAGGAATCTCCAGCACATCTGCAACGCGTCTGGCATCATCAACCGCACTCAAGCCGCAGCATCCGCCCTCATGTTCTAATGTACAGACATCCTCATCCTGCCATATCTGCATTGTCACACCGATCACGTTGTAACCCTGTTCTTTTAATAAATAGGCGGCTACCGACGAATCGACCCCGCCTGACATTCCTACTACAACTGTCTCTTTCAACTTAATTCCTCACTTAACGCTTATTCCTGCTGCGTTATACTATTTAGCAAGTTCCAACATTTTGACAAGTGGCGCATTCGCTTTTACACGAAGTTCCTCATCCATAGTCACTTCCGGTTCCATCTCTTCCATTGCACGAACCACTTTCTCTAATGTGATTTTCTTCATATTTGGACAAAACTGGCGATGTCCGACAGAATAAAAACGTTTATCCGGGTTTTTCTGCTCTAACTCAAAGAAAATTCCCATCTCCGTACAAATAATAAATTCTTTTGGCATCTGATTTCGTCGCATAGTCTAATATCTCAGAGGTACTACCGATAAAGTCTGAGATTTCCAGCACATCTGCCGTACACTCCGGATGTGTCAGAACCGGTGCATTTGGATGCAGTTTTTGGCTTCTTCCACATTTTCACGATGGATACTCGTATGCACATGGCAAAAACCATCGTTAAAAATAAATTCTTTTTCCGGCACTAATGTCGAAATGTAACGCCCAAATTGTTATCCGGGATAAAGAATATATGTTTATTAGGAAGAGACTGCACTACGCGAAGTGCATTAGAGGATGTTACACATACGTCCGAATATGCCTTGATCTCTGCCGTCGAATTTACATAGCAGACAACTGCCACATCCGGATACTGTTCACGCACCTGCTGGATTTTGGCAATGTCCACCATATGCGCCATTGGACAGTCTGCAAACTCATCCGCCATAATGACACGCTTACCCGGATTTAAGATCTTAGCACTCTCACCCATAAAGGAGACACCGCAAAACAAAATATTTTGCTGGCTCACTTCTGTGGCTTTCTTAGCTAGAAAGTAGGAATCACCGACTAAGTCTGCAATCTCCTGAACCTCTCCATCTACATAATAATGTGCCAAAATCACAATATCTTTTTCTTTCTTCAGTTGCTCAATGCGTTCTCTCATCGTAATTACCATACCTTCCTTTCAAATGTACAATATACGCTGATTAGTCTAGCATACTTGCGAAATATTCTCAATGTGTTTTTATGAAATTGCCATCAGTTCTTAATGGCATACTCGCGCTGCCGTAAAGTGCTCGCAGCTCTTCCTTCGTATTATATTGCTCGCCTAAGCAAAATTCTTTGGACCAAGTCATATAATACGCCCACGGTACATGTGATCTTGCCAGCATAGCAACATCCGGATCGTATCCCACTTCTGTCAGCGCGGCACTTTATGCGTTGTCGTGTTCGCGCGAAGTTCTTCATAATAAGAGGCATAATCCGTTGCTTTTTTCTCCGGCAGATAAATATCCCATCCTATCACATCTACATACTCATCTCCCGGATACGCCTCTTTCGTCGGTGCACTCCACACCCACAAAAAGGTTGTTCAAAGCGAGTTCATCCACAAAATAATGATACATTTTGCGATATAACTTTGCTGCTACTTCGCCGCCTTTGGATCCCCACCAGAACCAAGTGCCTTCTACTTCATGAAACGGACGCCACAAGATCGGGATTCCTGCCTCCGCAAACTTCCGCAGTTCTTCACCAATGCTCTTTAGGTCACGATAAAACGCTGCCTCCTCGGCAGAGCCTTCCTGCAAAATTTTCGTCGGATCAAAGTCCGTATGCTCTGTATAAAACGCTTTGTCTCTGCCTCCCATCGGTGAAAACCAGTGAAAGCAGATCGTGAGGATCACGTCTTTTTTTGTGTGGCAAGCGCAAGTGCCGTCTCCATCGTATGCTGATTCTCCCGAACCTCCGTCAGGCATGCTTCCGAAGCATCTTCCCAATTAATATTGCCCGAATATGACAACATCTCAAACCCAACGACTTTAGGATAATGCCCTGTAACCTCATGGATATACTGATATTCCTCCATCGGATTGGTTTGTGTATGCTGCCCGGTCAAAATGCTTGTCCCACTGCAGCGAGCAAGATATTGTAATAATTCACGTGCCTCCGGTGTTGCATTCGAATTCACCGGAATGGTATCTAATAATACTGTTTCCATAGTTCACACCGACCTTTCTTACATTTGCTTGCGGACAACTTGATATTCATCTCCATTGCGGTAATAGGGGCATTTCGCACGCTTGTCCGACAAAAACGTACCAGATCATCTTCATCCATATTAACATCGCATATATATTCTTCCAACTCCTCGTCGTACATAAAAGTTAGCACAAGTATCACATTCCATGTTCTACGTCCCTTCTTTCTATTTGCGCATAAGTATAACATAAAATTGGCATTAGGACAAAAAGAACAATTCTTGGTGATGTCACGCTACACAACAGCAATTTTCTGTTATCCAAAAAGAGCAAAACCAGCATTTTGCTCTGCAAAATTGCTACAGCAAAATGCGAGTAAAGTACGATACTTGCTACCATCCCGGCAACCGTGCAAAGCAGTGCTCCTGCCAATGTCCACCGCATTCCGGTGACCGGTTTATGGTCTTTATCCCCGGTTGCCATAAAATATACCGATATTGTATAAAAAAATCGTTTCCGAGCAGCACATAAATAATGATGCCATAAAACCCTCGGTCGAGTCCGTTCCAAATTCTTTATAAATGTCTAGCAAAAGTCCGGTTGCTGCGGAGGACGAGATCATTTTGATCAGCGAAAGCGGCAATAATGCTGCCGGTAAAAACACTTTTTCCGTCCATGGTGCTGCGACCGATGTAATCCCCTCTAAGATTCCCCGATGCGCGCAGTATTCCAATAGCGATCATCAACCCGATCAACGTAGGCAGTACCCCGTGCCACAACACGAAAAAACCATCTTTGACCCCCATCGACAAAGGCATCGAAAATATCCACCTTGCAAAACAATCCATATCCCAATACATAAAAAAAGTAATAGCGGTATCGTCAAATTGAAATATATTGAATGATTACTCTTCTCCTCCATCTGAATTTGCCAATCAACACAAAATTCAGTATAATATAAGAGATTCTGTTTTCATTTTATATTATGAAAAACACTTATATAGATAGAACAGCAGTTAGAAATAGCTGCCTATAGTATACGGAAATGGGGATTTGTAAAGTATGTATACCACTTTTTATTGCAGATGACGAATTAATTATCCGTCAAGGTTTACGTTGTATATTGGATTGGGAAGAACTAGGATTTCAAATTATTGGCGAAGCCGCAAATGGCGCCGATGCTTTGGATTTTATTATAAAAAATAATCCGGATTTGGTCTTGTTAGACATTCGAATGCCACAGATTCTTGGCACTGAAATCGTGCGGCGTGCGAAAGAACAGGGTTTTACCGGTAAATTCATCATTTTAAGCGGATTTACGGATTTTGAATATACGCAGGCAGCTATTCACTATGGCGTAGATTATTATTTAACAAAACCGATTGATGAAGATGCTTTATTGGAAACCGTCAAAAATATTGCACTGCAGCTTGATACAAGTAAACATCAGCAAGAAATATTCTTGGAATACAAACGCAAGGCACACGATATGATCCTGCATGATATTTTGATCGGTCAGGATATTCCGACTGCACCTGATGACTTTGATTACTATCCAAAAGCAGATTGCTATCAGGTGATCATATATGAAAAATACAGCCACAATGCAGAGCGGATCACCTATCGTTTTTCAGATCTGCTTATGGTTACGAATGAAGATAACAATTCCTATGAAGCGATCACGATTGATGGCAATGAAGTCCCTGTTATTAAAGGGAACTTTCATATTACAAAAGTTCCAAGATTTTTTGGAGCGTTATGAACGCGAGCAGAAGCCACAGACTAACTCGCCACTCGACTCCCTTTTTATCACCTATGGACGCACTGTCACTTCTCCAAAGGACATTCACACTTCCTATGAAGAAGCACTTCGATTACTACAGCGCCGCTTTTTCTGCGAACATAAGCAGCACACGATCGGCTACAAACAATTGCCACAGTTGGAATCTCGTAAACCTTTTGAGATCAACCAAGATGTTTTTGCAAAATTACTGCAAGCAATTGATCGGATATATTCAGGCCGCAAAGCGTAATCAGGTTGCTGAAACGCTGCACGATCTCGAAAATAATTTATACAACTCTGCTGAAGATATTCAAGAGATTAAATTATTTTTGACCGATCTGTATCTGACGATCAAGGAAAAGCTGTCGCATCTCTATCACAATGCAGATATTCCATTTCCTGGCAATGGCGACATTATCGCCTTTGTCGGAAGTCGGTATTATTTGTATGAGATTATTTTGTATTTTACGGAACAATTTGAATTGATCATGCGTGCTATTGGCAATCCGTCAAGTGATAGTGTAATGGATGATATTATTCATTACATCGAACATAATTATATGGACAATATTAAACTGGAAAATATCGCTCCATTGTTTGGGTACAATAGTTCCTATCTCGGCAAGATTTTCAACAAAAAGGTCGGCGAAGGGTTTAATGTATTTATTGACAAAGTACGCATAAATCATTCCAAAGATCTCTTGATCAACACCGAACTTAAAGTGTATGAGATTGCTGAAAAAGTCGGATATCGCAACGTGGATTATTTCCATACAAAATTTAAGAAGTATGTAAAAGAAAGTCCGGCAGAATTCCGCAAGAAGAATAAATAAACAAAAAGCAAAGCCAGCACTTTGCGATGATATCACACTACATAACAGCAATTTCCTATCAACAAAAAAAGCAAAGCCAGCACTTTGCGATGATGTCACACTACATAACAGCAATTTCCTATCAATCAAAAAAGCAAAGCCAGCACTTTGCGATGATGTCACACTGCATAACAGCAATTTCCCATTCCATAAATAAAGAACGCCTGAACCAGCATTGCCGGAACAGGCGTTTCTTCTGTTTATTCTTCTTATCCTCGAAAACTCAAGCGTTTTGGTTATTTTGAACGAAGTAGTTTGGCTTCCTCTAATACCAAACGATAATTTCTTCGCCAAACAGAAGGGAACTGACTGCTTGGTAACGGACAGCCACGCACTCCAATTTCTAATGTAATCGAAGGTATTTTCTTCTTATACACCACATATTCCCGAAAAGTTTCCTATACTCGGCTTGCCGGTATTATATCCTGCTGAAGAACCGTATCGCGTCAATGCGACAGCGCGACGATACATCGCAGTGGTCACCTTTCTGACGTTCCCCGTTTTGAACAGCCGCCAAATGCGATCGAACCCATTGCATGATAATTTACCACACCCTTTAACTTCGATGTCTTCCTGATTTTACGAAGCAAAGATAGGATTGCCTTTGTCTCTGGTTCACTTGCTGCATGAGTGCCGGTGTATCCCTCGCTTCCACGTTTCTGATATCTTGCACGATAGGATACCGGATAGTTACGATTCAAATCAACGCCTCTGGCATTTGCTTTCCATAACCGATGACGGTTTGCCCCCGGCATTTTTCGCAGGGTTTTACGCAAGGATGCCTTATGTATCGCTCTAATTCCATATTGTGATATCGTTACACCATCTGGATTTGCCATTGGTACATAATGAACGGCAATTTTTCAAAAACATTGACGGGTACTGTTCCCGAAATAGAACGGTAATAATTTTTAAGATAATATTCAATCTGTGCCATGCAAAGCTGTGCCGTCATATATTCTCGTGCATGAAGATTCGATACAACAAGCAAGGTTTTCTTGGCATTCGGATTGCCGATGATCACATCATATAAATTCCTTCCGTCGACCGATTTTCCAATCACTTGATAATGTACACGATCACCATAGGCGGCTTTGAGCTGATGAATATCCCGACTCATCTCGCTATAGCTGTAGCGCTGATGTTTTGTGTTGACAATCGTTTTGGTAGAAAACCACCTGCTGAGCTTACTATTTTCTTTATTGATCGCTTCTGACTGATAAGAAACAATTTTATATCTGTATTTCTTATTTGCTTTAATTCGCTTGTCGTCAAAACGGCAATTCTTCGTCGTACCTACATACCGGAACGCCTTGTTGTTCATCTGACGATATATCAAATACTTTTCTACATTTTTCGCTTCATTCCAAGTGATCACGAGACGGCTATTGTTTTTCCCGTAACAGATCTTAATGTTGCTGACCTTTCCCGGCCGTTCTATCGGAACTGCAGGAGTTTCTGTCGGTTCTGGCTCCAGTGTTGGTATTGGCGTCTCTGTTGGTTCCGGCTCCACGGTTGGTATTGGCGTCTCTAGCGGCTCCACGGTTGGTATTGACGTCTCTACCGGCTCCGAAGATGGCTCTCTTGTTGCCGCCGGTGTCTCTGTCGAATCAGCAGATGGTTCTTCGGTGTCCGCTGATGCCTTGACAAATGCTTTCGTTGGCACTGTACATTGTGAGTTTTTACTCACCGCCGCCTGTCCGGTAACCCCCTCACTACATACCAATGTGGCACACAGGAGTATACATAGTGCTTTATTCCATCTGATTCTTTTTATTGTTGCGTTCCTTTCCTCATATGCTGTCTTTTCTTTCCTAATTGTTGCTCAGATTATATTGTAGCACAAATGTATTAAAATGTAATGACCGACTAACGCTTAATTTCTCTATCCTGATGCGATTTTTCTAGCTGGCAGGGTAGAGATTTCGGCTGGCCAGATCCTGATTTCTCTGCCCCGGCTCTACGTTTTTGGCTGGCAGGGTAGAGATTTCGGCTTGGCCAGATCCTGATTTCTCTGCTCTGGCTTCACGTTTTTCGGCTGGCAGGGTAGAGATTTAACTACTCCCAGCCTGATCAACATCCACTTTAGTTTAATTCTCTCACCTGTCCGTACATTTTCCCTTCGGTTTCTTGATTTCCACAAGAACTGTGAAATTCATTGTTCCACGTCCACCAAGAGCATTTTCACATTCTACAGAAGATTGCACTTTATAGCACTCATCAAATTCATCATCCCCGTCCATCTTCGTTACATACGAACTCTCAAATGTTGGGAAAATTGCCGTAGATGGTGCATCCAATTGTTCCTTTACCAACTTGGTCGCAAAATTGTATACTTCTCCCTGTGTTGACGTATACGAAGCCGCCCCATTGATCGCATTATTCACATCCGGATTGCTACATCCTGTCCCAAATAATGCACACATGCAAATTGATAATGCTACTCCCATTGACATAATTTTTCTTTTCATTGTTATCCTCCATTTCTAAACAAAAATTATAAGTACAGTTCTAGTGTAACAAGCCCCTGTCATTCTTCTTTTCAAAATCTGCTGTTATAGTAACAAATATCAACCATGGATCACTCAGCGTATAAATTGCTAAAACTTCCCATATCGGAAGTTACTGTAAGAACCACATATTGCTTATTATGTCGATGGTCTAATTATATTTTGCAGCCGCTATATAGTGAATCCTGCCATCAAGAAACTATAGCAATTGCTTTGCCGCAATTAGTTTTCAGTTGATAGGAAATTGCTGTTATGTAGCGTGACATCGCCAAGAATTGCTTTAGCAATTCTTGTAGAGCAAAACGCTGGTTTTGCTTTTTCACAGTGATTTCTAAATTTTGTTGTCTCTGATGTATGATTTACATGCCTTTTCGGAAACTCGAAGTCCCGGAAGCAAGGTATTCATCATTTTTGAAAGGGACTTTGCGCTCGTCGTTACTTATGTCTCGTATTTCAGAGACATTAAGTAACGTGACGTAGCGCATCGTAGCGAAAGCGTCCCGTCCAAAATGGATGATACCTTGCTAAACCGAGACATCTCAGACAATCCTTCAGGCATGTATTCATTAGAGACTTAACAAAATAAGAAATCACTTGAAAACTCTGCGTTCTGCGGCAATTGCTTTAGTTTTTTTTGATGGCAGGATAATTTACCTTGTTGGCTGCAAAATAGCTATTAGTTTTGTAACATAATAAGCAATATGTTGTCGTGTGAGATAATGAGCTATGGGAAGTTTGAATAAATTAATTTTGATTTGAAATACTATTCTTGAGATTATGGGAATCTTGAAAAATACCGGTTTTGGAAATTCCGTTTTGTTTGCGCTATTCTTATGCAAAATAAAGAAGCTCATAATTTCGACAAAACATTGATTATGTAAGGAGTTTATTATTGTTTGTAACTTAATTAACCATTGTACAGATGGCTAAAATAAAGGCTTTTTTTGTGCAAAATATATAAGAAAGTAATAGAGAGGCAAATTATGTTAGATATAGTAATTATTGGCAGTGGTCCGGCGGGGCTATCTGCAGCCATATACGGTTCGCGGTCCGGTTTAGACATTCTTGTTATCGAAAAAATTTCTCACGGAGTTGGACAGATTGCAGAAGCTGACTGCATTAATAATTATTTAGGATTTTCGTCCATACGCGGTTTCGAACTGGGAATGCAATTTCGTACACACGCAGAAGCATGCGGCGTAAGATTTCAGGAAAGCGAAGCAATAAAGTTAGAACGAACTGATGCATGCTGGAAAATATATTCCAAAGATGGATCTTGCATCCAAAGTAAAACCGTGATCTATGCGGCAGGTGCCTCCCATCGCCATTTAAATGTTTTTGGCGAGGAAGCTCTTATCGGAAAAGGCGTTTCGTACTGTGCAGGAGTTGAACCTGCACGGAGATAACCTCCAATAAATTCTGAGTCTATTGCGTCTGCCAGTTCCGCCATACTCTAATGCACTTTCTACCGGGATCGTATACTGCTTTGCATCTTTAACGCCATCAATACGGCGAATCGCATCAGAATGTCCCTGGCTGACACCCTTGCCCCAAAAGGTATAGTCTTTATCTGCCCCTCTGTAAGAATTGCATTTCCATACAAGCGATTCAGCGAAAACATTCCCGGATCCCAGCCAACTGAAATCACAGCAACATGTTTGCTATCCGCTGCTGTCTTGTCCACGTCAGCGAAATGCTCTGGAATACGCGCATGTGTATCAAAGCTGTCAATCACATTAAAATACTGTGCATACTTCGGCGTCTGCTCCGGCAGATCAGTAGCACTTCCACCACACAAAATCATCACGTCAATTTTGTCTTTCCAATCCGTTATCTCATCAACCTTACAAACAGTTGCGCTATCGGTCAAAATAGATACCTGCGATGGGTCTCTTCGTGTAAAAAACAGCAACCAGCTCCATGTCATCATTCTGACGGATTGCACACTCTACACCACGTCCCAGATTACCATAGCCTAAAATTCCAATTCGAATACTCGTATTAATCTCCATTTCTATATAATTTTATGTTGCGAAGTATGCACTATCGCACACATTTCCAGTGTAATACATCTCTCCCAAATTTTCAACGTATCTCCTCTGCGGAATCTCCCACGTCTGCTGAAAACCGAGCAGAAATCCGATCATCACAGCTGCCATGCCTGAATCATTTCAGCCTGTCCCAAAAATCGTACCGTTGCATCTTTCTCCGGAAAAAGATACGGCTGGTCATCACAATCTCACCATCATTGATATAAATCTCTAAAATAGAAACATCTATTAAAATCTGGATTTTATGAACTGCCTGCACCTCGCCACGCGTTTACCACGCCCGGCACCACTATCATCAGTAAACTGTAATGTAACAAGCCCTTTCTCATAGGATAACGAGCATCCGGTGCCGATCTGCACACAAATAGCAGCCGATGATGAAGCGGCGATTCCGTCAAAGATCAGCTCTCCGCAACCATTATCCAGTACATATGATTCCTTTTCCGGCAAAATTTCTTTTTTCCTTAGCTGTCCCAATTCACGGATAGGTAATTGATAAATTTTCCCATTATGATAGCGAAGCTCGCGCGGCACTGTCAGACTATGCTGCCACCCTTCATTCGTAGGATTGCTGCTATATTCTGCATCTGGGACGCCCGCCCAGCCAATCAATATTCTTCTTCCAGCTGGTGTTTCGAATGTCTGTGGCGCATAAAAATCAAATCCCATGTCCCACTCTATAAATGACGCGTCCACAGTCCGGGTCTCTTTTGTTCCCTTAAATGACGCGTCCACAGTCCGGGTCTCTTCTGTTTCGATAAAATACCCGGACTGATAAATATTCTGATATTGCTCCGCCTCGGAAGGAACCCCCTGTGGGCACATTGCAAGAATGCGATGCCCATCCAACGCAAAGATATCCGGGCGCTCCCACATATATCCGAAAGCTTTTTCTGTTGTGTAGAGCTGCTCAAAGGTAAAATGCTCCAAATCTGTTGACGAATAAAGCAACACCGCTCCCTTTATCATCCTGCAGCCATGCCCCTAACACCATTCGAAATGTACCGTCAGTCATCTGAAACAACTTTGGATCGCGAACCTGATTCGTACATTCTGCCGGATAATCCGCATTCGTCAAAATACATTGTTTGGCAGAGAAGTGTTCCCCATCCTCAGATATCACGCGGATCACATTCTGCTCCACGGCCGGAATGGATATAATCATGATCTCCCTCTTCCTCCACATTTCCGGTATAAAACAAATACATCTTGTCCTTCCATACAATGGCTGAACCGGAAAACACGCCATCTTTATCATAGGTTTCATCCGGCAAAAATGGTGCTCCCCTCATATTTATACTGCACTAAATCCTTGCTTGTATAATGTCCCCACAGTTTCATTCCGCCATTCACGGCAAACGGAGAATATTGAAAAACACATGATACCTGTCCCCAAAATATGACAGTCCATTAGGATCGTTTAACCATCCTACCGGTGCCATAAGATGGAAATGGCAGCGATACTTTCTGCTGCCACTTTCTGCATATTTTCCTGTTCAAAACGTCGCAATATCTCCGGCAAATCGTCTTTTCTCTGCTGTAATGACATTCCCTGTGCTCTTTTTTTTTCCATAGTCAACCTCTTTATATTCTAATAATTGCGCACTGAGGCTCATTATATCATTTCGGTCGTGTACACATATGATACATTGCCAATATCTTTTAACTTCTTCAGTTCCTTACCGATATCTTTCCACATAATATCCATAAATATGCAAACCATCTTTCTGAATACTATCAATCACTGAAGCATAATCCGTTTTCCCAGTGCCCTGATCGTTCTCGATCATTTTCACAATGTCATCGTTATCTTGCAAATATTGTAACATACTTGTCATGTGTTTGGTAACATCTTTTTTCCTTCAAAACATTTTTCTTGGCGGATTCCTGCTCAGCAAGTGAAAATGCCGTCAGCAGCGGATATTTTTTGGTCAAAGGCAAGACTGCTGCAACTGGTGTACATACGAAATCCTATATTCCCTATATTGTACGTTGTATATTTGCTTTCCGTTTGGTCTTTATTTTTTACACTGATCGCGCACCAGGTCGGCTCAAGATCATTCTTTTCCGCCAATGCTTTGAATTCAGAAAATGAATATACTTTATCCAAGCTGACATAGGCATGGTACATTTTTTCATCCTCCAACTTAGACAGCTCATCAAATGCTTCTTTCTTCGTTCCGGCAATCCCTTCCGGCGTCGCCGCACTGGCTGTCGTCATCTCGCTTGGTGGATAAAAAACATTTGAGAATGGTTTTTGTACAATATTGGGATTATACAGAACCATATCATTTTTCGCGATCCTTCCTCCCACGTACTCAAAAATGCCATTGTGGGAGCTCGTCTGGTTGATCACGATGTCATAATTGCCATAGCCGCTTCCTGTTGCGGCCGCAGAATCGCGATAGTTCTCCGGCAAAAACAACTCTGAATACACGGATATGTCCAAGGACAATTGATTGGTTTTATTTCCTCTTCTGTGCCGACAATTTTATTTGGATCATAATACATGGCATCCTGGATCTTTGGAAGTGCAAACACCAAGAAACATACAATTCCTATAACGATCACTCCGGTAATAACACCATACTTAATAAATGTACGGCGTATTGCCCGCCTGATCAACTTCGTAAACTCTGCCTCCTGTCCGCCTTTTGGCACTGCGCCCTCCATGACATTAGTTCTCTGTCCGTCTTTTGGCACTGTGCCCTCTATGACATGGGTTCTCTGTCCGTCTTTTGGCACTGCAGCACCCACAATATTGACGTTTTGTCCGTCTTTCGGCACACTTCCATCTGTACTTTCGGTAGTTTGACCCCCGTCCTGTTCTACCTGTTCCTCAAACTCCATCTCCTCATTATCAAACAAATACTCGCTGATCGCATCCTGTTTCTCAATGTCTTGGCGTACCTGTTTGCGCTGTTCTTCCGGCAATTCCCCTGCCTTATATTTTTGCAATAATTCCCTATAGTTCATAACCCTGTCCCTCCATATAATTTTTCATCTGCTTCTTAGCACGATGTGCCGACACCTTACATTTTCCGGTGTCATGTGAAGCACCTTAGCAATTTCTTTTTGTCCCAAGCCTCCAAAATACTGCATCATAACAATCTCTCGCTGCCGCTCCGGCAAATGCTCAATCGCATGATACAACAAGCGATTTCTTTCTTTCGACAGAATATTTTCTAATGGTATATTTGCCCTATCTTCCGTTTTCGTTCTCATACTCGTCCACATACATGACTCGTCTGTTTTTGGACACCTCATTATAATACAGGTTGCGCGCCACCGTATATAACCATGCCCGCATGTTGGTATGACTTTGATCCAGCGAAAGCAGTGCTTTCAGAAATGTTTCCTGCGTCAGATCCGCTGCCCACTCATGATTTTTGCACAATGCATATACATACAAATATATTTCCTGATAATATGCATCGTACAACTTTTCTAAAAGCTGTTTATCCACTTTGTCAAGCTCCCCCTCCTTTCCTCATCTCTCACGTTGCTGCAGATGGCGATTTTTCGTGCTATCTACCAATATAACAGATGAGTCATCGAAATGTTACACCATTTTCTAATTTTATTTTTAAAAGATTAGGGTGTTCATCATTTATGAAAGGGACTTTGCCATCTTTCCTTTTGACAGTATAATCCTATAGAGGTTATACTGCTATCTAGATGCTAATACAACAAATAAGAAATCACCGGTCATATGACTTGTCAGATTTATGATACATTTTAGATACATAAGGTCGGTATAGTAAACGTGTGTTGAAGTTATGAAAATTTTCACACACAACTGTGTAAACACGAGAGGACTTACGGTCATAATACGCCTGATAGGGGACATACTGTATATAATAACCGTGACAGATATTGGACAAAGCTATGAGTAAAATATTGATTGTAGAAGATGAAGAGGCTATTTCGAATCTGATTCGTATGAGTCTCTGCAAAACCGGTTACATATGTGAACAGGCATTTGATGGCGAAACTGCTGCAGACCTGATTGCAGAAAACAGTTACGACCTCATTTTGCTGGATATCATGCTGCCGGGCATTGACGGCTATGAATTGCTTGACTATATCAAGACGACACAAATGCCGGTCATTTTTATTACGGCGATGGGCACGTTAGATGACAAAGTGAAAGGTTTGAGGGCAGGAGCGGATGACTACATTACAAAACCATTTGAAATGATGGAATTGTTAGCACGTGTAGAAACCGTTCTGAGACGTTATCACAAAAGTGAGGAGAGGATCACGATTTTTGATACTGTCATCGACGTTCCATCACGTACCGTAACCAAACAAGGGAAGCAGATCATGCTGACACTCAAGGAGTTTGAGCTGCTTCTCTTCTTAGTGCGCAATAAAAATATCGCATTATATCGTGAAACTATTTATGAGAACATTTGGCAGAATGAATATATGGGTGACGGTCGTACTGTAGATCTCCATATACAGCGGCTGCGCAAAAAACTACACTGGGAAGATAAAATAAAAACCGTATATAAAGTAGGGTATCGACTTGAAGTTGACATTGCGGAAGTGTAAAACGATCATCAAAATGACAGATAGCGGTTTAATGTCAACATGGAGGGAGCATAAAACAATATGAAATTTTATTGGAAAATTTTTATCAGTTTTTTTATCTTGATCGCAACTGCTTTTAGTATTTGCGGAACCTGGATGATTTCTGCGTCCTTTCGAGCTTCCTATCATCGAGAGATTGAGTCCGGCAACAGCAAAAAACGAAATGGTCCGCATGTCTCTAGGCAATATTGTCGGCTCTATGCCTGCGGATTATTTTACTAAACACAAAAATGCCATGAAAGAGATCTGTTCATCCTTTGCGGTAAGTTTTGGAGGGATTCCGATTTTTTCACAATATATGATGACCGGCGAAACGTTGTTTACTCCTCCGGAAAACCGCAGAACAACGATGTTCTCTTTACTAAAGCAGGGAAAAACAAGTCCGCACGCAAAATATATAAAAGTAAAGATACGTATTATTTACGTATCGTAAGCTATACGATATTACCAAGCGATCTGAAAGGTTATTACGTAGAAACTGTTACAAATATCAATAACATTTATTTGCAGCGTCAGGAAATGACTCGCATGTACCACTATATCATGTTTATCATATTGGTGTCCTGCATGATCCTTTTCTCTGGCTTTGTCATATTTTTTGACATATCGCGTGCGTGTCCTTTCGGCTTCCACGCGCAGTTTCGCAGATGGCGATCTGAATAGTCGTGTCCAAGTTCATGGACAGGATGAAATTGCTACTCTGGCGGCTGATTTTAATCGCATGGCTGATAGTCTGCAGGAAAAAATTGATGAGATATCCATGCACGCCAAAAATCAAGAAGCATTTACGGCAGCGTTTGCACACGAATTAAAAACGCCGCTCACTTCCATTATCGGCTATGCCGAGTTATTACGCACGATGGATCTGTCGCAGGAAGAAAAGTGGCAGGCGGCAGACTATATCTTTTCACAGGAAAACGCTTGGAATCCTTGTCATACAAACTGTTAGATCTATTTGTTTTGCAACAGCAGGAGCTTACCTTTGCACCGGTTTCATCGTCAGAACTTACCGATGCAATCGTTCCAATGATGAAACAAAATCTTGCAGCCAAAGACGTGATGTTATCAATGCATCTCGCTCCTGCAACGCTATATGGCGACAAAGATCTACTCTTATCACTGCTTATCAATCTGATCGACAACGCCAGAAAGGCTTCCTCGTCTGGCGATACGATCACTGTGCTTGGTTATTCCGACAATGACTATTACTGCATCAGCGTACAGGATACCGGCAAAGGAATTCCTGCAGATGAAATCGACAATATTACAAAACCTTTTTATATGGTAGATAAATCCCGCTCCCGCAAAGAGGGTGGAGCCGGGCTTGGTATGTCGCTTTGTTATGAGATTCTGCGCCTTCATCATGCGCAGTGGCATATCGAAAGTGAACTTCATATCGGTACAACGATCACTATTACCATCCCGCAAACCGGAAAGGAGTAGCATATGAAAAAACAGTTACGAATTGTATTAACCTTTTTACTGGTGGCTGCATTTTTTATTACTGCAGAAATCATTCCTGAGATCACGAATCACCTGACTGACCAAAAAACGACCAATGCCATTACGGTTTCACACGATTCCACTCAGACTACACCCACTAAAGTCAATCTGTCTTACAAAGAGCGTCTCGCTATTTTTTCATCCGAAACGATCGCTGCCTCGGAAATTTTGACAACGGCAAAGGCAGAAACTTTGACAGAATATGATGAGTCATTTTTTGAGAAACTGCAAAAACAACTTCATAAACTTTACTCCTTTCACCTTATTCCCGACGATCTAACGGTGAAAGATCTGGAAAATATGTTTCAATCCGCCACTTATTTATCCATCCGTAATTATTTAGAAACGGACAGTTTCTGTGTTTGGGAACTTTCTTTCTTGAAAGAATCTAACAAGCAATCTTATTCTTTGCGTTTTGATGTAGAGCAGGAAAAAATCTACTATGTATCAATGGGAAACATACCTATAAAAGAGATTTTGACAAAGTCCGATTCGACACAGTATAATGCAGTCCCATTAACGGGACACGTGACCGCCTCCCACATTTTGCAAGGAAACGACAGTCCAATGCGGTATCAAGCAACACCTATGGGAGAAAGCAAAAAATCTCTTTTGTCCGAAAAAATTGACCGCTACGCTAAGCGTCTTCTAAAATACTATGGTGCTTCGATAAATCGTGATGTTTCCGCACAGTATTCCAGTGAAGATGACTATAAGGAAGCCCACTACTATTTTACAATAAAATCTTACAAATACAATATCCCGGTTACCATCATAACCTCTCAAAACTATGCGGGTATTGAGAATTATCTCACATTCTCTTTCGGTAACTTTTATTCTGATTTTATGACTTCTAATGGTACATCACAGATGGTCGATGGTTAATGGGATGGATGATAACTCCCCTTGCGTTGCGAATTTGTGATGATACAACTTAGATACCTTTTCTTGCAAAATCGGATGCAATCTTTTGTTTTAATAAGAATATAAAACAGGATCAGGCAAGGAGGAATTTATAAGATGAGGTATAAAAGAAGTCATTTGATCGGATTATTTGCAGCACTATTAGTGCTGGTTACTATTTTAGGGGGAGGAATATTGTTGGTGATCAAGGAAGATCACGCATCTGCCGGATCTACGGAAGGCGCTGCTTATCATTTTCAGGGAACAGATCAACCGCAGGCCACGCGCAGCCATAAATACCACACAAATCTCAACCACAAGCAAACTCTGATCTTAGTGAACAAAGATCATGCATTATCAAAGGACTACTCGGTCCAACTCAAAACATTAAAAAATGGCATTCAGGTTGCCAAAGTGATATATCCGCATCTTCGTGATATGTGGTTTGACTGTGAAGCCGCTAATCCTAATTATTCTATCAATGTAGTAAGCGGTTATCGTACCCGTCAAAAACAAACAATACTCCTTTCCGAGGAAATCCGCAAAAATGAGCGTGCCGGAATGAGTTATCGTTCCGCTAAAAAGATGCTTTGCGAAGTGTTGCACCTGCCGATTATAGCGAACACGAAACCGGACTGTGCGTGGATATCACCGCTTCCGATCATCTGCAGCTTGACAATGGGCAGGCACAAACCCCGGAAAATCAATGGCTGCGCAAACACTGTGCCGATTACGGCTTTATTCTCCGTTATCCAAAGCATAAAGAAAAAGTTACCGGCTATATGTACGAGTCTTGGCATTTTCGCTATGTTGGCAAAAAAGCCGCCAAAAAAGATCATGCGTGAAAAATTACGTTAGAAGAATATCTTCAGGAATAGACAAAATGCTCCCATCTTTTGGGAGCATTTTGTCTAAATCTTTGCCATCCTCTTGAGACAATACTAAAATACCACTACTAACAACATCTTAAACTGCTCTTTGCCGTATACCGCATGTGGATGTTTTGCGGGCATTACGATCGACTCTCCTTCGTGCAGCTCATATTCCACACCATCAATCGTAATTTCTCCAACTCCATCCAAACAGGTTACAAACGCATCTCCACCGGATTCATGGGTACTAATCTCTTCGTCCTTATCAAAGGCAAACAATGTTACACTAAGCGCATCGTTCTGTGCAAGCGTCTTGCTGACTACCTGTCCTGTCTGATAGGACACCTGTTCTTTCAGTACCATTACCTGTGCCTTGTCCATGTTTTTGATCATACTCATCGCTTTTTTCCTCCATTCTTTTTTTTCTTTATTACGTTATTATAACCACATTTTTTTAATAAAACACTACTTGGAGGCATCTACAATTTTTACACCTCCTCTTCTGAAATAACTAATTTCTCCACGATCTCCGCTACAGTCATATGAAGTTCCTCATATAAAATCTCAACTTTTCCTTCAATCTTTCCTTCCCGGAAGGGAAGCCATACAAATATGCTTATTCGGTGCATATACCATATGTTCATACACTTCATCCGTCACAACAAATGATTGTCATCATGGCACACATCATAGCTTCCGTTCCATAAAATGTGTTCCTTCCGTTATGCACCGTACTTTTTCTTGTGCACTTTTTCTCTCTAATAAATATCCTTCGTCTCAACAGAAGCTTTTAATTCATTGGCAAGCTCATATATATTGTTGAGTATTATTTTACAATCATTCATGCCCTCTACCGTGGAATCTGATACCTTGATGCCCTCCGCAGATGCAGCCGCAACCTCTTCTCCTGTTGCCGACAGATGTGATATATTATCCGATATCACTGACGTTGAATCAAGTATTTTATTGATGCTCTGCTCTGCAACATGTATGCTTGACATCAGCACATCCATTGTATTGCCTACTTCAACAAATGTTTTTTCTGTTTCATCAATAAGTGCGTTCTGTTTATCAACGGATAACACAGATTCATTGATACTCTCGTTCGCTTTTTGGGTATCTTCGTTCAGCTTCTGTATGATATTTGTAATACTTTCAGAAGCCTTCTTGGTCTGTTCCGAAAGCTGACGGATTTCCTCCGCAACGACCGCAAACCCCTTTCCCGCTTCTCCTGCGCGGGCTGCCTCAATCGACGCATTCAGTGCAAGAAGATTTGTCCTTGCGGATATATTAACGATATCACCAACAAAATTCTGTACATCATTAACCTTCTCTGTAAGACCACTTATTACATCAACAATGATATTACTTTGCGTCCTGTACATTCTGTGCCTGTTCTTTTAATTGACCAACAACCACCTTGCTGTTATTTACCGATTCATCTGTCTTGTCAGATGCACTTATCATCTGATTAATTTCTTTTTCTGCCATATCCGTGTTTTCCTGAATCTCAGAACACATAACCGCCTGTCTCTGGATTGCCTCTGCCGTACTTTTCCGTGCTGTCTGCGATATCCCCCATAGAGCTGTGGCTGATATCTATACTTTTCTCAAGTTCATTCAGCATAGTCATCGCTTTTTCAAACTCGTCAGAAATATTATCCGCAATAGCAACCATTTTCGTATTGCTTTCATTCTGTTTTGCAGCCGCCTCCTCAATCTGGGATACCTTCTCGCCAAAATACTGAATCAATAGATTCGCTATATTGATCGATATGATCGTCACAAGAATGATTACAAGGATAGCTAATATCCTGCTTGATAACAGTTCCGAATTGCTACTGTCAAAATCCCTTATTAATCGCACAACATTTGCTAATATAACTAAACCATTGGCACAATACATCAATCTTTTATTAAGATAAACCATAACGGAAATAATCATCGGAATTCCATATGTCCACACGGTATCCGTAGAATTCAGTAATACAACAACATATCCAATCGCTATATTTACTGATAATAGAACCTCACATATATGTGTTTTCTTTTTCATTATGTATGCTGCGATTGATGCAGTCATAACAACCAACGCTGTGATAAACTGTATTATAATCCTGCCTGCCCGTTCTCCCTTTGAAACTCCTAATGCCGCTAAGACTGTTACTGCAATAAACCCAAATACTATCAAAATCGTGATCAGTACCATCCTGTTTGCTCTCTGATATTGATTTTCTGTCATATTTTTCCTCCTCGTTCTCCTTATAAATTTTCCTATACCTTCATAACCTTGCATACAACAAATAATTATTTCTGTTTACTGTACCATACCAGTTTTATTATATCGCAGATTATGTTGATTTCAAGATTTTTTATCGGCACCGGTCACTTTTTCTATGTGAAGACAAGAGAATACCCCATTTATATGCAATCCATTTGACGCACTTTTCATTTTGTAAACCCATTTTTAGTCCTATTTCTTTCCGGCTTATACTCCGACAGAAATAATCCTATCAAAGTAAGTACCGTTCCTATTTCGGCTAATAAGGTCAGTTTCTCATGTAAAATTAGTACAGAAGTAATGACCGTTATCACCGGAACCATATAGATATAAACGTATCTCCTTTAGAATATCTTTTCTCAGTTTTTTTAAACAATGAGAATAGCAGCTAACATGCCACTATTCCCATTTTATCTAGTGTTTTTTATCATTTACGATAAAAAGTATAACGGATCTTTTTTTCTTTATTACGTTATTATAACCACATTTTATTAGATATGTTATAATCTGTTACGGAATAATGGCACACATATTTAGATTCCAGCATTGCAATTGTCCCGCCGATCAACACACCTAACGTATTTAGTATGACATCGTCGATATCCGTTCCTCTTTGTATAAAGATTTGTTCCATCTCTATAATTATAGAAAGCAAAACGCCACTACCGATAATACATTTGAGTGATTTCTGATACCAAGGGAAAAACCACGCTATTACTCCATATGGGACAAACAACCCAATATTGGCAAGCAGATTTAAGTCTGAAACATCCTTCCAATGAGATACATTGGCATTTTCTGATTGAAACAAAAATGTACCTATTGTTTTGAAGGGTATGAAATTGATCCTTCCATTTCCCCACCTATCACAAATAAAATAAAATTTCCCACTGGATTCTATTCCCATATGCATGTTTGGCAGCATAGTATAGCCCAATAAAGTAACCATATAAGTCAATGTAACACAATACAATATTTCTTTGCCGACATACACTTCCTTTTTTCATCATTGCCAAATAAATTCCTTTTAATACGATATAAACAACCGCAACAAGAAACGCTCTTTGAACAGCCTCCTGTAAATATAATTTAATCTGCATAACCTTCTCTCCTCCCCTTAATACACCTGTCATTGACACATTCTTCTCTCATCCAGATGCAGCAGATCATCCGTCTGCTTCTTATGATATAAGCAGATCATTGATATTTTTCTTAGCTCTTCTATATAATACAAAAAATACCGGAATAAGGAAAGCATCTGCAAAAAATCCATGCGAGATCATTTGCCAGACAAACACCCATAAACCCGATCATACTTACTACAAGCGTACCTGCCAAGGTTCTTGCCGCCATTTCAAACACCCTCGGCCAATATAGCGATCGCCGAATACCCCATTCCCTGTATCGTAAAACGAACTGTATTCACTAAAGTAAGCAAAGAATATCCGGCTGTTGTTACGATCATATACTGATACGCATATTTTACGGCTTTCACTTCCCTTTGCACTAAGAAATAATAACGTCATCGGCTTGCCAAACAATAAAACAATGACAAGCAGCACTGCAGACACGCCAAAGCCCATGAGAGACGCTGCCAAAAGTCCCTTGCCGATACGCTTCGGTTTGCCGGCTCCCCATATTTTGTCCAACGTATGGTGCCATTGTCTGTCCCAGTGCCTCGATCGGACAGGATACAAAATTACCAAGCTTATTCGCTGCCGTCACTCCGGCTACCACTGTAGATCCAAAACCGTTCACTGCTGCCTGGATCACAAGTGTTCCTATCGCTGTGATCGAATACTGCATTCCCATCGGGATTCCAACCGCACATAAACGCATCATATACTTTGGCAACGGTTTCCACTCTTCTTTCGTTCCCCGCAGGATTGGAAAATGCTTTCCAATATACCACAGACAACACAACCCGGAGATTCCCTGTGCCAGCACAGTCGCCAGTGCAGCTCCTTTGACGCCCATACGAAATACAATGATAAATACGAGATCCAGTCAATATTGAGGACAGATGCCAATGCCAAAAAGATCACCGGCGTTTTGCTGTCTCCCAAAGAGCGGATCAGTGCCGCCAATATATTATACAGAAAAGTGCATGGTATTCCTAAAAAATGATCAACATATACCAATATGTATAGGAAAAAATATCCTCAGGAGTTTTCATAAAGCGCAAGATATCTCCGCACAAAATTGACACGATCACTGTCATAACAACAGAAAATGCAAGACAAAGCCATGTAGCATTCGCCACAAAACGACGAAGTGCAGAATAATCCTTGGCACCAAGTTTCTGTGCTACCGGAATGGCAAATCCATTGCATACACCAATACAAAATCAATCACCATAAAGTTTAACGACCCTGTCGCACCAACTCCGGCCAATGGTTTCATTCCTAAAATTTACCAACAATCATTGTGTCTACCATGCTGTAAAACTGCTGAAACAATAATCCTAAAAACATTGGAACCGCAAATTCCAAGATCAATCTTGCCGGTGATCCTTCGGTCAGATTTTTTGTCTGTTTCTGTGTCCTTTCCATCATTTCAATTCCTCCCAATGAAATAATTGTATATGTCAATAATGATCCACTCAAATTTCCCCATTCCACAGTGGGCAAAAAAAAGGACTGCAGCGTACACAGTCCTTAAAGGAGAAGGTATGAAAAAAATCTAAGCTACCAGTGAGTCGACATTTACTCTCTGATATGGTTATTATTATAGGGTGGAATTATGAACGTGAAATGTTATAGTTATTAATATTTTGTAAACATTATTTTTGTATGAAATCATTGCTTTTGTACACACTAAATAGAGCACTTCCGCCGTCTAAAATTGCGTTTGCAGAAAGGAGGATCCGTTATGAATGCACATCCTTTGCTTCGACAACTGCTTATTATTACATTTATATCGGGTGCTGTTCTTTTGTCCTTCAAATACGTTTTACCCCTTATTTTCCCGTTTTTATTCGCATATACACTGATGCGGAGCTTAATGCCGATCGTCCTATTTTTACAAAAAAATGTCATCTTCCAAAGTGGCTGGCGGCAAATGGCACCTTACTCTTGATCTCTCTTGCCTTTTGGGTGTTTTTTTGCTGATCGGATGGCTTTTATTTCAGCAATGTAAACTACTTTCTCACAAATTTGTCCATTTATCATCAAATTTATACAAAATCCATAGAATCCTGTTGTCATAATATTTTGCGACATTTGGATTATTATTTAGGTCTGCAAAAGGTAGTTGGTCATCGCAAATCTACCCGTCGGCTTGTGTACCATCGCCTTAAATGTGATCTGCTTTCCGACGTATTTGTCCGGATTGTCGCAGGCATCAATATAGAAGATACCATAATCTTCATCCTCGAGTGTGATACTTGGCTTGTCGATCTCATATGGCAGATCTAACTCCTCATCACCGACATCGGCTGCGCCATCCTTGTTCTCGAAGATCACCTGCGCACGACGATTTACCGCACGAATGCTCCGGCGGTACTCCGCACGCTTTGTATTCTCATCGCATCGGTTGAAGATGATCATATCTGCGCTCGATAACTGTTCCATCATCATCGCTTTCATATTTGCTACATATACATCAAAGGTGGATGCATCGACAAATGTGATTACCTGTACGATTGTCCAGCCCTTTGGCACGCGGATGGAAAACAGCTTATCCATCTTCCATGTACCGTTATACTCGATCATCACACGGGTCGGCTTATACTTATCCTGCAGGTCAAGCAGATATTCGGTATTTAAGTTGGATTCCTCCAGATATTCCACGAAGATATTCTGACTCTTCAGATACTCCTCATCGTACTCCTCGATTCCCTCTTCGCAGACAAGCAGAAGGGTCGGTTCGCCTTCTGTAAATCCACGGTCAATCAGAGTTTCGTTCGCAAAGGTTGTCTTTCCGCTTTCCAGAAAGCCCATAAACATATATACCGGAATCTCTTCTACTTCCTTTGTTGGTCCCATACTCTATTTCCTTTCTTCTCTATCCTTTACGCAAAGTGCCGGGATTATGCAACCCCGAACAACTCTGCCAGCTTATCTTCCTTCAGATTGCTTCCGATGACACAAAGCTTACCTGTGTAATCAGCTGCGCCCTTACGGATCTCATATTCGCCCGGTGTCAGGTCGAAGTGAATCCACTCGCCGTCCGTATTTGGAACAATACCCTTGGCACGCAGGATGATACCATATTCGTCTGCGTTGTCAGCCAGTGTCTTCAGGATCTGTTCCATATCGGCATCTGCAAACTTCTTAGCAGTCTCCTTGCCCCAGCTTGTAAATACCTCATCTGCATGATGATCATGATGGTGGTCATGGTCGTGGCAGCCACATGTACATCCAGGTCCATGCTCGTGATGGTCGTGATCATGATGATGCTCGTGTTCCTCATGCTCGTGATCATGATGATGTTCATGCTCCTCATGCTCGTGATCATGATGATGTTCATGCTCCTCATGGTCATGATCGTGATCGTGGTGATGATGCTCTTCCTCATGCTTTCTTGCAATCTCAACTGCCTCTTTGATCAGCTTATCGAGCGTATTTGCATGTTCCATCGCATCCAAGATTACCTTACCGTCGATGTCATCCCAAGGTGTTGTGATAATGGCTGCATCCTTGTTATGCTCACGCAGCATAGCAACTGTATCGTTTACCTTCTTCTCCGGTACATTCTGTGTACGGGAAAGTACAATCGTTCCAGCACTTTCTACCGGTTGTTGAAGAACTCACCGAAGTTCTTCATATACATCTTGCACTTTGCCACATCAACAACGGTTGTTGCACTGCACTGTTGATTACAACATCCGCATCCTGCTTTGCATCTTCAACTGCCTTCATAACATCTGACAGCTTACCAACACCGGATGGCTCGATGATTACACGATCTGGTGCATAATCCACGATTACCTTCTTCAATGCTGTACCAAAATCTCCAACAAGGGAACAGCAGAGCCATCGTTCCCATATTGCCGGCATTAGAAGGATTTACCAAAACTATGTGGGATGCTGTTTTCTCCAGCTGCCCTTCATATTTCGTAAATTCTCCGATCACGTAACAATTTTCTTTTTGAGACAATACGTGAAATATTTTGTCTGTCTGAACCATTTCTATACCGGCATCTCTGCACAAACTACGCAGCTTGTCTAATGTTTCCCCTCTTTCATGCCGGAGTGAATATATACCCTCGTCACCTTGTCCGGCTGAAAGCGTAACAGTTCAAATGTCAGCGTTATACCTAATGCATAGGAAACCGGGAATCCTTGCGGTATCTCTTATATCCTGCCATCTTTTATCCTTCCTGTTCAATGCGCACATCGATCGTCATATCTCCAATTTCTGTTGAAAAGGAATCGTAAACATTTCCGTTGCCGCACCATTATAACTTGCACCAACACAATAATCCGGTGGTGTAATATCAATCATAATATTATTATTTGCAAATACCGTCGCCGCATTGCCCGCCACCATATTTCCTAATTCCGAAATTGCACTCTGTCCGATCGCATCAATGGCATTGACCGGCATCATCATCATTTTAGATACGACCCCAAGTGCTGTCTGTGGTTCAAAATTAAGCAATACTTCTCCCGAAAGCTGACCTACCAGCCCGAGACGGATCAAAGAATTTTCTTCCGGGAAACTCTGTTGTCTAAGAGATGGTGTCCCCCTATTTTTAAATCCAACATACACATATCTTTCATCACTTTGCACACAGATATGATAAATGGATTGACATGCTCTGCTTTCAAACTTTCTCCCTCCCTTACAACTGGAAATAATCCCAAAATCTTCACTGATATTAACATCGCACTTATTGAGCCAGATGTTATATTTCTTTGGAACAGGCGATTCTGGCGTTTTGCAATGATAACTTCCTTGCGAGCCTGTGTCGCATCCTCTTCCTTGTCATTGACGCAATATATAATATAATATCCCTGCGTTCCCTCTACAACACTGCTGACTTCACCCTTTTTGAGGGCTAACGCCGCATCCAATGCCGCTTTCTCCAATTTGGTGGAACTTTTGCCAACCACCAGTTCCTGCGTTGTTGCATCGGTATTATCTTTGCCAATGTCAAAAAGTCTTTCGTCTTAACTGCACGAAGCTGCAGCTGTTCTGCCCACTTAAGAGCCTGTGCCTTGGCTTTCTCATCCATATCGATCTTCTGTCCGGAACTTCCGATCCCTTTCGTCATGATCTCAATATACTGGATCGCAGCCTGCCTTGCTTCCTCATCTGACACATCGGTGTTTGCCTTGTCAGTAGCCACATAAAACATTTTATTGGCAAGCACGTTTTCTTCATACAATTTACTAAGTCCCTGAACGGATAAATAATATTTCTTTTTATCACTGTCAGACACCTTTTCCATGATCTTTTCTGCCTTTTGCATTGCCTCGTCTTTCTCATCATTGGTAAGTGAAACTTCATTACGATCCGCTGCCTGCGCGATCACTTTAAGCTGTGTTACCATATTGACGATTTCCTGCTTTGCCTGAGCACCCACTGTTTTATTTCCGCCCAGCGAATAGTTCCATAGCTCACTTCCAAAATTGCCCTCATACTGTCTTTTTAATAGGTAGGCATAGTTCATCATCTCGCTATATTCTACACCGTCACTGCCCACTGACATAACGATCGAATCCTTATCCGGTGTTCCTGCCGCAAGCTTTACCTTTTTGTGCCAATCTTGGAATTGCCACAGCCCGTGCATACTCCTGCCACGGCAATGCATATGCTTAAACCAACTGCCATCCATTTACTTTTCTTTATCATAGTCACCATGCCTTTCCGTTACTCCACGACTTTTCCGATCTCACGGATCAACTGATTCACTGTCTGGAATAATTTTTCTGCTGTCTCCTGCTTACTTACTGTTTTGGAAACAGACGGTACCTTCACCGCAGCAGGGATCCTTCCGTATCCGCTGCGATAACTTTTGCCTGCCGGCTGTGGTTGTGGTTTCATCGTGTAAATAAAAAGGATTGTTCTTCCTTTTTGCCGCCTGTACCACCTTAAAAGCGCCCTCATACGATTCTACCATTTTTTACAAGGTTTACGGAAGAGATTTTTGCGTTTGGTTTCAGATAAAATCGAATTTGGTTCGTTTTTTGCACAATTTGTGTGATTCCGGCACGGTGTGCTTCCGCTTTAAGCAGTGCCACGCGCAATAAATTCTCAGCCGCATTAGGCAATTCTCCAAATCGATCGATCATTTCTTCCTGCATATCTGCATATTCTTCCGCATTTTCAATCCCGGCGATACGTTTGTACATATCCAGCTTTTGAAATTCACTACGAATATAAGTTGCCGGAATAAACGCATCCACTTGCAGCTCCAAACTAGTCTCAAACGGTTCCTCTTCCGGCTGTTCGCCTTTCAGTGTAAGTACCGCCTCATTGAGCATTTTACAGTACAGATCATATCCAACCGCTTCCATATGCCCGGACTGCGCTTCACCAAGCAGATTCCCGGCTCCGCGGATCTCCAGATCCCGCATCGCCACTTTGATCCGGAACCCAGTTCCGTGTATTCACGGATAGCGGCCAGTCTCTTCTCCGCCACCTCTTTGAGCATACGTCCTCGCTGATACATCAAAAACGCGTATGCTGTACGATTTGATCTTCCGACACGACCGCGAAGCTGATAAAGCTGTGACAGCCCCATCTTATCGGCATGATCAATGATGATCGTATTTACATTCGAAATGTCTAATCCGGTCTCAATAATCGTTGTTGCTACCAAAACATCTATTTCGCCGCTGATAAATGCCATCATGATCTTTTCAAGTTCTCGCTCACTCATCTGCCCATGCGCAAAAACAACATTGGCATCCGGCACCATTTTTGCTACTTCTGCCGCCACCTCTGCAATACGGGCAACGCGGTTATACACATAATACACCTGTCCGCCTCTTCCCAATTCGCGATTGATCGCCTCACGAATGATCTCATCATTATGCTCCATCACAAATGTCTGTATTGGCAGACGGTCTACCGGTGGCTCCTCTAACACGCTCATGTCCCGAATGCCGGTCAAACTCATATGCAGCGTTCGTGGGATCGGTGTTGCACTAAGCGTAAGGACATCAACATTTCCTTTCATCTGCTTGATTTTTTCCTTATGCGTAACTCCAAACCGCTGTTCCTCATCAACGATCAATAACCCCAAATTCTTAAATTCCACGTCCTTAGACAGCAGACGGTGTGTGCCGACAATAATATCAACCTGTCCCTTTCGCAGTAGATCTATCGACTTTTTTGCTGTGCCGGAGTACGAAAACGTGATAACATCTCAACTTTGACCGGAAAGTCTCCGAGTCGTTCGCACAATGTGTTGTAATGCTGCTGCGCTAAGATCGTAGTTGGAACAAGCATCGCTACCTGCTTTCCATCATTTACCGCCTTAAATGCCGCACGCAATGCGATCTCTGTTTTGCCATAGCCAACATCCCCGCAGATCAGCCGATCCATGATCTTGTCACTTTCCATGTCCTTTTTAACGGCGGCAATGGCTGTCAACTGATCTTTGGTCTCCTCAAATGGGAAAACCTCCTCAAATTCCTGCTGCCACACAGTATCCGGACTATAAGCATATCCTTTTTGTTCTTGTCGCTTGGCATATAACAAAACCAATTCTTTTGCCACTTCCTGCACAGCCTTGCGCACGCGTGTCTTGGTCTTTTTCCATTCCGGTGATGACAAGCGGTTTAGTTTCGGCTGCTTCGCCTCACGCCCGGCGTATTTCTGCAACAGATCCAGTCCCGATGCAGGAACATATAGATTTCCGCCGTCTCCATACTCAATCTTAATATAGTCCTTCGACACATGGTCGACTGTAATCTTTTCGATACCTTTGTAAATACCAACTCCATGATTCTCATGGATCACATAATCGCCAACGCTTAATTCATTAAAGCTCTGTATCGCTTTTCCATCGTATTTTTTCTTCTTGACATTACGCCGTTTCTGCTTTGTGCCAAAAATATCACCTTCCGTCACAACAGCAAACTTCGTCATCGAATAAACAAATCCATGACGCATAAATCCATACGATACCATAACCTGTCCGGCTTCCAACGGCATATCCGGCTTCTCATGATAAAATGCCGGAATTTCATATTCTCCCAAGTCTTTACTTAATCGCTGCGCACGCGTCCGAGATCCACAAAGGAGCAGTACACGGTATCCATTCTTTCTCCAGCGAAGCATATCGTCTACAAGTAGTTCAAAATGCTTATTATAGGACCCCACCGGCTGTACCTGTACATTCACCTGTGCCCTGCTCGCAAGCTGCTTTGGCAGTCCATCCAGCAAAGACAAAATAACAAGCTGCTTGTTCTGCAGCAATCCAAATAAAGGATCCATTCCCTGCAAGATCTCCGGCTGCTTTGGCAAAAGATAGCCTTTCTCCAATCTACTTTCCATACTGTCACGAAACTCTGTTTCCACCGCCTGAGCTTTCTCATAACAGCGGGATGGCTCATCTAAGAAAAAAAGATTGTCTCCTCCTCTGGCATAATATCAAAAAGGACAATGTTTCCACCGGAAAATAGGGCAGGTAGGCTTCCAACCCAATACGGCTCTGATATTGTTCGTAATCATTTTTTATTTCCTGTAAATGGTCATTTAACCGATTCACTTCTTCGAATTTCTTCGCCTTTTTAATTTTGTGCTGATCTTTGCTGCGTCTTTCGCCATTTTTGTAAAACCATCGGCAATTTGCTCAGTAGTCAAAATTAATTCCGATGCCGGAAAGATGGTAAACTCTGCAATGCGTTCAATTGAGCGCTGACTCTCCACGTCAAACGAACGGATCGTGTCAATCTCATCATCCCAAAACTCAATACGATATGGGCAGTCCTCCGTTACCGGAAATACATCCAAAATTCCTCCGCGCACAGAAAAATCTCCAGGCATCTCAACCTGTGCCTGTCTCACATAACCCATATTGACTAGATTTTTGCAAAGAGTCTCAAGATCATATGTCTCCCCTTCCGCTACCTGCTGCTTCGCCTGCTCATAGATCTTTTGCGATAGTACGAACTCCATGCCGGCATCGATCGAGGTGACAATGGTTCCCCCTTTGCGATCCAGTAATGCCTCTCTGACTTTAAGTCTCTGTGTGCTAAGCGCATTACCATGTACATCAGCACTAAAAAAATCACATCTTTCGCCGGATAATACATAACTTCCCGGTCAAACATGCGATAGTCTTCTGCGATTTCCCGTGCCCTCAACTCATTCGCCGCAATGATCACTTTCCATTTCAGAGACTCACCGGTAAGTCCATAGATCCATTGGCACTTTTGTGATTCGATGCATCCCGATATCTGCAATGGAATTGCTGCTTTTGTATTGCCTCTTCGGCATTGCGGTACGCCGTAATCTCCGCCAAAGGCGCCAATAATGTTTCCATCACTGCCCCAACCTCTTACTTTCCGTTAAATTGATTCATCGCCGCTTCAACGCTGTCTGTCAAAATAGTCTCACATGCCTTTACCGTCTGCTCCAGCGCAGTACGGATCGTCGGCTCTTCCTCTGCCGGGAATCTCCCCAACACATAGTCCGCCAGATCCCAGCCTGCCGGTTTCTCTCCCACGCCGATTCGGATTCGCGAAAACTGCTGCGTCCCCAAATGCGCAATGATATTCTTGATTCCATTATGTCCACCGGCACTTCCTTTGGCACGTACCCGAAGCTTTCCCGGAGCCAATGCGATATCATCATAAATGATGATCAATTCCTCCTCGGGATCGATCTTATAAAAATCCACCAGTTCGCGTACACTCTCACCGCTAAGATTCATATATGTCTGCGGCATCGCCAACAGCACTTTATTACCGGCGATCATTCCCTTACCGCATACCGCCTTGTGTTTCTTGATGTCCATCGAAATGCTGTAGGCATCGCTGATCGCCGTAATCGCCGAAAATCCAATATTGTGTCGTGTTCCGGCATATTTACGCTCCGGATTTCCTAATCCTACTATAATATACATTGTTAACCTCGTTTCTATGCTGTCTGTTATTACAATCGCACAATCTCCTAAGCCGGGTTCAGCGATACTGCCTTTTTCTCGCTGCCCCCGGCTCTTATATTGCTATTTGTTTGTTGTGTCGGCTATTGCTAGTACGTCTTATTATCACGGTACTCCCAATATGTACCGCCTCTCCACTGTACTGCTTTAACATATCCATTCCCATTACATGACGATTATCCATCGTGCGCATAATGTCTTTGATCTGCAATTGCGCAGCGACATGCGGTGTACTCAGATTATAAACCTGATTATCCCTGAATGAAAGTACATATGGCTGCAGCACATTGTACATGCCAGGAATAATGACTAATCCCTTATCACCGTTAGTCAGCTCGACACATACACCCGGTTCCAAAATATTAATACTGTGAATCAGCGCCTGTACCGCAACACGATCGTATCCATTTCCGGCATCTAATAGAAAGCGAATCGCCTGCACATCTGATGTTGGCTCTTCTTGTATGTTCATTGCCGTCAACTGGTCATAAATATACGCTGTACGCAATATTTCAACCTCCGGGATCTTCTTCTTTTCCATTTCATCATCTTTGCCACCGACATGAAAGATTCTTCGCAATGCTACTGACAATATCATCTTGACACCGGCATCAAGCGAATAATCTCTGCTAAACATCTGATAAGCCGCCACATAATACGTATTGATCTTTTTGAGATCTTCTTCTGTCAATTCCAACTGCGATTTGCGTCGCAATCCGATCGGGATCAATAAGGTACCTATATCATGCAGTACTGCTGCTGTCACCAGATCTGTCTGGTTTTCTCGGACAAATTCATCCGCTTTGCCATCATCGCACAGAGCAGCGCTGTGTTCAGTGAATGTTTATACACATAATCTTCCACGCTGCGAAGATTTTGGATGAAATTTATCTTGTGGTCCAAAGAACCATACTTCTGAACAAGCTGCGTCACAAACGTATTCAACTTCGCAGACGGTTTCTGTTTGCTGACTGCATCCAAGATCTCTTTGATTGCAAATACTGCCATCGTCTGATAGCGTTCAAACTCAATATCTTCTGCTGACATAGGTGGTACCGGCTCCGCCGGCTCTAATACATAAATACCGATCAGTCCAAAGTTCTGAATACTAATGATTCCCTGCTCTGTCAGTCTGGAATCTCTTTCGTACAACATAACTCCATTTTTGTTGTATATTGGTTTTGCCAAACGCATCCCTTTTTTTAATTCATCTGCTTTTACAAAAATCATGACAGCCCTCCTATCTACGCATTAGATCTGCGCTTTATTTATTTTTTCTGCTAGATTGTTCGTTACTCGGTTATACAGCTCCCAAGCTGCGTTATAACCCATCTTTTTCTGTCTGTGGTTAACTGCTGCCGACTCACAGATGATCGCAATATTACGACCGGGGCGGATCGGAATAGAGTGGCACACAACCTTGTTGCCAAGAAATTCCGTATACTGCTCCTCCAGGCCAAGACGATCATAATCCTGTTCTTTATTAAATTCCTCAAGCTTAATGACCAGATCAATATTCTGATCATCCTTAACGCTCTCTACACCAAACAGTGATTTTGCGTCAATAATACCGATACCACGCAATTCGATAAAATGTCTCGTAATGTCCGGTGCGCTGCCGAGCAATGTGCTCTCATTGATTCGTTTGATCTCTACCACATCATCCGAAACAAGACGATGTCCTCTATGAATCAACTCCAATGCGACTTCCGACTTACCGATACCGCTTTCTCCCATGATCAAAATGCCTTCTCCGTAAATATCTACCAGCACGCCGTGAACCGTACAGCGCGGTGCCATATTATAGTTAAGGCACTGGATCAGATCCGCCATAAATTCATTCGTAGCACGCTTGGTACGTAAGATCGGCACCTGATATTTCGTTGCCAATTCGATCAGACGGTCATCCACCGGAAGGTTACGGCAAAAACGATACATGGTGGTTTGGGTGACTTCTCATTGCCACACAAAATCTCTTCTAACATTTGGACACTGTATTCTACACCTTTTTGCTCCATATAAGTATATTCCACCTGCCCAATGATCTGAATCCGGTTAGAATCAAAATAGTCAAAGAACCCTGCCAATTGCAAAGCCGGTCGATTAACATCCGATTGCGTCACTTTCACGTCCTCAATAGGTACATTCGGTGTACAGTTTTCTAATTTTAATTTGTCTACTAAATGTGTCAATGCGACACTGTACTCTGCATTCTGCATATTCTACCAACCTTTCTAACCATAGTGCATATTCCCTGCATCCCGCAAATTCCTGCCACCCTGCTGCAAATTTCTATACAGCTTGCTGGCAATCCCTATACAGATTGCTGCAAATTCCTATACAGCTTGCTGACAATCCCTGTCAACTGACAGAAAATCATCTATTTTGTTATGAGTCTTTCTTATGAAAAAACTCATATACATTTTGTGCTGCCTGTTCATTCATGGACTCAACTTCAGCCAATTGCTCTACGGAAGCTGCCTTGATCGCATCAAGTGAAACAAACCGCTTCATCAACTGTTTGCGACGCTTCGCCCCAATCCCCGCAATGTCATCCAATATGGATCTGACTTGCACTTTACTACGTAAAGAGCGGTGATACTCAATGGCAAAACGATGCACTTCATCTTGAATGCGTGTCATTAAATGAAATCCTTCACTGCATGTATTGACCGGTATCTCACTCCCCTGAAAATACAATCCACGGGTGCGATGCCTGTCATCTTTCACCATGCCGCAGACCGGTATCACTATTCCCAGCTCCCTCAAAACAGACTCTGCAACATTCACTTTACGGCTTTCCCGCCATCCATCATGATCAAATCCGGGAACACCGTAAAGCCTCCCGTTACTTTTTCCCCTTGATCTATCTGTTGTCGTTCCTCCAGACCGTGACGAAATCTTCTTCCAAGCACCTCTTCCATGCTGGCATAATCATCCGGGCCTTGCACCGTCTTAATGCGGAACTTACGGTAATCGCTGCGCTTCGGCTTTCCGTTTTCAAAAACAACCATAGAGCCAACCGACTGAAATCCACTGATATTCGATATATCATATGATTCCACCCGCTTTACTTCAGACATGCCTAACAGATCTGCGATCTCCTGCATTGCCCCTAATGTACGTTCTTCTTCTCTCCGCAGCTTTTCTGCATCTTGCGTCAAAACCAGCGCTGCATTCTTATGCGCCAGCTCGACTAAACGCTCTTTCTGTCCCTTTTTGGGTGCAAGAATAGATACCTTTCCACCACGACGTTCCGACAGCCAATCCGAGATCAGGTCTTTTTCTTCTAATTCATATTCTACCATGAGTTCTCGCGGAATAAAAGGTGTTCCTGCATAAAACTGTTTGATAAACGACTGCACTAACTCTTCCGGTGCATCACCGTCTATCCCTTTTAAATGATAATGATCCCGACCGATCAATTTGCCCTCGCGAATAAAAAACACTTGAATGACCGCTTCCAGATCAGTCTGCGCCATAGCGATCACATCGCGGTCAACCCCGCCAAAATCTGTAACTTTCTGATGCACTGCAACTTTTTGACACTGGCGATCAGATCGCGGCAGGAAGCCGCTTCTTCAAAGGCGAGTTCCTCGACTGCTTTCGCCATCTTTGCTTCCAGCATTTCTAAAACCTCTGAGAAATCTCCTTCCAAAAGTTTCAGTGCCTTGCTGAAATTTTGCTGATACTGTTCCGGAGTCACATATCCCTGACATGGTGCCTGGCACTGCTTAATATGATAATTCAAGCACGGTCGTTCTTTACCGGTATCTCTTGGCAGCACACGATTGCATGTTCGTATCTGATAGATTTTATGAACCAGATCCAACATATCTCTTGCAGACCCTGCACTGGTAAACGGGCAAAATATTTACATTTATCCCGCCTCTGCTCCCGCGAATAGATCAGCCGCGGATACTCTTCATATACGGTTGCTTTGATAAACGGATATGTTTTATCATCTTTTAACATCGTATTATACTTTGGACGATGCTCCTTGATCAGATTGTTTTCGAGTACCAGCGCCTCCACCTCGGAATCCGTAATGATATACTCAAAATGATCAATCTGCGAAATCATTTTTTCAATCTTGGGCGATACTTTTCTGCTCGCCTGAAAATACTGTCGCACACGATTTTTCAAACTAACCGCTTTGCCCACATAAATAATAGCATCTTTTTTGTCGTGCATTAAATAGACGCCCGGTTTGGCGGGCAGTTTTTTTAACTCTTCCTGCAAATCAAACATGGGCGTCTCCTTAAAATTCTAATTCAAATTACAATTTAATCTTCTTTACACTCTGGTCTAACTGATAAGCGATCTCCTTCAAACCTGCTGCACTATCAGATATGTTCGCCAATGTGTTGCTGACTTCCACAACTGATGCAGATGTCTCCTGACTGCTGGCTGCATTCTGCTCAGCAATAGCAGAAAGATTCTGCACGACATCAACGACCTTACTTCTGGAATCGTCCAAGCTTTCTGTTCGTCCGGAAATCGTAACAACGCCTCCGATCGCCTTCTCAACACCTTCGTAGACATCCGCAAAGCGTTTCTCTGTCTGCTGCATCTTATCGCTCTGAACAGCCATGATCTGTTGTACTCCCTGCATAGTATCCACGGCATGCGTCGAGTCTTGTATCAAAACATTTGTAATATCATCAATCTGTTTGGCTGAATCATTTGACTGCTCTGCCAGCTTCTGAATCTGAGAAGCAACCACAGCGAAACCACGTCCCTGCTCGCCGGCACGTGCTGCTTCAATAGATGCATTCAGTGACAACAAATTGGTCTCTTCTGCAATTGATGCGATAATATCTGTCGCTGCCTTGATCTTCTGCGCGGAAGCATTCGTAATATTGGTCTGCTCATAAATCTCATCGATGGAAAGCTTGGTCTGGTCATTCACTTCCATCAACTCTTTCAAAATGGACATTGCCTGATTACTGGACTCTTGCATCTGCTTTGAATTCTTATGTAATGCTTCTGCAACGGAATTCGTTTCTTCGATCATATTGCCCATCGTAATGACATTTTCTGTCGCACTCTGTGTCTCATCAGCCTGATTTGTCGCGCCACTGGCGATATCACCCACAGCACTTTCTACCTGCTCGATCGCACGTGCTGTATGGGCGGCATCTTTATCCAAGCTTTCAGACGCATTGAACAGACTATTACTTTGTGCCTGAATGTCCTGTATCATCAGAACCATTTCTTTACGAAGCGATGCAACTGAACGGCTCATCATGCCGGTTTCATCCTTTCGCTTTAGCAAACGTTCTGCAGCCTTGTTTTCTGTAAAGTCCATTCTGGACATCTTTTCCACAATTTTTGAGATCATGATCAGCGGTCTTGTCATTCTGCCCGTGATAAATGCTGCCAAAAATGCGAATATAACAACAACAATAACAAATGCTACCGTTCCGGTCTTTATCATATGGTTGATCGGTGCTAAAATGTCATCCTTATCCGCTGTAATGACAAGAACCGTCGGCTCTTTTTTGGTGACATAATATGCTGCCATCTTTGCTGTTCCTTTATATTTATACTCAACAACACTTGTCTCAGGTCTGGATCCCATCTGAATATCTTCTACGACCTTTTTGATCACTGCATTCTCTACCGGTTGTCCAACCTTTTCCCCTTCCGGGTGGCAAAAAGCATCATGCCGTCGCTTCCGGATACAATATATGCATAACTGGAATCAACGCCCTGCAAAGCTACATTACCAAATGTATTTTTCATAGAAATTTTATTGTTCAGGTTACCTGCCGCAATAAATTGATCCAAAGAAATACCGTTCGCAGTTACCATATCGTGCATGTAATGCTCCGTCTCAACTTGAATTGCCGATTCTGCTTCAGGCACTACGATCAACAACAGCATGATCGCACCGGTCAGCACAACTGCCAGAATTACAAGTATAGACACTCTAAACTTCAATGAAGATACAAAGCCAACCTGCTGCGCTCTCGTCTTCTCCTGCTCAGCGACTTCCTTTGCTCTTTCTCCGAGCTCCTTTGCCTTTTCTGCAGATTTCTCCGCAGACTTCTTCACCTTCTCCGCAGACTCTTCCGCTGTTGCTTTCACCTTGTCTGCAGCTTTCTTAGCTTTCTCTATCTTGGCGGCTTCTTTCGCCTGCCTCTTCTCATTCTTCTTGCGCTGTTTTGCTAAACGCTTCTCTTCTTTTTCTTTTCTGTTTATCAGTCTTCACTTCATCTATCGCTGGTTCATCCACCGCATCTGTAGTCTCCACTTCATCTATTGCCGGTTCTTCCACCGCATCTGTAGTCTCCACTTCATCTGCTGCCGGTTCTTCCACCGCATCTGTAGTCTCCACTTCATCTGCCGCCGGTTCTTCCACCGCATCTGTAGTCTCCACTTCATCTACCGCCGGTTCTTCCACCGCATCTGTAGTCTCCACTTCATCTGCCGCCGGTTCTTCCACCGCATCTGTAGTCTCCACTTCATCTGCCGCCGGTTCTTCCACCGCATCTGTAGCCTTCGCTTCATCTGCCGCCGGTTCTTCCACCGCATCTGTAATCTTCTCTTTGTCTACCATTGGTTCTTCCACCTCGTCTGTAGTATTCACTTCGTCTACCATTGGTTCTTCCACCACATCTGTAGTCTTCACTTCATCTACCGTTTTTTATCTGCACGATCCATACGCTTCCTCCTTATTTCGGAATGTATTTCCCTCTGAAAAAAATTCCTCACCAAAACACATGATATGCTCTGATGAGGAGAGGGGTTTGAGGGGTATATCTAGTCGCTATCTTAACGACTGACTATAGTATATCAGCATTCCTTACAAATTGCAACTAAAATTGTAAGAAAATTGTAAAAATTTCATTCAAACTTCAAGCAACGAAAATTGTCACTTCATCACATATTGCTTATTCTGTCTGCAATAAACAGATATTTTGCAGTTTTAAATAAACGTTCCGTGTTGCAATATCGTCTTATACCGAATATTCTGCTATTTACGCACTACCATATACTTTTCCAATAAAATATCAGGAACATAAGACATTTTTGCTTTGCGCAGCCCTTCTGCTCCGGCATCATCTTCTCGATTAATATAGCGGTACTGCTGGCATTCATGCTTTACAAACTGCTGGTTGATCATCGGATATGCTCCTTGGATCTCTGGAAATGCTTTTTCAAAATGGACCGCCAACGTATCTCCACCAAGCGATTCTCCCATCGTAAAGGTACCACAACTTCTCTATCTGCCCAAAGCACACCTCCAACCATTCCCAATTTGTCATAATGCTGCAATGCCTGATTCACAACTTGAAATTCTTCTTCCATATCAGGATCCCATTTGTCAGCACGCTTGCGCTTCCAAATTTGATTCATCTGCAGACAAGCCTGCCAATTATCCGGTCCCAACGACTCATATCGCCAGTCATGATTTTCCTCAAAACGGTGAATGTGGCACGCTTTCCATGCAGTTTTTACCTGCTAACGTCGTCAAACGTTCTGTCTCATAAATATAATCGTAAATATCCCGTTCCGGCGTAATGATAAATTCCCCCAGATGCCATTTTTCTAACAATTCAACCTCATCCCGCAACAAACCGTAAAACCGCAATGCATCCTGTCTTTTAGTCCATTCCAAAATACGTTCCAAAGCCTGTTTCTTATCTCCCGGTCCGGACGGAAAATCATAATACAGATCGGCGCCATCATAAAACCGCACACTGATGCAGCCATCAAATTCTGCCATTTCTGCCGGATATACACTTTGCCACAAATAATTATTAGCAAAACAATGTTCACAAGTTCTTCGTGGATCCTGTGCATACATGGTCATCATAAGCTCTCTATCTTCCAAATTAATTTTATGATATCGTATTCTTTCCTGCATAACTCATAACGGTTTCCCGTTGTTTCACCTCGTTTTTACTCTTATCTTACTCTTAATTCTCCTCATGTTACCATGAAAAATTCAAAACATCAACAATACTTATGTTTTCTGTCTCCCTTGCCGATATAATATACAAAGTCCCAAAGAAAAACAAGCAGCTGCGAAGCAGACATTTGTTTTTCCGGGCTCATTAACGAACACACAGTCTGGCAGCAAAGAGCTGCGGACTCGGAAAGGAATGTAGGTATTATGGTCGCTACAACTTATTCGTATGACTTTTTATTTGCGGGGGATATACTCTTCAAACCGTGGTGCACGCAAAGCAGAGCGTCGTTCATCCATGCAGAATAGTGAACTTACCAAGGCGGATTCCTCAGCTATGAAAAAAGATCATTGAGCAATTGCGTCAGTTGGAGTGGAGTGAACCAACCGTAATGGAAGATAAAGATTCCAATTCAATGAATACGGTCAGCGATTCCACCAATTATAAATTTACAAAACTATTTGCAGATACTTATAATAATTTACTGGAAAGTGCAGGCAACTCGACTTCCGGTCAGGCAAAACGTCTTGTCTCACGGATGAAACACTTGACCAGAGAGCAAAAAGACGCTTTAGAAAGCGTTGGTATCTCGATCAGTTCCAACGGCAAACTCAGTGTTAAGAAAGGCACTGTAAATCAGGCCGCAACTTATAGGTTCAAGCAATTATTTGGCAGTGACAGTGATTACCTGACAGAAATGTCTTCCATTGCAAAAAAGATAAAAAGACATGCAAGTCAGATCGTGATCCCGCCTAAAAAGCCAAAGCAAACACAAAACAGGATAGTACCAGTAACGCTGCCGATACTTCCTCTGTAGCGGCAATTGCAGAAATCGCGGGCAGTGTTCACACTGCAGATCTCGCCGGCATTACTACAGATACCGCAAATACTTCCGGCTCTGCATCCAATTCTCTCATTGGCAATACCGTGGATGTGATTCTTTAATCGCTGCATATTGGCATTACCGCGGATGTGATTCTTTCATTCCATGTGATAGCACAAAGGCACCGCATAAACTTCCGTTTATGCAGTGCCTTTTATTGGTTAAAACCGTATTACAATCCGTTAAAAATTATACGTATTTAGCAGTGTTAAGCTTTACTCCAGGTCCCATTGTTGCGGACAAGGATACGCTTCTATAATACTGACCCTTAGCTGCTGCCGGTTTAGCCTTTGTGATAGCACCCATCAATGTCTCTCGACGTTCTCTACCAACTGCTCCTCAGAGAATGAAACCTTTCCTACCGGTACATGTACGATATTAGCTTTATCCAAACGATACTCAATCTTACCAGCCTTGATATCCTGAACAGCCTTAGTCACGTCCATCGTTACAGTTCCAGCCTTAGGGTTTGGCATTAAGCCCTTAGGTCCGAGTACACGTCCTAAACGACCAACAACGCCCATCATATCAGGTGTAGCTACAACTACATCAAACTCGAACCATCCATCGTTCTGGATCTTAGGGATCAACTCCTCGCCACCAGCGTAATCAGCGCCAGCTGCAAGAGCCTCATCTACCTTGTCACCCTTAGCAAATACCAGCACGCGAACAGTCTTACCTGTTCCGTGAGGAAGTACAACAGCACCACGGATCTGCTGATCTGCGTGACGTCCGTCTACACCTAATCTGATATGTGCTTCTACAGTCTCATCAAACTTTGCAACAGCTGTCTCTTTGATCAACTTTACAGCATCAGCAACTTCGTACTGTGCAGCTCTGTCAATCTTCTTAGCAGCCTCAACGTATTTCTTTCCTCTTTTCATATTATATAACCTCCTAGTGGTAGTAACGGCGGGTCCATGACACATCCCTTTGTCGCCTCCCACATCGTTCAATCAACAACAATCTTTTTTATGCGATAATTCCGGCGTTCACTTTAATTATTCCTCTACAGTAACACCCATGCTGCGAGCTGTTCCTGCGATCATGCTCATTGCTGCCTCAAGAGAAGCTGCGTTCAGATCCGGCATCTTTGTCTCTGCAATCTCCTGAATTTTTCACCAGAATCAGATCCGCATTTCTTATCGTAGAGAGTCGATGCGCAATGATAAAGCTGGTATCCGTCCACGCATCAGATTATCCAATGCCTTCTGAATCCGCACTTCGGTACGCGTATCAACCGAAGAGGTTGCCTCATCCAAAATAAGGATCTTATTATCCGCCAAGATTGCACGTGCAATCGTAAGAAGCTGCTTTTGTCCTTGTGACACATTGCTTGCATCTTCGTTGAGCTCCATCTGATAGCCACCCGGAAGTGTCTGGATAAAATGGTGGGCATGTGCGGCTTTTGCCGCCTCAATCACTTCCTCATCCGTGGCATCTAAACGGCCATACCGGATGTTTTCCATGATAGATCCCTTAAACAGCCAGGTATCCTGCAATACCATACCAAATGCATCCCGAAGCTCCTGACGGTTAAAGTCGCGGATATCATGCCCATCCACCTGAATGGCTCCGCCTGTCACATCATAGAAACGCATAAGCAGTTTGACCATTGTGGTTTTTCCTGCTCCCGTTGGTCCGACAATTGCAATTTTCTGTCCAGGTGTTACATGAGCGGAAAAATCCCTGATAATGATCTGGCCCGGATTGTATCCGAAACTTACATGGGAAAAATCCACGTAACCATCCACATGGTCGAGATGCACAGCATGTTCAACCGTCAGTTCTTCTTCCTCTTCGTCCAGAAATTCAAATACGCGCTCGGAGGCTGCAGACATCGACTGCAGCATATTTGCCACCTGCGCAATCTGCTGGATCGGCTGAGTAAAATTCCGGACATACTGAATAAATGCCTGAATTTCACCAACCCCGATGGTTCCGCGGATTGCCAGAAGTCCTCCGGAAATTGCCACTCCGACATAACCGAGGTTTCCGACAAACTGCATGATCGGCTGCATCAGTCCGGATAAAAACTGGGACTTCCATGCCGATTGAAACAGAATCTGATTGGTATCTTCAAATTTTTTGATGGTGCTCTCCTGCTTATTATATGCCTGCACCACCAGATGTCCTCCGTAGATCTCCTCCACCTGTCCGTTGATATGTCCCAGATATTCCTGCTGCTGGCGGAAATATTTCTGCGAATGTTTGATAATAAACGAAATCAGGATGGCAGATACCGGAAGAATCACAAGTGAAATCAATGTCATAATTCCGGAAATTGAAATCATCATCACAAGTGTTCCGACCAGTGTTGCCACACTCGTAATGATCTGCGTCACACTCTGATTTAAACTCTGTCCAAGTGTATCCACATCATTTGTGATGCGGGATAGCACCTCTCCGTACGTGCGGCTCTCAAAATACTTCATCGGCATCCGGTTGATCTTCTCTGAAATTTCCTTACGCATGCGGTAACAGGTTTTCTGCGTGATTCCTGTCATGATCATTCCCTGTATAAAACTGAATACTGCAGAACAGATATACAGGCCAAGTGTAAACAATAACACTTTGGCAATATAGGTAAAATCAATAGATCCGGTTCCCGCGATCTTTTTTCCGAGACCTTCCACCAATGCATTCGTTGCACGTGCCATAACCTTTGGTCCGGCAACGGAAAAGACGGTAGACACCGCCGCAAAAATCATAACGGCAACGATTGCATACCAGTATCTTCCGAGATAACGAACCAGTTTTTCGATAGAGTTTTTTGAAATCTTTTGGCTTTTCTCCCGGCATCATTCCTCTGCCCAGGGTCGCCCATCGGACGCCTTTGAGGTCTTCTTGTACGTTGTTCTGCCATCTTATTTCACCTCCTCAGAAAGTCCCAGTTCTTTGGCAGACAGCTGGCTCCTGGCAATCTGCTCGTAAACTTCGCAATTGTGCAGTAATTCCTCATGCGTGCCTTTTCCGACAATCTTTCCATCGTCGAGTACCAGTATCTGGTCCGCATGCAGAATTGTACTGATTCGCTGTGCGACAATGATCACGGTCGTATGTTCCGTCTTTGTCTCAAGCGCTCTGCGGAGTGCCGCATCGGTCTTCATATCCAGAGCGGAAAAACTGTCATCAAACACATAAATCTTTGGATTTTTTGCAATTGCTCTGGCAATGGCAAGCCGCTGCTTCTGTCCGCCGGAAACATTGCTTCCGCCCTGTGCAATCGCACTCTCATACCCATCCTGTTTGCTGTCAATAAACTCTGTTGCCTGCGCAATCTCCGCTGCTTCCGGATCTGCTCATCTGACGCATCCTCTGCCCCGAAGCGCAGATTGCTTGCAATTGTACCGGAGAAAAGAATTCCCTTCTGTGGTAAATCCGATATGTTCCCGCAGATCCATGCAATTTGTATGTCTTCTCCGTCGGATATCCGTTCCGTAAAAGCGTGATCAGGTTCCGCTTTGTCAGAACCAGTATCCGATAAAAACCCGGTTCTGCCTTGAAGCTGATGTTGTGGAGCACATCTTCTTTTGCATTGGGATACTTAAAGCAGACATCGGTAAATTCCAAAACACCTTTTGGCTCTGTAATCTGTTTTGGCTCTGCTGGGTCCTCAATGGAGGAATGGGTTCTGATGACTTCATCGATACGATCAGCAGCAACGCCTGCTCGCGGCAGCATGATAGACATCATCGTCAGCATTAAGAAGGCCATGACAATCTGCATGGAAAATCGCCCGTATCAATTCTGTGTGCAGATACCCACATGATGAGGATGACCAGACAGTTCATAATCATCATCATACCCGGCATCACCTGTTGTCTTGACCAACGAACTGCCCATTGTGTCGATCGTGTTTTTCATGCTGTCTCTCGTAGAAAACAGCGCCTTTTCGTCGAGCATTCCGTTTTTTTGCATAGCGATAAATACCGGACGCACATCGACACATTGTACCATTTTGGAATTTCCATCAGAGTCTTCTTTCTTTTGGCGGAAACGATGCAGTTTCACACCCATAAATTTCTCGATCTGATCTACGCTAAGTCCGGACTGATTCTTTGATGATCGTCCTACTTTTGCACTATTGCCATTCTGGCTGCCGACATCTTTGCCGCCTTGACTCGCTGCGTCATTCTGGCTGCCGTTATTTTTGCTTCCGGATGCCATCTGGCTCGCCACCATTTTTTCGAAGGTTTTCTCCTCCATGGCACTCATTTGATAATTCATGATCAACGGCAGCGCAAGCTGTTCGTCTAACTCCTCTAATCTGTCCTGCGACAAATTTTTTCAACACCTTTGTGTCGCCTTTCTTCACATAAATATCATTCCAAATGCGCTTTTCCTGATCCGTCATGATAAACTGCGCAGTTTGAAATTCCTCTTCCTGAATCTTCCCCGGCATCACATGCTCGACACCATGATTTTGGATTCCCACATCGATAATATCCGACGTGTACGATGGAAGAGATAGGTCGCACCATGCCTGCACAACTAACAGACCAATGATTGCGATCACGATCTTCCAATACGGAATCATGTTTTAAATATTTTACTCATCGTCGTTTTTCCTTTCTGTTCTTCCATTTTCTACAGGAAATTTCTTCCTGTGCTGCAATATAAACATCATTCAGATAGCAAAGAAGACGTTCTCCTTCTTCTTGGTCAACCCGTTTGCCAACAGCATCCGAAAAATCCTTCATGATCTTTTCCGCCTGCTGCATTATCGCAATGCCCTCCTCTGTCATGACAACATAGGTATTGCGACGATCCTCCGATTCACAACACGTTCCACATATCCTTTCTGCTCCAGTCCCCGCAGCGTCCGCGATATCGCCGAGGGCTTTACGCACGCTCTCTTGATCAATTCCGACACGGAAATCCGACGATCATCTTCTGCTTTCATTGCAATCAGCATCGTGAGATACTCCATTCGGCTGATTCCAGGCAGCATATCGCTAATATTCAGCTTACGAAACTGATTCATAATGCGGAACATTTTCTCATGATACTTTGTCATATGCTCCAGTCTCCTCCAATTCATTAACATTGTTAATTATTATGCGCGTTAAATAATAACACCCCATTCTTTCACTGTCAACCAAATATTCTTCAACTTTAGAAAGATTTTAGAAACCAAACTTCCCATACCGCCTTATCTCAGACAACCACATATTACTTATTATGTCACAAAACTAATAGCTATTTTGTAGCCAACAAAGTAAATTATCCTGTCATCAAAAAACTATAGCAATTGCTGCAGAGCGCGAAGTTTTCGCGTGATTTCTTATTTTGTTAAGTCTCTGATGAATACATGCCCTTCGGAACTCGAAGTCCCGGTTTAGCAAGGTATCATCAATTTTTGGACAGGGACGCTTTCGCTACGATGCGCTACGTCACGTTACTTAATGTCTCTGAAATACGAGACATAAGTAACGACGAGCGCAAAGTCCCTTTCAAAAAATGATGAATACCTTTGCTTCCGAGTTTCCGAAGGCATGTAAATCAATCATCAGAGACAACAAAATCTAGAAATCACTGTGAAAACTAATTGCGGCAAAGCAATTGCTATAGTTTCTTGATGGCAGGACTCACTATCTAGCGGCTGCAAAATACTTAGTATTCTTTGACATAATAAGTAATATGTGGTTTGATAATAACCTCCGGTATGGGAAGTTAGAGTTAGAAACAAAAAGGACTTCGCAAAATTGCGAAGTCCTTGTAAGTGCTATTGGGCAACACCATCCAGATCTCCTGTTTTGGAAGATTGAATTGTTACTATTACTTTATGCGGCAGACAAATAATCGTTTCTCCATTGCTCCGAATCTCTTTATGATGTACACAGATCTTGTCCGGACAATCTGCCTTTTTCATGAAAACTTTCCCATCTTTTATCTGCACTGTGTTCGTGTGGCCTCCATCCGACGGCACATCCACCGTCGCATCTTCCTTCAGCAAAAGTGTCTTATATACATTACCATCAACGGTAATCTCCACAATCGCTGCTCTTCCTGTCGATGCAAAATAGAGCCGATACACGCCAAAACTCACCAACGCAAGCATTAGCGCAATACCTACTATCATATAATCTGCTTTCTTCACACTACTTCTCCATGAGCTCGCCATACTAGCAATAATAGTTAAACAGCATACCGCTGTAGAGGGATGTTGTATAGGCATATCCCACTGCCGGCTTGCTCGTATTAGGATAGCTCACTAATGTTTTGTCAACATATTCCATAGGATCCAGCTTAACATAATTCATCTTTGCAAGCATTCTGCTGCTCAATCGGGATCCTGCTCCAAACAATTTTGAAAGGAACCGTCCATAGCCGACTGTTCTGCCAAATAATCATCCATTTCCAAATATCCCTGATCATTAAAGGTCAGACCACAGGATTCCAAGTCTGACTGGAACGGCATCAACACACTTTGCATTTCACGCACAAGTTTCGGTGTATGTCCGCTCTTCTCTGCATAATTCCAAGAGCTGTCAATCATCTGGTTATAATGATCCAAAACGTTTCTCACACCATTGATAATCTTATCACTATCCGGTGTATGTGATCTGTGCCGGTTGTTCCGAAATGCGTTTCATCTGTATCTGTAAACTTCCCGCAAGCTTAAATTGATTGGACATGGAATGTTTCTCCACACCATTGATCTCAAATGATGCATTTTCCGGATTCTGAACAATCCGATTTAACCCATAGTATGAAGTAATTCCCTCGGAATGCTGTCCGTCAGGTCGATCTTCAAACGATAATATCGGCTCCCCATCCGGGCTTCCTGTCATATCCGTTGAAATCCTCATTGCGATCTTACCGGCTTCTCTCGAAACCGGCTGTGCCTGAATGCCTATTCTCGCTTTCGTAATGAAATCCGCCAGTCCACCGATCACCTCTCCGTGTCTGGCATCTTTCTTAATATTATATTGAAAATCATAGGAATCATCATTCACTCGGATCCGAAAGCGGTACAATCCCTCTTCCAGGCTCCTGCTGGAATCATAAAACTCTTTGCTCACATTGACCTGCTGCTTCGCTAAACCGTGCACTTCCATCGAAAACGGTGACGGCAGCTTCTCATAATCTTCCGTATCAATATTCACCGATACATCCCCAGACTGCGAAGAGACTGCCTTCCGTACACCAAAGACTGAACTTTCATCTTCTGTCATCAAATCCTCAAATGCATCATGCAAAGCAATGGAGGACTCTTTCACATTCAAGGCATATGCCTGTTTGTCATCAGAAAGTTTTACGAGATAGATTGGTGAGGACTTTGTACGTTTCGCAATGTCGCGCACAATGGAACGAAGTTCTGATGTCTTATGCGCACCATACTTCGAAGCTGCCGGTTTCGTGTTATATCCGGTCATGAGATAATTATATACATTTAAATCCATCGCCATACCGCATCTCTCCTTTCCCTGGAATCTTACAATGAGACATCCTTGCCTCTGCATCGGTCAAACATCTTACTCCGCAGTACTCCTGAAAGTCTGCCACTATTTATTTTATTATACGTAGCAACCCAAAGGACTGTCAATTGGTAAACCTGCACAAATAAATACTACAATTGATCCGCTTAATTTTCATATGCAATCTTTTCCTGATGCTGCATCGGATAACGAATCAGTTGATCCCGTTCTAACATATCCGGTCTCATACGAACTGCTGTAATCTGACGATTTTCATATGTTGTGTAATAAAAAAAGATTCCCTGAGATGCATTACAGCAGGACGTATAGATGGTATACTCATATTCACCATCCCTCACCTAACAGCATCCTTTTGCTGCGAAATTGTTTCCATTATGTGAAAATATTGACCCACCTGTGATTCCTCTGTCTCACCACTGATCGCATTTAACTTTGTAAATGCTGCTCTGACAAAACGGGATGTCGACGATAGATCTCCCGGCAGACCGAGTGCTCCCATTCCTCGGCTGTAGGTGCCAAGAACGCCGGGTGCCAAATGATTTTCAGGCTGTTTTGGTGATAATTGCATATAATTGTTCAGCAAAAAACATCTGCTTGTCAAAAGGCGGATTGTTGGTAAGTACCCCAACCGGGTTGTCATAAATACGCAGACCTTCTTCCACCATCTCCACAGTGATCGACTGCTTTTTCATCCGCAATAAGCCAATGCAGGAAGATGCGGGATATTTGCCGGCAAATGTCTCCCCGATCAGATTAAGACCGATCAGATAGTCTCTCACCTGTTCCACACTCTCACAAGCCCCCCAATACCCACGGAATAAACTCATATGTCGCCACATTTTTGGCATTTTCCTCATATTCTCCATAGCAGGCATTCCCAACAAAATTCAATCCTGCCATTCCCAGACCTTTTTCATTTACTGCTTCATAATATAATGGATATTCCTCCGCGACGTGTGCCATTCCTATCATGGCATAATGCGTTGTGCATTCTCCCATATGTGCATACGAAAACTGATAATGCCGCGGCGTGATAACCACTTCTTCACCATATGAACTCTCATAATCTAATGTTCTTCCAAAATAGAAATCCTTTGCTTTATACGATATTGCAGTACACATACAATCACTCCTCTCTATGACATATAATTTACTGAAACTTCCCACACCTCATTATCTCACGCAACCACATATTGCTTATTATGTCAAAGCATGCTAAGTGTTTTGCAGCCACAATATAGCGGCTTCTGCCGACAGAGAACTATAGTAATTGCCTTGCCGCTTTATCGTTGTATAATGATACTTCTTCTGCGCAAAAGTTTTAATTATATAATACGTGGGATTGGCACATTTTGCAAGATTATTCATACAGTAAGGTAAGACACATGAAACCATCTTTTTACAATTATCGATTATGCCGCTGCAACAAGCGGCAGAACGGAGGTTACTATGGCACGTTTTACAAATCAGGCACAGCTTCGCTACGGTAATGCTGTGACCAATTCCAACGTTGCAGTTGGTGAAATTTTGGAAGTTTTATCTGCTACCAAGACCGCTGTAAAAACCACTTACGGACAAAATGACACTGTCACCTATATTATCAGCATTGTCAATTCCGGTGCAACAGCATTCAACGGACTTACTTTAACGGATGATCTTGGTGCTTACACATTTGGTACCGGTACAGTTACACCTCTTACCTATATTCCGGGAACCATAAATTATTATATCAATGGAACGCTTCAGACTGCTCCTACAGTTGAAGCCGGGCCGCCACTGACCGTATCCGGTATTAGCGTTCCTGCAAACGGCAATGCAACAATTATTTACGAAACAGCCGTAAATGAATTTGCGCCGTTTGCAACCGGTTCTGATGTTGTAAACACCGCAACAATTACCGGTGGCGGCATTACACCGATCACGATCTCCGAAACGATTGCTGCAGAAAGCACGCCTATCCTTAACATTACCAAATCTGTCAGCCCGGTCCCTGTTACCGAAAACGGCATTTTAACTTACACTTTCCTGATCCAGAATATGGGAAGTGCACCTGCTACCGTCACAACAGGTGCCACGATCACGGATACGTTCAATCCGATTTTATCCGGTCTGACCGCAACTTTCAACGGAACCGCATGGACTGCGCCGACTAATTACACGTACAACGAAACAACCGGTTTGTTTGCCACTGCCGCTGGTCAGATCACGGTACCTGCTGCCACCTTTACGCAGGATCCGGAAACGGGGGCTTGATTACAACACCCGGTGTTAGCACATTAGTTGTCACAGGCACGATCTAGCGATAGCCTTCAAGCTTTTGATGTGCTTCCGGCACGATCTAACAATGGCATTCAAACCCTTGATGTGCTTCCTTCTTTCGAACACTACTTTCACTAAAAAGAGCAAAACCAGCGTTTTGCTTTTTTATCACGCTACACAACACCCTAATCCTATCAATTAAAAAGGGGCTGCGCACTAATTGCTTAGTGCGACAGCCCCTTTGTCTTATCCTATATTACCGTTTGCAATACTTACGTATTGCGATCATTGCCGGCAAACTATTATTTTGCACGGCCACAGCAATATTTGTATTTCTTCCCGGATCCGCATGGACATGGCTCATTACGCCCAACCTTGCGCTCCTTAACAATTGTACCGGACTTTTTCTGCTCACGATAAAGCTCCTTGCGTCGCTCCGGTGTCAACAGCTCATCCCACTCCGGCAGTTCATATAACCAATCAGCACCCGCTTCTACCATATGATAATATAAGCTTTCCAAATCAATCGGCAATTTTACAACCGTGTCAGCTTCCATTTCCTCGATTGGGTTCGGTTCTTTCAAGCTTTCATTGATTCCATCTAAGAAACCTACCATATAATTCAATTCCATGCCATATTTATCTGCTAATTCCTGAACAGTACCGGATGCCACTTCCTCCGGAGCCGCAAGTAACTGCTGATAAATGGCTTTTTCCTGCTCGAAATACTTATCCCAAATTGCTTTTCCCTCTTTGGAGTTCAATTCTACGCCATATGCGTACTCTCTCCATTCCTGTAATAATCCCATAATTTCCTCCGATTTCTACTGCTGCCTGCTCTGGTATCCACCGAAAAGACAGCGAATTTTCTTCTTGTGCGATTACTCGTCCACGCAGCTACACGCCTGACAACGTTTCATCCCTGTAGCATTATACCTGTTTTCTCGGCAGAAGTCCACACTTTTTGATATTCCACTGCACAGACTGCATAGATACTTGCTAACCATGACATCGCGCTCATTGACGAACAAATCCTAAAACAGCTCTCTACTTCTGTTCCGGTACCGTATCCAAGTCCCGCTCGCTTTCTTATGTTTCCACGAGTCTTTGAATGCCTGATATCCTGTCACCGTCATTACCTGATAATCACTCTCCGTCTTCAGCGAGCGATAAATCTTTTTGAGTGCAACCCACCGGCGATTATGCTTAGGATCACCGGAATCTCCCAAAAATACTGCATCTTTCTGTTTGTCATATAAAAAGACGGTAACATAATGCCCCGGTGTATTTTTCCAATAGCAAGTTGAGTTACTGCTGCTGACAAGTACAATCGCCGAGTCATTGGACGCGATCATCTTTTGAAATTGGCGATACGATGTCGGTTTGCGTCGCAGGGATACCTCAAAACCAAGACTCTGCATAGCACTTTCCATATACTCCCAGGCAACTGCACCGCCACCACCGTAAATCGTATTCCTCTTGGTATACTTATAAATATCTACTGGAGAAGCCTCATAGGTTGTCTGCGTTGAATAGATATTGGCCATACAACAAAATCCACAGCCGAACGCACCAAATTTGCCACCGTCATAATACGTCTCTGCCCATTTTCCGGACCAAGTCAAACGTTTACCCCAAGACTTCTTTACTGCAAAACGTATACACTGCATCCTCCGGTTTTACCACGTTGTTCTGTCCTGCTGTTTGGATAGATTTTCCTGCTGTTTGCGGCATATCTCCCGTGCTGTTTTGTCCCCGACATTTTTAACAGCCCCGGTCTGCTTCCCGCCACTTGCCGTTATTTTCTGTGCGGACTTTCCTTTATCTGTCTGAGAAGCTGTCACACGCAGAGCAAGTCCCACGACCACAACTACCGCCAGCAATACAACGAAGACACTTTCTTTCCAATAGTTCATACGTCCGCATTTTAGTACATCCCACTTGTTTCTTAATAACCTCATCTTTCACCTTCCTACCGTTATCTGCTTCTGGATTTTTCACTTTCTAACTGTCATTTACCGTGCAAAGCTCTTGCTTTATCACCGTCTACTCGTTACTCGGCTTTTCACTTTCCAACTGTCACTTACCGTGCAAAGCTCCTGCTTTATCACCGTCTACGCGTCACTCAAATATCTCGTCTTTCACTTTCCATACAGATACATCATCTTTTTGCCAGACCACATCTGCCACTTCATACAATCCATTCACGTCAACATTATACGTGCCATACTCTTGATTGCTCAAATAAATATAATTGACATCATACTCCCGGAACAACTCCTTAGCACTCGCCGGACTCGTATACATCGTTTCGACGTCCTGTTCATTTTGCTGATAGTTCAAACCATGATAATACAAAAACGAAGAGGAACCACACACGATACTGCGTCCTGTCAACGCCGGGACCGGACTGTTATGAGCCGTTGATGTCAAGATCATATCCCACGGCGTAGTTTCATCCTCAATATATCGACACGCTTTTACCGCTGGTGCGGTATATAATTCATAATCAGATACCCATTCCCGGCCCATCGTCAAAAAAGCCGGATATTGCACTAACAAATAACAGGCAGGCACCCAAAAGCACTACACCAGCCTTTCCGATAGCACTGCACCAATACACAGCGCCATACCGTTCATAAATCTGAACTAACGCATCTGCCGCGATTCCGCATATAAAGACCGCTCCAACAAACAACAATTTATTGTTATCATAGTCATTCGGCTGGAAAGCCGCAAGCTCAGCCACAAACCAAATCAACAAGTATGGTGCACCTATCTTTAGGTTTTCGCACTGACCACAAAGGAGGACAGCAAAAAAGCAGCACAAATGGCAATCCAAGATTTTTAAGATAAAATACGATATACTGATCACCATTATTGGACCAATTGAAATGACTGCGCACAAAATTATCGCCGGAGGCCTGTGAAAATGTCCACATAAATAACTGTGGAAGTGCAAATATCAATACTAAGATCAAAAAAATGCCCCACGTAAATGCCAAACGTTTCCACACACCATTTTGCAAATAACACACCAACTTGTATCCCAAAAACAGGACAAACAATGCAACACCAATGATCATTATCGCTAATCCATGTTTGTCTGCAAACCCATTCGAACGATTGATCATCTGCATCACGCTAAAGAACGCTAACCCAATATAAAGTGCATATCGAATCCAGCTGTCTGATGCTGTTGCCGTTGCATCAGCACTTGAGCTTCCCATGCGATTTCTGGTTGACGCTGACACGTTTACACTTCTCCGACTAGAAGATGTTACTTTGCCATTTCTGCGTCCAGAAGATGTTACTTTTCCATTTCTTCGTCCAGAAGATATTACTTTGCCATTTCTTCGGCCAGATCCCCTGCTCGCTGACACTGCTTTTCGCCCCTGTGCAGCTCTTCCTGTTACAAAAAAGACTATTTTCTGTCAGATCCAATAGCAGCCATACCGCACATATCATCCCCAGCGCCAAAAACGAATGCGTATGGATCATTGGCAGCGCACCTGCCGCCACGCCCGCCATAACAAACAATTTCTTTTTGCGCTCCGCTATCGCCCGGAACAAAAACGCCAACAGTGGAAACAATATGGCCCAGCCAAATAATGTCGCACGCTGCGGGATCAGCATGTCAACCATAACCTGTACCCAGCGCAGATTTTATCCAAATAATTCGTTGGTGTCATATAAAATTCCGCAAAGATTTTATGTATCTTTTCTGCATTGTCAAAATACACAAATCCCAGTCCACCATTCCAAAAGAATAGGATCAAGCGATCAACGCTGTCGCTGATCTGCCAAGCCAATATTTGATCAAGCAGTAAAATCCCATAAACACCTGCAAAATTGCTCCGAGCATCGGCAAAACATACGCCAGTCGTAGACTTGCGCCCATCAGATACAAACTGGAACTAACACTGTCGCACAGAAACGGATAGGATAATTTATGCCCCGGCAGCAAAGAATACTCCGGCGGAAACGTCTGCTGATTTGCAATACTGGTAATAAAGCTAAAATGCATATTCATATCGCCGTAGGTAGACTGCCCCGTGTGCATACTGCCATCAGCATTTCCTACGATCGTATGTGTATACAGACAATAGCAAAAAAATGCAAAAGTAACTGCCATCAAGATCCAAACCGGATTTTCCCGGAACAAACGTTTCCATTCGTTCACCTTCCGATATGGATGCTGCTGTAGTGAAGATTCTGAACAATGGCATCTCAACCAACCAGCACACATAGAACTACCTGTAATAGCAGAGCCAATACATGTGCTGTCATCGAAAAATCAAACGCAAAGGCAAAAAGCAAAGGAAACCATTGTAATGCTAAGACACCGGCGACACTTCCCACCAGATACTGCATCACGATACTATATCGTTCTTTGCACAAAAGTCTTCTGCCAATATACATTCCACTGCCCAGAAACAACGCATAATAACCTACCGCTAAAACTGCCCCTGTCACTCCATTTCCATCAAACATACTTTATACTCATCCTCACTTTAATCACTATTCATCACTCTGCGCCAAGACAGCCAAAAAGCAAAGGCAATCCCGTTATCTCCATGCACAGAAAGAATTCCATTTCTTTTAAACATCAGAATACCGTAGTTTCATTTCTTTGTCAAACAGCTTGCCAGACCAGCTCTTTCCATTCTTTGGCACACAACTTGCCAGACCGGCTCTTTCCATTCTTTGGCACACAGCTTGCCAGACCGGCTCTTTCCATTCTTTGGCATAATAAAAACCCTTAAGCGAGACCGGGATATTTGCCCTGTCCGCTTAAGGGAAACACTTTAATATGCTCTTTTGTTATTACAGAGTAATGTCAACACTTGTTGTACCTGCTGCTGCCTCAACAGTCTTGCCTGCTACAGTAATCTTAAAGCTCTTGTCTGTTGCAGTGTAAGAAACAGTAACCTTATCACCATATCTTGTTGCTGCGATATCAGTAAGCTTGTTGGATTCCTGATCGTAAATAGTTGCTGTTGCAGTCTTACCATCTTCTAATCCATATACTACTGCCTCTGCATCCTGCAGATAATCATACAATACATTCATTTTGCCCTCTGCATCAAAATTACCATAAGTAACAATGCTGTTTGGACGAGCAAGGATCGGTGTCTGGAAATAATCACATTTTCTTGTGTAATACTTACCACCTTCATATGTCTCTCCACTCTGGATATCTGTCCATGTTCCACAATCCGGTACATAGAACTCTGCAATACCTTCTTCATTCATAACCGGAACGATGCACAAGTTGTCGCCGAGCATGTACTGCTGATCCAGATACTTACAAGCAGTATCGTCAGAGAATGCGATGATCATAGAACGCATCATTGGAACACCAACCTGATGAGTCTTGTTAGCCTGTGCCCAAAGATAAGGCATCATCTTACCCTTTAATACAGTGTAGTGACGAAGTACATCACATGCCTCTGTATCGCCATCCTTATCATAAGCCCAAGGCACACGGTAAGAAGTAGATCCATGCAGACGGCTGTGTGTAGACAACAGTCCGAATGCACACCATCTCTTATATACATCAGCAGGGCTGTAGCCTCGAATCCGCCCATATCATGGGAGAAGAAACCGAAACCGGATGAGCAGAGAAAGTCCACCACGAAGTGTCTCTGACATTGCAGAATACTCTGCGTAGCAGTCACCACCCCAGTGTACCGGGAACTTCTGTCCACCAACAGTCGCACTACGAGCAAAAGAGACAAGCCTTGTCCTTACCATAATACTCCTCTAATGCTTCAAATACACACTTGTTATAAAGGTATGTGTAGTAGTTGTGCATCTTGATCGGATCAGATCCATCGTAATATTTTACCTTAGTAGGGATTCTCTCACCAAAGTCTGTCTTGATGTTATTAACACCCATGTCAAACAGCTTCTTCAAAAGACCCTTGAACCAAGCACAAGCCTCTGGGTTTGTGAAATCGACAATTGCCATACCAGGCTGCCACATATCACACTGGAATACGCTTCCGTCCAGATTCTTGATGAAATAGCCTTTTTCTTTACCAATATCAAACAACTTGGACTGCTGTGCAATGTATGAGTTGATCCATACACAGATCTCTAAGCCCTTGTCGTGTAGTCTCTTTAACATTCCCTCAGGATCCGGGAACATCTCATCATCCCACTCAAAGTTACACCACTCGTAACCCTTCATCCAGAAACAGTCAAAGTGGAATACCTGCAATGGGATCTTGCGCTCTGCCATACCATCGATAAAGCTGTTTACTGTCTTCTCATCATAGCTTGTTGTGAAAGAAGTAGACAACCACAGACCGAAGGAATATGCCGGTGGCAATGCAGGCTTACCTGTCAATGTTGTGTAGTTCTCTAATACATGCTCTAAGTTCTCACCACCGATAATGAAGTACTCTAACTCTTCACCCGGTACCGTAAATGTTACCTTGGAAACTGTATCGCTCATTACCTCGAAAGATACTTTGTCAGAGCTGTTGACCAATACACCATAGCTCTTAGATGAGATATAGAAAGGTACTGTCTTGTAACTCTGATCAGAACATGTACCACCATCACAGTTCCATGTCTCTACTGTCTGACCATTCTTTACGAATGGAGTGAATTTCTCACCGAAACCATAAATGCACTCACCGATGTCTGTCTTTAACTGCTCACGCAAATATGTTGTGTGAGGATCCTGTGGGTAGTTGAAGAACTGATCGTCCTCCTGTGTGTTCATGCGCGCATTTGCTGTATACTGGCTCTCGTTGATGATGGATGTAGATCTCCATGCACCGCCTGTCAAAAGCTTATCTTTGTAGTAATACTGTACTTCCCAATCATCTGCGATCTTGATCTCTACACGAGTATCGCCAGACTTCAATGTTACCTTGTCCTCTGTGCGAGTGATCTCAGGAGTATATCCTGTATCCTCGTTCAACTCATAACGAGGAATGTTGTCAATCCTCCTCTGTAATGATCAATGTGTACCTTGATGATATTCTCTGATGTAGAAGAATATGTAATCTCAAGGTTTGGTCCGCCCAATGTCATACCACGATTCAAAACCGTATATGGTGTAGCTAATACTTTGATGGAATTCTCTGTTGTCTCCACCTTGTAAGCTTGAGAAGCGTAGTTCACATTGTAACCCTGTTTGCTTAACCAAAATCCGTCTGCTACTTTCATGTTTCGTCTCCTTTTCAAAATACCTTTTCTCTAATTTTGATGATTTTATCCTCACCTGTCAGATCAGTAAGATGAGATCATCTGCTTGCGCATATCTTGCGACTTGATAGTTCTATTATACTTGCATGTATTTGTTTCGTCTATAATTATTAGGGCAATTTATAACATTATTTTGATATTTCATGCTAATTTCGGTGAGAAGTTCGCTCATGACATAAAAAAGATCAAAGCCAGTGCTTTGCTATGCAAGAATTACTAAAGCAATTCTTGGTGATGTCACGCTGCATAACAGCATTTTCCTACTCCATAAAAGACCGTGATCCGATCTATGATCGAATCACGGTCTCCCTAAACCAATTTTTGTGTTCAAGAATTTGTTTGACTCAATTCCTTCTAATTTTCTATCGAAAATTATTTGAATTTCTTGTATCCACTCTTTTTAAGTTTCTTAATCTGAGCTTTCTTTGCCTTCTTAGACTTAGATGCAGCAGTAACTTTGATTGTCTTCTTGCATCCCTTGAATGCGCCCTTCTTTACAGAAACTTTAGCTTTCAATGTAAGTTTAGAAAGCTTCTTGCAGTTCTTGAACGCACCTGCCGGGATAGACTTGATCGTCTTACCAAGAGTAACTTTCTTAGCCTTAGCACCCTTGAATGCATTCTTGCCAAGCTTGTTGATCTTGTAAGTAGCCTTAACCTTGCTTACAGTCTTAGATACACTAGTACCTACGCTAAGTTTAGAAGCTTTCTTACCCTTCTTGGACAAGCCAACTACTGTTACAACACCCTTTGTCTTCTTAGAGCTTGTAGCTGTTGCAACCTTTGTTACCTGATATTTGAAGTTACCAGACTCGAACTTAGCACCCTTCTTGTAGCCAATTGTCTTAGCTGCTTCGAAGTTAGCACCTTTGAGCTGGAATGTAATCTCCATGCTGCTTGTAGGAAGTGTTGTCAAAGTACTCAATGCAGAACTTGCATCTTTTCCCTTAGGATAAGCTACATTCTTGATTCCATCATCCTCAGAATATCCGTCAGCTACCATGAACTGATAATACTCGTCAGCGTCCGGCTTGTTAGGAAGTGAGAAACCACTCTTAACAACCTTGCCATCAATCTTTAATGTAGCATTAACAGCAGTTACACCCTTCTGTGTCAAAGGAATCTGAGTTGTAACATAGAGCATGTTGAAGCCCTTAGCTGTCTTAGCATCTTTCTCAGCGCCCTTGATCGTCTTAAAGTTCACACCTGAGATAGATACTGTATAGTTCGTTCCATTTGCTTTCATTGTAGCATTAGCAATCTTAGCAGGATAAGCTTTGTACTTATCACCTGTGCTAAGTGATACCTGAGAATTATACTTAATAT